>Ga0207675_100002313_pt1 | contig 18927 bp, 23 predicted proteins | sample KBSSwiS42_FD_184305 | JGI IMG/M metagenome (GOLD analysis project Ga0207675, IMG submission 184305) | Switchgrass rhizosphere microbial communities from Kellogg Biological Station, Michigan, USA - KBS Switchgrass S4-2 (SPAdes) (version 2) | ecosystem: Host-associated > Plants > Roots >...
GCCCTACTTCGGTGCCGAGCTCGACGACGACAGTCTCGTTACAGGTCCAGGCGCGCGCCTCGGATCGAAGCACTTCGAGGAGTGGCTGAAGGAATCCGCATCGCAACCCCGCAGGTGATTCGATGATGAAGCTCTATTACTTTCCCGGTTCGTGCGCGCTGGCGGATCACATCGTGCTCGAGTGGACCGGCGCCAAGTACGAAGCCGTCAAGCTCGATCGCACCGGAACGAAGACGCCGGAGTTCCTCAAGCTGAATCCGAGCGGCGCGGTGCCGGTGCTGGTGGATGGCGATTTCGTGCTGACGCAGAACGTCGCCATCCTCTCCTATCTCGCGGAGCTGTATCCGGACGCGCGCCTGTACGGCGACGGCACTCCCCGCGGCCGCGCCGAGGTGATGCGTTGGCTCGGCGTCCTCAACTCCGACATGCATCCGGCGTTCAAGCCGATCTTCGGCGCTGCCCGCTTTCATCCCGATCCGGCAGCGGCCGGGGTTCTCGCGGACACGGCGCGCGCGAACGTTCGCAAGTATCTCGAACTGATCGACAACCGGCTGCGCGGCCGCGACTGGCTCGTCGATACCCGATCGATCGCCGATCCGTACCTGTTCGTGATGCTGCGCTGGGCGCCCAAGGTCAAGGTCGATCTGAGCGGCTTGGACAATGTGCAGCGATTCTTCGAGCGCATGCAGGCCGATCGCGGCGTGCGTGCAGCTCTCACCTCTCAAGAAGGAGCCCAGCAATGAGCAACGTAATCCTGGGTCGAACGCCCGAGCAGAGCGAGATCGTGCAGGCCTACGGCACGCTCGGGCCTTCGCGACTCGGTCTCGAGGAAGCGGTGCGCCTCAAATCCGTGGGCGCGCTCAATCGACTGGTGGCGCACACCATGGCGCTGCGAGACTTGTACAAGAAGGCGCACTGGCAGACGAGCGGCGCCACCTTCTACGGGCTGCACCTGTTGTTCGACAAGCATCATGGCGAGCAGCTCGAAATCACGGACGCGCTGGCAGAGCGGGTGCAGACGCTGGGCGGAGTGACGCTGGCCCTGGCGCACGACGTGATCGAGGAATCACGCATCGCGCGCGCACCGCGCGGGCGAGAGAGCGTGACGAGTCAATTGCGCCGCCTGCTCGACGCACATGAAATCATCCTGCAGGAAGCGCGCCCGCTCGCACGCGAAGCCGCCGAGCGCGGCGACGATGGCACGAACGATCTGATTGTCAGCCAGGTGGTGCGAACGAACGAGCTGCAGAGCTGGTTCGTCGGCGAGCATCTGCAAGCCTACGGCACGAAGAGCTAGGCGCGTCGTTCAAGTCCGCCCGGTGATCGGGATGAGCGCGCCGGTGATCGCGCTCGCCCGATCGGACAGCAGGAAGACGATCAGGTCCGCGATCTGCTCGGGCTGCACCCAGTGCGAGAAGTCGGACTTGGGCATGTCGGCGCGGTTCGCGGCCGTGTCGATGATGCTCGGCAGGATGGCGTTGACGGTGATGTTGCGCTCCTTCACCTCTTCTGCCAGCGCTTCGGTGAGCTTCGCGATACCAGCCTTCGACGCTGCGTAAGGTCCCATCCCTGCACCCGCCTTCACTGAACCGGCGGCGCCGATGTAGATGATGCGGCCATTCGCACTCATGAGCGGCAGCGCGGCGCGGGTTGCGTTGACCGCGGTGAGCAGGTTCGTTTTGTACATCTCATCCCAGATGTCCACTCCACTGTTGGCAACCTTGCCCCAGCGAAAGCCGCCCGCGATGTTGACGAGAGCATCGAGTCCACCCAGCTTCTGGGCAATCGCGCGTAGAGTCGCGTCGGTCGCCGCTGCGTCGCCGATGTCCGTATCGCCAAACAGAACTACGCCGCTGGGCTGCGCTGATGCCTTGCTGGCAGACGTGCGGGCGATCGCGGCCACGCTTGCCCCAGCCGCGGCCGCCGTTCGCACCACGACCGAACCCAATGCGCCGAGGGCGCCCGTCACTGCGATCCGTTTCCCCTGAAGCACTTCGAACCCTCCAACCAGTCGCTTTTACACAAATGTAACCAAACATCCGGCCGGCAATTAGGCAAAATGCCGCGCATGAAACCGCTTGCCTATGTACTCGGCTCTGCCGCAATGCTGATCGCCGCCTACGAGGTCCACTCGGCAGCCGCGCCGGCGGACGTCCACGCTCTGATGAAAGACGTGGTGGCGCCGCAGACCCAGGTCATCTGGGACATCAGCAACGAGGCGCAGGACGACCAGGGCAATCCCGATGCCTCAAAAATGACTGCCGCCGGCTGGAACAAGATCATTGCCGCCGCCGAAAAGGTCAAACAAGCCAGCCAGACCCTGGCGAAGGCGGATCATGCGATCGCGGCCGCTCCGGGCGTGAAGATCGAAGGCGAAGGCAACGAAGGGGTCGCCGGCGCGAAGCAGGTGCAGGCGGCGATCGACAAGGATCCTGCCGAATTTCGGACTCGCGCGACGGCGCTGGCCACCTCGATGGATCAGATCGTCGCCGCAGCCAAGGCCAAGAGCGCGGCGAAGGTGTTCGAGGTCTCCGGCGTCCTCGACCAGGTCTGCGAAGACTGCCACCAGAAATTCTGGTATCCAGGTCAGAAGTAAGCGCATTCGCCGGCCGGCATGACCGCTTTGGCCGGGAAACGGTGATTTCCCGGTGAATGCGTGCAGCGCCGAGGCTGTCGTCGATGCCGAATAGCGAGCTGGCGGAAATCATGCAGGCCGCGGAAATGGGCGACCCGGACGCCCGCGACCGGCTGTTCACGACCCTGTACGACGAGCTGCGACGCATGGCCCAGCGCGAGCTGCGCCGGGGCGGCATGTTGACGCTCAGCCCGACAACCCTGCTGCACGAAACATTCCTGAATGTTTCGCAGCGTGAGTCGCTGGCGTTCGCCAGCTACGGTCAGTTCATGTCCTACGCCGCTCGCGCGATGCGCGGGCTCATCATGAATTACATCCGCGATCGCCGCGCGCAGAAGCGCGGCGGCGGCTTCCATATCACTTCGCTCGCGACCGAACCGCAAGCGGCGCCGGAAGACATCTCGACGCAGCAAGTCGAAGAGCTCAACGAAGCGCTGCAGGTGCTGGAGAAGATCGACGCGCGCCTCGCCGAGTGCGTCGACCTGAAGTTCTTCTGCGGCCACTCCTTCGAAGAGATCGCAGTCCTGCGCAACGTGTCGGAGCGCACGGTCCGTCGCGACTGGGAAAAAGCACGCTTGCTGCTGAACGGGCTCATCGACCAGGAGGATTGATGGCCGTCGTCTCGTTGAAGACAGCGCTGCTCGATCCCACTACGTGGCCGCAGATCAGCGATCATCTCGACCTGCTGCTCGACCTGGATCTGGTCGAGCGCGAGCAGTGGCTGGACGGCCTCAGTGTGCGCGATCCGACGATTGCAGCCGTGCTGCGCATACTGCTCGATGCGCCGGACGATGTCGCCGGCCTGCTGCAGAGCTCGCGGCTCGCGGCCATCGAGCTGGCAAGCTCACGCCCCGAGTAGGTTGCGAGCCTGCACCAGCAAGGGATGATTGCTGTCGACTGTGTTCGACAGATCGCTCACTGCATTCTCGAACGCCTTGTGAGCCTGCGCACCCTGGCCATGTGCGTGCAACGCGCGGCCGAGCATCAACCACGAGCGTCCGACCAGTTGGGAGTGCGGCAAGCCGGCTTGCGACGCTTTCGCTGTATCCAGCGCGACTTGCGCATCCCGCTCCGCTGCCGCGGGATCGCTCGCGCGCAACTCGACTTCCGCTTTGCCGAGCTTCCCGTAGATCACGGCGGCATCGTTGCTCTTGTTCAAAGCCGCCTGGTCGAATTGGCGCCTGGCTTCATCGAGGCTGCCCTGCGCCAGGGCGAGGGCGCCGACAGCCAACGGCACGGTCGGAAATTTCTCGAACTGCAGCGGCGTGCTGACCAGCGGCCGCACCTGGTCCAGATACTGCTCCGCCGCCGCGAGATCCCCTATCTGAGTCGCGATACGCGACAGACCGCTCAGGCACAACACCAGCGCATCTGCATTCTCGGTGCTCTGCGCAACCTTCAATCCCTGTTCCAGGGAAGCGCGCGCCTCGGCGAAACGCCCGCTCGACTCCAGCGAGCGACCGCGGTTCACCAGCAGGTAGACAGGCGGCTCGGCATTCGGGTCGCGCTCGGCAAGCACGGCCAATATTTCGTCGTACGTCCGCAATGCGCGTTTCGGCACGCCGGCGCTCTCCAGCAGGTAGCCATAGTTGTTGCGCGCGACCAGGCCGCCGGGACTCCAATCGCGCCCGACCTGCACCAGCTTTGCCAGCGACAACTCGCTGTAACGCAATGCCTCGGCCTGTTGGCCCTTCACGCGGTAGCCGAACGCTACGGTGTCGAGGGAATTCGCTTCAGAGTCTGCAGACAACTGGCCGCCCGCACGCGCCGCTGCCAGCGACTTCAGCGCATAGGCCAATCCGGCATCGGCATCTCCTGCCTGGTAGGCGAGCTGCGCGCGCGATTCCAGGCATTGCGACAAGGCTTCCGGCTCCGACGGGGGATGCTCGAGTTCCTCGTCGAGAATTCGCAGCGCTTCTTCGCTCCGATCCATCCCGGAGATGATCAGGGCATAGCCGCAGCGCAGGCGTGAGCGCAGCGCGCTTTCGGGAGAGTTCTGCAGCAGGGCAAGTGCACGCTCGGTCAACTCCGCAGCCTTGCCGCGATCGTCCATCGACTCGTAACGTCGCGCCAGCATGTCCAGCACGGCCGCGCGGTTTTCCTTGTTGCCGCTGCTCTCCAGCATGGCCAGGCGTTCGCTGCGCGCGATCATGTCGCGGACCGTCACGACGTTGTCGGCTTCGGCGGCCTCGGTGATCAGCATGTCCATGAAGTCGCTGACCGCGTTGTTGCGCGAAGCCAGCGCGACCGCTTGATCGCGTTCCCGGGTCGCAACGCGCGCCTGCTCGAACGCGAAGACCGAGAGCCCCAGCAACGCAGCGATCGCTACGGTAGAGGTCACAACGGCCAGCCGGTGCCGGCTGACAAATCTGCGCATCTGATAAAACCTGACGCCGCGCCGCGCGCCGACTGGCTCGCGATTGAGGTAACGCACCAACTCCTCGTGCAAAGCCGCGGCGGTCGGATAGCGCTGAGTCGCATCGGTGTCGAGCGCCTTCGCGAGAATCGCGTCGAGATCGCCGCTCAGCTCCTTGCGAAGTGCCCCGCCGCCGGCGAATTGCGAGGCAGGACCGATGCGACCGGCAAGCGCCGCTTTGATGCGCTCCGCACGATTCCCCATGAGCTGCAGCGGATGCCCATCCGTGAGCAGCACATACAGCAGCATTCCCAACTGATAGACATCAGTCGCAGTGGATGGCGTTTCGCCGAGCAGCTGCTCGGGTGCCGCGAATTCCGGCGTCAGCGCACTGTCCTCGATCTGCGTCTGCATGCCTCCGTCCGTCGGGTCCGCACCGAGCAGCTTCGCAACGCCGAAATCCAGCAGCTTCACAGTGCCCTCGGCAGTCACCAGCACATTGGACGGCTTCAAGTCACGATGGATGACCAGCTGGCTGTGCGCGTGCGCGACCGCCGCAACGGCATCGAGGAACAGCCGCACGCGGGCCGCGACGCTGAGCTCTTTCGATTTGCAGTATTGGTCGATGCGCGCGCCATCGATGTACTCGAGCACCAGGTACTGGCGGCTATCCGCAAACGTGCCGGCATCGATCAGTCGTGCAATGTTCGGATGGCTCAAACGTGCGAGCAGCCGGCCTTCGCGAGAGAAGCGCCCGACGAGATCGGGCCGCGCGTTCAGGCTGTCGATGAACTTGATCGCGTAGCGCGCTTCGAAGCGCCCATCGCTGCGCCTCGCCAGCCACACCGCACCCATGCCGCCGCGACCGATCAGACTCTCTATCGTGTAGGGCCCGATCTGCTTGCCGGCCATGGAAGCTTGCAAGGCGACCAGCTCGCGCTCGACCAGCGGCGTGCCTTCGAGAAACCGGCCGACGTCGTGTTCGGGAGTCGCCAGCAGTTTGCCGAGCACGGTGGCGATGAACGGCTGGGTCGTCGTCAGATCGGCGAGCCACCGATCGCGCGAGCCGGGTTCCAGGTCGAGCAGCTGATCCAGATAGCCGTTGATCTGCTGCCAGCGCGCCGGATCGAGCAGTGCAGTTTTCAGCAGACTGACGTCCATGAGTTCCCCCCAGATAAATCCAAATCGCGGCGTAGAAACGGACATCGAGAGCGCGCCGGATCGCGAAATCCGCGCTGTGACGCAGTTCACATCGTGCGACCGCGGCTTACAAGATTATGTCGGCTCGGTTCGGCGCCCTACATATATATATGAGAACCCTCCTGGACCTCTTGAACGACGAGCGCGGCTACGTGCGCATCTTCAAGGAGCTCGATGGCTTCGCCTACGAGCTGTCCACCTATGTGCCCCCGACGGTCGGCGATCTGTTCGCCCGCATGGATGGATACGATTCCATCGCTGACGTTCGCGAAGCGGCGCAGTTCCAGCTGTCGGCGGCGGGTCAGGTCAAGAAGCGCCGGAGTCGCGCACGCCCGCGCCCGCGATAAGCGGTCCGCTCCAATATCCCCGTTGGCAAGAACGCTATCAATGATGGCGATATTGCCAATAGTTCCAGCCGGCGACTGCGGCCTACGATGCGCTCCACATCGTATCGGCCCGCCACGCGCTCAACCTGGAACTCAGCATCATGAAATTCTATTCGTTCCCGCCTTCGCCGAACGTGCGCAAGGTCAACGCGGTCATCGCGCATCTCGCGATCGCCGATATCGAGCACCGCATCGTCAACCTGGCCAAGGGCGAGCACAAGCGGCCTGAGTTCCTGGCGATCAACCCGATGGGCAAGCTGCCCGCCCTGGCGGACGACAGCGGCTTGCTGCTGTGGGAATCGAACGCGATCTGCCAATTCCTGTGCGAACGCGAAGGTGACACGCCGTTGTATCCGCGCGAGCCTCGCGTTCGAGCAGACATCGCACGCTGGCTGTTCTGGGAAGCCTCCTCCTGGTCGCCGGCTGCAGAAGTCCTCACGCATGAAAACGTGCGCAAGCCCATGCTCGGCGTCGGCGCGCCCGACGCCGCCAGGGTGAAACAGGGCGAAGAACAGTTTCGCCCGCTCGCTGCCCTGCTCGACCGCCAGCTCGCCGAGCGAAAATTCCTGGTCGGCAACACGGTCACGCTGGCTGACTTCGTGGTCGGCGGAGCCGTGACCTATCTGGAACGGGGCCGCTTTCCGATTGCGGCGTTCCCGCACCTGCGCGCCTGGTGGCAACGCCTCGGCGAGATCCCGGCGTGGCAGAACACTGTTCCCAGCGCCAACCTGCCCCACTGACCTGCACGAGAGAGAACTCCCATGAGCACCGAACTGACATCGCTGGTCGAAGTCAGCACGTTCACTGCACTGCTGTGGATGCCCTACGTCTTGAATCGCATGATCGTCCGCGGCATTCCAGCGACGGTAGGCTATCCGAACGATCCCGAGCCGCTGGCGCCTTGGGCACAGCGGCTGCGCGCTGCGCATGCGAACGCGGTGGAGAATCTGGTGGTCTTCGCTGCACTGGTTCTGGCCGCGCACGCCTTGGGCGTCAGCACACCAGTGACCGCGGCCGCCGGCCCGCTGTATCTCTGGTCACGTGTCGCGCACGCAGTGACCTACACATTCCGCGTGCCGTGGCTGCGCACGCTCGCGTTCGTCGGCGGTTTTGCCGCGCAGATGATGGTCGCCTGGGAACTGCTGAGTGCATGATCATGGACAGAATTCGCATTCAGCCCATCGCGGCTTTCAAAGACAACTACATCTGGATGATGCACGACCGCCGGCACGCAGTAGTCGTCGATCCCGGCGCCGCTGGGCCAGTGCTGAAGGCACTGGACCAACAGGGTCTCGAGCTCTCCGCCGTGCTGCTGACTCATCTGCACTTCGATCACAACCGCGGCGTTCCTCACCTGCTCGAGCGCGGATCGATACCCGTGTTCGGACCGCTGTTGAACGAGCACGACCGAGGTTCGCATCCGCCGTGGCCCGCGCCGGGTACTGTGCCGCTCGATTGCGTAACGCACGTGGTCGGCGAAGGCGACACGGTGACGCTCGATGCGCTGGATATGCGGCTGTCGGTTCTCGCAGTGCCCGGCCATACCAAGGGTCACATCGTCTTCCTCGAGCGCCAGCGGAACTGGGTGTTCACCGGAGACACGCTGTTTGCGGGCGGCTGCGGCAAGGTGTTCGGCGGATCGATGCAGGCGATGATCGATTCACTCGATCGTTTGGCCACCCTGCCGGCGCAGACGCAGGTCTATTGCGCTCATGAGTACACGCTGGACAACCTGCGTTTTGCGCTTGCCGTAGAGCCCGACAACGGCGAGCTGATCGCACGGATCGAAGCCGAGTCACGCAAGCGCGATGCGGGACAGCCGACCGTGCCCTCGACGATCGGCCTGGAGCGCGCGACCAATCCATTCCTGCGTGTGATGGAGCCGCAAGTGTTGCAAACTCTGCGCACTGAGCGGGGCGTCGACGCCGGCACGCGGGTTGCCAGCTTCGAGGCGCTGCGTGCCTGGAAGAGTGCATTCACCAGCTGATGAGAGGAGCGTCCGATGGACACCCTCACCTGCATGCAGGCCTTCATCAAGGCCGTCGAGACCGGCAGTCTCGCCGAGGCGGGACGCCGGCTCGATATTTCTGCGCCCATGATGACGCGCTACATCGACGCGCTCGAAAAGCGGGTCGGCGCGCGCCTCATCAATCGCTCGACCACGGCATTGAGCCTTACTGAAGCGGGCTCCGCGTACTACGAGCGATGCGTCGTGGCCGTTGCCGCGGTCGCAGATGCCGAAGAGTCCGCCGCTGCGCTGGCCTCGATTCCACAAGGCACGCTGCGAATCAGCGTCTCGGCAGACTTCGGCGGCAGCTACCTGGCGCCGGTGCTGGTCGAGTTCCTGCGGCAGCATGCCGCGATCGGCATCGATGTGTCCTTCACCAATCGTATGGTGGATCTGGTGGAAGAAGGGATCGATCTCGCCATCCGCATCTCCGCGGCGATCGATCCAAACTTGATCGCCAGGCGGCTCGCCACGACGTCGCTCGTTGCGTGCGCATCGCCCGAATATCTGCAGAAGCATGGAGCGCCACGGACGCCCGAGGAATTGCAGCAACACAACTGCCTCGTCTTCGGCGACTCCGCGTACTTTCGCGACTGGCCATTCGAGAAGGACGGTCAGCGCACGGTGGTGCAGCCACGCGGCAATCTGCGCTGCGGCGACACCGGCGTACTGCGAACGGCCGCGGTGCAAGGCCTCGGCGTGCTCATGCTCGGAAGTTTCGCTCTCGCGGAGGATCTACAGGCAGGACGCCTCGTGCCGATTCTCACGGACTACACGATCGGCGAGTTTGGCGTGTTCGCGGTCTATGCGAACCGGCGCTTCCTGCCGCCGAAGGTCCGTCTGTTCGTGGACAGCCTGGTGAACCGCTTCGGGCCGGATCCGCAGCTAGACCCGTTTCTCAGGCCGAGCGCCTGATCTCCTTGATGCCGACACCCAGTCGCCGGCGCAGCAGGACTCGCAGAATCGAGCCTTCCGAATAGCCGACGCGCGTCGCGATCTCATCGACACTGGCGCTGCTGGTCTTGAGCAAATGAACCGCGCGCTCCACGCGCAGACTCTGGAAATACGACAGCGGCGATTTTCCGAGCACGGTCTGCATGCGACGTGCGAGCGTTCGCTTGCTCGCGCCGACAGCCTCCGCGGCCTCGTCCAGCGAGAATCCGTCTTTCAGTCGCGAGCGCGCCCAACTCTCGAAGCGCTGCACCAGCGCATCGGAATGCACCAGGTGATCGGCCAATGCATAGGCCGACTGCGACGGCCTGGAATCGACGATCAGATATTTCGCCGCCAGGGACGCGAGCTTGGGGCTCACTCCGCGCACCAGCCACAACGCGAGATCGATGTGGCTAAGCGCCGCTCCTGCAGTCACATATCTGCCGGACTTCACGATCATGTTCGATTCGTCCAGCAGGACTTGCGGGTAGCGCTGCCGAAACAGCGGCGCGAGCCACCACGTGGTCGTCGCGTGCTGACGATCGAGCAGGCCGGACTCCGCCATCACGAATGTGCCGATGCAAGCCGTCGCTATCATCGCGTCGCGACGGTCCCATTGCAGCAACGCCGCACCCGCATCGCGAATATCCGGCCGTGCGAGCGCAGCCTGCAACGGCTCGGGCATCTTGAAGCCGATTGCGGGGACGACGACGCAATCGGGCTCGCGCCACGGTGCGGCGTGCACGGGCACTGTCAGACCCTGCGAAGTCTTGACCGACTTGCGTACGCCGGCGATCCGCACTTCGAAGCGCGGCACCGTAAGTCCGCCGACTTCGATCAACTCGTTCGCAGTCTGCAGCGCATCCAGCACAGCAGCGAGCCCCAGGTCGAAGACACCTTCCAGCGCGAGGACATTCACTTTCATGGCACTACAGATAGCACGCCGCGGCTGCGCCGAAAACACCCCTGGCAAGAATGCTCCTAAATGTGACGTTCCTGCCTCTCGTGAATCGGCTGAGCCGGGACCATTCTTGTCGCACGGTCCACTATCAGCCTCAAGGAGAATTGCAATGCTTTCGCTTGGATTGTTCGTACGACTCGAAGCCAAACCCGGAAGAGAGCAGGACGTCGCCGACTTCCTGCAGCAGGGACTGCAGCTCGCAATGCAGGAAGCCAGTACCCCGCTGTGGTTCGCGCTGCGCCTGGGCCCGTCAACGTTCGGGGTGTTCGATGCCTTCGCCGGCGAGGCCGGCAGGCAAGCTCATCTGAATGGACCGATTGCCAAGGCGCTCATGGCGCAGGCACCGAAGCTGCTCGCCTCGCCGCCCACGATCGAACGGACCGAGATCCTGGGAGCCAAGGTCCCGCAGGACGAGTCGGCCCCCTTCAGCTGCGGGCTGGGCTGACGGGTCATTGCGCGGGATGCAAGAGGGATGTGCAGGTCGGTGTGGTTCTGCGAGTGATGCGATCGGCGTAGCGTCGGCTCATCGATCAACCCGAACAGACAGGAGCACCGCGATGTTCGATCACAAGTCACCCGAGATGAGACTGAACGCCACGGCGACTGCGCTCGTCTTCACCGACCTGCACAACGACTTCCTCTCGCCGCAGGGCAAGGCCTTCCCGCTCATCAAGGACAGCCTCGCCCGCAACAACACCGCCGAGAACATCGAACGCCTGCTGCGCGCCGCCAGGACCGCGCGCATGAAGGTGTTCGTCTCGCCGCACTACTACTATCCGCACGATCACAAGTGGGTCGCGCCGACCACGCCGCTCGAAGATCTGGCTCATCAGATTGGCCTGCTGAACCGGCGCGATCCGCTCACTGCGGAGGACCTCGAAGGGTCGGGCGCGGATTTCCCGGAGCGCTACAAGCCTTACATTCGTCATCCGGACACGATCGTGACCAGCCCGCACAAGGCTTACGGCACGTCGACGAACGACATGATTCTGCAGCTGCGCCGCTATCGCATCGAGAAGATCGTGCTAGCGGGACCCGTCGGCAATCTCTGCGTCGAGTCACACCTGCGTGACTTCGTCGAGCACGGCTTCGAAGTCGCGATGGTGCGTGATGCGACTGCGGGCGCCGCTAACGAAGAAGGCGACGGCTATCTCGCCGCGATGATCAATTGGCGCTTCCTGGCGCATGCGATCTGGACCACGACTGAAGCCGTCAAGCGCATCGAGGCGACAGCGGGTGCGCGTGCTGCATGAAAGTCGATTGCGATAGCAACGGAATATTGAGCGCTCTCGCCGAGCTCCAACTCCTCGCTGTGGAGTTTTCCCAGTCCTCCACAGCGATGGAGCTCGGCAGCGCGCTCTGGGTCGCCTTCGTGGTCGACTCTGCAAGTCCATGGAGACTCGTCGAGACGGAGCGCACCCCGAGCGGCCGGCTGCACCGCAAGCGGATGCTCTGCTTCCGCTCGCATAGCGAGATACTCCGCGCCGCTGAGGAACGCCTGGCTTGGGCGAATACAGACGAGCAGTTCCGCGCCAACCACATGACGACGACCGCGGGTCTCCCCGGAGTCACCGGCGATTGGGTGCCGAGCAAGGACTTCGAGTGGATCTTCGCAACGACGCGCCGCTTGCTGCGCGAAGGGATCTGCACGACGCCGTCAACGCAGACGGTCATGCTCCGGTAGTCGCGCCTCGCCCACTGTACACGACCCGTGGAAGCCAGCGCACGACCGCATGCCGGTAGTCGAAGCCCCAGTCGCCGTATCGGTGTTGCCGGAGGAGATAGTCACTGCTCCGCGCCGCTGGGCGCAGCGCTACTACAACCTAAAGCAGCTGCGGCATCACTCGAGCGGTGGGCACTTCGCGGCGTGGGAAGAACCGCAGGCGATCGTGACGGACATTCGCGATTTCTTCCGCACGGTGAGCTGACTCCATGTCAGCGCGGTTCATGACCCTCCGCGTTCTGCACCAGCCCATCCTCGACTCGATGCGCCACCCGCGATGGAGCCCGGAGTCGTCGCAATCGCCAGCAGCACGCGCCGCCGATCACGATCACGACGATGCCGCTACGGAACAGAGCGATTGAGCGGAGTCTGGGTGCGATCAGTCGATGCGCAGACTCTGTTCCATCGAATAGCACTGATCCCATATGTAGACGTCGTACGCGGCGAGCCGGTTCTCCCAGGTCGGCGTCAGCGTGTTGACGCACTGGATGACCACGCGATCGATGTAGTCGTCGAACACCGCCCACGGATTCTCTTGTGTGGTCTTCGCGTCCAATCCTTCTCCCGGCTTGGTGGAGCCGAGCGCTTTCGCTGCCGCTGCCTTCAAGTCCTGCAGAAATGCGATCTGCCGATCCACGTCCGCGTGCGTGCCCGTGCGCGCGACGTGGCCACCCACCAGGGTCTTGAACGGAACCTTGCGGATCTCTTCCATCTGCGCGAAGTAGCCCGGAATGTCGTGCGCCACGGCGAAGCGTCGCCACGGCATCCAGCCTGGAAAGACCATGTCGACCACCATGAGCGTTTGCTGGGCGGGCGCGTAGATGAAGATGTTGCCGGGCTCGTGCGCGTCGGCGCGATAGGAGAGCTCCAGCACCTGGCTGCCGACCTTGAGTGAGTAGCGATCCTCGAAAGTCACGGTGGGCAACGGACGCTGCGGATCGTTGTCGCGCGCCAGCAGTCGCTTGGTTTCGGCTTGCGCGATGATGGTCGGGACCTTGCCCAAGGCGTTCGCGCCTGCGATGTGATCCGAGTGCGAGTGACTGTAGATCAGGTGCGTGATCGGCTTGTCGGTCACTTCGCGAATCCCTGGAACGATGTGCGCCGCATACGGCGGCGGAGCATCGATGACCACCACGCCGCTCTCGTAGACCATGAACATCGACTGGTAGGCATTGTCGGTGATCAGGTAGAGACCCTTGCCCAGTTCCTGGAGCCGATAACCCTTGGCAGGGTCGATGGCAGGCCCTTTGGCATCCTGAGGCACCGGCAAGTAGTGACTGATACGCGCGCCGATCGGCGCGATGCGCGGCATGTCTCGATACGGCGCGTCGCCCGCGACCGGACGATCGGTCGCCCTGGCTGTTGCGGCTACAACAGTTGCAACGATCATCAACAGCAGCTTGGAAGCCATGACGGTTCTCCTGCGGGTGAAGTGAGTGACTCGCGAGGATCACAGCAGGGATGTGCAAGCCGATCGATTGCACGATGGTGTCGCAACACCATGGTCTAGTTGTTCCGGTGCTCGCTGTTCTGTGTGATTGCGACCGCACCCAATGCCTTCGATTTACGCGAGAGCTGGAGAGCACCTCATGAAACAGCAATTCACCCGACGCGAAGGACTCAAGCTCAGCGCAGCGAGCATCATGGCTTCGCTACTGCCGCTTGCTGCGCTGACCGCCCCGCGAACTGCCTCATCACGTTCTGACAAGGAGCACGCCATGAGCCAAGCGAGCACACAGACCGCCGACCAGACCGTCATTCGTCCGTTCAAGGTGAAGTTCTCGGAGGCCGAGCTCGCCGATTTGCGCAAGCGGATCAACGCCACACAGTGGCCGGAGCAGGAACTCGTCGCCGATGCATCGCAGGGCGTGCAGCTCGGGACGATGCGCAAGCTCGCACGCTATTGGGCGGGCGAGTACGACTGGCGCAGGGCCGAAGCGAAGCTGAACGCCCTGCCGCAGTTCCTGACCGAGATCGATGGGCTGGACATCCACTTCATTCACGTTCGTTCCAAGCACGAGCACGCGTTGCCGCTCATCATCACGCACGGCTGGCCCGGCTCGGTCATCGAGATGCTGAAGATCATCGAGCCGCTGACCAATCCGACCGCGCACGGCGGCAACGCCGCGGACGCGTTTCACGTGGTGATTCCGTCGATTCCGGGCTACGGATTTTCCGGCAAGCCGACCGCGACGGGCTGGGATCCTCCGCGCATGGCGCGGGCCTGGGTTGCGCTGATGACACGCCTCGGTTACACGCGATTCGTGGCGCAAGGCGGCGACTGGGGCGCGATGATCACCGATGTGATGGCTGCGCAGGCGCCGCCGGAACTGCTCGGCATTCACCTCAACTGGGTATTCGCCGTTCCGCCCGAGATCAACGGCGCAGCCTTCACTGGCCAGCCCGCACCGGCGGGTCTTGCGGCAGATGAAAAGCGCGCTTACGAGCAGCTCGCAGTGTTCTATCAGAAAGGCGTGGGCTACGCGATCGAACTGGCGAACCGCCCGCAGACGCAGTACGGGCTCGCGGATTCACCGGTCGGGCTGGCAGCATTCCTGCTCGATCATGACCTGCGCAGCTACGAGCTCATCGCGCGCGTCTTTGACGGGCAACAGGCCGGCCTCACACGCGACGATGTGCTCGACAACATCACGCTGTATTGGTTGACACGCACGGCGATCTCTTCGGCGCGCATCTACTGGGAGAACAAAGGCGGCTTCTTCACGCCAAAGGGCGTTACCATCCCGGTCGCCGTGAGCGCATTCCCCGACGAGGTCTGCACGATCCCCAAGAGCTGGGCGGCACGCGCGTATCCCAAGCTGATGTACTACAACAAGCTCGACAAAGGCGGCCACTTCGCCGCCTGGGAACAGCCGCAGCTCTTTTCGGAAGAGGTTCGAGCGGGGTTCAGATCCCTGCGCGCGTAGTGACGCTGGAGCCGACTCTGCACGAACCCGGCGGGTGGGCCACTTGCAGTGGCCCACCGTTCGCTCGGCGCCATTCCGATCTGGCCGGCGTGAGACACAGATTATCCGCCATGCGCACGAGCGCGGCAAACGAGTCGGCGCTCATTTTGCGCATCAACTTGCCGCGGTGCGCCTTGACCGTGATCTCGCTGATGCCAAGCGCGGTAGCGACTTGCTTGTTGAGGAAGCCAGCGACAATGAGTCCCAGGACTTCGCGCTCCCGAGAAGTGAGCGAAGCGTAATTCTCCCGCAGCGCGCGCGCATCCGCCGCCTGGTCCAGCAGAGCGCGGCTGCGATCGAGCGCATTGCCAATCGCACTCAACAGCGCATCGCAGTTCACGGGCTTGATGAAAAAATCCATCGCTCCGCCCTTCATCGCGCGCACGGTCGCGTGAACATCGCCATGGCCGGTAATGAAGATGACCGGCAGATCGGTCTGGTCGGCCAGCAACCCTTGCAGGTCACAGCCGTTCAGATCCGGGAGAACGAGGTCGAGCAGCAGGCAGCTGGGCACGAAGGCCGGCGGCCGCGCGAGAAACGCCTGCGCGGATGGATAGGTCTGTGCCTGCCAGCCAGCGGATTCGATCAGGAGTTTGAGTGATTCGCGCACCGACTCGTCGTCGTCGACGACGAACACGATTGGCTCGGCTTCGTACATGCGTAGCCCTCATTTGCAGCGAAGCCCCGGCCTATGGAGGGTCCGCCCGCCGCGGGCCGCGCGCTATAACATCTTTCCATTACTTACGATCGTGCGTCGATCGTCCAGTGTGCGGCGTGGCCATGACTCTACCTGCCTCCGGACACGTCGTTGCGGTCGTCGATGACGACCCGGGGATTCTGCGGTCGCTCGCATCCCTGCTCGAGTCTGCAGACTATCGCGTGCGCCTGTTCGCTTCCGGCGCCGCTCTGCTCGACTCCAGTTGCCTGGCCGAGATCGACGTCCTGGTGTCGGACATCGATATGCCCGGCGTGGATGGGTTCGAGCTGCTACGGCAACTGCATGCTGCCCGCCCCGACTTGCCTGTCGTGCTTATCACAGGTTATCCCGAGACCATCAAACGATTGCCGGCGCAACAGGCCGGCAATCCCCGCGTTTTCACCAAACCGTTCCGAGGGTCCGAGCTGCTTGCGGCGATCAGCGAAGCGGTGCGTCCGGTGCCATAGTCGCAAGCGTGCCTCTATCGAACGCGTGCCGGAGCGGCGCAAAATCCTGACATGCCGACAAGCTACGCCGTAGCCCCGGAGGAGCAGCATTTCTTCCCCTCGGCGGTATCGCCGGGTCCAGCGCAGAAGCGACTGGCGCTCGGCGTCGTGCTCGGGCTGCTCGTAGTGTTCGTGTTGATCACTGCCGGGCTGCTCTCGGGCATCAGGACGCAGCGCATCGAAGCCTTCCTCCCCGCTTACCTTGCGTCCATGTTCGTGTGCGATTCCATGACCGCAATTCTGTTGTTCGTCCAGTTCTCGATTCTGCGAGCGCGGGCGACGCTGGTGATCGCCTCTGCGTACCTCTTTACAGCGCTCATCCTGGCGCCTTACGCCCTGGCGTTTCCCGGAGTGTTTGCGCCTGCGGGCGTGATCGGCGGATTGCAAACCGCGGCATGGCTCTATGTGCTGTGGCATTGCGGCTTTCCGCTGTTCGTCATCGCCTATGCCGCATCCAAGGATCGAGCCCCCACCACGCGCTTTGCTCGCCGCACGACACTCCGTGCGATCACCCAAAGCATCGTTCTGACGATGGCCCTGGTCCTGATAGCGACCTTCATTGCAACAGTCGATGAGGCGTCGTTGCCGCATATCATGCTCGATCCGCTGCGTTTCGGACCGCAGTGGCCATTGCTGGTTGGCGCACCGATCGCATCAGCGGCCATCGCGGCGCTCACGGCGCTCTGGCTCAAGCGGCGTTCGGCGCTCGACTTGTGGCTGATGGTCGTCATGGTGCTGTATCTGATCGAGATACCGCTGAGCTACTACCCGGCGCCAATGCGCTTCAGCGGCGGCTGGTATGTCGTACGAATATTCGGTTTCCTGTCCAGCAGTCTGGTTTTGATCGTTCTCCTCTACGAGATCCAAACGCTCTACGCCAGGTTGCTCGGCGCAGTGCTGGCCCAGCGCCGCGAGCGAGAGGCCCGGCTGATGACTGGAGATGCTGTCGCAGCTTCGATCGCGCACGAGATGCGGCAGCCGCTGACTGCCATGGTGACGACTGCGGATGCCGGCCTGCGCTTTCTCGAGCGACAGACGCCGAACCTCGAAAGGGCGAAACTCGCCTTCGCCAATATCGTGTCGGACGGTCATCGCGCCGGGGCCGTGATCGCGACCATTCGCGCCAACTTCAAGACCGATGTACGCGAACGAACGTCGTTGCGTGTCAACGAGCTCATCGAGGAAGCGATGGCGCTGGTGGACAGCGAGTTGCAGAAGCACCGGATCCTGCTGCAGTCCGAGTCGGACCAACAATTGCCGCCGGTCAGCGGCAACCGGGTTCAGCTCCAGCAGGTGCTCGTGAACCTGGTCATGAACGCCATCGAGGCCATGGCAGCCAAGGATGAGCCGCGGATCCTGAGCGTGAAGTGCGCGGCGCACGCAGACGATCGGGTGACCGTTGACGTTGCCGATACCGGAACGGGAATCCGAGCAGCAGACGTCGAGCAGATATTCAATCCGCTGTTCACGACCAAATCCAACGGCATGGGCATGGGGCTGTCGATTTGCCGCGCCATTATCGAGGCGCACGAAGGACAGTTGTGGTTCACGCCCAATAGCCCGCAGGGCGCGGTATTTCACATCACCCTGCACGCGAGTCGTCCGCCGCCCACCGCGGGATGATCAGCTCGTCGGGCCGGACATAGCCGAGCTGATTGCGGATCATTTCCTCGGCGAGGTCGGGATCGGCATTGGCGGGATCGAGCAATTGGGAGCGGTGTTGCAGACGCGCGCGGTCCGCCTCCGACACCTCCAGCCGGTCCACCGCCACGCGCAACGGGTCCTCCGCGGCCGCGCCGTTGCCGCCGAGGAGCGATTCCAGCTCACGGGCCTCGCTCCCCTGCAGACAGCGGCGGTACCCGCGGCCGCGGAGCCGCTCCACGAGATCGGCCAGGGGCGTCCGGCCCACCGGCACGGGGAAGCTCACCAGCACGCGGGTCCCCGAGGGAAGCCCGAGCACGCGTTCGGCCGCGCTGGCCGGCGTGTCCAGCCCCACCGCCCCGCCGCACCCGTCGCACACCGTGGTGCCCGCGCGCGTGAAGAGCAGGCGCAGGTGGTCGTGGATCTCGGTGGCCGTGGCCACCGTCGAGCGCGGGTTGCGCGACGGCGTGCGCTGGCGGATGGCCACCGCCGGGCAGATGCCCTCCAGGAGGTCGAGCTCGGGCCGCTCCAGCCGATCGAGGAACTGGCGGGCGTAGGCGGAGAGGCTCTCCACGTAGCGGCGCTGGCCCTCCGCGTAGAGGGTGTCGAAGGCCAGGCTGCTCTTGCCGGAGCCGGACACGCCGGTGATGACCACCAGGCGTCCCAGCGGGATGGTGACGTCGATCCCCTTCAGGTTGTGGACGCGAACGCCGCGGGCGACGATGGACTCGGGCATCAGGCGCGCGCCCGGCGGGCCCCTCCCATGCCGGCGCGGGAGGACGCTACTTCTCGTCGAAGGCGGAGGAGACCTTTTCCTTGGCGGGGGTGGGAGCGCTCGTGCTGGTGGTGCCCCCGGCCAGGCGGGCCTTGAGGGCGTCCAGGGCCGCGTCGACCTCGGTCTTCTTGCTGATCGCG
>Ga0207675_100002314_pt1 | contig 18926 bp, 18 predicted proteins | sample KBSSwiS42_FD_184305 | JGI IMG/M metagenome (GOLD analysis project Ga0207675, IMG submission 184305) | Switchgrass rhizosphere microbial communities from Kellogg Biological Station, Michigan, USA - KBS Switchgrass S4-2 (SPAdes) (version 2) | ecosystem: Host-associated > Plants > Roots >...
CTCCGATCCCGACGTGGCCGGACTCGCACGGCGCTCCCCGGAGCTGCTGACCTCCTCGTTCGAGCTTGCGCGCGGCACGTTCGAGGCCTACCGGGTCGACGCCCAGGCGGCCGTGGTTCCGCCGGGCGGCTATCTGCCCCGGTCGGCGCTTCGCCGGATCGACAGCGAGACACGGGTGCTGCTCACCTACCGCACCGACCATCCGGCGCGCACCGACTGGCGCAGCCCGGCCGGGCAGCAGATCCTGTTCGGTGACGCCGGCGCCCAGTCCGGTGGCCCCGGACCGTCCGCGCCGCGAACCGCGCTCGCGATCCGCCAGCGGATCGTCTCCGATGCGGCGCTGCGGGCGATGAGCGGTTCCAGGGCGCCGATGGTCGTGATCCTTCCCGCCGGGTGGGACCCGGGCACGGACTGGCGGCAGGCCGACCTGTTCGGCGCCCTCGACCAGCCGTGGCTGCGGCTCGTGGGCCTTCCCGCCCCATCGACCACGGCACCCCGGCGCATCCGCCTCACCTACCCGGCGCGACAGCGCAGGGCCGAGGTCGGCCCCAGCATGGTCCGGGCCGCGAACCGGGCCGTGGTCCAGGCCCAGGTGTACGCCGACGCGCTCACCAACGCGGACGGCGCCGTCGATGGCTACACCCGGCTCGCCCTGCAGGCGACGTCGTACCACGCCCGGAACGACCGGCTCGGTGCCGTCCGGGACGCGGAGCAGCTGAGGGCGGACATCAGGGACGACCTGCGCGGGATCCGGGTCGTGGTCGGCAGGCCGTTCGTCACCATGTCCGGCAAGACCGGCAACTTCGTGGTGACCCTGGTCAACGACCTCGACCAGCGGGTGCGGGTCGGGATCCGCGCCCGCACCAACAGCCCGCAGCTCACGATCGACACACCCAACACGATCACGCTGCCAGCGAAGCAGCGCACGACCGTGCGGCTCAGCGCGGCCTCGTCGGGCATCGGGGTCCGCGAGGTCACCCTGGTCCCGATCACGAAGAAGGGCGACGAGGTCGGCACCCCGATCTCGTTCTCGGTGCGCAGCAGCCAGGTAGGCATCCTGATCTGGGCGATCATGGCCGCCGGCATGGCGCTGCTGGTCGTGATGATCATCCGGCGCTGGGTCAGGCGTGGACTGAGCCGCGGGGCGCCGCCCCGTGATCGAACCGTGATCGAACCGTGAGCGAAGCGGGTGACGACGTTGCGAGCTCCCGCAGCGTCCTGAGCTCGACTGCCCTGATGGCGGCGGGCACCGTCGTCAGCCGGATCAGCGGTTTCGCCCGCGGCGCGCTGCTCGCGGCGGCGCTCGGCATCCAGCTCCACGCGGACGTGTTCAACATCGCGAACACGATCCCGAACATGCTCTACATCCTGCTCGCGGGTGGTGTGTTCAACGCGGTGCTGGTGCCCCAGCTGGTGCGCGCCATGAAGTACGACGCGGACGGCGGAACGGCGTACACGAGCCGCGTGATCACCCTCGCCGGGCTGTTCCTCGCCGGGGTCACCGCGATCCTGGTGCTTGCGGCGCCGCTGCTCATGCAGCTGTTCCTGTCCAGCTCCTACTCCTCCCCCGAGCTGGCGGCGCACCGGGAGTCGGCGATCGACTTCGCCCGCTACTGCCTGCCGCAGATCTTCTTCTACGGCATGTTCGTGCTGGTCGGGCAGGTGCTCAACTCGCGAGGCAGCTTCGGCCCGATGATGTGGGCGCCCATCGCCAACAACGTGATCTCGGTCGCGGTGCTCGGCGCCTACCTCGCGGTCTACGGACGCGCGGCCGACGTCTGCCGCGGAGGCTCCCCGGCGGCCGTGACGGACTCCGTGCTCGGGCCGTTCTCCTCGGGCCAGGAGGCGCTGCTGGGGCTGGGCTCGACGCTCGGGATCGCGGTCCAGCTGCTGGTCCTGCTGCCGTTCCTGCGCAGGGCCGGCTACCGGTACCGCCCGCGGTTCGACTTCCGTGGCTCCGGGCTCGGACACACGCTCCGGCTCGGCATCTGGACCGTCCTGTTCGTGATCGTCAACCAGATCGCCTACACGGTCGTGGTGCGGATCGCGTCCAGCGGTACGGCGGCCGCCGTCGACTCGTGCGACCGGCAGGGCGCGACCGGCTACACGGTGTACTCCAGCGCGTTCCTGCTGGTGATGGTCCCGCACGCGATCGCCACGGTCTCGCTGGCGACCGCGATGCTGCCGCGACTCTCGGCGTACGCCGCCGACCACGACCTGCCGGCGCTCGGTCGCGGTGTCGGCTCGACACTGCGCACGGCCTACGCGCTGATCGTGCCGTTCGCGCTGCTGCTGCCGGTGGTGGCGCTCGACGTGGCCAACCTGATCTACGGCTACGGAGCCGCCCGCGACTCGTTCGCCCTCTTCGGCCCGACGCTGTCGCTGTTCGCGCCCGGCCTGGTCTTCTTCACCAGCCACTACCTGGTGCTGCGTGGCTTCTACGCCCTCGAGCACACGCGGCTGGTGTTCGTCATCCAGTGTGTCGTGGCCACGGTGAACATCGCGCTGGCCTACGGGCTCACCCGGGACATCTCCCCCGGCGAGACCTCGCCGCGGCTGGTGATCGCATACGCCGGGGCGTACGGCGTCGGTGCGATCGTCTCGTTCGTGGTGCTGAGCCGGCTGGTGGGCGGGCTGGAGGAGCGCACGCTGCTGCGCTTCGCGGTCCGCCTGCTGCCGGCCGCCGCGGTCGCCGCCGCGGTCGCCTGGGGGGTCTCGCAGGGGGTGCACGCTCTCCTCGAGGGTGACGCCAAGCCGGTCGCGCTGCTCGCACTCGCCGCCGCCGGCCTGGCCGACCTCGCGGTGCTCGCGGTGCTGGCGAGGCTGCTCGGGATCGCGGAGTTCAACGACGTGGTCGCACTGGTCACGCGCCGCCTCCCCGGCCGGGGAAGGGCAGGTCGGAGCGGCTGACGACCTACGATGGGCGGGCAGACGTCGTGGGGAGCTCGACGACCGTGACCGCGCCGCGAAGGAGGGCCGTGACCAGCTCGATGATCCCGGGCGCCGTGCTGGGCGGTCGTTACCGCCTCGACGACCTGCTCGACGACATCGACGGCGCACGCTTCTGGCGGGCGACCGACACGGTGCTGGCACGCAGCGTCGCGGTGCACGCCCTCGACGAGAGCGACCCGCGCGTCGACGCGATGCTCGAGGGTGCCCGGGTCTCGGCGACGGTCACCGACCCACACCTGCTGCGTGTTCTCGACGCCGACCTACGCGGCGGCATGGCGTGGGTGATCAACGAGTGGGGCACGGGCCACTCACTCGACGAGATGATCTCCGGCGGTCGGGTGCTGCCGCCCGACCGCGCCGCCTGGCTGGTGCGCGAAGTGGCCGCCTCGATCGCCGTGGCCCACCGGCAGGGCATCGCACACGGGCGGCTCGTGCCCGAGAACGTCATGGTCACCGAGTCCGGCACGGTCCGGCTGATCGGCTTCGCGATCGACGCCCGGCTGCGCGGCGACGACCTGCGCAACGGCAACTACCCGGACGTCGACGACGTCACCTCCGACCTGTTCGACCTGGTCGGGCTGCTGTACGCCGGACTCGTGGGGAAGTGGCCCGGTGCGTCCAGCTCCGCCGTACCGGATGCTCCTCGCGACGGACACGGTCCGCTGCGGCCGCGCCAGGTGCGTGCCGGCGTGCCCCGGCCGCTGGACGCGATCTGCGACCGTGTGCTCACGCGCCCCGTGCCCAACCGGACGGCGCACCAGCTGGCAGCGGTGCTGACCGAGTACATCGGTGAGCTGGCCACCGCCGACCCCGGTGTGACCACCTCCAGCGAGCCGGCGCTGGTGCCGTTGGCGCTCGACGACCCCGTCGACGGACCTGAGGACGGGCCGGACGAGGGGCAACAGGACGAGAGGCAACAGGACGAGAGGCAACAGGACGGGCAGGCGGTCGAGGCGACCACGGTCGCCGTCGCGGTGCCAGGTGCCGCCGTCGCAGGGACCGAGGAGCCCGGGCCGGACCCGGTGCCCGGCGACTTCGCCCCCGAGGACGTCCCGTGGGACCAGCCAGAGCCGGAGCCCACCGAGCTCTTCGACGCAATGCCGGGCTCGACCGAGGACGAGGCCGGGTCCGTCCCCGACCCGGAGGCGACCCAGGTCGCGGTGCCGGCGTTCGAGGAGCCGCTCACCGCCGACGACGACACCAACTGGGACACCGACTGGCACCGCCCCCGGGGCGGCGAGCCACCTCCACCACCGCCCCCGCTGGAGCCGGTCGCCGAGCGGCCGCTGTTCGCCCCTGAGGGCACCCGACGAACGCCCAAGGGTGAGCCGCCGCGGTCCGACACCGACGACTGGGCGACCGACGGCGCCGGCACCTCGACCGGCAGCACGCCCTCGTACGACGGGGCGAACGAGTCGACCGGACCGATCTGGCCCTTCGGCGAGGACCCCGACGTCGAGCCGGACGACTGGGAGGAGCGCACCCGCAGCCACTGGCTGCGCACTCCGCTGATCATCCTGCTCGCGGTCGCCGCGGCCGGTGCGGTGGCCGTGGTCTGGTTCCTGGTCGGCGGCAAGGCGACCGACCCCGGGTCCACGGCGTCCCCGGCCGACAACCCGTCGTCCTCGAACGCCGCTACAGGTCAGGTGCTCAAGCTCGCCGGGGCCAAGGACTTCGACCCGTTCGGTGACCCGCCGGAGGAGAATCCCGACCAGGCAGGCAACGCGATCGACGGCAACCGGGACACGGCCTGGACCACACTCACCTATCGCGGCCGGCCCACCCTCGGCGGCCTCAAGCCCGGCGTCGGGCTGGTGGTCGACCTCGGCTCGATCCAGAACATCGGATCGATGCGGCTCGACCTGGACGGAAGCCCCAGCGACGTGAGCCTGTACGCCGCGCCGACCAACGCCGAGCAACCCACCAGCCTCGACGGACTGAAGAAGATCGCCAAGAAGGACGCCGCCGGCGAGCAGCTCCAGCTCAAGCCCCGGTCGGCAGTCCGCGCCCGCTACCTCGTGGTGTGGCTGACCTCGCTCCCGCCGGTCGACGGCGGGTTCCGGGGGGCGATCGCCGAGATCACAGTCCGCTCGTGACCACCCCACGGGACCCCGAGTGACCGAGGACCCCTCCGTGGGTCCGGGCGCTCACGAAGACGACCGTGCGCTGCTGGCCGCGCACGTCGCCGGTGACCCGGAGGCTTTCGGCACCCTGTTCGGCCGGCACCGCGACCGGCTCTGGGCGGTCGCCCTGCGCACGACCGGCAACCCGGTGGACGCCGCCGACGCCCTCCAGGACGCGATGATCTCCGCGTTCAGCCGGGCCGAGACGTTCCGTGGCGACGCGCGGGTCACGACCTGGATGCACCGGATCGTGGTCAACGCCTGCCTGGACCGGCTCCGGCGGTCCCGCGTGCGCGCGGTGCAGGCGCTACCCGACGACATGGACGAGTACGCCGCCCGCGGGGACGTGCTCGCGGCGGACGCGAGCTCCGAGCCGGAGACGGTGGCGGAGCGCTCCGACCTGCGACGACAGCTGCTCGCCGCCCTCGAGCAGCTGCCCCCGGACCAGAAGGCGGCCCTGGTCCTGGTTGATATGCAGGGCTACCCGGTGGAGGAGGCGGCCCGGATCCTCGAGTGCCCGATCGGCACCGTGAAGAGCCGCTGCTCCCGGGGCCGGACCCGGCTGGCTGCCCTACTGCCGCATCTCGCACCCACCCCGACCGACAACCGGGCCAGGGCCTCCGGCGGCGGCGGAACCGATCCACCGCCAGGACCGTCCCATGACCGGCGCGGCGACCGCGCCCACCCGACCCGCCCCACCACCGAGGAGGTGAGCGACCCATGACCGAGGATCCCGAGCGTGAGCTGACGCCCGAGGAGGACGCCCGGATCCGGTCCCTTCTCGCCTCGGCGCGTGCCTCGGAGGAGGCGCCGGACTACGTGGCGGCGCGGCTGGACTCGGTGCTGGCCGACCTGGCAATCGACCGGGCAATCGACCGGGCAGACGACCGGACGGCCGACCGTGTCGCCGGCGACCACGCAGCCGGGTCCCGGCCCTGGTGGCGCAGGGGTCGGGTGCTCCTCGCCGCGGCGGTCGGTGTGGGTGTGGTCAGCCTGGCGGCGGTGAGCCTGCCGCAGCTGAGCGGGCAGCAGGGCAGCGGCGGGTCCGGCGACAAGACGGCGAGCACGACTCAGGGCAAGTCCGGGCCCGAGGCCGACCAGCAGTCCCTCGGCACCCGGGGTCAGACCTCCCGGCTGGGCACGGACACCTTCCGGCGCGACGTACGACGGCTGCTGGCCGCCAGCGCCGACAGCCGCCAGCTGGCGCCCTCGTCCGGCGTCGAGGGCCGCACGGGCGACGAGCTCGCGAGCGGGGCCTGCCCCGCGTCGCCGGAGGCGGGCGTGGTCCGCAGCCGCGAGGTGCTGCTCGACGGGAAGCTCGCGTTGCTCGAGGTCTTCGGCGTCCGGGACGGGGCGCGAGTGGTGCGTGCGGTCTCCTGTGACGGCAAGCAGACCCTGGCCAGCGCCCGGATCCCCGCCGACTGACCCGCGGGTGCGCGTTGGGTCACGCCCCGGAATGCGCGGTGCCTAGGATCGGTTCCACCAGCGTGACTGAGAAAGGTGCCGACTCCGTGTCTGCAGACCCCCGCGACGTGATCATCATCGGCTCAGGCCCGGCCGGCTACACGGCCGCCGTCTACGCCGCCCGCGCCAACCTGGCGCCCCTGGTGTTCGAGGGCTCGGTGACCGCCGGCGGAGCGCTGATGAACACCACCGAGGTCGAGAACTTCCCGGGCTTCCGGGAGGGCATCCAGGGCCCGCAGCTGATGGACGAGATGCGGGCGCAGGCCGAGCGTTTCGGCGCCGAGCTGGTCTCCGACGACGTGATCTCGGTCGAGCTCGAGGGCGACCTGAAGACCGTGCGCACCGAGGACGGCACGTTCACCGCACGCACCGTGATCCTGTCCATGGGGTCGGGCTACCGCAAGCTCGGTATCCCCGAGGAGGACAGGCTCTCCGGCCACGGGGTGAGCTGGTGCGCGACCTGTGACGGGTTCTTCTTCCGCGAGCAGCACATCGCGGTCGTGGGCGGCGGTGACTCCGCGATCGAGGAGGCGACGTTCCTGTCCCGCTTCGGGTCCAAGGTCACCATCGTGCACCGCCGCGACGAGCTCCGCGCCTCCAAGATCATGCAGGAGCGGGCCTTCGCCGACCCCAAGATCGAGTTCGCCTGGAACTCCGAGGTGGCCTCGCTCGAGGGCGACGACAAGCTGACCGGCGTGGTCCTGCGCGACAAGCTGACCGGCGACCTCCGCACGCTCGACGCAACCGGTCTCTTCATCGCGATCGGCCACGACCCGCGCTCGGAGCTGGTCAAGGGCCAGGTCGACCTCGACGACGAGGGTTACGTGCTGGTCTCGCACCCGTCGACGCACACCAACATCGAGGGCGTCTACGCCTCCGGTGACCTGGTCGACCACCACTACCGGCAGGCGATCACGGCGGCCGGCAGCGGCTGCGCCGCGGCGCTCGACGCGGAGCGCCACCTGGCGACCCTCGACCACGCGGCCTCGATCGCGGGCACGGCGGCCCAGACCGCCGCCGAGGACGCCGCCGAGCAGAGCGCCCCACGGGTCAGCGTCTGAGGCCCGGCACCGGAACAAATGTCCGTGGGCCCCTGTTCACTGGACAGACCTCGAGTTCACCCACCTTTAGGAGATTCCATGGCTGACCTGCAGGCCGTCACCGACGACAGCTTCGAAACCGACGTCCTCAAGTCCGACAAGCCCGTGCTCGTCGACTTCTGGGCCGAGTGGTGCGGGCCGTGCCGCCAGATCGCCCCGATCCTCGACGAGCTCAACCGCGACCACGGCGAGAAGATGGGCTTCGTGAAGCTCAACGTGGACGAGAACCCGGTGACGCCCGCGTCCTACCGGGTGACCGGCATCCCGAACCTCTCCGTCTTCGCGAACGGCGAGCTGGTCAAGCAGATCGTCGGGTCCCGGCCGAAGTCCGTGATCCTCAAGGAGCTCGACGAGTACATCGCCTGACCTTCGGGTCTCTCGGGGTGATGTCTCGCGAGAAGGGCCGCGTGCCCGACCGGTCTACGGTCGGAGCGCGGCCCTTTTGCGTGTGATGTCTTGCTTGGACTGGCGTGCGACATCTGCGAGGGTGGACCTTCCGACCAGCACCCGAGCAATTCTGCGACAGGACCTTCCTGGATGAACCCCGAGGCAGCCGGCACCGTGTTCAGACGCGGCGACTCCGGGCCGGCGGTTGCCGAGATCAGGGCGCTCCTCGAGCGGATCGGGCTGCTCGGGGCCGACCCGGTGGCCGGCACGGCCTATGACGAGCACGTCGAGCTGGCGGTGCGCAACTTCCAGCAGCAGCGCGGCCTGACCGTCGACGGCGTGGTCGGCAGCTCCACCTACCGTCGGCTGGACGAGGCGCGCTGGACGCTCGGCGACCGCGTGCTCAACCACCGCCCCGGCAGCATGCTGGCCGGCGACGACGTGTTCGCCCTCCAGCAGCGGCTGCTCGACATGGGCTTCAAGGTGGGCCGCGTCGACGGCTACTTCGGCCCGGACACCGAGGCGGCGCTGCGGGACTTCCAGCGCAACCTCGGGCTACCCCCCGACGGCACCTGCGGCCCGGCCACGCTCAAGGCGCTCGGCCGGCTGCAGCCGCGCGTGAGCGGCGGCGCCCCCAACGAGATGCGCGCCCAGGAGCGGATCCGCAAGGCGGGCCCGCGGCTGGCCGGCAAGATCGTGGTGATCGACCCCAAGCCGCTGCTGCCGGAGCTGCCCGACCAGCTGAGCGACGACCCGACGGTGCACGCGCGGGCGCAGCACATCGTGCACGACGTCGCGCGCCGGATCGAGGGCCGGTTGGTGGCGATCGGCGTCCAGGCGTTCCTCGCCGGCACACCCGGTGAGTCGTACGACGAGGCTCGCCGCGCCGACTTCGCCAACCGCACCGAGGCCGACCTGACGATCTCGCTGACCGTCGACGTCGCGGCCAACCCCGGCGCCTGCGGGGTGGCGTCCTACTTCTTCGGCTCCGAGGCCCACGGCACCCGCTCCTCGACCGGCGAGAAGTTCGCCGGCCTGGTGCAGCGCGAGATCGTCGCCCGCACCGACCTGCTCGACCTGCGACCGCACGCGAAGACCTGGGACTTCCTCCGCAAGACCCGGATGCCCGCCGTCCGGCTCGACCTCGGCTACCTCACCAACGCCGGCGACGCCGCCCGGCTCGCCCATCCGGAGTTCCGCGACACCATCGCCGAGGCGGTCGTGGTCGCGATCCAGCGCTTCTACCTCGCCCCCGAGGTCGACCCGCACACCGGCGTGCTCCGCTACAGCGAGCTGCGCGCCGCCGTCCAGCAGGGGCGTCGCTGAGGCTCAGTCCAGCGTGCGGTGCGCGGGCGTGTGCGCCGTCGGCGGACGGACGGCGGGCGAGCGGTGCCGCACCGGCGACAGGAGGCGGTCGAATGCCGCCTCCAGCTCGCCCCGCCAGGTGAGCACCGAGCGCAGGTCCATCCGCATCCGCGGGTAGCGCGCGTGCGGCCGGTGGGTGCGGAAGCCGACCCCCAGCAGGTAGTCGGCGGGCAGCACACAGCTCGGCGACTCGAAGGCGTGCCCGTTGTCGTCCGTGCTCCTGCGGCCCGGGACCTCGCCGAACGACTCGACCGCCCGGATGCCGCCGCGCTTGACCAGGTCCTTGGCCATCGCCTGCACGAGCACCCGACCCAGCCCCCCGCCCCGGTACGACGGGTCGACCCGCGCCGCGACCAGCAGCACGGCGTCCGGGGACACCGGTGCGGTCGGGAGCTGGCTGGCCCCGCGCACGTAGACCGCGGGCGCGTAGAGGATGTGGCCCGCCGGCTGGTCGTCGACGTACAGGACCCGTCCGCAGGAGCCCCACTCGCGCAGCACCTCGCTGACCCAGGCGGACAGCTCGTCGCGCTCGTGGTCGCACGCCCGGATCCGGCGTACCGGGTCGAGCTGCCAGAACACGCAGGTCGAGCACCGCCCGCTCAGGTCGGCCACGTTGTCGAGCGTGAGCCGGGCGACGCGACGGGACATGCACCCACAATAGTGCGCCGGGCGGCCTACCGGAGGGTCGCCAGATGGTCCGCGATCCTGCCGATCGCCTCGGTGAGCGTGTCCACGTCGGGCAGCGTCACCAGCCGGAAGTGGTCGGGCTCGAACCAGTTGAAGCCGGTGCCGTGGGTGACCAGGATCTTCTTCGCCCGGAGCAGGCCGATCACGAAGTCCTCGTCGTCCTTGACGTGGTAGACGTCCGGGTCGAGCCGCGGGAAGCAGTAGAGCGCACCGCGAGGCTCGGTGCAGGTGACCCCGGGGATCTCGTTGAGCAGCCGCCAGGCGGTCTTGCTCTGCTCGTGGAAACGGCCACCCGGCACGATGTACTCGTTGATCGACTGGTAGCCGCCGAGCGCGGTCTGGATCGCGTGCTGGGCGGGCACGTTGGGACACATCCGCATGTTCGCGAGCAGGGTCAGGCCCTCGAGGAAGTCCGTGGCAAGGTGCTGGGGTCCGGACACCATCACCCAGCCGGCCCGGTAGCCGCACACGCGGTAGGCCTTGGACAGCCCGCTGAAGGTCAGGCACAGCACGTCGGCGGACGTGTACGCCGCCGTGTGGTGGTGGGCCGCGTCGTCGAACAGGATCTTCTCGTAGATCTCGTCGCTGAACACCACCAGCTCGTGGCGGCGGGCGATGTCGACCAGCCCCCGGACGGTCTCCTCGCTGTAGACGGCACCGGTGGGGTTGTTGGGGTTGATGATCACCAGGCCCTGGGTCTGCGGGGTGATCTTGGCCTCGATATCGGAGAGGTCAGGGTCCCAGCCGTTGTCCTCGTCACAGCGGTAGTGCACCGGCGTACCGCCGGACAGCGTGACCGCGCCGGTCCACAGCGGGTAGTCCGGCGCCGGCACCAGGATCTCGTTGCCGTCGTCGAGGAACGCCTGGAGCGTCATCGTGATCAGCTCGGACACGCCGTTGCCGATGTAGACGTCGTCGACGACCGTGTCCGGCAGTCCGCGCGCCTGGTAGTACTGCGCGACGGCGGTGCGGGCGGAGTAGATGCCGCGCGAGTCGGAGTAGCCCTGTGACTCCGGCAGGTTGTGCACGATGTCGGCGACGATCGCCTCCGGCGCCTCGAACCCGAACGGCGCGGGGTTGCCGATGTTGAGCTTGAGGATCTTGTGGCCCTCGGCCTCCAGCCGGTGGGCCTCCGCCAGGATCGGGCCTCGGACGTCGTACCGGACGTGCTGGAGCTTGCGGCTCTGGACGATGGGACGCATGGACGCAGTCTCCCAGAGAGCAGGGGCCGACAGACCCGTGGCACGATGAGCGGGCCCGTTCATCCCCTTCCCCCGGAGACCAGCATGCGCGACATCGTCTACCCGCCGGTGATCGTGACCGCGAAGGTGCTGTTCAAGGCGCTCGGGCTGCGGTTCCAGCTCTCCGGGACCGAGCACATCCCACGCGAGGGCGGCGCCCTGCTGTCGATCAACCACGTGGGGTACATCGACTTCGTGCTGGCCGGGTTCGCCGCGCAGCCGGTGCACCGGCTGGTCCGGTTCATGGCCAAGCGCGAGGCGTTCGACCATCGCGTGTCCGGGCCGATCATGCGCTCGATGCACCACATCTCGGTCGACCGGGACGACGGGATCGGGTCGTTCAAGGAGGCCGTGCGCTACCTCAAGGAGGGCGAGCTGGTCGGCATCTTCCCTGAGGCCACGATCTCCCGCTCCTTCGAGATCAAGGAGATCAAGTCCGGCGCGGTGCGGATCGCGGCGGCCGCCGGGGTGCCGGTGATCCCGGTGGTGCTGTGGGGCACCCAGCGGCTGATGACCAAGGACCATCCACGGGACTTCTCGCGGGGCAAGACGATCGGGATCCACGTCGGCGAGCCGATGACGGTGACCCGCGGCAAGGGCGCCGAGCAGACCGCCGAGCTGCACGGCCGGATGAGCGACCTGCTGGCCACCGCGATCGCGGCCTACCCCGACGAGGAGCAGCCGCCGGGCGCCTGGTGGCTCCCCGCGTCGTACGGCGGGTCGGCGCCGACGCCGGAGGAAGCGGCCCGGCTCGACACCGAGGAGAAGGCCCGCCGGGCGGCCAGGCGCACCGCGCACTCGACCGACTGAATCTACTTGTCGACAAATCCACTTGTCGAGGATCGAGGCTCAGACCGGACGGTCATAGCGGTTCCGCGGGTCGATCACCTGCACGATGCGCTCGAGGTCCGACAGGCTCGCGAACTCGATCGTGACCTTGCCCCGGCTCTTGCCGAGCGCCACCTTCACCCGGGTCTCGAGCCGGTCGCCGAGCCGTTCCGCGAGGTCCGACAGACCGGGCGCGGTCGGGCGTGAGGCGCGGGAGGGGGAGGAGCGCCGGGCGCCGTCGCCCACCGACACGATCTCCTCCAGGCCCCGCACCGAGATCCCCTCTGCGGTGACCCGGGCGGCGAGCCGCTCCTGGATCTCAGGGTCCTCGACCGCGAGCAGCGCCCGGGCATGGCCCGCCGAGAGCACGCCGGCGGCGACCCGGCGCTGCACCGGCGGCGAGAGCTTCAGCAACCGGAGCGTGTTGCTGATCTGCGGGCGGCTGCGGCGGATCCGCTGGGCGAGCTCGTCGTGGGTGCAGGAGAAGTCCTCGAGCAGCTGCTCGTAGGCGGCCGCCTCCTCCAGCGGGTTGAGCTGGGAGCGGTGCAGGTTCTCCAGCAGCGCGTCGCGGAGCAGGTCGTCGTCGTCGGTCTCGCGCACGATCGCCGGGATCGTGTCCAGTCCGGCCTGCTGGCTCGCGCGCCATCGGCGCTCGCCCATGACCAGCTCGTAGCCGCCGTCCGGCTTCGCCCGCACCACCACGGGCTGCAGCAGCCCGACCTCCTCGATGGAGTGCACGAGCTCGCTCATCGCGTCCTCGTCGAAGACCTGCCGCGGCTGCCGCGGGTTGGGCGTGATCGCGGAGACCGCCAGCTCGGCGAAGTGAGCGCCCGCCACGGGAGCCGAAGGGGCCTGGCCGTCGCCCGGGTCCGCGTCGGCCCCATCCGTCGGCTCCTCGGCATGGGTCGGGATCAGTGCGCCCAGGCCACGACCGAGGCCACGTCGCTGCGGGTGTCTCTGGCTCACTCGCTCCTCATCTCTGTGCTGGTGCGGGCCGCCGCGGCGATCTCCCGGGCGGCTTCGAGGTAGCTGAGGGCGCCGGGGGATCCCGGGTCGTAGGTCATCACGCTCTGTCCGTAGCTGGGCGCCTCGGAGACGCGCACCGAACGCGGGATGGCGGTGCGCAGGACCTTCGGACCGAAGTGGTCGCGGACCTCCTCCGCGACGCCGGCGGCCAGCTTGGTGCGAGCGTCGTACATGGTGATCAGGATGGTGGTCACCTCGAGGTGCTGGTTGAGGTGCGAGCGCACCATCTCCACGGTCTCGATCAGCTGGCCGAGGCCCTCCAGTGCGTAGTACTCCGCCTGGATCGGGATCAGCATCTCAGCGCCGGCTACCAGCGCGTTGAGCGTGAGCAGGCCGAGTGAGGGCGGGCAGTCGATGAAGACGTAGTCGAACCGGTCCTCCCCGGTGCTGCCGATGCCCGGGTGGGCGGCGATCGCCTTGCGCAGCCGGTTCTCGCGGGCCACGACACTGACCAGCTCGATCTCGGCGCCGGCCAGGTCGATGGTGGCCGGGACCACGTACAGACCGGGGAGCTCGGGCGACGGGTGCACCACGTCCGCCAACGGCACGCCGTCCACGAGCACGTCGTACGTCGACGGCGCGCCACGGTGGTGCTCCACGCCGAGGGCGGTGGACGCGTTGCCCTGGGGGTCCACGTCGATCACCAGCACTCGCTGGCCGAGCTGCGCGAGGCCGGCCGCGATGTTCACGGTCGTGGTGGTCTTGCCCACCCCGCCCTTCTGGTTCGCCACGACCAGGACCCGGGTGTGCCCCGGCCGCCTGGCCGGGGAGCCCATCGCACGACCCTCCCGCGCCAGGAGCTGGTGCAGCACCGCCCGGGCGAGCGGCGTCGTGTCGTCGTCGTAGGTCACGGCGCCGTCGTGGTCCGCCGCCGTCGGCACCAGCAGCGGGTTGCGCGCTGGGGCTGTCCCACGCAGGTCCGGCAGGTCCTCAGCGGGCATGGTGGCCGATGTTTCACGTGAAACCGACGCGTCGGCGGCAGGGCTCATCTGTGGATAACTCTCGTTCCTTTGTGGATCTTCACGCTCAGGAGGCCAACCCAGGCCGGTGGAAAACTCTGCGGGACGCCGCTTGGCCCCCAGCAGCGGCCAGCCGATCCCGGCGTCCACCGGAGGGGTCACCGACCCGAAAGCAGCCGATCGCGGATCCCGCTGCGGCAACCAGATCACGCCCTTTCCGGTGCCCCGGGCACCACGATCTCGACCACGATGATCGGTGCCCCCTCGACACGTCCGGCCAACTCTGCCCCGTACCGCACCACACTGGCACGCCGACCCCCGAGCCGGTGGATGACCGCGCCGGACCGGGCCACCTCGTCGGCAGCCGAGGCTCCCTTCATCGCCAGCATCCGGCCGCCGGGCACGACCAGGGGCAGGCACCACCGTGCGAGCCGGTCGAGGGGAGCGACCGCGCGAGACGTGACCACGTCGAACGACCGGTGGCCGTGCAGCGCCTCCGCGCGGTCACGGACCACCTCCACGTTGGCCAGCGCGAGATGCTCCACCGCCTCGGTGAGAAACGTGGTCCGGCGCAGCAGGGGCTCCACCAGGGTGAGGTGCAGATCCGGCCGGCCGATCGCGAGCACCAGCCCGGGTAGGCCCGCACCCGACCCGACGTCGGCCACGGTGGCGCCCCGGGGCACCCCCAGCCCCAGCAGTGCACAGTTCACCAGGTGCCGTTCCCAGAGCCGCGGCACTTCCCGCGGACCGATCAGCCCACGGACGACGCCGTCCGTGGCCAGCAGGTGCGCGAACCGCTCGGCCAGCGGGAGCGCATCCGAAAACACCCCCCGTGCCCCAGCGGGCACGGAGGGTGTTTCACGTGAAACATCGCTCACGCGGTGTCGGGCCCACCTGGGGGGAGGACCACGACATGGCGGCGCGGCTCGACACCCTCGGACTCCGAGGTCAGCCCGGCGGCGGCCACGGCGTCGTGCACGACCTTGCGCTCGAACGGGGACATTGCGGCCAGCGGCTCCGGCTCCCCGGACTCCCGGACCCGGCCGACGACCTCCGCGGCAAGCGCCTCGAGCTCGGTACGGCGGGTCGCGCGGTGACCGCTCACGTCCAGCATCAGCCGGGACCGCTCGCCGGTCTCGCGGTAGACCGCGAGCCGCGTGAGCTCCTGCAGCGCCTCGAGCACCTCGCCCTTGTCGCCCACGAGCTGGGGCAGGTCGGCGCCGACGATCGACACCGTCGCCCGGTCGCCCTCGACGTCCATGTCGATGTCGCCGTCCAGGTCCACGATCTCGAGGAGCTCCTCGAGGTAGTCCGCAGCGATCTCGCCCTCCTGCTCCAGCCGGTCGGCCACAGACACCTGGCTCGTCGCCGGTGCGCCATCCTGGTCCCTTGCCTGGTCCCTTGCCTGGTCCGTTGGTTGGTCCTCGGCCCGGTTCTGCTGGTCGGTCTCGGTGGAGGCCTGGGTCTCGCTCACTGCTGGTCTCCCTTCACGGGCGGCCGCTTGCCACCCTTGGGTTGGTTCTTCCGCTGACTGCGGGACTTCTTCTGCGGCTGTTGCCGCTGGATCGGCTTGGGCGGCGGTTCCGCGACCTCGACATCGGTGCCGTAGACCACCCCCGGCGCGGATCCCGCCGCGGGCTCCTCCGCAGGCCCGCCCTTGCGCTTGCGCTTCGCGGCGTCCCGCGCCTCCTTGGCACGGAAGGCCTCGGTGTTCGGCGCCGGGTTGTTGCGGATCACGTAGAACTGCTGGCTCATCGTCCACAGGTTGGAGGTCGTCCAGTACAGGAGGACACCGATCGGGAACGCGATACCGCCAACGGCGAAGACCACGGGCAGGATGTAGAGCAGCATCTTCTGCTGGTTGGCGTAGGGCCCGGAGAGTGCGTCGGCCGGCATGTTCTTGCTCATCAGCTGGCGCTGGGTGAGGAACGTGGTGAGCGTCATCGCCACCACCAGCACGCCGGCCAGGATCTGCACGTTGACGCTGGTGGCCCCGGTGAACGTGTCGGAGATGCGGGCGCCGAAGATCTCCGCGTTGGAGAGGTGTTCGACGTCGGCCGCGGTGAGGACGCCTCGCTGCTGACCCTTTGCCGCGCGGTTGATCAGCTGGAAGAGCGCGATGAAGATCGGCATCTGGATGATCAGCGGCAGGCACGAGGCGAACGGGTTGGTGCCGGTCTCCTTGTAGAGCGCCATCGTCTCCGCGGCGAGCCGCTCCCGGTCGTGCCCGTACTTCTTCTGCAGCTCCTTCACCTTGGGCTGCACCAGCTGCATGTTGCGGCTGGACTTGATCTGCTTGACGAACAGCGGGATCAGCGCGGCCCGGATGACCAGGGTCAGGAAGATGATGGACAACGCCCAGGAAGCCCCGCTCTCGGGCCCGAAGATCGCGCCGAAGACCCGGTGCCAGCCCACCAGAACCACCGAGATCAGGTAGTAGAGCGGCGTGATGATGAAGCTGCCGATGGAGGACAGGAATTCCACTCAGGCTCCTCGGGTCGTCGTGGTCGGGGTGGTGGACGCCGGGACCGGGTCGTAGCCGCCCGCCGCCCAGGGATGGCAGCGAGCGAGACGCCGGACGGCGAGCCACGTCCCCCGGACCGCGCCGTGCACGGTGACCGCCTCCAGTGCGTAGGCCGAGCAGGAGGGGTGGTAGCGGCAGACCTGGCCGTACAGCGGGGAGATCAGTGCGCGGTAGGCCCGCAGCAGTCCGATCAACAGGTATTTCACGGCTCAGGCCTCCAGCACTCGGTGGAGACAACGATCGAGGGCTGCCCCGAGTTCGCCGTACGACGCGGAACTCGCCGCCGGTTGGGCGCGGACCACGAGCAGCGCCGACTCCGGGAGGGCGTCGATGCGCTCCCGGACCAGGTGGCGGAGTCGTCTCTTCACGCGGTTGCGGGTGACGGCGGGTCCGACTGAGCGCGCGACCACGAAGCCGATCCGGCGGTCGTGGTCACCGTCGACCCGGGCCAGGTGCACAACGAGAAGTGGCCCGCCGGCGCGACGTCCGCGCCGCACCGCCGTCGCGAACCCCGCGGCGTCAGTGAGGCGCTGGCCTCGGGGGAGCACACCGAACCGTCTGATCCGCCGGCTCAGGCGGCCAGGCGGTTGCGACCCTTGCGCCGGCGCGAGGCGAGGATGCTGCGCCCGGCACGGGTGCGCATCCGCAGTCGGAAGCCGTGCGTCTTGTGGCGACGCCGGTTGTTCGGCTGGAACGTACGCTTGCTCACGAGGTCTCCGCTCATGGTCGGGGCAGGCTCAAAGGTCGTCGGTGCGGCGGATCGGGGCGTGCCCGCCTGAGTCAAGCAGCCGATCGACGCCGGTCCGACCGCACAACGGTACGCGGAGCGCGCGGCGAGGGTCAAACGGGGCACCACGACATGCCGACGGGTGTCCGAACCACCACCGTCGACACGCCGGGGAACCTTCGACAAGCGACACGCCGACCGGTCGGGAAACCTGTGGACAACCGGTTGATCCACCGGTGTGAAGGTTGTTAGGTTTCCGGCCACGAGTCGTCGCTCGCGTGCCGCACCCCTGGGTCCTCATCCGTTGAAATCCCGCATTTCCGGACAATTCGGTCCACTGTGGCTCCCGGCACCGGCACTGGTGCACAACCTGTGGACAAACGTGTGGACATGTCGTCGCTTGGGCGACGTAATGACGAGAGGGGGCGGGTCTCGGGTGGAGCAGCCTTCCAGCGCGACGGATCTCGCACAGCTTTGGACGACCATCGTGGAGGGCACGGCACCGGCGCAGCGGGTGTGGCTGGCAACCAGCAAGCCCGTCATGCACGCGGAGAACACCTTCGTGATCGCGGTGCCGAACGAGTTCACGATGAACCAGTACGCCAGCAAGCTGCGGACCTGGGTCGAGGACACCCTCACCGAGCACCTCGGTCACCCCACGCGGCTCGTGGTCACCATCGACCCCGAGCTCGACACCGGGAGCGCGGCACCGGCCCAGGTTGAGGAGGGCACCCTGGACGGCACCCACACCGAGAGCCGCCCGACCGAACGACCGAACGAACCCGCTCCGGAGCGCACCGCGGAGTCACCGACCCGGACCGCACCCGGCCAACACTCCGGGCCACCTAGCGACTTGTCGACAAAGCGACAGGTCCAGGAGTGGCAGCGGCCGGTCACCTCCGGCTTCGACTCGCCGCTCAACCCCCGCTACACCTTCGAGACGTTCGTGATCGGGGCCAGCAACCGGTTCGCCCACGCTGCTGCCGTCGCCGCCGCCGAGGCGCCCGGCAAGGCGTACAACCCGCTGCTGGTCTACGGCGACTCCGGCCTGGGCAAGACCCACCTGCTGCACGCGATCGGGCACTACGTCCGCAACCTGTACGACGGCGCCCGGATCCGCTACGTCTCCAGCGAGGAGTTCACCAACGAGTTCATCAACGCGATCCGTGACGACCGGGCCGCGCTGTTCCAGAAGAAGTACCGCGAGGTCGACGTCCTGCTGATCGACGACATCCAGTTCCTCGAGGGCAAGATCCAGACCCAGGAGGAGTTCTTCCACACCTTCAACGCGCTGCACAATGCGAACAAGCAGATCGTGATCAGCTCCGATCGGCCGCCGAAGCGGCTCGAGCAGCTCGAGGACCGGCTCCGCAACCGGTTCGAGTGGGGCCTGCTCACCGACGTGCAGCCGCCCGACCTCGAGACCCGGATCGCCATCTTGCGCAAGAAGGCCGCGGCCGACCGGCTGATCGCGCCGCCGGAGGTGCTCGAGTTCATCGCCTCGCGGATCCAGACCAACATCCGCGAGCTCGAGGGCGCGCTG
>Ga0207675_100002315_pt1 | contig 18913 bp, 19 predicted proteins | sample KBSSwiS42_FD_184305 | JGI IMG/M metagenome (GOLD analysis project Ga0207675, IMG submission 184305) | Switchgrass rhizosphere microbial communities from Kellogg Biological Station, Michigan, USA - KBS Switchgrass S4-2 (SPAdes) (version 2) | ecosystem: Host-associated > Plants > Roots >...
TCACGACTTCGCCCACGAAGGTGTTCGGCGCGATCTTGGTGACGTCGACAGGAAGCGGATCACCCGGCTTCATTCCGAGCGGCGTCGCGTTGACGACGACGTCGTAGCCCTCCGGATCGTTCGAGCCGGTGCGAACGGCGAGTTTGGGATAGTGCTCCTTCAGCCGGTTGCCGAGCGCGTCGGCCGCCGTTCCGTGCGCGTCGAACAGCCCGATACCGGCGATCCCCGCCGCGGCGAGCGACGCAGCGATAGCCGATCCGACGCCGCCCGCCCCCACGACGAGCGCACGCGCACCTGCCACTGCCTTGCCCTTGCGCGCGACGCCGCGCACGAACCCTGCGCCATCGAACATGTCGCCCAACAGCGATCCGTCAGGCCGCTTGAGGATCGCATTGCACGCGCCGGCAATTCGCGCCGTAGGCGTGACCTCGTCCAGCATTGCCACCGTCGACACCTTGTGCGGCATCGTCACGAGCGCGCCGCGCAGATTGGTCATCGTGAACAGCGGTCGCAGGAATGCCGCGTAGTCGTCGACCTTGACACCCATCGGGATCACGACCGCGTCGATGCCTGCGTGGTCGAACCAGGGGTTGTAGATCATCGGTGCCTTGAACGCTTCCGTCGGATATCCGAGGTGCGCGATCACCGTCGTCTTGCCACTGATCATCGTCGATCTCCGTATCGCAAGTGAACCTTTGAGGTTGACACCGCGCCCGCGGTGTCTATGATTCCCGCCATCGTGTCCCCAAAAAAACAACCAGCCGGACCACGAACCCGCGAGCGCGCCGCGTCCCCGAAGCGCGCAGCCCGCAAGAAGTACGACGCCCAAAAGACGCGCGGCAACATCCTTTCGGTCGCCACGCGCGAATTCGCGCGCAACGGATACAACGGGGCGAGGATCGATGCCATTGCCGCAAGGACGTCGACGACGAAGCGGATGATCTACTATTACTTCGGCGGCAAGGAGCAGCTATACATTGCCGTGCTCGAAGACCAGTACGCGCGTATCCGCGATCACGAAGCGGCACTCGGCCTCGAGGCGCTCCCGCCCGAGCAGGCGATCCGGCGCCTTGCCGAGTTCACGTTCGACTACGATCACGCCAACCCCGAATTCGTGCGCCTCGTGGCGGTCGAGAACATTCACCATGCGAAGCACCTCCGCAAGTCCGCCGTCATCCGCTCCGTGAACGGACGGATCATCGACACGATCGACGCGATCCTGAAACGCGGGCGCCGCGAAGGACGCTTCGTCGCGAAAGTGCAGGCGGTCGACGTGCATATGCTGATGAGCGCACTGTGCTTCTTCCACGTATCCAATCTGCACACGTTCGGCACGATCTTCCGCCGTGATTTCTTGTCGCCCGCCCTGCGGCGCACGCATCGCAAGCTGGTGGCAGACTTCATCATTCACCGGCTGAAACAACGGTAGCCGGCATCGGTTGCTGCGATTCATCGACACTGCCGGGGCAATGACCGCACGCGCGACGCGCACCCTTGACTGAAACCGCCGCTACTCCCATCATCGCACAAAATGTACGAAATGGTGAGTACGCGGCCACGAAGCCCCGCTATTGCCCCTTGCGGCCAATGGCGGTCCCTGTCATCGCAGGCCCTTGCCCGTTCAGGAGTCGCCTAAAATGCGACGCGAGTTCAATTACGAGCCGCTGACCCCCACCGCGTTCCTCCATCGATCGGCGAACGTGTTTCCCGACCGGATAGGCGTTGTCGATGGAGACATCAAATTCGCCTACGGGGAATTCCTGGAACGCTGCCTGCGCTTCGCGGGCGCGCTTCGTGCCATCGGGGTGCAGCCCGGCGATCGCGTCGCGCTGCTCGCGGGCAATTCGCACGTGATGCTCGCCGCCCACTACGCCGTGCCATTCTCCGGCGGTGTCCTGGTGGCCCTCAATACGAGGATCACGCCCGCCGACATGGCGTTCATCCTGCAGCACTCCGGTTCGTCGGTGCTGATATACGACGACGAATTCGCCAAGGCAGCGACGGCAGCCGGCGCGCAGGTCGGAAAATCGCTGCGGCTCATCCGCGCGAGCGGCGCGAATGACGAGCTCGAAGGGCTGATCGCCGACGGCAAGCCGCTGCTGCACCCGGTTGCCGACGAGCGCGGAATGCTCGCGATCAACTACACGAGCGGCACGACCGCGCGGCCGAAGGGCGTGATGTACCACCATCGCGGTGCGTACCTGCAGGCGCTCGCGATGGCGGTTCACATGGGGCTGACCAGCGACTCCGTGCACCTGTGGACCCTGCCGATGTTCCATTGCAACGGCTGGTGCTTCCCGTGGGCGGTGACGGCGACCGGCGGCATGCACCTGTGCCTTCCGAAGCTCGATGCGAGCTCGATCTGGAGACACATGCGCGAATCCGGTGTCACGCATTTCTGCGCGGCGCCGACGGTGCTGACGATGACGATCTGGGATCCGGGTGCATCCAAGCTGCCGCGCCCGGTGCGCATCGGCACCGGCGGTGCGCCCCCCACGCCGGCACTGCTCGAGCGGCTCGCCGAGCTCGGCATGGACATCACGCATCTCTACGGCCTGACCGAGACGTATGGTCCCTCGGTCATCTGCGACTGGCGCAGCGAGTGGAACGCGCTGCCGATTCCCGAGCAGGCGCGGCTCAAGTCGCGGCAGGGTGTCAACAATGTGATCGGGCAACCGATCCGCATTGTCGACGACGCTGGTGCCGACGTCCCGCGCGACGGCGAGACGATGGGCGAGATCGCGATCCGCGGCAATAACGTGATGCTCGGCTACTACAACGACGAGGAAACGACACGCCAGAGCTGTCCCGATGGATGGTTCCGGACCGGCGACCTCGGCGTGATGTACGACGACGGCTACATCGAATTGCGCGATCGTGCGAAGGACATCATCATCTCGGGTGGCGAGAACATCTCGTCGGTCGAGATCGAGCATGCGCTCACGTCGCACGATGCGGTACTCGAAGTGGCCGTCGTTGCCGCACCCGACGAGAAATGGGGCGAGGTTCCGGTCGCGTTCGTCACGCTGAAGGAAGGGGCCACAGCGACGGATGCCGAGCTGATCGATCACGTCCGCAAGCAGCTCGCACGCTTCAAGGCACCCAAGCGAGTCATTTTCGGGCCGCTGCCGAAAACGGCCACCGGCAAAGTACAGAAGAAAGAGCTGCGCGACCGGCTGCGCGCCGCGTAGCGTCGCACCGCACCGCACGGGAGAAGATCGATGGAAGCGCAGGACAAGGAACGCTCGACCGCGAAGCAGAAAGCCGCGCCGAAAATCAAGCCACGGCTGCCGCTGAAGGAGATCGACGAGCGCAACAAGAAACGCATCCGCGAGCTCAACGGCGAGTTCCTCAACCTCTATCGCGTGCTCGGCCATCATGCCAACCTGCTGTCGGCGTGGATCGAATTCGCCTACACGCTGCGGCGCGACTGCACGACGTCGCGGAGCCTCCGCGAGCTCATGATCCTGCGCGGCGCGCAGCTCGAAGGCTCCGCCTACGAATGGCATCAGCATCGGCGCTGGGCGCGGCAGCAAGGCGTTCCGCCGGAGCAGATCGAGGACTTGTTCTTCTGGCGCGAGTCGCCGCGATTCACCGATGCCGAATGCGCGGCGCTGGCGCTGACCGAAGCGATGATGCACGGCAACGTGTCGGACGACGTCTATGCGGGACTCGCGAAGCACTTCGCGCCGAGCGAGATCATCGAACTCGCGTTGACGGCCGGCTTTTACGCCATGGTGCCGCGCGTGCTGAACGCGCTCAAGGTTCCGATCGAGGAAGAGACGCTTCACGCACCCGTGGGCGCCGAGAACACCCGCGGCGAGAAGGCTTGACGGGCATGGCAAACGAACGACACACGGGCGGCGAGTTCAACGCGCGCGATCGCACGCAGCATCCGCCCGCATTCGCACCGACGTACAAGACGAGCGTGCTCCGCTCGCCGCGCAACGCACTCATCTCGCTGCAGAATTCGCTGTCGGAGATTACCGCGCCGGTGTTCAAGGCCGACGAGCTCGGCGAGCTCGACCACGACCTGATCCTCAACTATTCGAAGGGCGGCCTGCCGATCGGCGAACGGATCATCGTCCACGGGCATGTGCTCGACGAGTTCGGACGCGGCGTGCCGAATGCGCTGGTCGAAGTGTGGCAGGCCAACGCAGGCGGCCGCTACCGTCATCGCAACGACCACTACATTGCGCCGGTCGATCCGAATTTCGGCGGCTGCGGGCGCATGCTGACGGATCGCGACGGCCACTACGTCTACCGGACGATCAAACCCGGTCCGTATCCATGGCGCAACAGCGTCAACGACTGGCGACCCGCGCATATCCACTATTCGGTATCCGGCACCGGCTGGGTGCAGCGGCTGATCACCCAGATGTATTTCGAGGCGGATCCGTTGATCGCGCAGTGTCCGATCGTGCGGACGATCCCGAGCGAGGCGGCGATCCGCCAACTGATCGCCGTGCTCGATCGCAACGCCGGTGTCCCGCTCGACAGCCTCGCATACCGGTTCGACATCGTGCTGCGCGGCGCCCGCGCGACATGGTTCGAGAATCGCGTGCAGGGGCAGCCTGCGATGCAGCGGGAGTGACATGAGAACGGTCAACGAGGCGATCTACCTGAAGGAATCGGCGTCGCAGACGGCCGGTCCGTACGTGCACATCGGCCTGGCACCGCAACAGGCCGGCTTCGACATCTTCGAAAAGAACTTCTCGAACGTGCTCGCCGAACCTGGCACGCAAGGCGAGCGCATCCGCATCGAGGGACGCGTCACCGACGGATCCGGAACACCCGTGCGCGATGTACTGGTCGAGCTCTGGCAGGCGAATGCGGCCGGCAAGTACAACCATCCGGCCGACGCACAGGACAAGCCGCTCGACCCGACGTTTCGCGGCTGGGGCCGCGCCTGCTCCGACTTCAAGACCGGCATCTGGTCGTTCGACACGATAAAGCCCGGATCGGTCGAGGGCCGCGGCGGGCGCGCGATGGCGCCGCATGTGAGCCTGTGGATCGTCGCGCGCGGCATCAACATCGGGCTGAATACGCGCATGTACTTTTCGGACGAGAAGGACGCCAACGCAGCCGATCCGGTGCTGAACCTGATCGAGTGGGAAGTACGCCGCCAGACGCTGATCGGCCAGCGCGAGTCAGCGTTGCGCGACGGCGCTGCCGTCTATCGATTCGACATCCAGCTGCAAGGACCACAGGAAACCGTGTTCTTCGATATCTGAAGTCCGGGACCCTGAATCGGGACATGGCAATCGATTTCGACCTCGGTGCCGATCTGCAGGCACTGCAGGCGCGCATTCGCACGTTCATCGCAGACGACATCATCCCGCTGGAGAGCGATCCGCGGCGTACGCCGCATGGGCCGACGGAGGAGCTGCGCCGCGAGCTGACCGCCAAGGCCCGCGCGGCCGGGCTGCTGTCACCGCACGTGTCGCACGAGTACGGCGGCCTTGCGCTAAGCCATGTCGGGCGCGCGATCGCGTTCGAGGAGGCCGGCTACTCGCCGCTCGGACCGCTCGCGCTCAATGTGTTCGCGCCCGACGAAGGCAACATGCATCTGCTCGAAGCGGTTGCGACCCCTGCGCAGAAGGAGCGGTGGCTGCGTCCGCTCGCAAGCGCCGCGATCCGGTCGTGCTTCTGCATGACCGAGCCCCCGCCGGGCGCCGGCTCCGACCCATCGATGCTCACGACCACCGCACGCCGCGACGGCGATCACTTCGTCATCAACGGCGGCAAGTGGTTCATCACCGGCGCCGATGGCGCGGCGTTCACGATCATCATGGCCAACGCCGAAGGCGAAGGCGCCACGATGTTCCTGGCCGACATGAATACGTCCGGCATCGTGGTCGAGCGGTCGATGGGCAGCCTCGATTCGTGCTTTCCGGGCGGCCACGGTGTCGTGCGGTTCGAGGACGTGCGTGTCGCGGCGGCGGACATCCTGGGCGAGGTGGGCAAGGGTTTCCAGTATGCGCAGGTGCGCCTGTCCCCTGCCCGGCTCACGCATTGCATGCGGTGGCTGGGGGCCGCGCGGCGCGCACATGACATCGCCACCGACTACGCTCGCCGGCGGCACGCATTCGGCAAGGCGATCGGCGAGCACGAAGGCGTCGGCTTCATGCTTGCCGACAACGAGATGGACTTGCACGTCGCACGCCTTGTGACGCTGCACTGCGCGTGGGTGCTCGACCAGGGCAAGCTCGCGCGCCACGAATCGAGCCGCGCCAAGGTCATCGTGTCGGAGGCGACATGGCGCGTTGTCGATCGCTGCGTACAGGTGCTCGGCGGGCAAGGTGTCACGGATGAAACGATCGTCGCCCGCATCTTCGCCGACCTGCGCGCATTCCGTATCTACGACGGACCCTCCGAGGTCCATCGCTGGAGCATTGCCAAACGCATCCTCAAAGGAAAAATGAATTGACGAAGGACGATACGCTGGGCGACACGGTGCAGACTCCCGCAACGACCGCACTCGCGCGCTGGCTTGCGCGCGCAACTCGCGCACAGGATGTGCGCGTTGCCCGCTACGAAAGGCTGCCCGGTGGCGCGATCCAGGACAATTTCCTGCTCGACGTCGACATCCGCGGCGGGCCATGGCAGGGCGAGCACGCGTTCGTGCTGCGCACCGATGCGCCAACGGGCGTGGCGGCAAGCTTGAGCCGTGCGCAGGAATTCGCCGTGTTGCGCGTCGCGCATGCGGCGGGTGTCACCGCGCCGAAGCCGCTGTTCCTGTGCCGCGACACCACGGTGCTCGGGCGCGAGTTCTTCATCATGAAGCGACTCCCGGGCGTCGCGCAGGGTCACCGGCTCACGCGCGAGCCCGCGCTGGTTCCCGACGGTGCGGCGCTCGCCCGCGAACTGGGTGCGAACCTCGCTCGCATTCATGCGATCCGTCCGCCATGGAGCGACGCGATAAAGCGCGCCGCGCATGCGTTCACGGACACTCCGGCGGCGGCCGGTGACGGCGAACTCGACGCGATCGCCCCGCCCCCCACGCATCCGGCGCTCGCGACGATTGCCGAGTATCGGAGCTGGCTCGACAAGCTCGACGACGCTTATCCGGCGCTCGAATGGGGTTTGCGCTGGTGCGAGCGGCATGCGCCCGCCACGTTCGACATTGCGCTGATTCATCGCGACTACCGCACCGGCAACTACCTCGTCGACGAAGGCCGGCTCGCCGGGGTGCTCGACTGGGAGTTCGCCGGCTGGGGCGATCCGCGCGAAGATATCGGCTGGCTGACGGCGCGCTGCTGGCGCTTCAGCGGCGTCGAGCGCGAAGCCGGCGGCATCGCACCCATCGAGCCGCTACTGCAGGGCTACGAGTCCGCCGGCGGTGTTGCCGTTTCGCGGACCGACCTCGACTATTGGCAGGTGATGGCGCACCTGCGCTGGGCGATCATCGCGCTGCAACAGGCGCAGCGGCACATGGGCGGCGGCGAGCGCTCGCTCGAGCTGGCGCTGACCGGCCGCATCGTTCACGAGCTCGAATACGAGGTACTGCAGTTGATCACGAGGAGCGGCGCATGAGAGACATATCCGATGCCGCCGACCTGATGACCACGGCGCGCGAGGCACTGCTGCGCGACCTGCTGCCCGCGCTGTCGGGCGAGCGCCGGTATGCGGCGCTGATGATCGCCAACGGCATGGCCATCGCTGCACGCGAGCATCGACTCGGCACCGATGCCTCGCGCAACGAAGCTGCGCGGTTGCGCAACCTGCTTGCGCTCTTCCCCCGCGACGCAGCCGAGAGTAGCGGCGACCCGCCGACGGGCGACGTGCCCGCACTGCGCAAGGTCATCTGCGCGGCGATTCGCGCCGGGCGCTTCGACGCGCACGAGTCCGCAGTGGGCAGTGCGCTCGCGCACACGGCGGCCGACTGGGTGGCCATCTCCAATCCGAAGGCGCTGCGCACTTAACGGCCTCTTCATCCGACGACAGGCGAATCGATGGAACTCAAACTGACCGGGCGCAACGCATTGGTCACCGGTGCCAACGGTGGCCTCGGCAGTCATTTCGCCGAAACACTGGCCGCGGCAGGCGCGAATGTCGCGATCGCGGCGCGTCGCGTCGAATCGCTGCGACCGGTACAGGACTCGCTGATGCGCCACGGCGTCAAGGTCGAGTCCGTCGCGCTCGACGTCACGGATGCTGCGAGCGTCGCCGCGGCGTTCGACCAGGCGGCCGCAGCGCTCGGCCCGATCACCGTCGTCATCAACAATGCCGGCGTTGCCGTCACCAAGCCGCTGCTCGAGCAGACCGAGGAAGACTGGCAGCAGGTGATCGAGGTCAACTTGAACGGTGCCTGGCGCGTCGCGCAGACGGCGGCGCGACACATGGTCCAGCACCAGCAGGGTGGCAGCATCGTGAACATCGGCTCGATACTCGGCTTGCGCGTGTCCGCGCAGGTGCCAAGCTACGCGGCATCGAAGGGCGCGATCGTCCAGCTGACCAAAGCGATGGCGCTCGAGCTCGCGCGGCACAGGATCCGCGTCAACGCGCTCGCGCCCGGTTACATCGAGACCGGCATCAATCGCGAGTTCTTTGCCAGCGAACCCGGCCAGGCGCTGATCAAGCGCGTGCCGCAGCGCCGGATCGGCAAGCCCGAGGAGCTCGACGGCGCGCTGTTGCTGCTCGCGTCCGATGCCGGCTCGTACATGACGGGCATGATCCTCGTCGTCGACGGCGGCCACCTGGTGAACACGCTATGATCCCCGGCGCCGCCGGTGCACAGACCGTGTATGACTACTGGCTCGGCATGCTGCCGCAGTTCTTCGCGCAGATGGGCGCTGCAGTCAAGCCGTCTGCGCAGGCCAACGGGACCGCATCGGCATTGCCTTTTCCCGCCGACCAGGTGGCGAAGGCCGCCACGATGACGAGCGACGCGCTGCAGAGCATCGCTCAGTCGTATGCGCCAATGCTGCAGGCGGCAGGTGCGCCGGGGCTCCTCGCGCAGTGGGCCGCGATGATGCCGGGCTTCGCCACCGCGCAACCGCAGGCCGCGGCCACGGGGCCGTCCGCCGCCGCGATGGCGATACCCTGGATGACGATGCCGTTCACGCCGGCGATGATGGCTGCGGCCACCGGCAATGCAATGCCGGCGTCGCCTGCCGCCGCGTGGCTGCCGATGCAGCAGATGCAGAAAGCCTGGACCGACCTCGGCAGCCAGATGGTCGGTGGCGCGTCGCAGGCGTACACGACCGCGCTAGACCGCACGTTCGGTGCATTGAGCGATGCGCTGGGTCTTGGCCCCGTGCGCAAGCTGCAAACGTCGGGTCAGCAGATCATGGCGGCCGCGATCGCGCAGAACGAGGCGCGCGCCGCGTACGGAATGCTCGTGCAATCGGCGCTGACCGTCGGACTGCAGCGATTGCTGAAGCGCCTTGCCGACATGGCGCAGAAGAACGAACGCGTCGACAGCGTGCTCGCGTTGATGCGGATGTGGGCGGTGGCCACCGAAGAGGCCGTGCACGAGAGCCTGCAGTCCGAGCGCGGGCTCGAGGCTACGGCGGCCGTGACGCGCGCGGGCCTCAACTATCGCCGGCAGATGCAGGGGTTCGCGTCGATCATCGCCGATACGCTCGACATGGCGACGCGACGCGATCTCGACGATGCCTATCGCGAAATCCAGTCGCTGAAGCGGGAGCTGCGATCGATGCGCGCGCCGGCAGCTGCAGTGGCATCCAACAAGCCCCGCGCACGCGGGACGAAACGACCGACGACAAAATGACCACACCCACTGACAACGCGATGCTCGCGTCGCGCGCCGCGTCGGCCATCGCGATCACGCCGGTGACGATGGCGAAGGAACTCGAGGCCGCCCGGGCGAAGATCGGCGGCGGCCTGCGCCGGCTTGCCGAGATCTCGGAAGAGGATCTCGCAATCGCCACCGTGCCGCGCGAAGAAGTGTGGCGCGAGGACATGGTTCGTCTCTACCGATGCAAGCCCGTCGTGGACAAGCCGCATGCCGTGCCGGTGCTGATCACTTACGCGCTCGTCGGGCGCTTCCAGATGATCGACCTCGAAGCCGACCGCTCGCTCGTGCGCAAGCTGCTGGCGGAAGGGTTCGACGTCTATTTCATCGACTGGGGCATGCCGTCGCGCGCCCAGCGCTGGCTGACGATCGACGATTACGTGTCAGGGTATCTCGATCATTGTGTCGACGTGATCCGCGAGCGGTCGGAGCAGGAAACGATCAACATGCTCGGCATCTGCCAGGGCGGTGTGTTCACTGCGTGCTACGCGGCGCTTTTTCCGGAGAAGGTCCGCGCCGTCGCGTTCACGGTCACGCCGATCGATTTCCACGGCGACAAGAACGACCCGCAAACCGGCTCCGGCTACATGAACCGGTGGGCGCGCGCGCTCACGCACGACGACATCGACGCACTCGTCGAGGCGTATGGAACCGCTCCGGGCAGCATGGTCGGCTTCGCGTTCCTGATGATGAACCCCGTGTCGAACTTCACGAAGTACACGATCGACCTGATCGACGTGATGGGCGACGAAGCGAAGCTGCTCAATTTCCTGCGGATGGAGCGCTGGATCGCCGACCGACCCGACCATCCGGGCGAGGTCCTGCGGCAGTGGTTCAAGGACCTCTACCAGGACAACAAGCTGATCAGGAACGAGCTCGTGCTCGGCGAGCGCACCGTCGATTTGCGCAACATCACGATGCCGGTGCTCAACATTTACGCAACCGGCGACACGATCATCCCCGTGTCGTGCTCCAAGGGCGTCGGCGGACATTTCGGCACGAAGGATTACACCGAGATTGCCGTACCCGGCGGGCACATCGGCACGTTCGTCGGCAGCAAGGCGCAGAAGATCCTCGCGCCCTCGCTGGCCGAGTGGTTCAAGGCGCGCAGCGGATCACAGGCAGACTAGAGCCTAACCGCGTAATCGCGCGAAGCCGGCGTCCAGATCCTCGATCAAGTCCTGCGGGTCCTCGAGGCCGACGTGCACGCGTAGTGACGGCCCGCCCGGGCTCCAGCGGGTGACCGTGCGCGCCCGCTCGGGCCACGTCGGGATCAGCAGGCTTTCAAAGCCGCCCCAGCTCCAGCCCATGCCGAAGATCCGCATGCCGTCGAGCATGCGACCGATGGCAGCCCCGTCGACCGGCTGCAGCACGACGCCGAACAGCCCCGACGCGCCGCGAAAATCGCGCTTCCACAGTGCATGCCCGCGATCACCGGGCAGCGCCGGATAGAGCACTTCGCGCACTTCGGGCCGCGCCACCAGCCAGGTGGCGATTTCGCGCGCGCTTGCCTCGTGCCGCTGCATACGCACGCCAAGCGTGCGTAACCCGCGAAGCCCCAGGAAGCAATCGTCCGACGACGGTGCGACGCCCATGTCGGTCCACAAGCGATGCAGCGCCGGAAACGTGTCGGCGTTCGCGACGATCGCGCCGAGCAGCACGTCCGAATGACCGCCGATGTATTTGGTCGCCGCATGCACCGACACGTCGACGCCGTGATCGAACGCACGGAAGCCAAGCGGTGTTGCCCACGTGTTGTCGAGCACGACCCGCACGCCGCGTTCGTGCGCGGCATCGGCGATCGCGCGGATGTCCTGCACCTCGAACGTCAGCGACCCCGGCGATTCGGCGAACACCAGCTTCGTGTTCGGACGAAAGGCATCGACGATCGCAGCACCCGCCAATGGATCGTAGTAGCCGACGTCGATGCCGAGGCGCCGCAGGTGGTTGTCGCAGAATCGGCGCGTCGGACCGTAGACGGCGTCGGTCACGAGCAGGTGATCGCCGGGCTTGAGCAACGCCAGCAGCGGCAGCGTCGTCGCTGTCAGGCCCGACGGAACGGCGAGCGCGGCGTGCCCGCCTTCGAGGCCTGCGAGCGCGCGCTGAAAATCCGTTACGGTCGGCAGTCCGTGCAGTCCATACGACAGGCCCGGATACTCGCCGCGCGAAGCGCGCTCGAGGTCGGCCATCGTCGGCAGCAGGATCGTCGACGCGCGAAACACCGGCGTGTTGACCGCGCCGAGATACCGGCGCGGATCGCGTCCGGCATGCGCAACCTCGGTTGCCGGACGATAGCGTGAACGCTCCGTCATCGTTACTCGGCCGCTGCAGCAGCGTCGCGTGGCGGCGAGGCTGCGAGCGAAGCGCGTCCGCGGTCGGTCACTGCGTGCGCAAGGGCTGCAACGATGGCGGCAACCTGCGCATCGACGGTCTGGTCGACCGCGATGTCGATCGCGTCGCGCGGCACCTCCAGCGTGGCGAACTGGCTCGCGAGCAGCGTCGCCGGCATGTAGCGATGGCGCCGCTGCGCGAGGCGTTGCGCAATGATCGCGTGGTCGCCGCGCAGATGGACGAAGCGGATCACGCCTGCGAGCGCGAGCCGCGCACGATAGCTCTCGCGCAGCGCGGAGCACGCGAGCACGGCGTTGCCGGAGGCGGCAGTGGTCTGCCGCAGTGCATCGACTATGCGGTCGAGCCACGGCCAGCGATCATCGTCCGTCAGCGGTGTGCCGGCGGCCATCTTCGCGACGTTCGCTGGCGGATGGAAATCGTCGGCATCGAGAAACGGCCAGCCGAGCGCGTGTGCGAGCGCCGCGCCGACCGTGGACTTGCCGCAGCCCGATACGCCCATGACGACGACGATCATGCGCGTGCGATTGCTGCGTCGAAACCTGTATTCATGCCGCAGGAGCGTATCACGCGATCCGGCGCGAGGCCATGATGGCCGCGGCGACGATCAGTGCGCCGCCAGCAAGTGTGCGCGCCGACGGAATCTCGTTCAGCAATGCAGCAGCGAGCGCGATGCCGTAGACCGGCTCGAGCGCAGCCACGACAGCTGCCGTGTGCGCCGAAACGCGCTGCAGGCTGGCGATGAACAGCGTGTGTGCAACGCCCGTGCACGCAACGCCGAGGACGAGCAGCAACGCGACGTCCGTCATCGTCACGGACAGCGAAGGGCCGTTGAACGCGACGATCGGTGCAAGGCACAGCGCGGCGAACGCGTTCTGCCACAACGCGATTCGGCTCGGCGCCAGCTGTTCGACCAAGGCCCGGTTGCGCACGGCGAGCAGCGCAAACGTAAACGCGGACAGGATTCCGAGCGCGAGCCCGCGGACGACGCCGCTCGACCACACGAATTCGGGCACGAGCGCCACGAGACCCACTACAGCCAGCACGGCCGTCGCGCGCTCGACGCGGTCGCCTGCGAAAAGCCGTCGTTCGAGCATCAGCACGAACAGCGGGAAACTGGCATAGCCCAGCAAACCGACCGCGACATTCGATACCTGCACGGCGGCAAAGAACGCAACCCAGTGCAGCGCGAGGATCGCGCCGTTGATGGCCGCGCGCCGATCGGGACGACCCACGTGCTCATGGCGCAGGAGGAGCAGCGCCGCGAGCGTGAGCGCAGCGATTATCGTGCGTCCGAGCACGATCGCCGTCGCAGGAAGCGCGATCCACTTGCCGAAAAGTGCGGCAAAGCCGAACAGCGCGACGGCCGCATGCAGCGACGCACGCGCCGCTCGAGGTGACAGGCGTCCGGTTATCACGTCCGGTTGCGCAGCGCAGAAATTGCGAGGTTGGGCACGTCGATACTCGAGGTTCGGACGGCGCATTCTGACAGTCGGCGCACCGTACCCCCTGTGGCGCTGCGCTAGAATGCCGCCCACGTATCGCGCATCCAAGGCGCCGCGATTGTCGTCCCATTGGCGACGCGGGCGCTGCCTTCGTGACCCTCGCCTCGTCAAGGAGCCCTTCACATGCCTGTGCCCGCCGTCGCCGCCGAAACGCTGGCGGCCGTTCGCAAGTCGCCGGGCAACCGCGTCAGGGTGGCCGTAGCCGACATCGACGGCATCCTGCGAGGTAAATACCTCCACAAGGACAAGTTCGAGTCGGCGATCGAATCGGGATTCGGGTTCTGCGACGTCGTGTTCGGATGGGATTGCCACGACGTTTGCTACGACAACACGACACTCACCGGCTGGCACAAGGGCTTTCCCGACGCGCTCGCGCGCATCGACCTCGGCACCCATCGCAAGGTGCCGTGGGACGACAACGTCGATTTCTTCCTCGGCGAGTTCATCGTCCGCAGCGACGCCGGTGATGCGCCATTTCCCCTCGACGGCCGGCAGGTGCTGAAGCGCGTGCTGAAGCGCGCCGAAAAGCTCAGTGTCATGCCGATGTGCGGCCTCGAGTTCGAGTGGTTCAATTTCATCGAGACGCCGCAATCATGGGCCGACAAGCAGGGAATCGGGCCGACGCCATTGACGCCGGGCATGTTCGGTTACTCGCTGCTGCGCGCGCACCACTCGCGCGAGTATTTCAAGGCGCTGTCCGAGGAGATGGCCGCGTTCGGCGTGCCGATCGAAGGACTGCACACCGAGACCGGGCCCGGCGTCTACGAAGCGGCCATCATGTTCTCGGAGGCGCTGGAGCAGGCTGACCGCGGATTGCTGTTCAAGGCGGGTGCGAAGGAAATCGCGGCGCGCTTCGGCATCATGCCGAGCTTCATGGCCAAGTGGAGCCAGCAATATCCGGGCTGCTCCGGCCATTGCCACCAGTCGCTGTCCGACGGCAAGAAGAACCTTTTTCACGATCCCAACGGCCGACGCGGCATGAGCAAGCTGTTCGAGAGCTATCTCGCGGGCCAGGTCGCGGGGCTGCTCGAGTTCGCGCCGATGTTCTGGCCGACCGTCAACAGTTACAAGCGGCTGGTCGACGGCTTCTGGGCGCCGGTGAAGCCGACGTGGGGATTCGACAACCGGACCGCGAGCTTTCGCGTATTGGCAGGATCGCCGAAGTCGACGCGGCTCGAGACCCGTTGCCCCGGCTCGGACGTCAACTCGTACCTCGCGATGGCCGCGTGCATTGCCGCGGGACTCGACGGCGTCGAGAAGAACCTGACGCTCGACGCGCCGCCGATCGAGGGCACGAACGTCGGCGCGGAGAACATGCCGCGTGCGCCGCGCACGCTGATCGAGACGACCCGGATTTTCCGCGCCTCCGACCGCGCGCGCGACTGGTTCGGCGACGATTTCGTCGACCACTTCGCCGCGACCCGCGACTGGGAATGGCGCCAATGGCTCGATGCGGTCACCGATTGGGAACGCAAGCGCTATTTCGAGATCATATGAGCACCGAAGGGCCGTCCCGAGGACGTCCATGTGAGCGGGGCGAAGCCCAGGCTCGAAGAGCGCGACCGCGAGCATGGGCGAAGGCCGACGCGCATTCGCGGCCGCTCTCGTTCGCGTGTGATGAGGCCGTTGCTTGCTCCCCCTGCGGGGGCAGCGTGGCGGCGCCAGCCGCAAGCGTGGGGGCCGTCCATTGATCAACAAGTTCGCCTTTCCCACCGCGATCCTGTTCGGCGACGGCGCGTCGCGCCAGGTTGCGAGCCACCTCATCGATGCGGGTCGCACGCGTCCGCTCGTGGTCACCGATCGCGGGCTGGCCGGACTGCCGGTGTTTGCGCGCTTCGTCGCCGGGCTCGCCGATGTGCAGCATGCAGTCTTTTCGGGCATCGGCGGCAATCCGGTGCGAAGCCAGGTGATGGAGGGTGCGGATGCGTTCCGCGCGCACCAGGCCGATAGCGTGATCGGCATCGGCGGCGGCGCGGCACTCGACGTCGCAAAGGCGATCGCGCTGATGGCGGATCATCCGGGCGACATCCTCGAATATGCGTGGGATCATCCGAACGTCAGATCGATCGCGAAAGCGCTGCCCTACTTCGTCGCCGTGCCCACGACCGCTGGAACGGGCTCGGAAGTCGGACGCTCGTCGGTGATTTCCGACGACGTGACGCACGTGAAGAGGATCATCTTCTCGCCCGCACTGCTTGCGAAGGCCGTGTTCGCCGATCCCGAGCTGACGGTCGACCTGCCACCGGCGATCACCGCGGCAACCGGCATGGACGCGTTGACGCACAACGTCGAGTCGTACCTGTCGCCGGCGTGGCATCCGCTATGCGATGGCATCGCCGTCGAGGGCGTGCGCATGGCCGCGGCAGCGCTGCCGATCGCCGTGCGCAACGGGCGCGATCTGAAGGCGCGCGGCGACATGCTGATGAGCTCGATGATGGGCGCGATCGCGTTCCAGAAGGATCTCGGCGCCGTCCACTCGTGCGCGCACGCGCTGTCGACCGTCGCCGATCTCCACCACGGCCTTGCGAACGGCATCATGATCGACCACGTGATGCGCTTCAATCTGGACGCGGCGACCGCGAAACTGGCCGAGCTCGCGCGCGTCGCCCACGTGCCGGGTGGCGACACCGGCAGTGAGGAGGCGCGCGCCCGTGCATTCGTCGACTGGCTTGGAAAACTGAAACGCGAGCTCGGGATCCCGGCGAAGCTGTCGGACTACGCGGCGGCGCGACGCGTGACCGCGGCCGACATTCCTCGCCTCGTGGAAATCGCGACGGCCGACATCTGCCACCAGACCAATCCGCGGCCGTGCACGGCGGACGATTTCCGGCGCATTTTCGCGGATTCGATGTAGAGGGCCCAGTCATGGCTGCACCACTTCTCATCGGCGTGTCGGCGCGCATCCACCACCCGACGGACCATCCGGTCAGTCTCGGCGGTGTATTCACGAAAACGCTGCATTACCTCGAGCAATCGGTCGCCCACTGGGTAATGTCGAAGAACGTCCTCGTGATGATGATCCCGTCGATCGAAAGCGAGGGAATGATCCAGCGCAGCGACATGCGGCTCTACCACTATGCCGACGCACTCGACGGCCTGGTGCTGCAGGGCGGCGCCGACGTCGCGCCGCCGACGTACGGCGAGCAGCCGCGCGATCCTGCATGGGCCGGCGACGCCGTGCGTGACCGCTACGAGATCGAGCTCTTCGAGGCGTTCGTCGGCAAGGGCAAGCCGTGCTCGGGATCTGTCGCGGCTGCCAGCTGATCAACGTCGCGTTCGGCGGCACGCTGTACCAGGACATCGGCACACAGATACCCGGCGCGCTCGATCATCGCGACATCGCCAAATACGAGCGCAACTTCCATGCGCTGAAGTTCGTGCCGGGAACGCAGCTCGCCAAGCTCTATCCGAGCCGCGTCGACGCCGTCATCAATACGATCCATCACCAGGCGGTGAACAAGCTCGGTCGCGGGATGATCGTCGAGGCGCTTGCCGAGCCGGACGGCATCGTGGAGGCGATCCGCTGGCGCGGTCCGAGCTACGTGCTCGGGGTCCAATGGCATCCGGAATTCATGTTCGGGCCGGGCATCGGCGAAGAGCACCTCGACGGCTCGCCCATCCTGAACGAATTCCTCGACGCCGTGCGTACGCGGAAGTCGAAGCGCTAGATCGCCAATGCCGACGACGACGCTGTCGATCACCAATCCTGCAACCGGCGCGCTGGTGCTGCGCGTTGCCGCCGACGGTCCGCGCGAAGTCGCCGCGCGCTACGCAGCGGCGCGTGCCGCGCAACCCCGTTGGGCGGCGACGCCGATGCGCCGGCGCATCGCCGCGATCGAGAAGTTTCGCGAGCTCATCATCGCCCGGACCGACGCGCTCGCCAATACACTGACGCAGGAAGTCGGCAAGCCCATCCGCCAGTCGCGCAACGAGTTGAAGGGACTGATCGGCCGGCTCGATTTCTTCATCGCCGAATCGGCGCGCGCGCTGCGCGAGCAGAAGGTGTTCGTCGATGCCGCGCAAAAGCTCGACGAGCGGATCACGCACGAGCCGCTCGGCGTCGTCGCGAACATCTCCGCGTGGAACTATCCGTATTTCGTCGGCAGCAACGTGTTCGTGCCGGCACTCGTGGCCGGCAACACCGTCCTGTACAAGCCATCGGAATTCGCGACGCTCACCGGACGCCACATCGCCGACCTGCTGCATGCGGCCGGCATCCCGGAGGACGTGTTCGTACCGGTCATCGGCGGCGGTGCGACCGGTGCGGCGCTGCTGCGACAACCGGTCGACGGCGTATTCTTCACCGGCTCGTACGCTACCGGCGCAAAGATTGCCGCAAGTGCTGCGAAGCGGATGATCAAGGTCCAGCTCGAGCTCGGCGGCAAGGATCCCGTCTACGTCTGCGACGACGTCGACGTCAAAGCAACCGCCGCCGCCGTGGCCGATGGCGCGTTCTACAACACCGGCCAATCGTGCTGCTCCGTCGAGCGGATCTACGTGCACGAATCGATCTATCCGCAATTCGTCGAGGCATTCGTCGCCGAGGTGAAGTCGTACCGCATCGGCGATCCGATGGACGAGGCGACGTACATCGGCGCGATCACCCGCCGTGCGCAACTCGACGTGCTGCGGCGGCAGGTGGCCGATGCGCGCCGGAAGGGCGCCGGGCTGCGGCTCGGCGGTTCCGCGATCAAGCGCAAGGGCAACTGGTTCGCGCCCACGGTGCTGACCGACGTCGACCATTCGATGCTCGTGATGCGCGACGAGAGTTTCGGTCCGATCATCGGGTTGCAGGCGGTTGCCGACGACGAGGCGGCCGTCGAATTGATGAACGACACGGCGTACGGGCTGACGGCCGGCGTGTACACCGGCGACGCGGCGCGGGCGCGCCGAGTGCTGTCGCACGTCGCCGCCGGCAGCGTCTACTGGAACTGCTGCGACCGCGTGAGTCCGCGGTTGCCGTGGTCCGGTGTCAAGCACTCCGGCATCGGCCTCACGCTGTCGACGATGGGCATCCAGACGTTCACGCGCCCGAAGGCTTGGCATCTGAAGTCGTGACGCGGCACTGACGACAGTCGGCGTCGCCGGACGACTATTGCGCCATGAAGCGTAGTCGGTTCGTGATTCCGTATCGCAATCGATGTCGGAGTCTCGCAATGTCCGCTAACGACGGCGGATTCAACCCGTCGACGCAACAGCTTCATGGAATCGTTGTGCTGGCGTTTCGTAGTGCAGCGTCTTTCTCGGCCGTTCGTTGAGGCGCCGCGCGATCGCGTTGAGCTTGGCTTGCGAATATTCG
>Ga0207675_100002317_pt1 | contig 18902 bp, 15 predicted proteins | sample KBSSwiS42_FD_184305 | JGI IMG/M metagenome (GOLD analysis project Ga0207675, IMG submission 184305) | Switchgrass rhizosphere microbial communities from Kellogg Biological Station, Michigan, USA - KBS Switchgrass S4-2 (SPAdes) (version 2) | ecosystem: Host-associated > Plants > Roots >...
GGCGCGGGTTTCGCGGGAGGCGGCAGCGCTTTCAGCTTTTCCCGGTACTCCGGATACATCGTTTCCGGCCCACCGCGAGTGGCGTCGTACGGAATGCCGTAGTCCATGCTGAATTCGTGGAGATACGGATTCGTTCCAGGAAGCAGGTGCGGAATCACGCCTCGCGGCCGATCGATTTCGGCGACGACACCGCAGGGATACGGCGGCACCTGCTGATGCAGGTCGAGCTCATAGTCGGTCGTTCGGATGAACGGCTCGGCAAGGTAGACGGGATCGGTGACGATGGCCGTCACGGTCAGAAAGTCACCGTGCCGCATCCAGTGCTCCACGAGCGTCGCCTTGTCGCTTCGCGGCAGGCCATTGCGGCGTAGATAGCCCTCCTTCAGATGCGTCGTGGTGACCGTGAGCAGATCGCCGTCCCATTTCGCCGTCGAAAATCCGGCCCACGTGTGCAGCGCCCCTTCGGGCGGATGCGGCCGCCCATCGAGGTAGATCACCCGATCGACCGAGCGGAGCCACTCCGCATGGAAGGCCGTGACAGTTCGCGACGCCGGATCGACTTCCTTCGAGATCCGCAGGTTTGAGGGTCCGCGCCAGATGTAATCGGCCATATGCGGCCGACACTGCCACTCTGGGAGCGTCTGAATGGCCGCGTCCCATGTATCGCCGCGCATCCGCGCCGCCTCGTTGATTGGGATCCCGAGATAGTTGCCCAGCTCCGGTCCCGGCACGCGCTCCGGCTGGTCTTCCCAGAACCGCGGCGCCCACTCACCCGAGAAGTCGACCTGCGCCCACGCAGGCGCAGCGTTCACCGCGACCAGCAGAAAAACCGCCACGACGAAAACGCGTCGAACGATGCGCATACTGCTCCTAATGTCGTCCCGACAGCAGCTCACCCGCGCCGGGAGCAACGCGCTTTAACCCGAGCCGCCTGAGCATTTGGTAAGTGGTGGCAATCGATGCCGAGAGCACCGGCAGCCCGCACTCCTGCTCGACGACAGGGACGGCGGCCAGCGACGGCATCTGCACGCACGACGAGAGGACGAGGACGTCGACATCCGAAAGCCGAAGGTCTTTGTAGATTTCGCACAAGGCCAATGGGTCACGGCGGCCGACTTCGAGATTGTCGGGAATCTCGAGTGCGATGCGGTCGGCGACTTTCACTTCCTCGGCCTCGATGTAGTCGGCCACGGTGCAGGTCAGCGACTCGACATACGGTGCGATCATCGCGATGCGTTTTGCGCCGAGCGCATGCAGGCTGTCGACGAGGGCTCCTGCGCTCGTCACGACGGGTATGCAGCCGCCCGTCTCGCGCTGCGTCACTTCCTGCAGCCGCTGCTGCGAGGCGCGGTGGTAGCCCTTCCCCATACTCATGATCGCGACCAGACACGCGTAGCCGATCACGTCGACGCGCGCATCAGACAGTTCCGCCGCACAGCGGTCGGAGTCCGCGTCCATCGCCGCGAGCTCCTCTTTCGTGACCTTCTTCATCCGCATGCGGCTGGAATGAAATGTGAACCGCTCCGGCTCGATCGATTCCCTGGCGCGGAGCATCGCGGGGATCTCCGTCTCCATCGTCGTGTTGGAGCTCGGAACGATCTGGCCGATGCGGTAGGATCGCGTGCCGGTCATCTAGTTGACGTTGGTCTCTTCGCGCCACAGGCCGAGCGCCTTCTGCGAGGCGCGGTCCGACGCGCTGAAGAGCACCGCCTGTTCCGCCGCCTCGTGCGAGACCGTCTGCCATGACGGCACCACGAAGATGTCGCGCGGTCCCCACGTCACCGTCGTCGATCCGATGCGACTACGACCGCGTCCTTCCACGACGCTGTAGATCGTGGAGTCGGTCGATCGATAGCCCTTGCCTGCGAAGCCTTTCGGCAACAGCTGCAGGAACGCGGCGATCGTGGCGAGCGGGTAGCCACCCGTCGCGGGGTTGACGTACTGCAACTTCACCCCATGATGCGGATTCACGGGACCGTTCCGGTGTAACTGCTCGAGCGCTTCCCTGCTGCGCGAATACGGGTAATTGAACACAGGCGACGGAGACGTCTTCCCGCGCGGCGGCGCGTATTCGAGCGGCAGCATGTTGCCGCCATATCTGGCGAGCGCATCGCCGTCATTGCGGTTCACTGGCTGCGTTTCCTGCGGATGATGCTCCGCGAAGCTCGTGTCGAAGAGGTTCACGATCGGCAGGTCGAGCACGTCCATCCAGATCACTGGAGTCGATCCGAGATTGCCGTGATCGTGGAACGTCCACGATGGCGTGAGGACGAAGTCGCCCGTGTGCATCGCCGTCCGCTCACCGTCGACCGCGGTGTAGCCGCCGCCGTCGCCTTCAACAATGAAGCGAAGCGCCGAAGCCGCATGACGGTGGCTGACCGCCACTTCACCCGGTTGGATCAGTTGGAGACCAGCGTACAGGCTCTGCGTGATTTGCGATGCGCCCCGAATACCGGGATTTTCCAGAACCAGTACGCGCCGTTCCGCTTCCTGCACGGTCAACAACCGGCCCGCTTCCAGCAGCAACGCACGAACCTCGTCGTACTGCCAGAGCGCCGGCACGATCGCCGGGTTCGGCTCCGGGAGCACCAGGCGGTTGAGCACCTCCCAGAGGGGTGCCGTGTGGACGCTGTCCAGACGGTCGTAGAACGCCTGCCGTTCGGGCGACGTGTCCGGCTTGACGACGAATGAAGCGGTCTCGTGCATTACGACATCCTTGATACGGCGACACCGGCCTCCGCGACGGGCGCCGCTTCGGCGGCGCGCACGCGAACACGCATCGTGCCGATCTTTTCAATCGTGGCGACGATCTCATCGCCTGCCTCGATCGGACTGACCCCCTCTGGCGTCCCGGTGAAGATCACGTCGCCCGGATAGAGCGTGTAGAACGACGAGGCGAGCTCGATGAGCTCGGGCACGCCGAGAATCAAGCGGCTGGTATTCGAATTCTGGCGCTGCTCGCCGTTCACCGCGATCTCCAGATCGAGGTCTCCCGGGTCGGCAATCTCGTCGGCGGTGACGAGCCATGGCCCGAGCACCGAGTGCGTGTCGACCGACTTGCGGAAGCTGCGATCCTCGGTGCCGCGAATGGTGATATCGAGACCAATCGTGTAGCCCGCGACGTAGGCCATCGCCTCGGCTCGCGGGATATTGCTTCCCTGCCTGCCGATCACCACCGCAAGCTCCACCTCGTGATCGGTTCGACGATCCGGCTTGCGGATGACCACCCCTTCGCCCGGACCAACCAGCGAGCTGTTTGCCTTCAGGAAGAGACCGGCCGTGTGAATCGTCACGGTGTGCGCCGGGTTGTTCTGGTGCAGCGCCTTGTCCGCGCGCACCTCGTCGAGGTGCGCGTGGTAATTGACAGGCGCGGCGACGAGCTTGCCGGGGCCCGCCACCGGACTCAGCAGCCTGCGGCCGGCGAGCGGGAGCGCCGGCGCGCTCGGCGCGATCGTGCGTGCGCGCGCAAGGACCTGGGGAAGGTTCGCGATCAGCGGATCGTGCTTCGGGAGCGGATAGCGCACGTGCGGGAGGGCGTCGAGCGCCGACGTGACGTCCCGGAGGGATTCCCCGTCTACGATGCCCAGCCTGTTGTCGTCGAAGCGGCACACCCGCATGCGAAAACCTGTCCCTCTTCTAAAAGCTGAACTTCCGCGCGAACTACATGATACGTGGATCGGTGGCCTCTAGAATCTGCCCGAAGGTCCGAACGATCGGCCGCGGTTTGCCGCGGCTTACCCTGCCGCGGCGACAGCGTTGACAATGCACTTGTGCGCGGCGCTATGATGGCCGTCCTTTCCTCTTCCTTTGAGGGGTTTCATGAAGATGATGGTGGTTCGTACCTGGTTCGGCGGAGTGTTTGTGCTCGTCGCCGCCTTGCTGCTTGGCGGCGGCATCCCTGCCAACGCGCAAGTTGGATCGACGGCACAGATCAATGGCACCGTGAAAGATTCGAGCGGCGGTGTGTTGCCGGGTGCTGATGTCACCGTGACGCAGACGAACACCGGGTTCACGCGATCGGTCGTCACCGACCAAACCGGGTCCTTTGCGATTCCAAACCTTCCGATCGGGCCGTACAAGCTTGCGGTGGCGCTCTCCGGGTTCCGGACCTTCGTGCGGACGGGCATCGTGCTGCAGGTCAGCAGCAACCCCGTCATCCCCGTGACGCTGGCGCTTGGCGAGTTGAGTGAGACCGTGGCCGTCGAAGGAGCGGCGCCGCTCGTCGAGACGCGCAACCCGGGTGTCGGACAGGTGATCGAGAACGCGCGCATCCTGGAGCTGCCGCTCAACGGTCGCAACCCGGTCGATCTCATCGAGCTCGCGGGCGCCGCCGTGCACGGCGCGACGGCGTCGACGCGCAGTATGCAGGGGAGCTCGGGCGGCGTGGAGATCGCGGTGGCCGGCGGTCTCGGCAGCAGCACCGCCTATATGCTCGACGGCGCGATGCACAACAACCCGTACGACAACCTCGGCCTACCGCTGCCGTTTCCTGACGCGCTGCAGGAGTTCCGCGTCGAAACGGGCGCGCTCACGGCCGGCAGCGGCGTGCACACGGGCGCGTCGGTCAATGCCGTCACGAAGTCCGGCACGAACGTGTTCCATGGCGACGCGTTCGAGTTCTGGCGCAACCACCGCTTCAACGCAAAGCATCAGTTTGCCGCGCGGCGTCCAGACGGTACGCGCCAAGACGACGGCCTCAATCGCAACCAGTTTGGCGGCACGTTTGGTGGGCCGATTCGAAGAGATCGGCTGTTCTTTTTTGGCGGTTACCAGGGCACGTACATCCGGCAGACGCCGACGAGCAACGTCGCATTCGTGCCGACAGCCGCGATGCTCGCCGGAGACTTCACGGCGGCAGCGTCGCCCGCGTGCAACGCGGGACGCCAGCTCACGTTGCTCGGACCGTTTGTGAACAACCGCGTCAGTCCCGCCGCCTTCAGCCCTGCGGCGCTGAAGATCGCGCAGAAGCTGCCCACATCAACCGATCCATGCGGGCGCGTCACCTTTGGACAGGCATCGCAGACCGACGAAGGCCAGGGCGTGGGCCGCGTCGACTACCAGCTCAACACGGCGCACTCGATGTTCGGACGCTATGTCGGCACCTCGTACGCCAGCCCGCCGCCGCTGCGCAAGACGCCCGACAACGTGCTCGCCGCGACCCGCGGCGGCTTCGACAACCTGGCGCAGACCTTCACGGCGGGCGAGACGTGGGTCCTCAGCTCGTCCGCGGTCAACTCCTTCCGCGCGGCGTGGAATCACACCAACATCCATCGCGAACACGAGGGCTTCTTCTCGGCGCCCGACGTGGGCGTGAACATGTTCTCGTTCCTCAAGGATTACACCGTCTTGAGCGTCCCCGGCGCGTTCGAGCTGGGGAGCGCCATTCAGACTGAGGCGCGCTACAACACGACCACCGTGCAAGTAGGCGACGACTTCACGCTGCTTCGCGGCGGTCATCAGATCGCGCTCGGGACCAACGTTGCGCACTGGGACTCGTTCACGCAGGCGAACGTTCGCGCGATGGGCAATTTCACGATCAACGGCCAGGTGACAGGGCTCGGGCTCGCGGACTTCCTGCTCGGCAACGTCAGCCAGTTCATTCAGGCGAACCCGAACTTCCTGGACATGCAGGAGTGGTACGCGGCGCTCTATGCCAACGACACGTGGCGGATGGGGCCGCGTTTCACGCTGAACTACGGCGTGCGCTGGGAGCCGTTCTTCCCGCAGCAGATCAACAACGGCTTCATCTACAACTTCGATCTCGACCGGTTCCGGAAGGGCGTCAAGAGCAACGTCTTTCCGAAGGCGCCGGCGGGGCTGCTGTATCCGGGCGACACAGGCTTTGTCGGCGACAAGTCGGGCATGAACAAACAGTGGACGAACTTCGCACCGCGCGTAGGCGCCGCGTGGGACCTCACCGGCGACGGCCGGACATCGCTGCGCGCCGGCTACGCGCTCGGCTACGACTTCGTCAACGCGCAGTACCACCTGAATACGTCGGTGGCGCCGCCGTGGGGCACGGACGTGCGCATCTTCAGCACGAGCCTCGACGATCCCTTTGCGGGCTTTCCGGGCGGCAATCCCTTCCCGCGGGTGTTCGACGCCAACGCCGTGTTCCCGGTCGGCGGCCAGTATCTTGCCGTCGATCCGAACACGAAGAACACGCGGAAGCAGTCGTGGAACGTCGTCGTCGAGCGGCAGATCGGCGCGAACATGGCTGTGTCGGCGAGCTACATCGGCAACTACACCGATCGCCTCTGGAACATGAGGGCGCTCAATCCCGGACTCTTCCTCGGCCTCGGCCCATGCACCCTGCCGGACGGCACGTCCCAGCCGGTCTGCTCGACGCAGGCCAATCTGAATCAGCGGCGGGCGCTTAGTTTCGAAAATCCCGTCGAGGCGCGCTTCTACAGCGGCCTCGATTTCCACGATGCCAGCGGCACTCGCACCTACAACGGCCTCCTGCTCGCATTCCAGCGGCGCTCGGCGGACGGCCTCAGCCTCAGCGGCAACTACACGCTGTCATCGTGCATGGGTCATCCGACGCAGGATCTGCCGAACATCGGCACCGGGTGGTCCAAGCCCGACGACCCCGACTTCGATCGCGGCCGCTGCAACGAGGACCGGCGGCACATCGTCAACGTCACCGCCGGGATCCGGACGCCGGAGATCGGCAGCGGCGTCGCCGCCGCCATCGCGCAGGACTGGCGCGTAAGCGGCATCCTGCGCGCCCAGTCAGGCGCGCCGCTGACGATCAACACCGGCATCGATCAGGCGATGAACGGGCTCGTCACGAATCAGCGCGGCAATCTGATTGCCGGGCAGAACCCGTACGGTGATAAGACGCCGAACAACTGGCTAAACCGCGCCGCGTTCGCGCAGCCGGCCCTCGGCACCTTCGGTAACACGACGCGCGGCCAGTTCTTTGGCTCGTCCTGGTGGACGGTGGACATGGTGCTGTCGCGCACCTTCGCGCTGGGCACCGGGCCGAACCTCGAAGTGCGCGCCGAGGCATTCAACGTGCTGAACACTGTGCGGTGGGGCGACCCGAGCACGGCGCTCAACGACCCGAACTTCGGCAGGATTCTCCCGCGACCGGTGCAAAACGCGGCCGCTCCGACCAACATGACCAATCCGGCCACGTTGACCGGTGCTGGCGATCCGCGCATTATGCAGTTCGCGGTGAAGTACACCTTCTGACCATGACTTCCAGCTCCACACCGAGAGGTTCAATGAAATGTGAACCAGATCCGCCGCGTCATTGAGCAGCAGCTCGATGTCACAGAGAGTGAGGACCGCGGCATGAACACGCCGGCTGTGCGTCTCGGCAACACCATCAACGTCACCGAGATCGTCGACAACTCGCCATTTACGCCACTGCATTGGCGCTCCTTCACGCTGTGCATGGCCTGCCTCGTGATGGATGGCTTCGACGTCCAGGTGCTCGGCTACACCGCGCCGTCGATCGTCCGCGATTGGGGCGTGCCGGCCGCGACGCTCGGGCCGGTGTTCGCCGCGGCCAATTTCGGCGTGCTGCTCGGAGCGCTGTTCATCAGCATGCTGGCCGATCGCATCGGGCGCCGTCCCGTCATCGTCGCGGCTGCGCTCTTCGTCGGCGTGATGACGATCCTCACCGGACGCGTGACCTCGGTCCCGCAACTGCTCATGATGCGGTTCCTCACCGGCATCGGCCTCGGCACCATCGTGTCGAACGCCAGCTCGCTCGTCGGCGAGTACGGGTCCAAGCGGATGCGGGCGACGCTAATCATGTATTCAGGCGTCGGATTCACGGGCGGTGCAGCGTTCGGCGGCTTCATCGCCACGGCGCTCATCCCCGCCTACGGCTGGCAGTCGGTGTTCTATTTTGGTGGCGCCGTACCGCTCGTCATCGGCTCGATCATGCTCGTCGCGCTACCCGAGTCGCTGCAGTTCATGGCGCTGCGCGGCAAGAGTCCCGCGAAGCTTGCGATGTGGCTGAATCAGATCGATCCATCGGTGAAGGCAACGCCCAACGATGAATTCGTGGTGCGCGAGGAAAACAAGGCCGGCGTGCCGATCCGCCACCTGTTCCGTGAGGGACGGGCGGTGGCGACTCTCGTGTTCTGGGTTGTCAACTTCATGAACCTGTTGAATCTCTATTCGCTGGCGAGCTGGCTGCCGACGGTCGTGCGCGACGCGGGCTACTCGGCGCAGACGGCGGTGCTCGTCGGCACGGTGCTGCAGGTCGGCGGAACACTCGGAACCGTCGGTCTTGCCTCGCTCGTGGCGCGGGCGGGATTTGTCCGTATCATGAGCGCGACATTCGTTCTCGGTGCCATCACGGTCGCACTGATCGGGCAGCCCGGGATCGCCCTTTCGCTTCTCTACGCCATCGTCTTCGTCGCCGGCTGGTGCATCGTCGGCAGTCAGCCTGCGTTGAACGCGCTGTCAGGCGCCTACTATCCGACTTACATCCGCTCGACGGGCATCGGAGCGGGACTTGGCGTCGGCCGCATCGGCGCCATCGTCGGGCCGGCGATCGGCGGGATGTTCATCGCGCAGCATTGGTCCACGCGCGACATCTTTCTGGCGGCGGCAATCCCGGCCACCATTTCCGCGCTCGCGATGTTCTCGCTGCGGTTCGTCGTCGGCACACGATTGGGACGCGCGTCGGCAACGAACTGATATGGCACTAAGACGGTTTCAGCGGGCGGGCACCGCGGGAAAAACGCGAGGAGCCGGCGCTGTGAAGCCGGAAATATGGTTCCAGCAGTTCGAGCGTGTGGCGCCTCCCGACCGCGAGGTGCTCGCGCACGGCAGCGGCAATCCGTCCGTGGTCGCCGTCGAGAATTTCGCCCACCAATTCCTGATGTCGGCGTGGCAAATCGTCCGGTGACGGCTTCCGCATCACGCACAACCAGATAAGTGCCAGCGCGTGCGTCTTCTCGATCGCGTCGCGCAGCGCGTCGCATCGCGCACATTCTGCGATCCGCTGGTGCAGTTTCAGATGCAATGTCGGGTACATCGAGCGATCGGATTGCATCGACAGTGCATCGACTCGCGCCGCGAGACGCCGGAGTTCTGAACGCTCGGCCAGCGTGGCCATTTGTGAGCACAGGATCCCGGCCTGCGTCTCGAGCGCCTGGCGAACGACGTAGTTCCCTTCGACGTCCTGCGGCGACGGGATGCGCACGCGCGTCCCTGCTCGCGGTCGGCTTTCCAGCAGTCCTTCGAATTCGAGCCGCAGCAGCGCCTCGGTAACAGGCAGGAAACTCATCCCGAGCTCGGCGGCCAATCGGCGGCGGGAAACCGGCTGGCCGAGCACCAGCTCGCCTCGCGCGATGCGCTGGCGAACCACGTCGTAGGCCTCCGCCGCGAGACTCGCCGTTTCCGCGGATCCTCTCATGGGTGCGGGGCGCGATTGTATACCGGGATTCGGGGTTCGGGATGCGAGATTCGCCGGGGGCAACTCCTATCGCTTGCCGCGTTTGTCGACCACGATTTCGCCACCCTTGATCACCATGGTGGCGTTGAGCAGATTCCAGTACCCGTCGAGCGGATTGCCCGGAAGCACGACGATGTCGGCCAGCTTGCCGGCTTCGAGGGTCCCGATGTCGTCGCCCATGTGCACGAACGCGGCGCTGTTGGGGCCCATCAGCTTCACGATGTCCTTCATCGAAAACATCAGATTCAACGTCTTGAGCTCCTGCGCCAGTCCCTTCACGGGCAGATAACCTGTGTCGGTGCCGAACCCGTAAACGACACCGTTATCCCACAACGTACGCGCGTTAACCGCTTTGTACCCGGCTTCGCGTCCCCGGCCTTCGCCATCGATGATGTCCTCTGGCCACCGTTTGCCGTCTCGGAACGTGGGCACGTTGTCCTGCCTGAACGCGTCGAACAACGGGACGCCGAAGCCGGTCGTCGACAGGTTCGGGATACCCGCAGCCGCGACCTTGCGCGCTTCCTCATCGGTGACCCATCCGAAGTGCGGTGTGTGCACGAGAAGTGGCACACCGGCGTCAACGGCGGCAATCATCGCCTGTGGACTGACGGCATGCACCATCACGAGCGCGCCTGCTTTCTTGCTTTCGTCGACGATGGCGCGGAGGTTTTCGAGCTGCGTTGGCGTGGGAGGTTTCGGATTGATGGTCTCCTCGCCGATGAATTTGATCCCGAGCGCCACCAGCCGCCGCAACTCCGCTCTCGCCTGTTCCGGCGTCCCCGTGTTCAGGTTCACCTGGGCGGCAGGAATCACTCGCGGGCCTTTCAGTTGACCGGAATCGATGCGGCGCTTCAGTTCCACGTTTCCTTCAGCAGGGCCACCGCCGGCGAGCAGTGTCGTGTACCCCGCTTCCAGGAATTCCTGCATTCGCGTCGCGGCTTGATCCTTCAGCCACTGGTCCGCATTGCCGCTGATGATGTGCCGGTGTCCGTCGATGAAGCCGGGCATGATCGTCATGCCGCGCGCATCAATGACCCTCATGCCGGCTGGCGCGGTCGCTCCGGCACCAACCGTGGCAATCCGGCCGCTTCGAACAACCAGCGTCCCCGACTCGATGACCGACCCGGTGCCAACTATGATGCGGGCGTTCGAGATGACCAGATCCTGCGCGCCGGCACGGCACGGAAGCGCCAGCAATCCAAGCAGGATGAAGACGAGGACAAACACCTTGTTCATGGCGAGAGGATACGCGGTCAGGTTCTGTTTCGTCTATTTCGCGCTGTGGTGCGCGGCGACGCAGGTACTCGGCGGACTTCTACTGACGCCATTCGGCGGATTGCCGGCACTCGGCCCCTTATGGCCCATGAGGCCGGTCACAGAGTGGCTTGGTACGCACCTGTTCCGCGTGGATGCGCGATTCGCCGCCGGCAACAGCGGCGACACGCTCTTTTACTGGGTGCAGACGTTCTGGATCCTCTGTCTATCGGCGATCGTGGCCGCGATTTGGACGTTGGTCGACCGCCGGGACCGTTCGACGCTGCCGACGTGGTTTCGGACCTTCATCCGCTTCGCACTCGCCGCACAGATGTTCTATTTCGGCCTGGCGAAGATCCTCCCGACGCAGTTCCTTCCGCCCGCGCTGACCACACTTGTTCAGCCCATCGGCGCCATGCCGCTTGCAACGCTCCTTTGGGTATTCATGGGGTCGTCGACGCCGTATCAGCTGTTCACCGGCTTTGCGGAGATTGCCGCGGGCGTGCTGCTCATTTCGCCGCGGACGGCTCCCCTCGGAGCGCTCATCGCGCTGGCAGACATGATTCAGGTATTCGCGTTGAACGTGGCGTATGACATCGGCCTCAAACAACTGTCCTTCCACTTCATCGTCATGGCGTTGCTGGTGCTCGCACCGGATCTGCGCCGGTTCGTGGCGGCCGTCGTGCGGACGGACGAACGTTGGCATCCGCGGCAGATCGCTCTGGGCGTTTATCTGCTCGCAACGTTTACGCTGTTGCAGATTCCACGATGGAGCGCACCAGACGGTCCGGCGCATCCGCGGTCGCCGCTTTACGGCATCTGGGAGATCGACGAACTGAGGGTCGACGCTCAGGTCCGGCCGGCGGCACTCAATGACTATGACCGGCGATGGCGGCGCGCGATTTTTGATTACCCGGATCGCATGGCGTTTCAGCGCACCGACGATTCGCTGGCCCGCTACGGAGCGTCGATCGACGCGAGCCACCGCACGGTCACGCTATCAAAAGGCAACAGCCGGACCTGGCGCGCCGATTTCTCATTCGAGCAGCCTTCACGCGACGAACTCATTCTGGACGGCATGATGGACGGTCATGCGATCCGCATGCACCTGTCGCACATCGGCCTTGATACGTTTCCACTGCTCAACAGCGGCTTCCGGTGGGTCCGGCCACCGGACTAGCCTGAACGGCCGCCGCTAGTCCTTCTGGCAGATTACGAGCGACCAGATCTTTGGAAAGTTCACCTTCTCGATAGAGATCGGCTGAAGGTTCGCCTGCGCGAGGAACCCTGGCAGATCGAGATCGGACTTGAAACCGATGTGGACGGTGAACGGCGAGATGGCGCGCTCGAGACGCGACAGAATCGCGTTCGCGCTGCGGAAGTGGTTCAGAATGACAATCTTGCCGCCGCGCCTGCAGACGCGCCGCATTTCCTTGACGACCTGCACCGGATCCGGCACGACGCTCACGAGATAGGGCGCGTAGACGATGTCGAACGTGTCGTCCGCGAAGATGAGTTGCGCGGCATCCATTTCCTGGAGCCGCACGTGGCGTAGGCCCTCGCGTCGGACACGCTCGCGGGCCTTTTCCAACATCGACGCGGATAGGTCGATGCCGGTGACCGAACAGGTTGTTGGGTAAAGCGACGTGTTGATGCCGGTACCGACGCCTACTTCGAGAACGCGATCACCTGGCTTGATCGCCATCCGCTCGATTGCCACGAGCCGGCCATGATGCAGCGTCGGACCGAAGACGACGTCATAAACTTTTGCCAGCTTTTCGTAGACGCGATTGACGAAGGCGTTTTCGACGGCGGTGACTGAAAGAGCGCGGGTCGCGACGTCGGATCCAAAATCCTCGTTCTCACGATCGAACAGCATTTCGAAGGCCTGACTATATGCGTTCTCAGCCTTATCGAACAAGCTAAAAGCGTCAGGCTGAGGCCGCGATGCCGTCGAGCACCGCGAGCGCCGCGTCGATCCGTCCTCCTGGCGCCGCGATATGGACGCCCTGCACCATAGTGCGGATCGCGTTCACCGTCTCCCGTGCAATCGCGATTCCCTGGGCAGCGGCCGCCTCTCCGCTGTCAGCGCGCCGCATGCGCTCGAGCACCTGATCGGGCACGCGCACGCCCGGCACTTCATTGGCCATGAACTCAGCATCGATGAAGCTCTCGAACGGCCACACGCCAGCCAGCAGCGGTATACCGCAGGATTCGATGCGCTTGTAGAGGCGTTCGAACGTGGCGGCGTCGAACACGGGTCGCGTGATGGCAAACTCGGCGCCTGCCTCGACCTTGTATTCGAACCGTCTCACCTCCGAATCCAGGCTTTCGGCGCCGGGATTCACCCTCACCCCGACGTGAAACCCCGTCGGCGTGCCAATGCTTTGTCCGCCAATGTCGAGGCCGTGATTCAGGCGTGTGATCACGTTGGTGAGTCCGATTGCATCGACATCGTAGACCGCGGTCGCGTCAGGATAATCGCCGACCATCCGCGCGTTGCCGGTGACCACGACGAGGTTGCGAATCCCCATGGCATGCGCGCCGAGCAGATCCGATTGCATCCCCAGCAGATTCCGATCGCGGCAGGAAAACTGAAGGACTGTTTCGATCCCCGCGTTCTGCTGCACGAGGACCGCGAGCGCCAGCGCGCTCATTCGTGGCCCGCGAGGTCCGTCAGGAATGTTGACGACGTCGACGCCGCGGATCTTGAGGGCGCGCGCCTGCTCGATGATCTCGTCGCCAACAAAACCTTTCGGCGGGAGCAGTTCGACCATCGTCGCAAAGCGACCCGCAGTCAACGCGGCCGCCAGATTAGATTTCTCGGCGCGGGGGATCGGCGGGTCTGCCGGGTCCAACAGGACCCGTGGAGAGCGGGTCCTTGCGGACCCGCCAGATTGGCCGACGACCACCTTGCCGACGTTAACCTGCTTGATCGCCGCCTTCATCTGGCGGATATGCTCCGGCGTCGTGCCGCAGCATCCCCCGACAATCCTGACGCCCTGCTGCGCGAACCGGCGCGCGTAGGACGCCATGTACTCCGGCGAAGAGAGATAGATGTTTCGGCCTTCGATATCGCGCGGCCGACCGGCGTTTGGCTGCGCCGACAAGCGTGCGCGCGTGACCGCGGCAATGCGCTCGATTGTTTCGAGCATATGCGCCGGACCGATGCTGCAGTTCACGCCGACGACATCGGCACCCCGCCGCTCCATCTCGGGCGCAAACTGCTCCGGCGGCGTCCCATCGAGGCTATTGCCGTCATCTTCGATCGTCATCTGCGCGACGATTGGCAACTTCGAGACGCTGCGCACGGCAGCGATTGCAGCGCCGATCTCGTTAAGGTCCCGGAACGTTTCGAGGATGAAGACGTCGACGCCGCCGGCCGCAAGCCCCTCCGCCTGTTCACGGAAGAAGGCCTCGGCCTCGTCGGTCCCCATCTTCCCCCACGGCTCGATGCGAACGCCCAACGGCCCGATGGCACCTGCCACATAGACCTGATCGCGCGCGGCTTTGCGTGCCAGGCGCGCGGCTTCAGCGTTGATCTCCCGCACCTTGTCGCCAAGACCGAAGGAGCGCAGCTTGACGCGATTGGCGCCAAACGTGTTGGTCTCCAGCACGTCGGCTCCCGCGCGGACGTAATCCTGATGGACCTCCATCACCGTGTCTGGCGCCAAGATGTTCAGTGAATCGAAGCAGCGGTTGATGAACACGCCCCGTGCATAGAGCATCGTGCCCATTGCGCCGTCGCAGACGAGCACCCGTTCATCGAGGGCTTGAAGAAATGGACTATTGATCAACCTTTTGATACTCCAGGGTCGCCGCGTCGATGAGGAGATATGAACGGTTCACGCGATCGATGCACACCGAGCGAATGCCTTCGCGGACCGTCTCGACAAACCGATGATGGTGGCCGCATAAATGCAGCCGGGGCTGCATCGACGCAAGCACGTCATTGATGGCAGGCTTTCCCGCGTCGCGCCTGAATGGCTTACGGCCTTCCGCGGGCTCATCGACAATGACGAACGGACGCGCGGCTTCATGAGTCATCAGGATATCGATGCCGCGCATCTGCTTGCACGCCTCGACCTCCGCGCGCACGAAGTGCCGCCGCTTGTCGTCACGTGGCTTGTGCGGCAACTGCGCGGCCGGGGTTTCGTACCACGTCGGCGCGAAGGTTCCACCGAGGCCCGCGACGGTCAGCGGTCCGACGGTTCGTGAGGTTCCATTCGGGATCAACTGAAGGTGTGCAACCATGTCGCGCCCGGCTTCCCAGGCCGCAATCCTATCGAAATCCTCGTTGTTGCCCTTGATCCAGTAAAGCGGCGCTGGAGGATCCGGATATGTCCCGGCGCGGCTGGCCACGTCGCCGACGCAGAGCCAAAACTGGACGTCCGGGTGCCGCTCCATCGCGGCGCGCATCGCGTCGAAATTGCCGTGGATGTCGGCGAGAGCGCCTATCCGCATCATTGGTCACCTGTAGGACGAACCTTTCAGGTTCGTGCTACGGGCGACTAGCGGCTCGCTACGGCAGGCGCCTGCGCGTTTGCCGGGGCCGTCACGAGTAGATCCTGTTTGTCCCAGATGAAATCGTCCTTGCTGTACACGGCGAGCTCATAGTCCTTCCCCATGAAAATCGCCGAGACAGGACACGCTTCCTCGCAGTAGCCGCAGAAAATGCAGCGCGTCTTGTGAATCTGATACACCTTCGCGTATCGAGGACCTGCCAGCACGGTGCCGTCGTTTTCCGCTGCCTCGAGATAAATGGCATCCGCCGGGCAGGCGACCGAACACAGTCCGCACGCGACGCACTTCTCGAGCCCGTTCTCGTCGCGCGTCAGCACCTGCTTCCCCCGGTACTTCGGAAACATCGGCACTTTCTCATATGGATAGTTCACCGCCACCTTCGGCTTGAACATGTGCCGAAACGTCGTCATCAGCCCGGTAATCAGCGGTCCAATCATCCTGTCGATGATAACCCGGCTGGTTGGTCGTTGGGGGTCAGTGGTTCGTGGCCACCACCAACAACCAACCACGAACCACCAACCGACCGGGGGATTTGCTTACAATGGGCGGCAATGCTCGACGGCGCCCGATTCCTGTCGGCGGAGCAGTTCCTGCTGACGACGCTCATCGTGAAGCTCGCGGTCATTGCCGTGCTGGCAACGATGCTCGCGCGCTATCACCGCTTTCGGCACATTTTGATCTTCGAGCGACGCGGGTGGCTCGATCGGCTCGTTTTCACGCTCGCGCTCGGCATCCCGCTCATGGCAGGTGTCACCGCACGCCTGCTGCTCAACTATCGGGCCGCCGATTTGTCACTTGAAGGTGCCTTGCTCGCCGGCCTCATTGCCGGCCCCTACGCCGGTGCGCTCGTCGGCGTCCTCGTGGGGATCCCCGCTGCGGTCGCCGGAGAAGTCATCGCGCTTCCATTTGCCGTCGGTTGCGGCTTCGCCGGTGGCGGTCTTCGCGAGGCCTGCCCGAAGGAGACCATCTGGGAGTTCACGCCATTCGTCTTCATCGATCTCCCGAAGCACGTCTGGCGGATGGTGCGAAAACTCGGCTTCAGCTGGCAGGTGTGGCTGCTGCTCGCGCCTGTCGCGCTCGAACTGCTGCGGCAGACAATCGGAGCGCGCTTCGGCGCACAGCGCCTTTTCTATCCCGGCGCCGAGCTCGGCACACCCTCACCTTCGATGATGCTGCTCATCGTCCTCGCCGCCGTGCTGGCGGTCGCGACGCCGATCAAGATCTGGAATAGTGCGCGCATCGAACACCGCCTGCAGGAGCAGGAGAAGCTGCTGCTTGCCGCGAAGATTGAAGCGCTCAAGAGTCAAATCAATCCGCATTTCCTGTTCAACACTCTGACGTCGGTGTCATCGCTCATCCGGTCAGAGCCGGAAACGGCGCGGACGTTGATCCACAAGCTCTCCGCGTTGCTGCGCCGGCTGCTCCGCAGCCAGGAGCACTTCGTCACGCTGCGCGACGAAATAGAAGCGATCGACGAATATCTCGACATCGAAGTTGTACGTTTTGGGCCGAAGCTGCGGGTGCGCAAGGATATTGCGCCGGACACGCTCGACCTCGTGGTGCCGAGCATGATCCTGCAGCCGCTGGTCGAAAACTCGATTAAGCATGGGCTGTCGCGCAAGGTCGGAGCGGGAACCATTGTGATTCGCAGCTGGCGCGACCAGGCTCGCGTCATGATTGAGGTTGAAGACGACGGTATGGGGTTCCTGTTGGAGCGTCTGAACCAACCGATGGCCAGCGGCATCGGTCTCGCCAACGTGCGGGAGCGCCTCCGGGTCATCTATGGCACGACCTACCACCTTGTGCTTGCAAGCGAACCCGGGAAGGGCACGCGCGCCCGGATCGAAATTCCGGAGCTGATGGCGGCCGAGCAAATCACGGCATGATCTGGGTGGTGGTTGGTCGCTGGTGGCTCAGGGTCGACGTTGGGCCCAACGCCCACAACCGCGCAGCCGCCCACCACCAGCGATCAACCATCGACCACCAACCATGAGAATAGTGGTCGTCGACGACGAGCAGCTGGCTCGCGAGGAGCTCTGCTACCAGCTGGGGCAGCTCGCAACCGCGGAGGTCGTCGCCCAGGCCGCCAATGGACTCGAGGCGATTGCCGCCGTGGAGCGGCACGACCCGGATCTTGTGTTTCTGGACGTCCAGATGCCCGGTCTTACCGGTTTCGAGGTCGCCCGACGGCTCCTGCAGCGAGACGAGGAGTCGCCGGCGCTCATTTTTGTCACCGCTTTCGATCAGCACGCGATCGAGGCCTTCGAGGTGAACGCGGTCGATTACCTGCTCAAACCGGTCGATGCGACCCGGCTCGAACAGGCCCTCCAGCGCGCCAGGCGCAGGTTGAGCTCGGATCGGGCCTCCGGACAGGCGCCGCTAAACGACCAGCTCGAACGAATCGTAAAAATGATGTCGTCAGGCCGGCAAGTGAGGCGGGACCAGGTGGCCGTGAAGGTGGGAGAACGGTTCCTGCTCGTCCATGCAGACGACATCATCTATGCCTCGCTGGCCGACGAGTCGATTAACATAGTGACAGGCCATGTGACCGGCAGTTCCAACTACCGGACACTGGACGACCTGCAGGCGCGGCTCGACCCGGACGTATTCTGGAGAGTCCACCGCTCGCATCTGGTCAACATCAACAAGATCAAGGAGATAGTGCCCTGGTTCAGCCGGAATTACATCCTCAGGATGAAGGACGCCAAGAGCACGGAGATCCCGGTGAGCCGTTCGCAGACCAAACGGCTCCGGGAATATCTGAAGCTGTAACCGACCTTTCCGCCCAGGCGCCGGCGTTCGACGATCTGCCACCGGCGGTGGACCCTGTCCCCGCCACGGCGTTCGAGGCCGCCATTCCAGCCGAAATGGCGCTGGACGACCACCGCACGACGCGGATGATGCAGCAGCTCGCCGTCTGGCGCGACGAACTGTTTGCCTGGTTCAAGACGCTGTTCTCGGCTGCGATCTACGCCACGTTGATCGTCACCTTCGGGTTTCAGGTCGCGCGCGTCGAAGGCTTGAGCATGGCGCCGACGCTCGAGGATCAGGACCGCCTGATCGTCAACAAGTTCGTGTATCGAGTCAGCGCTCCGCGCCGCGGCGATATCGTGATGCTTTACTACCCGCTGAATCCGGATAAATCATTCGTCAAGCGCGTGATTGCCGAAGAGGGTGACACCGTCCGCATCGTGGACGGCCGCGTGTACGTGAACGATGTGCCGATGGACGACCGGTTCGTCGCGCCTGAGTTCCGGAGTCATGACGACTTCGGACCGACCGTGGTCCCCGAGGGTTACTACTTCGTCATGGGTGACCATCGGAACAACAGCTCCGATAGCCGGCACTGGGGTTTCGTGCCCAAGAAGTACATCATCGGAAAGGTCCAGCTGCGGTGGTGGCCGATACCCACCGCGCATGTGTTCTAAGGCGCGCTGATTCAGCGCGCCGCGTAATTCAAAATTCAACATGCAAACTCGATAGGGTTTGCATCATCGGGGTGAAGGTCAACACGCCTTCACCTCGTTTTGTGTACGCGTACCTGTTTGAACCTTCAATTGAAGTCCACTGATCGCCACCGCTCCGTGGTCCGCGTGCTTCGACGCGTCCTTGCGCTCAACCTGCTCGTCGCGTTCGCCAAGATCGCGCTCGGGTATTTTTCCGGCGCCGTCTCGATTCTGTCCGACGGTTTTCACTCGCT
>Ga0207675_100002321_pt1 | contig 18887 bp, 10 predicted proteins | sample KBSSwiS42_FD_184305 | JGI IMG/M metagenome (GOLD analysis project Ga0207675, IMG submission 184305) | Switchgrass rhizosphere microbial communities from Kellogg Biological Station, Michigan, USA - KBS Switchgrass S4-2 (SPAdes) (version 2) | ecosystem: Host-associated > Plants > Roots >...
CGCGATGCCGCTCGCCATCTGTCCGAGCGCGCGCAGCCGTTCCTGCTGCATGACCTGCTGCTGCGTCTGGCGCAGGTCGTCGTAGGCCTGCTGCAGGGCCGTGTACAGCTGCGCCTGGTGGGCGGCGAGGGCGGTGTGCTCGCTGGCCTGCCGCAGGAACTCGCACTCGCCGCTGCTGAAGGACTCCGGGTTGCGGCGCGCGCAGATCAGTGCGCCGAACACCTGGCTTTCGACCAGCAGTGGCGCGATGACCAGCGAGCGCAAGCCGCCGCCGGCGAGCCGCTGCGGGAAATCGAACTTGGCCGCGGCGATGTCGGGCTCGTGCACCAGGTAGCCGCGCACGCAGCGGCCGAGCCCGTTGTCGTCGATGGGCAGGACGGTATCGACCGCCAGATTCATGTGCTGCGCCAGCGGTTCGCTGCGCGCGCCCAGGCAGGTCACGCGCAGGTGGTTGGCCGCGGCGTCGTACAGGCAGACACAGCAGAAATCCACCGGCATGTCGTCTTCGATGGTGCGCACCACGGCCTGGAAAATGCTTCCCAGGTCCTGGCGTTCGCCGATGGCGCGCGTGATGCGCGACAGCAGCGCGAGGCGCTGCAACTGTTCGGCCACGCGCCCCTCGTGCGCCAGCCGTTCGCTGATGTCGCGGTAGTTGCACACGATGGCGCGCACGGACGGATCGTCGAGCAGGTTGGTGGCGACACCTTCCAGCCAGATCCAGTGGCCGTCCTTGTGTTTGCGGCGCCAGACCGCCGGAATCGGCTGGCCCGGGCTCAGGAACAGTTTCTCCATCGCCCTGGCCAGTGGCTCCAGGTCGTCGGGATGTGTCTGATCGATGGCGAGGGTGCCGATCAACTCCTCGGGCGCGTACCCCTCGATGCGGGTGACCGAGGGGCTCACGTAGCGGAACACCCGGTCCGCGCCGGTGAGCGAGATGCAGTCGGCGCTGTTCTCGATGAGCGCGCGGAACTGCCGCTCGCTCTTGCGCAGCGATTCGTAGGCCTCCTCGAGCGCGCGGGTGCGTTCCGCGACGCGCGCCTCGAGCCGGTCCTTGGCATCGCGCAGTTCCAGGGCGGCGCGTTCCTCGTCGGTGACGTCGCGCGCGGTGGCGAACATCAGGTCGCCGCGCGGCATCGAGCGCCACGACAGAATGCGCCAGCTGCCGTCCTTGTGGCGCATGCGCCCGACGAACGGATCGATGCGTTCGCCGCCCACGACCTGGCGGCGCACGACGTCGGCGGCGCGTTCGCGATCCTCGGGATGCACCAGGTCCATGTATGGAATCTGCAGCACTTCCTCGACGCTGTAGCCGAGCATGTCGGTGATGGCCGGGCTCACGCGCTTGAAGTAGCCGTCGGCGCCGGCGATGCTGAACAGGTCGATCGACAGGTCGAAGAAGCGGTTGAGCTCGGACTCGGCGCGCGCGCGGCCGGCGAAGTCGCGCCGGATGGCGAACAGCGCAATGCCAACACACAACAGCGCCAGCGCGCTGCCGCCGACGATCACCCAGCGCGCCAGCAGCGCGCGACTCTGCGCCTGGTGTTCGCGTTCGTTGAGCTGCAGGATTTCCGACTTCTTCATTTCCTGCGCCAGCCGGAACACCGTCGCCTGCAGTGTGGCGCCCTGCCGGGTGCGGCTCTGCGCGAGGCGCCGTTGCACGCCTTCCATGCCTTCCGTGCGGCGCACCTCGATGATTTCGTCGCTCTGCTTCAGCCGCAGGCGCACCGCTTCGACCAGCGCCGTCACGCGTTCCAGCTGGAACGCGTCGTCCTTCACCGCGTCGCGCAGTTCCAGCATCAGGCCGTCGACGCGCCCGATGGAGCGCGTGTAGTCGGCGGCGAACGGCTCCTCGCCGGTGATGATGTAGGCGCGTTGCGCGGACTCGGATTCGAAGGTGGTGGTGACCAGTGCGTCGATGTTGGAGATGACGGACTGCGAGCGGATCACCAGTTGCGAACTCTCGTTGAGCCGCACCACCGACAGGTAGGAAACGATGCCGATGGCGCCCAGGATGGCAACGGCAACCGCGAAACCCAGCCGTACCTTGAGCTCGGTGGTGGCGTGTTTGCGTTCGATGGCGCGGGTGGCGGCGTCAGTCCGCCACCCGGTCAGCTCGGCGAACAACACGCTGATCAGCACCCCTTCCAGCACCAGGAAGGCCCAGTGCGCGAAGTCGATGGGCGTCAGGAAAACGAAGCTGTGCGCCGGCGGGATCACGAACCAGGCGGTGATCAGGGCCACCAGCAGCGTCGCGAACAGTCCCGGCCACATTCCCCCGAGGTAGGCCGTCACGATGATCGGCAGGACGAAAATGATCAGGAAGGCGCGGTTATCGAGAGACGGCACCAGCGCGGTCCGCAGCCCGAGCGCGGCCAGCGTCAGGGCAACTGCGATCGCGTAGTCACGCCAGCGATGCGCCGGTCGACGTCTCCCCGAGGTCGTCGTTTCTTCTTGCACCGCCGCAGCCTAAACCCCTCCGGCGCCGCGAGGGAAGCAACCGGCGTCGGGGACCCCCATCCGAAACAACCAATTAGTAGTTTCCCTTATCGGTCCGGGGACGCGCCCGCCCGGACGGCGGGCGCGTCCCACTAACTACCGGCGCTAGAACCCGCCGGACACCGTGGTGGTGGTGCCGCCACTGGTGTAGGTCGCGGTCCAGCTGTCGCCGCTGGTCGCGTGCGCGCTGCCCGTGCCGCCGATCTGCGCCGCGAATACCCGGCTGGTACCGGCGGCCAGCGTCTGGCCGGCGCCCAGTGTCCAGGTGTAGACCAGCTGCGTGGCCGACGTGCTGCTCGACTGCGTGAGCTGGCCACCGACGGTGTTGTACTGGCCGCTCACCGAGAGCCCGGAGGGATTGCGGGCCACCGTGAGCGTCACGGTGAGCGCGGTGATCGGCGCCGGATTGTCGAGTCGCACCTGCTCTTCGATGAACCACGGGCTGTTGCTGGTGACCGCGCCGGTCACCGTGGCACCGCCGCCGGTGGAGCCGCTGCCCACCGTGAGCGCCACCGTGGTCGAGTGCGGCGGGATGGTGCCACCCCCGGACGCATTGATGGTCACGGTGGCGTTGCCCAGCGTCGCCGTGGCGGAGGCCGCGAGTGTCAGGGTGCTCGTATTTCCTGTAGTTGACTGCGGACTGAAAGTCGCCGTGACTCCCGTGGGCAGACCCGTGGCGGTGAGCGACACCGCACCGGTGAAGCCGCCGCTGCGGGTGAGGGTGATGGCCACCGTGCCATTGGCGCCGCGATTGACGGTGAGTGACGTCGGGTTGCGGGCGATCGTGAAGTCAGGCTGCGTCACCGTCGTCACGGTGAAGCTGGCCGCGTTGCTCGCGACGCCGTTGACGGTGACGACCACCGCCTGCGCGCCGGCCGCCACGTTCGGTACGGTGGCGACGACCTGCGAAGCGCTCCAGGAGGTCACCGCGGCATTGGTGCTGCCGAAACGCACCGTGCTCGTACCCTGCGTGGTACCGAAATTGCTGCCGGCGATGGTCACGCTGCTGCCCACTGTGCCGCTCGCCGGGGTCACGCCGTTGATGGCGGGCGTGTTGCCCTGCTGCTGGTCCAGCGGGAACTGGATGGTCTGCAGCAGTGACAATTTCTGCTGGTTCACGATGCCGTTGAAGTTGTTGTTGAACAGCGCGTAGCGGTCGTTGCCGTTCATGGCCCAGTAGGCGTGATTCAACGAGGCCTTGCCGGCGATGTACTGCACCAGGCTCGAGAACCACTGTCCCTGCGAGCCGGGCGTCGAGCTCTGGACATCGGCGGCCGTATTGAGCGTGCCGAATTCACCGATGTACAGCGGCGCGCTGTTCTGGTTGTAGATGAATCCCCAGTTCTGGTCCCACACGGCGGCGAGCGATGCGGCCGTGGTGCTGCCGTTGAACCAGGACTGGGCGAACTCGGCCGGGCCGTAGTCGTGCGGCGAATAGACCACGCGATTTGCGACGTTCAGCGTGACGGGACGCGAGGCCACGCCGCGCAACATGCCGCCCCACCAGGTGAAGGCGTTGTTGTAGTGGTCGTTGCCCTCGACAATGATCAGCAGGTTCGGATTGAGGGCAAGGATGGCGTTGCCGGCGCGGGTCGCCGCCGCCGGCCAGTCGTTGGCCGCGCTGCAGCCGGCCGGATCGCCGCCCCAGCAGGCGCTGGCATGCGGTTCGTTGCGCAGGTCCATGCCGATGACGGTGGTGTTGCCGTTGTAGCGGGTGGTGAGGGCCCGCCAGTTGGCGAGCCAGGTGCTCTCGGGGAACTCGCTGGTGAACCACAGGCCGTTCTCCTGCGCCGAATTGCCGGCGTTGGAACGGTGGTTGTCGAGGATCACGCGCAGGCCGATCGTGCCGCAGTGGGCGATGATCTTGTCGAGCACGTCGAGGGCGCGCGCATCGGCGGCGATGTCGGTGTTGATGCCGTTGCGGTTGATGTTGGCCGTGCCCAGCACCGGGTTCTGCGAAATCACCTGGTCCGAATACGGGATGCGCACCGTGTTGAAGCCCGAGGATTTGATGAGATTCAGCATGGCCTTGTAGTCGTTGGCCCAGAGCCCGTGCGCCACGAATGTCGTGGTTTCGAAGCCGTACCAGTTGATGGCGGCGATGCGCACCGGCTGGTTGTTCGCGTCGAGAATCCGGTTGCCGCTGGTGTGCCAGTAGCCCGTGCCGGCGGCGCGCGCACCGGCCGCAAGCACCAGGGCGCCTAACAACATCAGCCAGGGCAACACGCTTCGCTGGCCGCGGCGTACCGCGGTCCGGTCCGATCCATGGTTCATAGAGCCTCCGGCGGGCCGATGAAGTGAAGCTGGAGGAAGGGGCCCGCGCACGCAAGCTCGCCCGGAACTCGCGCGGCGTCAATTTCGGTAACTAACAACCCGGGCGGAGTGTGGGCATTCGCAGACGGATTGTCCCGCCGGGTCAGGCCGCTGTCCCGGCCGCGACATTGGTTTCGACGGCCGGCAGCTCGATCCAGAACGTCGAGCCCGCCCCGGGAACGGAATCGAAGCCGATGCGGCCGCGCATGTGCTCGATGAAACGCTGCGCGATGTGCAGGCCGAGGCCCGTGCCGCCCTTCTCGCGAGTCGCCGAGGCATCGGCCTGCGAAAATTTTTCAAAGATCCGGTCGCGGAACTCCTCCGGGATGCCGGGGCCTTCGTCGCGCACGTTGACGCGCAGCACCTCGCCGCGCAGTTCGCACCAGACCCGCACCGCGCCGCCCGACGGCGAATACTTGGCCGCGTTGGACAGCAGGTTGGCCATGACCTGGATGAAGCGCTCCGGGTCGACGCTCACCGTCCAGGCGGCCGGGATCGCCGCCAGCTCCAGGCGCACGCCGAACTTGCGCGCGTAACCCTCGTTCGACTCCACCGCCTGGCGCACCACCTGCGCCAGCGTCACTTCCTGCACGTCGAAGCGCATCTGGCCCGCCGAGAATTTCTCGATGTCGAGGATGTCGTTGATCAGCAGCACCAGCCGCTCGCAATTACTCTGCGCGATCTCCAGCAGCTCGCGCACCCGGGGCTGCAGGCTGGTCGAGAGTGCGCCGAGGATCAGCCCGAGCGAGCCGCGGATCGAGGTCAGGGGCGTGCGCAGTTCGTGGCTCACCACCGCGGTGAACTCGCTCTTCAGGCGCTCCATCTCGCGCGCCGGTGTGACGTCCTCGATGACGCCGAGGAACCCGGCGACGACACCGTCCTCGTCGCGCAGCGGCGTGATGATGACATTGACCGGAAACCGCGAGCGGTTCTTGCGGATGAAGGTCCACTCGCGTTTCTCGAAGCCGTCGCGCAGCGGAATGCGCGTGAAGATGTCCGGCCCCACGGCGATGGGTTCGCCGAGCTCCTCGGACAGGCTGCGCGCGCGCGCCTCGAGCTCGACCGGGTCCATGAAGATCGGAATCGCGCGGTGCCCGATGACGTCCGCCGCGCGGTAACCGAGCGCCTGCTCGGCGGCGCGGTTGAAGATCATGATGCGGTAGCCGGAGTCGATGGCGATGACCAGGTGCGCGCTGCTCGAGATGATGCCGGCATTGAGCGCCAGCGACTTGGCGAGGTGCAGGGACTTGAGGCGCGACACCAGCATGAAACGCACCGACAGCGCGGCCAGCGCCGCCACCAGCAGGCCCGCGGCCAGGGTCAGCGACGGCAGCGAGGATTTCTGCGCGGCCACGAATTGCGGCGTCGGTGCGATGCGCAGGGTCCAGGGCTCGTCGCCGATGCGCATGATCCGCTCGTTGATCCAGGTGTTGGCGAGGCGCGCGTTGTCGCGCGTGTTGGTGAAGTAGGCGCGGCCGTCGTGCAGGATGGCCATGGTGAAATTGCGCGACAGTTCGGCGCTGATGGTGCCGTGGAAGAAATCGTCGATCGAGAACACGCCGGCGATGAAGCCGTCGAAGCGGCCGTCGCGATGCACCGGCAGGTAGGCGACGAAGCCGGCATAACCCTGCACCAGGTGCAGCGGTGGCGTCAGCGTGGCGTGGTCGCGTTGCTCGGCGCCGCGCAACGCGGCAGCGCGCACGTGGTCGGAGCGCACGTCCAGCCCCAGGGCCTTCTCGTTGCCGGCCCGCGGTTCCACCCAGCGCACGCGGTAGCCGGCGTCTATCCACTCGAGCGCGCGCAGGCCGGAGAGCTGCGGCACGTGGTTGAGCGCATCGTTGCGCCAGGACTGTTCGGGAGTGCCGCCGGCCGAGTCCCAGCGCGCGGCCATGCGCGCGATCGAACCGGTGCGCTCCGCGATGCGCGTCTGCAACAGCGTTTCGATGCGGATGGATTCCTCCTGCAGGCGGCGTTGCACGTATTCGAGCTCGCGCGCCCGCAGCTGCCAGAACAGGGCGAAGCCGCCCGCGGCGATGGTTGCGAATACCAGCAGAGGTACCGCAAAACGCCGTTCGCCGAACAGCTGTTCGACCTGCTCGGTGCGCCGCGCCGTGAGCACGATGAGCAGCACGGCGAGCAGCGCGGTGAACACCAGCCCGCCGATCAGGATGAACAGCGCATTCGCGGAGCGTTCGGTGCTTTCGAAGTCCGGGGTGCTCTCCCACACCAGCAGCCACTCGCGCTGCAGGATCGAGATCGAGGTGTGCCTGACGAACATCGGCCGCGCCGCGGCCGTGGCGTCGCTGCTGAAAATGAGCGCTTCGGGCGCAGCGCGGTCGCCGTCGTAGATGCGCAGCCGGTACTCGGAGCTCTGGCCGTGCGTCAGATCGGCGAGAAAGTTCTGCGCGATCACCGGCGCGTAGGTCCAGCCGCGCAGCGCCGCGCGGCGTTGCTCGACACTGTTGAGCGGCAGGCCGCGCCGGTAGACCGGGTACAGGACCAGCAGCCCGGCGGAACGGCTCGCATCCTGCACCAGCACCAGCCGGCCGGTGATCGCGACCTTGCCGGTGTCGCGCGCCAGGTCGGCCGCCTGCAGGCGGGTGCGTTCGAAGGCGATGTTCAGACCGAGCGCCTCGCGGTTGTCGGCTTCGGGCTCGATATAACTGATCAGGTAGTCAGGGCCCGCCCCGTCGGCCGGATGAACCTGGTAACCCGGCGCGCCGCCGGCGCGCATCCTGGCGAGGAACTGCGGCAACGCGTCGGCTTCCACGGGCTCTATCCAGCCGATGCCGTTGATACCCGGGAAATTCTCGCGAACCCCGAGGGTCTCGACGTAGGTGCGCCATTCGTCGCGCGAGACTTCGTTCGATCCCTGGATGAATCCTGCCGCCCCGAGCAGGGCGTTGCCGGAGGAAGCCACGCGGTTCTGCAGCGCCTTTTCGCTTTCGATGGTCAATGCCTCGAACTTGGCATTGCCGCGCTGCAGGTCGTTCTCGGTGGCTGCCTTCCACAAATAGAAGGTGAGTCCCAGAGGCAGCAACAGCAGCAGCAATGCCGCCAGCGGCAGCGGACCGATGCGCCGCGCATGCCAGGTGAACTGCTCGCGATTGCCCGGCGCCAGCAGCACCAGCGGCATGAACAGCAATACGCCGAGCGTGTCCCCCGACCACCACGCGAGCCAGTTACGCGGCGCCTCCGCGAGCGGCACGATGCCGAGCGAGACCAGGGTGCCGACGCCGACGCTCGCGGCCACGACGCAGTTGAGCGGGCCGCCGACGGCCAGCAGCCGCATGACGTCGCGCATGGAGTCGAACCTGAGCGGCAGCCCGATGAAACGCGCAATCAGCAGGCGGCCGAACAGCGCCTGCAGGGTCGAGCCCACCGCGATGCCGAAGGCGGCCAGCAGTTTGATCGAGAACCAGTCGGGGTCGGCGAACACGCCCGACTGCTGTGCATTCAGGAACAGCGAGGCGAGCAGCACTCCCGGCCAGAGGCGCGCGCCGCCGACCAGCAGCATGCCGAGCGCGATGCCCGACGGCGGCCAGATGACCGTCGCATAACCGGGCGGCACGGCGAGCAACAGGCCGAGTTTGCCGGTCAGCACGTACAACGCCACCAGCAGCGCGACCCTGGCGAGGTAGTTAGGCTTCATGGTCTGCTATAAACCCTTAGGTCTTTCCGCGGGCCCGGGAACGTGTACTCGCGCGTAGCCGTTGGAGTACCGATAAGTTAGCTTGCCTGACTTCCAAACGCTGGCGAAGGGGGCGCAAAAACATGGCAACCCTCGATGACGACATCAATTCGGGTGTGATGACCGGACGGCTGCGGGCGCTCGCCGCGGATCAGCCGCTGGCGGTACTCGTGGTCGACGACGATGAGCTGGAGCGCACGCTGATCGGCGACCGCCTGGCGCAGCGCGGCATCAAGGTGGGCGAAGCGGCCGATGGTGCGCAGGCCCTGGAGATGCTGCGCAAGGACAGGGTGCCCGTGGTGATCGTCGACTGGCACATGCCGGTCATGGATGGCATCGAATTCACCGAGAAATTCCGCGCCGAACTACCCGGCGACACCTACGTGATCATGCTGACGGCGCGCAAGGAAGCTTTCGACTTCGAACGCGGCTACCAGGCGGGTGTCGACGACTACCTGACCAAGGGTGTGCTCGAGCCCGAGCTCATCGCGCGTATCCATGCCGGCCTGCACACCCATTCGCTGCGCGTGCAGTTGCGCGAGGCGCGCGCGGCCCTGCAACTCGCCAGCCGGCGCCGTGACGGCAACTGAGGCAGCCGTGAAAACTGCGTCAGCCGACGACTCGGTCATCACGCAGATACAGCCCGCGCTGTTCGGTGCACCGCCGCGCGTGCTGGTGGTGGACGACGACGACATCGCCGTCGCACACATGCGCGAGCTGATCGGCGCGGCGGGTTACCAGGTGGCCACGGCCGGCAGCGGCGAGGCGGCACTGGCCGAACTGCGCCGCGAGTTCGCGCCCATCGTCATCCTCGACCGCAGCATGCCCGGCATGGATGGCATCGAGCTGTGCCGCGCGATCCGCGACGGGACTCACTACCCGGGGTACGTGTACATCGTGTTGTGCACGGCGCACGACCTGGAGGAAGACATCCTCGCGGGGCTGGCGGCCGGTGCCGACGACTACGTGAGCAAACGCGCCTCGGGTGCGCAGCTCGTGGCACGCCTCGCGACCGCACGCCGCATCCTGGCGCTCGAACACTCGCTCAAACACGCCATCGAAGAGCGGCGCCGCATGGCGATGAGTGATGCGCTCACCGGCGCCTACAACCGCCGCTATTTCATGTCGCACCTGCGGCGCGAACTGAAGCGCACGCGCCGCGCGGGCAGCGAACTGTCGCTGCTGGTATTCGACATCGACCATTTCAAGCACATCAACGACCGGTTTGGCCACGCGGCCGGCGACGGCGTGCTGATCGAGTTCGCGCGCCGCATCCAGCAGGAGATGCCGCGCGAGAGCGACTGGAACGCGCGCCTCGGCGGCGAGGAATTCGCGGTGGTGCTGCCGGAGACGAATCTTGCCGGCGCCGCCGTGGTCGCCGAGCGCATCCGGCGCGCCGTGGCTGCCGCGCCGATCCGCACGGCCGCGGGCACCATCGAACTGACGGTGAGCATCGGCGTCAGCGGCCTCGAGGTATTCGCCGATCGCAACGAGGCCAGCGTCGAGCAGCTGCTGCGGCGCGCGGACGATTGCCTGTACGTCAGCAAACGCCACGGCCGCGATCGAGTCACCGTCGACGGGCAGGTGGCCGACACCCGTGAGCCGCTCAAGAGCGTGCTGTACGTCGACGACGATCCGGACATCCGCGAAATCGTGCAGATGGCGCTCAGCCTGGATGGCCAGCTGCGCGTGCTCACCAGCGACGGCGGCGAACGGGCGCTGCTCAAGATGAGCGTCGAGAAGCCGGATCTCGTGGTGCTCGACGTGATGATGCCCGGCATGGACGGCCCGTCGCTGCTGAAACGCATGCGGCTCGAGCCGGCGCTGGCGCACACACCGGTGATCTTCATGACCGCCAAGGTGACCGCGGAGGAAACCGCGCGTTATCGTGAGCTTTCGGCGATCGGTGTGATCGCCAAACCCTTCGACCCGATGACGCTCGCCGGGCAGGTGCGGGCGCTGTGGGAGGCAAAATGACCCCCTCGCAAGAAGAAAGGACAGCAGCGACCCGCGCGCGGCTGGGCGAGCTCGCCGTGAAGTTCACCGAACGCACCCGGGGCGAGATCGAAGTGATCCGCGCACGGCTCACGGCGCTCGGTGCCGGCGACACGACTGTGCTCGGCGAAATCCGCCATCTCGCGCATCGCATCTGCGGCACGGGCGCGACGCTCGGGTTCGAGACCCTCGCGGAACACGCGCACCAGGTCGAGAAGCTGGTCGCGGCGCAGCTGCCGGACACCCAGCCGGACGCGGCCGCGTTGGCGAAACTGTCGCGCGCCGTCGATGCGCTCGCCGCCGATCTCGGCTGAACCGATTCGGGGCTGATCGAATCGGCTTTGATGGGTGGCGCATGCTCGCCCGTCTGTCCGTGCACGTCTGACACGGGAAGAAATCCCACGTCCGGGACGTAGTCAGGGCATGGGAATCGACAACGACCACGCCTTGCACGAGCTCGCCGGCGAATCGGTCCGTGCGGGTCGCCTGCCGGCGTGCCTTCCCGAACGCATTCTCGGAGGCCAGGGATCCGGTGCCGCCTGCGATTTGTGCACCCGCGAGTTGCGGGCGTGCGAGCCCGAACTCGAGATCGAAATTGCCGCAACGCGTGATGGCGCGTCACGCCGTCTTCATCTGCATGTCGAATGCTTCGCGGCGTGGGATCGCACACGCGAGGCGTTATGATTCCGATCCCACCGCTGGAGGATCGAACATGGAGCACAGAACTTCCGGGTCCCTGATCGCCGTCGCGATGCTGCTCAGCCCCTTGGTGTTTGCGCAGGAGGGAGCGCCAAAACCCACGCCCGAACACAAACGTCTCGGTTACTTCGTCGGCACGTGGCACACCGAAGGCGAGATGAAGCCGGGCCCGATGGGGCCGGGCGGCAAGATGTCGGGCACCGACAAGTGCAGCTGGTATGAAGGCGGCTTTGCCGTGATCTGCAATTCAGAAGGCGCGATGCCCATGGGCCCCATGAAGAGCATCGGCATCATGGGCTACAGCGCGGAACAGAAGGTGTACACCTATGTGGGCATCGACAGCGCCGGCATGTCGATGACCACGGTGCCGCGGGGCACGCTCAGCGGCGACACCTGGACCTACGACGACGAGAGCATGATGGGCGGCCAGAAGGTGAAGTCGCGCGTCATCATCAAGGAGCTGTCACCGACCGCGTACACCTTCAAGATGGACGTGCAGGGGCCCGACGGAAAGTGGGTCACCGCGATGGAGAGCAAGTCCACCAAGGTGAAGTGATCTGGGCAGGTCCTCGGGGAAATTGGTGGGCGGTACAGGGCTTGAACCTGTGACCCCTGCCGTGTGAAAGCAGTGCTCTACCGCTGAGCTAACCGCCCATCCTTGAGAGGGGGCGCAGTGTAGTTTTGCGCCCCCGAAGTTGCAACCAAGTCGTTGAAAATCAGGCGCCTGCCGAGGCCGCGGGGTGGCTGTCCAGCCAGCGCTCGAGGCTCGCGACGGCGCGCCCGGCGGTATGCCCGTCCCAGTGGTGCGGGCGGCGGCCGCGGGGCCAGCGCCCGGCGACCACGTCGCGCACCGCGGCCAGCAGGCCCTCGGGTTTCACCAGCCGGTTGGTGCCTTCGGTCACGGTGATCGGGCGCTCGGTGTTCTCGCGCAGCGTGAGGCACGGGATGCCGAGATACGTGGTCTCTTCCTGCACGCCGCCGGAGTCGGTGATGGCGGCCGCGGACTGCGACACCAGGTTCATGAATTCGATGTAGCCCAGCGGCTCGGTGACGGTGATGCCGGCCGCGCCCTCGATCTGGCCTAACAACCCGAACTCGCCGAGTTTCTTGCGCGTGCGCGGATGGACGGCGAACAGCAGCGGCAGTTCCTTCGACACCGCGAGCAGGTGGCCGGCCAGGCCGGTGAGCGTCGCGCGATCGTCGACGTTCGACGGGCGATGCAACGTGACCACGCCGAATTTTCCGCGCGTGAGTCCGAACTTCTCGCGCGTGCCGGCGGCTTCGATGCGCGACCGCATCATCTCGAACGAATCGATCATGATGTTGCCGACGCAATCGATCTTGTCCGCGGGCACACCTTCGGCGCGCAGGTTCTCGTCGGCGTCGGGCGAGGGTGTCCACAGCAGGTCGACGATGGCATCGGTGGCGAGCCGGTTGATCTCCTCGGGCATGCGCCGGTCGCGGCTGCGCAGGCCGGCCTCGAGATGCACCGTGGGAATCCACAGTTTCGCGCCGACCATGGCACAGGCGGCGGTGGCGTTGACGTCGCCGACGACAACGATGGCGTCCGGGCGCTCGCGCACGCACAACACTTCGTAGGCGATCATGGTGCGGCCGGTCTGTTCGGCGTGCGAGCCGCTGCCGATCTCGAGATGGTGCGCGGGCTCGGGCAGTCCGAGATCGCGGAAGAAGGCATCCGACATGTTCGGGTCGTAGTGCTGCCCGGTGTGCACGATCAGCGGCGTGCACCAGCTCTCGCGTTTCAGCGCGTGGTACAGGGGCGCGATCTTCATGAAGTTCGGCCGTGCGGCGCAGATCAGGTGGATCTTCTTGTTGCTCAACGTCATTCCTTCAGGCCGGTTAACATTCGCGGCATGTCAATCATCACACGATTTGCTCCGAGTCCCACCGGCCTGCTGCACATCGGCGGTGTGCGCACCGCGCTGTTCAGCTGGCTGCACGCCCGTCGCCATGGCGGCCAGTTCATCCTGCGTATCGAGGATACCGACCTGGAGCGCTCCTCGCCGCAGGCGGTGCAGGTCATTCTCGAGGGCATGAAGTGGCTGGGGCTGGACCACGACCTCGGGCCGTATTTCCAGACGCAGCGTTTCGACAGATATAAAGAAGTGATCGCGGAGATGCTGAAGGCCGGCACCGCCTATCACTGTTACTGCAGCAAGGAAGACCTCGACGCGATGCGCGCCGGGCAGCAGGCGCGCAAGGAAAAGCCGCGCTACGACGGCCGCTGCCGGCATGGCAAGGGGCCGGGCGCTGCGAGCGGCAACAAGCCGGTGGTGCGTTTCAAGAATCCGGAAGAGGGCGCGACCGTCGTCGAAGACGTGGTGCACGGCGCCGTCACCTTCCAGAACAAGGAGCTCGACGATCTCATCATCGCGCGCTCGGACGGCACGCCTACCTACAACTTCTGCGTGGTGGTGGACGATGCCGACATGGGTGTCACGCACGTGATCCGCGGCGACGACCACCTCAACAACACGCCGCGGCAGATGAACATGCTGCTGGCGCTGGGCAAGACGCCGCCGGTGTACGCGCACGTGCCGATGATCCTCGGACCGGACGGCGCCAAGCTGTCCAAGCGCCACGGCGCGGTGAGCGTGCTCGAATACCAGCAGCAGGGCTATCTACCCGAAGCGCTGCTCAACTACCTGGTGCGCCTCGGCTGGTCGCACGGCGACCAGGAATTCTTCACCATGCAGGAGATGATCGCGGCCTTCGACGTACGCGACATCAACAAGGCGGCGTCGGCGCTCAACCCGGACAAGATGTTGTGGCTGAACCAGCAGCACCTGGTGCGCAGCGATCCGCAGCACGTGGTGCCGCACCTGCAGTGGCACCTGAAGCAGCTCGGCATCGAGTCGGATGACCAGGCGCTGCTCGAGGGCATCGTCGTGTCGCAGCGCGAGCGCGCCAAGACGCTCAGGGAAATGGCGGCCAACAGCCGTTTCTTCTTCGGCGATGCGGTGACGCTGGAGGCGAAAGCGGCGGAGAAACACCTGACGGCCGAGGCGCGCCCGTTGCTGGCGGAGTTGCGCAACCGCCTCGCGGCACTGCCCGACTGGACCGCCCCCGCCGTGCATGGCGTGCTCGAGGCGCTCGCGCAGGAGAAGTCGCTGGGCCTCGGCAAGATCGCGCAGCCGCTGCGCGTGGCGGTGTCGGGCGGCACGGTGTCGCCGCCCATCGATCAGACCGTGGTGCTGCTGGGCCGCGCGCGCACGCTGGCGCGGCTCGCGCAGATACCGTCGACCTGACCGCCCGCTACTGGATGGTCTTCGAGCTGACGTTCGAGATGCCGCTCTCGACGCCGCTCTGATTGATGGCATAAACCGCGAAGAACCACTGCCCGGAGGTCAGGTTGTTCACGGTGAACGTCGTCAGGCTGGCATTGTTGACCGGTGCCGACTGGTCCAGCTCATCCGCGGCCTGCCCATAGGCAATGCGATATCCGGCCAGGTCCGTGAGCGCAGTGCCGTCGGTATTGGTGGTCGGAGCCGTCCAGCTGACGATGGCGGTGCCGGTCGCGGTCTGAACCACCGACAGTGTGAAGCCGGCGAGCGAGGTGCTGGCGGTGCCGTCCGACACCGAGATCACGATGTTGGCGAACGAGCCCACGTTCGCGGCCAACGGCGTGCCCGACAGGCGGCCGGTGGTCGTGCTGAACGATGCCCAGGGCGGCATGTTGTCGATGCGGAAGGTGAGCGTGTTGCCGTCGGCGTCTGCCGCGCTCGGCTGGAAGCTGTACGCGGTGCCCACCAGCACGGAGCGGGGCGGATTGCCGGAGATGGTCGGTGCGCGGTTCGCGGGTGCGTTCACCTGGATGGTGAACGAGGGCAGCGAGGCGGTGGCGGTTCCGTCGCTCACCGTGATCGTGATGCGGGCCGAGGTGCCGACGTTGGCCGTGGTCGGCGTGCCCGACAGGCGGCCCGTCGTGGTGCTGAAGGTCGCCCAACCCGGCTGCCCCTGGATCGAGTACCGCAACGTGTTGCCGTCCGGATCGCTGCCCACGGGCCGGAAGCTGTAGGCCGTACCGGCGGTCACGCTGGTATTAGGGGTGCCCGTGATGGTGGGCGGACGATTCGCCGGCGCCGAGGCGGACACCGTCAGGTTGAACGCGGGAAGCGAGGCGACGGCCTGGCCATCGCTCACGCTGATCACGATGCCTGTCGTGGTGCCGGCGGCCGTGGGCGTGCCCGAGAGCTGGCCGGTGGCCGGGGTGAAGGTGGCCCAGGATGGAGCGTTCTGGATGGTGTACGTCAGCGTGTCATCGTCGGCGTCGTCACCCACCGGCGTGAAAGTGTAGACCTGCCCGACTGTGGCGCCGGTCGCGGGTGAGCCGGCAATGGTCGGCGGGTGGTTTTCGCCCGCCGGGACGCTGCCCGAGCTCACCACCTGGATGCGAAATGCCGGCAGTTCCGTCACGGCCTTCGAGTCGCTCACCTCGATGGTGATCATCGGGGTCATGCCGACATCCGCTTCCGCCGGCGTGCCCGTCAATGCGCCGGTCGACGAGCTGAAGGTCGCCCAGCCCGGCACTCCCGTGGCGCTGAACGTCAGCGCGTCGCCGTCCGGATCGGCGGCCTTGGGTGTGAATGAATACGGAGTACCCGCCATGAGCGTGGTGACCGGTGTGCCCTGGATGAGCGGGGGAAGATTGCCTGCACCGCCGCTGCCTTCGCCGCCGCCGCCGCAGGCGGCGAGCGCGATCGAAGCCAGTATGCTGAGCACGATATGTCGGCCACAATTTCGCATGTTCGGTCCTGTGTCTGGGCGGTGTACCGAAGCGATTTGCGGTGACCACGGACTGACGGCGGGAATTGCGTGCGACCACGCGATCCAACCGGCAACTCCGCTATCTGTCGCCACAACTGCGCTTCAGACCGGAAGCTTTGCGTCACCGCCTCACGACGGGTTTGCCTTTGCTCTGGCGCAGAGTAGAACTTGACAACAAACATATTTCAACGTGTCGGGAGTGGCAGACACGGGGTGACTGGGAAGAGATTCCGTGATTCGAAATAAGGTGAAAACGTCATGCACATTTCATTTCCGGCAGTGTGAAGCAGTCGCTTTCATTTACTTGACATACCTCAGACTGGACCGTAATTTGCCGCGCCTTCGTGGGGCTATAGCTCAGCTGGGAGAGCGCTTGCATGGCATGCAAGAGGTCGCCGGTTCGATCCCGGCTAGCTCCACCAACCTTTCTTTATAAGTGCGTCCCCATCGTCTAGAGGCCCAGGACATCGCCCTTTCACGGCGGTAACGGGGGTTCGAATCCCCCTGGGGACGCCATCAACATGCGACGGACGCCACAAATACCGCGCGTGGTGGTTTTTCGCCTGACTTGCTGACAAGGCTTCTTGCCTAAACTCGCGCCCTCATGCGAGTCGGTCTGTTTGGCATAACTTGGCACCCGGCCCTCCTCCTGTTGTGGGTGGCGGAGTCCGTCGCGGTCCTGTTCGGCAGTCGCCTCGCCATCTGGCTGGCGAGCGGTCCGGCCAGCAACCAGTTCGTACCCTGGACCCAGGCGGCCGTGTTCGGCGGGTTCATCGTCATTGCCATGGTCGCCATGGGCCTGTTCACGCGCCGCATGCGCGATCGCATGGCGGGCATCCTGCTCCGCATCACGCTGAGCGTGCTGGCGGGCGGCGTGCTGGCCGGACTGGTGCTCGGCTTCTGGCCGGGCTTCAAGTTCACGCTCGCCGAATTCGCCTACTCGATGATCTTTGCCTGGCTGCTGCTGGTGCTGGTGCGCGGGATGTCGCAGCGCCTGATCGACGAGGACATCTTCAAGCGCCACGTGCTGGTGCTCGGCGCCGGCGTCAACGCCGCGCGACTCGCACGCCTGCGCCGCCGCGCCGACCAGCGCGGTTTCCGCCTGCACGGCTTCCTGCCCGTCGAGGGAGAAAAGATCGAGGTATCGTCCGATCGCGTGATCGATGTGCGTGGCTCATTGCGCGACTACGTCAAGCAGCAGGGCATCGACGAGATCGTCGTGGCCATGGACGACCGCCGGCGCAATTTTCCGCTGAAGGCGTTGCTCGACTGCCGGCTGGCCGGAATTCTCATTTCCGAGCAGGTCACCTTCCTCGAACGCGAAACCGGCAAGGTGCACCTGGAGCTGCTGACGCCGAGCTGGATGATCTTCGGCGGTGGTTTCCGCCGCGACGGCATGCGCGTTCACTCCGAGCGCTTCTTCGACCTGCTCGCCAGCCTGAGCCTGCTCGCGCTCGCCTCGCCGGTGATGCTGCTGACGGCACTGGCCATCAAGCTCGAGGACGGCATGCGCGCGCCGGTGTTCTACCGGCAGAACCGCGTGGGCTTCGGCGGGCGGATCTTCCCGGTGATCAAGTTCCGCAGCATGCGCATCGACGCCGAGCGCGATGGCAAGGCGCAGTGGGCCACCACCAACGACAACCGGGTCACGACTCTCGGCAAGTACCTGCGCAAGCTGCGCATCGACGAGCTGCCGCAGCTTCTCAACGTGTTGCGCGGTGAAATGAGCTTCGTCGGGCCGCGTCCCGAGCGGCCGGAATTCGTCGAGCAGCTGGCGGAAACCATTCCTTACTACCTGGAACGGCACAGCGTGAAACCCGGGATCACCGGCTGGGCCCAGCTCTGCTACCCGTATGGCGCTTCCGAGCAGGACGCAGTGGAAAAGCTGCAATACGATCTGTTCTACGTGAAGAATCACGACCTGGTCTTCGACATACTGATATTGCTGCAGACCGTCGAAGTGATTCTGCTGGGGAAGGGCGCGCGTTAGCGGCGGCCGTCCCTTCGGGGGGCAACACATCTCGTGATCATCGGAGTGCTGTACTCGTTCGGCGCGCTGGCGATGCTGCTCGTGGGCATCGCGCTGCTCATTCGCCGTGGCCGCGTCGAGGCGGCCCGCAATGCGGCCCTGGCCGCATTCGTCAGCGCCGGCTGGGCGGCGCTCATGGTGTCGCAGACCGCGGCGGGGGTATGGCCGACCTGGAACGCCATGATGGCGGACGGTTTCCGCATCGGCGCCTGGCTGATCGCACTCCTGTCGCTGGCAGCCGCGGAAGTGCCGGCCTGGCTGCGCCGCGTGAGTCTCGGACTGTGCGGCCTGCTCATCGTCTATACCTCGCTCGGCGCCATCTCGCAGTCCGCGGAGGGCGTGAAAGCACTGCCGCTCGATGGTCTCGCCGGCCTGGTCACGGCGCTGCTGGCGCTGGCCACGACCCTCCACGTCTGGCGTCACGCCGTGAAGGAAGTCGCGCGCGAAGTGCGCTGGTCGGCGGCGGCGATCGCCGCGCAATTCGCCATCGACGTACTCACATATGCGCAGGCGCAGTGGCACGGCAATCTCGACGTCTCGTTATGGATCCTGCGGCTGCTCGCGGTGAGCGCAGCGCTGGTGCCGCTGGTGTTGGGCGTGTGGCGGCTGCCGGTGCAGGCGCCGCGCATGTTCATCTCCCGCCAGGTGATTTTCTACACCTCGGGTTTCACCGTGCTGCTCGGTTATGTCGGACTCACGGTGGTGGTGGCTTACGTGGCGCGCCGCTTCGGCGGTTCGAGCGGGCCGCTGCTGCAGACGCTGGTGTTCGCGGTTGCCGCACTGTTGCTGGTCTTCTTCCTGCTGGGCGACTGGCCTTCGCGCCGGCTGCGGGTGTTCATTTCCACGCACTTCTATCGCAACAAATACGATTACCGC
>Ga0207675_100002323_pt1 | contig 18877 bp, 13 predicted proteins | sample KBSSwiS42_FD_184305 | JGI IMG/M metagenome (GOLD analysis project Ga0207675, IMG submission 184305) | Switchgrass rhizosphere microbial communities from Kellogg Biological Station, Michigan, USA - KBS Switchgrass S4-2 (SPAdes) (version 2) | ecosystem: Host-associated > Plants > Roots >...
GAAGTATCTGGCGCCTCCTCACACCACGGACTTTGCGATCCTCTTCGTGCCCACCGAAGGTTTGTACGCCGAGGCGCTGCGCCGGCCGGGCTTGGTCGAGGCGATGCAGCGTGAACACAAGGTGATGCTGGCGGGGCCGACCACGCTGCTGGCAACGCTCACCAGCCTGCAAATGGGCTTCCGCACGATGGCCCTGCAGCAGCGGTCGGCAGAGGTGTGGGAGGTGCTGGGTGCGGTGAAAACCGAGTTCGACAAATTCGGCCAAGCGCTGGCCAGGGTGAAGAGCCAGACGCAGAGCGTGCTGGAGTCGATCGACAAGGCGCAGACCCGCACGCGTCAAATGACCCGAGCGCTCAAGAGCGTCGAGGCGCTGCCCGAGACGCATGCGCAGCAGCTGTTGCTCGGGGCGCTGGACGACGAGTCGATCGACGCCAAAGGCGATGCCCCGAGTGCCTGAGCCCGCGGGGTCCAACAGCAACGCGGTGTCGGGTCGCCTGCTGGCCGCTCTGGTGATCGGCCAGCTCGGTTTGCACAGCGCGATGGCGGGGCTGCGCATGTCGGCACCGTTGCTCGCACTGCGTGGTGGTCGCAGCGAGTGGGCAGTGGGCGTGCTGATGGCGCTGTTCGCTCTGGCGCCGGTGCTGCTGGCGCTGCGCGCCGGCCGCATGGCCGACAAGCATGGCTATCACCGCCCGGTGCGGCTGGCGGTCATCCTGTCGCTGATCGGCGTGGCCGTGGCGCTGCTGGCCACGTGGTTTGAGGGCTGGTTGCAGTTCGTGCTGCTGAGCGCGGCCGCGGTGCTGACCGGTGCCGGCACCAACCTCGGGCTGATCGCGATCCTGCGCACCGCGGGCCACCTCGCGAGCGACAGCGTGCAGCGCGTGCGAATCTTCAGCTGGCTGGGGCTCGCGCCGTCGATGTCCAATGCGATCGGTCCGGTGCTGGCCGGCCTGATGATCGACGCTGCGGGCTTTCGCTTCGCGTTCGCTGTGCTGCTCGTGCTGCCGCTGCTGTCGTGGCACTTCGCGTCGCGCGTGCCGGTGTGGCGACCCGACCTGCCGCCGGGCCACGGCGAAGGCACCGCATGGGATTTGCTCGCGATGCCGGGGCTCAAACGCCTGATGGGCGTGAACCTGTTGCTGTCGGCCTGCTGGGACGTGCACGCATTCGCGGTGCCGGTGCTGGGTCACGAGCGCGGCTTCAGCGCGTCGATGATCGGACTGGTGCTCGGAAGTTTCACGTTGTCAGTCACCGCGGTGCGCGTGCTGATCCCGATCCTGGCGCACCACGTGCGGGAGGTCACCGTGCTGCGCGCGGCGATGCTCGGCACCGGTCTCGTCTTCGCGGCTTACCCTTTCGCGACGCACCCTTGGATGATGGGACTGCTCGCCATGGCGCTGGGCGTCACCCTTGGCTGCGTGCAGCCCATGATCATGTCGGGCCTGCATCACTTGACGCCACCGCGGCGCCATGGCGAGGCGATCGCGCTGCGCTCGATCGTGATCAACCTGTCGAGCACGACGTTGCCGCTGGTGTTCGGCGTCGCCGGTGCAGCGGTGGGCGTGGCGGCGTTGTTCTGGGGCGTTGGTGCCGCCACCGCCGCGGGCAGCTGGCCTGCGCGGCGGCTGCCAATCTGACGCGCGCCACGGCTCATCGGCAGCGCGACGTCGCCTCGAATGCGATGTGTGAGGCGGCGCGCGCCGCGCCGCAGGTAGACTCGCGGCCACCTCGTCATTCCCCGGGATTCACACCATGCTGCGCCTTGTCGCTCTCACCGCTGCGCTGTTGCTGGCTCCATTGCTCGGCCACGGCCAATCGCTCGACGGCGCGCTCAAAAAGATCAAGAACGCCAAGTCGGTGGCGGTCGCCTATCGCAGCGACGCCGCGCCGTTCTCGTTCGTCGACGACGCCACCCAGCAGCCGGCAGGTTTCAGCATCGATTTGTGCCGGCGCGTCGTTGCATCGATCGGCCAGCAGCTCGGGGTCGACGGCATGCAGATTCGGTGGGTGCCGGTGACCACGCAAGACCGCATTGATGCGGTCGAGAAGGGCAAAGCCGACATGGAGTGCGGCTCCACGTCGGTGACGCTGGCGCGCTCCAAGCGGGTCAACTTCTCCAGCTACACGTTCGTCGACGGCACCGGGCTGCTGATCAGGTCCGATTCGCCGGCGCGCCAACTGTCCGACCTGAGCGGCAAGAAGATCGGGGTCATCCCCGGCACCACCAACGAGAAGGCGCTCAACGACGCGCTGAAGCGCCAAGCCATCGGTGCCACCGTGGTGGCGGTGAAGACGCGAGACGAGGGGCTGTCACAGTTCGAGGCGGGGCAGATCGATGCCTTCGCCAGCGACCGCACCTTGCTGCTCGCGATGGCCCCGAAGGCGAAGGACCCGAAGTCGATCTCGCTGCTGCTCGAAGACCTGTCGTTCGAGCCGTACGCGATCGTCCTGCCGCGCCACGACGATGACATGCGGCTGGCGGTCAACGCAGCGCTGGCACAGGTCTACCGCAGCGGCGACATCGTGCCGATCTTCCGGCGCTGGTTCGGTGCGCTCGGCAAGCCCGGCCTGATGCTCGAGGCCACCTACATCCTCGGTGCAATTCCCGAGTAAGCCGCGACCTCAGAAGCGGATGCCGGTGGGCGAGGGCGGTGTCGTCGGCGGCGCCGCGATGGCCGGCTCGGGCGCTGGCGCCGGCCGTGCCGCGGGCGTCGGAGCCTCCGGCTGGCGATCGACCAGCGGCGTGGCCGGTGGCGGCTGGTAGCTGCGCGGCAGGCGCGATTCGCGCGGGTAGCCCGCCGCGTCGAGGTACGAGTGCCAGTCGGCATCGCTGTAGCCGCGCAGGGCCTGACCGCCGATCATCAGCGTGGGCACCGAGCGGCCGCCAGTGAGGCGATCGAGCGCGGCCGCGTCGTCGTCGTTGAGCACGCGGCGCTCGGCGTAAGGCACGCCGCGCGTCTGCAGCAAGCGGCGCCCGCTGTCGCACGGCGAGCAGTCGTTGCCCGTGTACAGGGTGACCGGATAGCGCGCCGCGGTCTGGCGCAGGTCGATCGGCAGGTTGGCCAGCGCCGCCGTCGCGTCGCTGGGGCCGGCATCCTTGGCGCCGGCCTGCCCCGGGCGGCTGGTGGCTGCGGCGGGCGGCCGATCGGTGTAGGTCACCGTGCCGTCGGGCCCCACGACCTTGTACAGCGCGTGGCTGGGCCAGGCGACGGCCATCAGCAGGAGCGCCGCCGCAGACGGCCGTGAAATCAGTCGCTTGAGCGTCATCGAGTCAAATCTAGCCCACTGCGGCAGACGGCTCAAGCGATTCCTTGGTGACGGAGCAACGCGGTGATACTTGGTTCACGACCGCGGAACGCCCTGAAGCTGTCGAGGGCGTCGCGGCTGCCTCCCACCTCTAGGATCTCGCGCCGGTAGCGGCGCCCGGTGTCGATGTCGAACACGCCGTGTTCCTCGAAGGCGCTGTAGGCGTCGGCGGAGAGCACCTCCGCCCACTTGTAGCTGTAGTAGCCGGCCCCGTAACCACCGGCAAAGATGTGCGAGAAGCTGTGAGCGAGGCGCTGCGCGGGGTCGGCGTCGAGCACCGACACCTCGCGGCGCACCTCTTCGAGTACCGGGGCAATCGCCCGCGCAGCGGCCGGCTCGTGGTGGATGCGCATGTCGAACAGCGCGTATTGCACCTGACGCAACATCTCCAGCGCGCTGTGGAAGTGGCGTGCCGCGGTCATCTTGTCAAACAGCGCGCGCGGCAACGCCGTGCCGTCGTCGACGTGCGCGCTCAGGCGCGACAGCACTTCCCACTCCCAGCAGAAGTTCTCCATGAACTGACTGGGCAGCTCCACGGCATCCCATTCGACGCCGGAAATGCCGGCCACCGCCAGCTCGTCGATGCGCGTCAGCATGTGGTGCAGGCCGTGGCCGAACTCGTGGAACAGCGTGATGAGGTCGTTGTGCGTCAGCAGCGCGTCGCGCCCCGGAAGTGGCGGCGTGAAGTTGCACACCAGATAGGCCACCGGGGTCTGCAGCGTGTGTGCGCCGTCGGGCCGGCGCCAGCGGCCGCGCGCGTCGCCCATCCATGCGCCGGGCCGCTTGCCGGGGCGCGAGAACGGGTCGAGATAGAACTGGCCCACCAGCACGCCGTCGCGCTCGATGCGGTACATGCGCACGCTGTCGTGCCACACCGCGGCCCGATCGGGCGTGATGCGCAGCTCGAACAGAGACTCGACGATGCGAAACAGCCCGTCGAGCACACGTTCGAACGTGAAGTAGCGCTTGACCTGCTCCTCGCTGAACGCAAAGCGCTGCTCGCGCAGCCGCTCGGCGACGAAGCGATGGTCCCACGGCATCAACTCGGCAATGCCCAGGTGCTCGCGCGCGTAGTCGCGCATCTCGGCCAGCTCGCGCTGCGCTTGCGCGCGAGAGCGCAGCGCCAGGTCGCGCAGGAACTGCAGCACTTGCACCGGCGTGCGCGCCATCTTGGTGGCCAGCGACAGCTGCGCGTAATCGGCAAACTGCAGCAGGTTGGCGTTTTCCTGGCGCAGCTCGAGCAGCTCCGTCATCAGCGCGCTGTTGTCGTGCTCGCTCGGTCCGAGATCGCTGGCGCGCGACTGAAAGGCGCGGTGCAGCTGCTCGCGCAGCGTGCGATCGGTGGCGTACTGCATCACCGGGCGCCAGCGCGGAGCCATCAGGCTCAGCTTGAAGCCGTCGCGGCCGTCGGCCGCCGCGTCGGCGCGCAGCGCGGTGCGCGTGTCGTCGGGCAAGCCGTCGAGCCGGTCGGCCTCGACGTACAGGGCAAACGCGTCGGTCGCATCCTGCACGTGCTCTTCGAAGCGCTGCGACAGCTCGGCCAGCCGGTCCTGGATCTGCAGGAAGCGCTCGCGTGCGGGCCCTTGCAACTGCGCGCCGGCGAGCACGAAATCGCGCCGCGCATTGGCGAGCGCGCGCCGTCGTGACGCGTTGAGCGCCTCGGCGTCGGGGTCGATCGCACGGTACTTGGCGAACAGCCTCGGGTCGGCGCCGAGCCGCGCATAGAAGCCGCTGATGCGCGGCAGGCATGCGTTGTAGGCCGCACGCAGCGCCGGCGTGTCGCACACCTGATTCAGATGGCCCACCGTGCCCCATGCGCGCGACAGCCGTTCCACCGCAGTGTCTAGCAGCGCAGACAGCGCCTCGTAGTGCGCCGGCACGTCAGGGCCGCCGGCGCGCTCGAGGGCCCGCTCGGCATCGCGCAGCAGCGCATCGATCGCTGGAGCGACATGTTCGGGCGTGATCTCACCGAAGGCCGGCAGGCCCTCGGAGCGAAGCAGTGGATTGGACGTCATCGACATACGAACTGTGGGGTGCGGGTGGCTCAGGTCGCTGCGCTCTCGGCGGCCTCGAGGGTGTTGACCAACAGCATCGCACGCGTCATCGGGCCGACGCCGCCGGGCACCGGCGTGATCCAGGCTGCCACCTCCCGCACGGCGGCGAAGTCGACGTCACCGCACAACTTGCCGGCGTCGTCGCGGTTCATGCCGACGTCGATCACGATCGCGCCCGGCTTGACCATGTCGGCGTGCAGCGTGTGGCGGCGGCCCACCGCGGCGACGACGATGTCGGCGCTGCGCGTGTGCACGGCCAGATCGGTGGTCGCGCTGTGGCAGATGGTGACGGTGGCGTTGGCCTGCAAGAGCATCAGCGCCATCGGTTTGCCCACCGTGTTGGAGCGGCCGATCACCACCGCGTGTCTGCCGCGCATCGGTTGGCCGGTGGACTCGATCAGCTTCATGCAGCCGTAGGGTGTACAGGCTCTGAAGCCGGGCCGTCCGACCATCAGCGCACCGGCGCTTTGGACATGGAAGCCGTCGACGTCCTTGGCCGGCGACAGCGCCGCGATCACCTTCAGCGGATCGATGTGGCGTGGCAACGGCATCTGCACCAGGATCCCGTGTACCCCGGCGTCGGCGTTGAGGGCGCGTACGCGCGCCAGCAAGTCGGCTTCGCCCATCGTGGCCGGGTAGCGCTCGAGCAGCGATCGCATGCCGGCGCCTTCGCAGTCCTTGACCTTGTGGCGCACATAGACGGCGGACGCCGGGTCGTCGCCCACCAGGATCACCGCCAGACCCGGCGTCACGCCCCGCGCGCGCAGTGCAGCGACCCGTTGCGCGACTTCCCCGCGAATGCGCTCGGCGAGCGCGTTGCCGTCGATCAGGCGCGCCGTCATCGGACCTTCGAGTCGCGCCGCATCGGGCAGGCGCGTTGCGGCACGGGGAGGAGGCTCAACCCTTGGCCGCAGCGGTGGTGGCGCCCAGCGCGATCTTCAGCAGGTCGGCCACCGTGTTGGCGTTGAGCTTTTCCATGATGTTGGCGCGGTGCGCCTCCACCGTCTTGATGCTGATGCCCAGGTCGTCGGCGATCTGTTTGTTCAGCCGGCCGGCGACGATGCGCTCGAGCACCTGCGCCTCGCGCGTGGTCAGGCGCGACAGCAGCGCATCGCGGCTGGCCTGCTCCTGGTGCTGGCTGAACGCGGCACGGGCCTGCTCGAGCATGCGCTCGACCAGCGGCAACAGCTCGTCTTCCTTGAAGGGTTTCTCGATGAAATCCATCGCACCCTTCTTCATCGTGTTGACCGCCATCGGCACGTCGCCGTGCCCGGTGATGAACACGACAGGCAGCGGGCTCTTGCGCTCGATCAGCCGATCCTGCAGTTCGAGCCCGCTCATGCCTTCCATGCGGATGTCGGCGATCAGGCAGGCCACTTCGCGCGGATCGAAGCGCGACAGGAACGACTCGGCTGAATCGAAGCACTTGACCCGGTAGTCCTTGCCCTCGAGCAGCCACTGCAGTGAATCGCGCACGGCTTCGTCGTCGTCGACCACGTAGACCGTGCCTTTTTTCGGGATCAGGCTCATGAGGATGTGAGGGCGGCTGGGTTGTCGGTCGCGCCGGCGGCCTCAGGGGCGCTCGCGTCGGCCGGGGCGGGCGGCTGGATTTCAACGGGCAGTGAGAAGGCGAATCGACACCCCGACACCGCCACGCCATTGTAGAGGTTCTGTGCGCGGATACGTCCCCTGTGCGACTCCACGATCGAGCGGCACAACGACAGACCGATGCCCAGGCCTTCGGGCTTGGTGGAGAAAAACGCCTCGTACAACCGGCCAATCACCTCGTCGGGCAGGCCGGGCCCGGTATCGGTGACGCTGAACTCGACGATGCCCCCTTCCTCGGGGGTGTGGCGCGGCACCACACGCAGCTCGATGAAGCGGCGCGATGTCGGCATCTGCGCGTTGTCGATCGCCTCGGCCGCGTTGCGCACCAGGTTCAGCAGCACTTGCTCGATCAGGATCGGGTCGACCATCAGTTCGGGCAATCGTTGCGCGACGTAGCTGTGAATCGTCACGTTGCGCCGCTGCAGCTCGATGCTTGCCAACTCGAGTGCGTCATCGACGATCTGGCGTGCCTGGGTGCTCTGGCGCTGCGGCACGCTCTTGCGCACGAAGGCCCGGATGCGCTGGATGATCTGCCCGGCGCGCTCGGCCTGGCGCGAGGTTTTCTCCAGCGCCGACACCAGATCGTCGCGGGCGATCGATTCACCACGCACGCGCGAGATCATGCCGTTGCAGTAGTTGGTGATCGCGGTCAGCGGCTGGTTCAACTCATGCGCCACCGACGAGGCCATCTCGCCCATCGTGATCAGCCGGCTCGACACCTGCGCCTTCTCGGCCTGGTGCGCCACCTGCTCCTCGACGCGCCGACGCGCAGTGACGTCGGTGGCGATCAGCATCTGCGCGAGCCGCCCGTCGGTCCACTGCAGGTAGCGCGAGCGCACGTCGAACCACTTGTTCAGTGATTCGATGAACACTTCGCGCGGATCGGCGCCGGTCTTGGTCAGTTCCTGCGCCGGCAGGCCCGAGAGGCCGTCGATGTGGTCGTCGCCGTCGGCCTGGTAGGCAGGCTGCGGCAGGCTGCCGCTGGCCAGCTGCGAATGGCCGCGCGCATCGGCACCGAACCACAGGCGGTACGAACGGTTCGCGAACAGCAGCTCACCTTGTTGCACCGACAGCACCGACACCGCGGCGTCGAGCCCTTCGAGCACGGTGGTGAAGCGCTCGTGCGACGCCGACAGCTGGTCGCGGATGCGCTTGGCCTCGGTGATGTTGGTCATCGAGGTCATCCAGCCGGTCTGCTTGCCGCGCGCATCGATCAGCGGCGACACGTACATGCGCGCGTCGAACAGCACGCCATCCTTGCGCATGACGCGCACCTCGATGCCGCCCGCGGGGCTGCGGCCCTGCAGTTCCTGCTGCAGCAGGCGCGAGTTCTCTTCGATGCGCTCGGGCGGCCAGTACGGATACGGCGGCAGACGCCCGATCAATTCAGGCTCGGAGTAGCCGGTCATCGCGCAGAACGCCGGGTTCACGTAGGTGATGCGGCCCTCGAGGTCCATCGCGCGCATGCCGGTGAGCATCGAGTTCTCCATCGCGCGACGGAAGTTGGTCTCCTGCACCAGCGCGCCCTGGATCTGCGCGCGTCGCCGCATGTGGCGCCAGGTGCCCAGCAGCATCCACAACGTGAGGCCCGACAGCGCCAACACCATCCAGAACAGCGTGTTGCCGATCAGCAGCGCCGACGTGCGATAGCCCGCCGCGCGCAGCACGACGCCGTTGGCCGATGGCGCCAGTGGCACGTCGTGCAGGATCGGTGCCTGAGGGTTGGCGCGCCCGGGCAGCGCCATCACCGTGCTGGCCAGCGTGCGGCCGTTCTCGTCGAGCACCGAGATGGCGCGCCGGCGCGCCACCTCCGGGGGCACGAAGTAGCGCAGCAGGTTTTCGATCGAGTACTCGACGATCAGCGCGCCGGCGAACACGCCGCCGTTGAGCAGCGGCACGTGCGTCTGGAATACAGCGGTGCCCATGCCGTCCTTGAATGGCCGCGAATACACCGGCTGGCGCAGGTCGCGCGCGGCGATGAACGCCCATTCGGCCTCGCGGCTGCGCGCCTGCGAACTCGCCATGCGGTCTTCGTTGATGCCCAGCGGATGCGTGTCGGCATCGGTCAGCGGCGACGCATAGCCGGCGCGGCGGCGCCGCAGCGCGTCGAGCCAGGTGAGCTGCATCACCTCCGGGTGCGACGCGCCGAACGTGCGGGCAAGCCGCTGTGCCTCGTCGGCGTCGATCTCCTTGGTGACGATCTGGCGCGCCAACTGCACCAGTTGCTCGTGGTTCTCGATCAGGTGCAGCTGGATCTGCCGCTGCGCGATCTCGGCGTCGCGCTTGACCGATTCGGCCTCGCGCTCGAATTCCTCGTTGCGCAAGGTCCAGAACGCGGACACGATGGCCGCCAGGAACAGCAGCACCGACACCAGTGGCGCCAGGGTCGCGAAGCGGTCTTGCCGGGCCGGTGTCTGACGGCGCCACCAGCGCCCGATCAGGCGCTGACCCCATGACGCGGCCGGGGCCGCTGGCTGTGCAGGCGCCACACGCAGATCCATGAGCGCAGATTATCCGAGGGCGACGCGAACAGACCCATTGAGGCAGGCGCCGGGACCATTCTGTTGTTCCGCATTGAGAAATGATGTCGCACCATTTGGAAATTTGCATCGCCTATGAGACACTGCGCACCGGGCGCTAGGACCATAGATCGAACGAAGGAGACCAGCCATGTCAGCGATGCCCGACTCGGTGTTTGGAGCCGCCGCCAACGATGCGGACGCGCAGGAAACGCGCGAATGGCTCGACGCCTTGCAGGCCGTCATCGGCGCCGAGGGCCCCGACCGCGCGCACTACCTGCTCGAGCGACTGATCGATGCGGCGCGCCAGGCCGGCATCGACATGCCGTTCTCGGCCAACACCGCGTACGTCAACACGATTCCCACCGACCAGGAAGAGCGCTCGCCCGGCAACATCGAGATCGAGGAGCGCCTGCGCACCTACATGCGCTGGAACGCGATGGCCATGGTGGTCAAGGCCAATCGGCTGCACCCGGCCGATGGCGGCGACCTCGGCGGCCACATCTCATCGTTCGCGTCGCTGGCGACGATGTTCGGCACCGGTTTCAACCACTTCTGGCATGCCGAGACGGCCGACCACGGCGGTGACCTGCTCTACATCCAGGGTCACAGCTCACCCGGCATTTACGCGCGCGCCTTCATGGAGGGCCGCATCACCGAAGACCAGTTGCTGCACTTCCGCCAAGAGGTCGACGGCAAGGGCATCTCCAGCTACCCGCACCCGAAGCTGATGCCCGAGTTCTGGCAGTTCCCCACCGTCTCGATGGGCCTGGGGCCGTTGATGGCGATCTACCAGGCGCGCTTTCTCAAGTACCTGCATGCGCGCGGCATCGCCAACACGGCCAACCGCAAGGTGTGGGTGTTCTGCGGCGACGGCGAGATGGACGAGCCCGAGAGCCTGGGCGCGATCGGGCTGGCGGCACGCGAGAAGCTCGACAACCTGATCTTCGTCATCAATTGCAATCTGCAGCGCCTCGACGGGCCGGTGCGGGGCAACGGCAAGATCATCCAGGAGCTCGAGAGCGAATTCCGCGGCTCGGGCTGGAACGTGATCAAGCTGCTGTGGGGCAGCTACTGGGATCCGCTGCTGGCGCGCGACAAGGAAGGCATCCTGCGCAAAGTGATGATGGAAGTCGTCGACGGCGACTACCAAGCGATGAAGGCCAACGACGGCGCCTTCGTGCGCAAGAACTTCTTCGGCCGCCACCCCAAACTGCTCGAGATGGTCGCCAAGATGAGCGACGAGGACATCTGGCGCCTGCAGCGCGGCGGCCACGACCCTCAGAAGGTGCACGCGGCGTTTCACCGCGCCAACAGCCACAAGGGCCAGCCGACCGTGCTGCTGATCAAGACGGTCAAGGGCTTCGGCATGGGCAAGAGCGGCGAGGGCAAGAACACCGCGCACCAGACCAAGAAGCTGATCGACGAGGACGTGCGCGCGTTCCGCGACCGCTTCAACATGCCGATCCCCGACGACCAGCTGCACGAGATCCCGTTCTACAAGCCCGCGGACGACACGCCCGAGATGCGCTACTTGCACGAGCGTCGCCAGGCGCTCGGCGGCTATCTGCCGCACCGCCGCACCAAGGCCGACGAGCAACTGAAGGTACCCGAGCTCGATGCCTTCAAGGTCGTGCTCGAGGCCACCGCCGAAGGGCGCGAGATCTCCACCACGCAGGCCTATGTGCGCTTCCTGACACAGCTGTTGCGCGACAAGGAGATCGGTCCGCGCATCGTGCCGATCCTGGTCGACGAGGCGCGCACCTTCGGCATGGAGGGCCTGTTCCGGCAGATCGGCATCTACAACCCGGAAGGGCAGCAGTACACGCCGGTCGACAAGGATCAGGTGATGTACTACCGCGAGGACAAGGCGGGCCAGATCCTGCAGGAAGGCATCAACGAAGCCGGTGGCATGAGCAGTTGGATCGCTGCGGCGACGTCGTACTCGACGAACAACCGCATCATGATTCCGTTCTACATCTACTACTCGATGTTCGGGCTGCAGCGCGTGGGCGACCTCGCATGGGCGGCCGGCGACATGCAGGCGCGCGGCTTCCTGCTCGGTGGCACCTCAGGCCGCACCACCCTCAACGGCGAGGGCCTGCAGCACGAGGACGGGCACAGCCACGTGCTGGCCAGCACGATCCCCAACTGCGTGAGCTACGACCCCACCTTCGCGCACGAGGTCGGCATCATCATGCACCACGGCCTGAAGCGCATGGTGGAGCGGCAGGAGAACGTCTTCTACTACCTCACGCTGCTCAACGAGAACTACCCGATGCCCGGCCTTCAACAAGGCACCGAAGATCAGATCATCAAGGGCATGTACCTGCTGCTCGAGGGCGCCAAGAAGACGCCGCGCGTCAACCTGTTGGGCTCGGGCACGATCCTGCGCGAATCGATCGCGGCCAAGGAATTGCTCGAGGGCGAGTGGGGCGTCGCTGCCAACGTCTGGAGCTGCCCCAGCTTCAACGAGCTGGCGCGCGACGGCCAGGATTGCGAGCGCTGGAACCTGCTGCATCCGAGCGAGAAGGCGCGCGTGCCCTTCGTGACCGAGCAGCTGGGCAAGCACGCCGGCCCGGTGGTGGCTGCCACCGACTACATCAAGAGCTACGTCGACCAGATACGCGCCTTCATGCCGAAGGGCCGCACGTACAAGGTGCTCGGAACCGACGGCTTCGGGCGCAGCGACTTCCGCAGCAAGCTGCGCGAGCACTTCGAGGTCAATCGCCACTACATCGTGGTGGCGGCGCTGAAAGCGTTGGCCGACGAGGGTGCCGTGCCGGCGAGCGCGGTGGGCGAGGCGATCACCCGGTATCAGATCAAGGCCGACAAGATCAACCCGCTGTACGCCTGAACAACAACAACCGCGCGGAGACAACAACCATGGCATTGGTTGAAGTGCGCGTTCCCGACATCGGGGACTTCAAGGACGTGGCCGTCATCGAGGTGCTGGTCAAGCCCGGCGACTTGATCAAGCCCGAACAGGGCCTGATCACCGTCGAGAGCGACAAGGCCTCGATGGAAATTCCTTCGAGCGGCGCCGGCACCGTCAAGGAGATGAAGGTCGCGCTCGGCGACAAGGTCAGCGAAGGCTCGCTGGTGCTGCTGCTCGACAGCGCGACATCTAGTGCTGCCGCGCCGGCGCCGGCTGCGCCTGCGCCTGCAGCGCAGAGGGCCACGGCCCCATCGCCTGCGCCGCCGGCGACACCGGCCCCAGCGAGCGGCGGCACGGCTGAACTGCGCGTGCCCGACATCGGCGACTTCAAGGACGTCGCGGTGATCGAGGTCTTCATCAAGGCCGGCGACACCGTCAAGCCCGAGCAGAGCCTGATCACCGTGGAGAGCGACAAGGCCTCGATGGAAATCCCGGCGTCGCAGGGTGGCGTCGTCAAGGAGGTCAAGGTCAAGCTCGGCGACAAGGTGTCCGAGGGCTCGCTGGTCGCGATGATCGAGGTGGCCGCCGCGGACGGCGCTGCGGCCGCGCCGGCCGGCGCGACGGCGCCACAACTACAAGCTGCCGCGCCTGCTGCGACAGCGGCGCGCGGCGTACCCACCGCCGCGCTGCCGCCGCACGAACCCAGCGCGCCGCAGGGCCAGTTGCCGCATGCGTCGCCGTCGGTGCGCCGTTTCGCGCGCGAGCTCGGCGTGGCGTTGGCCGACGTGAAGGGCAGCGGCCCCAAGGGGCGCATCACGCACGAGGACGTGCAGGGCTTCGTCAAGGGTGTGATGGCTGCGGCCTCGCGCGCCGGCGGCACGTTGACGCCGACCCCGGCGCCGGCCGGCGGCGGCCTTCCCGGCCTGCTGCCGTGGCCGCAGATCGACTTCACCAAGTTCGGACCGGTCGAGCGCAAGGACCTGTCGCGCATCAAGAAACTCTCCGGCGCGAACCTGCACCGCAACTGGGTGATGATCCCGCACGTCACCAACAACGACGAAGCTGACATCACCGAGCTCGAGGCGCTGCGCGTGCAGTTGAACAAGGAGAACGAGAAGGCCGGGATCAAGGTGACGATGCTGGCCTTCGTGATCAAGGCGGTGGTGGCGGCGCTCAAGAAGTTCCCCGAGTTCAACACCAGCCTCGACGGCGACCAGCTGGTCTACAAGCGCTACTTCCACATCGGCTTCGCGGCCGACACACCCAACGGGCTGGTGGTGCCGGTGCTGAAAGACGCCGACAAGAAGGGGCTGCTGCAGGTGAGCCAGGAGATGAGCGAGCTGGCCAAGAAGGCGCGCGACGGCAAGCTCGGCCCGGCCGACATGAGCGGCGGCTGCTTCTCGATCAGTTCGCTCGGCGGCATCGGTGGCACGCACTTCACGCCGATCATCAACGCGCCGGAGGTCGCGATCCTGGGTCTGTCGAAGGGCTTCATGAAGCCGGTGTGGGACGGCAAGGCGTTCCAGCCGCGGTTGATGCTGCCGCTATCGCTGTCGTATGACCACCGCGTGATCGACGGCGCCTCTGCGGCGCGCTTCAACGCCTACCTGGCGAGCATCCTGGCGGACTTCCGGCGAGTCGTGCTGTGATCGTTGCCGCTGCAGCGACGTTGCGGAGGGCAGCGTGACGACGATCTGCGTGGCACGCAAGAACGGGCAGGTGGCGGTGGCAGCCGATGCGCTGGTGACCTTCGGCGACACGCGACTGGCGCACGGCTACGAGGCCAACGACAAGGTGTTTCGCATCGGCGACTCGTGGATCGGCATGGCCGGCACGACCGCGCACTTCCCGGTGTTGCGGCGCGCGCTCGGTGCATTGCCGCGGCAGGAGCTCAAACTCGGCTCGCGCGACGAGGTGTTCGAGACGTTCCTGAGGCTGCACCCCAAGCTGAAGGAACAGTTCTTCCTCAACACCAAAGAGGAAGAGAGCGACCCGTACGAGAGCAGCCAGTTCACGGTGCTGATCGCCAACGCGACCGGCATCTTCGGCGTCTATTCGTACCGTGAGGTGTTCGAGTTCGATCGCTTCTGGGCCATCGGTTCGGGCCGCAGTTTTGCGCTCGGAGCGATGTATGCGCACTTCGAGCGCGCGCGCTCGGCGCGCGAAGTGGCGGAGCTCGGCGTGCGCGCGGGCTGCGAGTTCGACAAGAACTCTGCCGGCCCGGTGCGCGCGCACACGATCAAGTTGAGGGATTGAAATGGCTTCGATCGAAGTGAAAGTGCCCGACATCGGCGACTTCAAGGACGTTGCGGTGATCGAATTGCTGGTCAAGCCCGGCGATCGCGTGGCCGTCGAGCAGAGCCTGATCACGATCGAGAGCGACAAGGCCTCGATGGAGATCCCGAGCAGCGCGGCCGGCGTCGTCAAAGAGGTGAAGGTGCAGCTCGGCGACAAGGTGAGCCAGGGCTCGACTGTGCTGATCCTCGAAGGCGAGGGCGCAGCCGCGGCAGCGCCGGCGGCTTCGTCGGCGGCACCCGGGTCGGCGCCGGCGAAGTCCGCCGGGTCAGCACCTCATGCGCCGGCACCGGTGGCGGCCAGCTACGGCGGCGTCGTCGACCTGGAATGCGACCTGCTGGTGCTCGGCGGCGGCCCGGGTGGTTACTCCGGGGCGTTTCGCGCGGCCGACCTCGGCATGAAGGTGGTGCTGGTCGAACGCTATGCCACGCTCGGCGGTGTCTGCCTCAACGTCGGCTGCATCCCGTCGAAGGCGCTTCTGCACGTGGCTGCGGTGATGGACGAGGTCGCACATTTCGCCGATTTGGGCATCGCCTACGCCACCCCCAGCGTTGACGCGGCCAGGCTGCTCGCGCACAAGAACAAGGTGGTCAGCAAGCTCACCGGGGGTCTCGGTGCCATGGCCAAGATGCGCAAGGTCACGGTGGTGCGCGGCTATGGATCTTTCGCCGATCCGCACCACGTGGTGGTCGAGGAAACCAGCGGCACGGGTCAGGAAAAAACCGGCAAGAGGCAGACGATCGGTTTCAAGCAATGCATCATCGCGGCCGGTTCGCAGGCGCTGCGCCTGCCATTCCTGCCCGACGATCCGCGCATCGTCGACTCCACCGGCGCGCTCGAGCTGCGCCAGCTGCCCAAGAAGATGCTGATCGTCGGCGGCGGCATCATCGGTTTGGAGATGGGCACCGTTTACTCGACGCTCGGTGCGCGGCTCGACGTGGTGGAGATGCTCGACGGCCTGATGCTCGGCGCCGACCGCGACCTGGTGCGCGTGTGGCAAAAGCTCAACGCGCGGCGCTTTGACAACATCATGCTGAAGACCAAGACCGTCGGTGCCGAGGCCAAGAGCGACGGCATTCACGTGCGCTTCGAAGGTGAGGGCGCACCGAAGGAGCCACAGCGCTACGACCTCGTGCTGCAGGCGGTGGGCCGCAGCCCCAATGGCAGGAAGATCGGCGCCGATAAGGCCGGCGTGATCGTGAGCGAGCGTGGCTTCATCCCGGTGGACGTGCAGATGCGCACCAACGTGCCGCACATCTTCGCGGTCGGCGACATCGTCGGCCAGCCGATGCTCGAGCACAAGGCGGTGCACGAGGCCCACGTGGCGGCCGAGGTCGCGTCGGGCGACGACAAGTCGCGCTTCGACGCGCGCGTGATTCCCAACGTCGCATACACGGACCCCGAGGTCGCGTGGGTCGGCTTGAGCGAAGACGAGGCCAAGGCCAAGGGCATGGCGATCAGCAAAGGCCTGTTCCCGTGGACCGCGTCGGGCCGCGCCATCGCCAACGGGCGCGACGAAGGCTTCACCAAGCTGCTGTTCGACGACCAGACGCACCGCATCGTCGGCGGCGCCATCGTGGGCACGCACGCCGGCGACATGATCGGCGAGATCGCGCTGGCCATCGAGATGGGGGCCGACGCGATCGACATCGGCAAGACGATCCACCCGCACCCGACGTTGGGCGAGTCGATCGGTCTGGCCGCCGAAGTGGCGCACGGCACCTGCACCGACGTGCCGCCGCAGCGCAAGCGCTAGGGCAGCGCGCCGGCTGGCGCAGCACCTCAGCGCGCGGGGCGCGCGGCGTTGTCGAGCAGCCGCTGTGCGCGCTGATCGAGCTCGTTCAGCGGCGTGGTCACCACGTCGGCCACCACCACGGGGCAGCGTTGCGGCACGTCGTCACCGGCGTTCCAGTTGCTGTCCGAGCCGGCGTCGCTGGCGCTCACCGGCGCGCGCAGGCCGAGGCGCTGTATGAGCTGCTGCAAAGCGGCGAGCACGCGCGCCTGAGCGAACAAGCGGTCGTAGTCGGCATTGGCGTACGAGCGGCGTGCGGTGTAGAGCTCGTTCTCCGAGTTCAACAGGTCGAGCAGGCTGCGCTGCCCGATGTCGAACTGCTGCCGGTAGGCGTCGCGCGCCTTCTCGATCGCCAGCACGTTGCGGTCGAGTGCGCGCAACTGCTCTTCGAGCTTGAGCACGTCGTTGTAGGCGATGCCGGCGTTCTGGCGTGCATCGCGGCACGCCCTGTCGCGCTGGTCGGCGGCTTGGTTCAGCAGGTTGGTCTGCTGGCGCACGCGCGCCTGGTCGGCGCCGCCGGCGAAGAGGTTCCAGTTCAGCACCACGCCGGCCGTGACCTCGCGCTTCTGGTCGGGGATGGCATCGAAGTTGTGGCCCTGGCCGGCGCGCACGCGCGCCTGCAGCGTCGGCCAGAACGCGCTCTCGCGCTCGCTGACCGCCGCGCGCGCCGAGCGCAGGTTCTCGATCGCCGCGTTGATCGCTGCGCTGTTGCGCAACGCGAGGTCCATCGCCTCGCTCGCGCTGGCCGGCAACCCGGCCGCGAACGAATCGGGACGCGGGGGCTTTTGCTGCGGCGCCTCGCCGATCACGCGCAGGTAGCGCGCCACCACGTCGTGCAGGTTGGACGTCTCGGTGGTCAGGTTGGATTCGGCCAGCGCCACACGCGCCGCCGCCTGCTCGACGTCGACGCCGCGGCCGACGCCGGCACGGAAGCGCGACTGGATCTGCTGGTAGTAGAAGCGGTGGTCGACGTAGCTGTCTTCGGCCAGCTCCACCAGACGGCGAAAGCGCACCACGTCGATGTACGCGCGCACCGCGTCGAGCGCCGTCGATTCGCTGACATCGAGCAGCTCGAACCAGCGTGTCTGGCGATCGTGATCCAGGCGACGGATCTGCGATGTGAGCGCGGTGCCGTCCCACAGCAGCTGCGTGATGTTGAGGGCGACGCCGTTGTGGTCGATCGTTCCGTTGATCGGCGTGCGCGACGTGATGCGATCATCGGTGCGCCCGGCACCCGCCTCGGCGTCGACGCGCGGCAGCCAGCCCGCGCGTGCCACGCTCACCGCATCGAGCGATGCGCGCAGCGCGTTGACGCGTGCGGTGACGTCGGGGTTCGTTTCGAGCGCCTTGCGCGCGGCCCGAGCCATCGGATCGTCGGCCTGGGCCAGCGTGCTCAACGGCGTCACCACGCACGCGGCGGCCAAAGCGATCGAACGGACGATCGACGTCATCGTGCCTGATTCAAGCGCGTGCGCAGGCGCATCGCGACGGGTCGTAGTTGGGGACCGGGAGAGTGTAGGCGGTCGTTTTGTGCATTCCGGCGGGTCGGGCGTGCGAATTCCGCCGGATGGCTGCCAGGGGTAGCAACTTGTTTCACGATCTGGGCGAGTTCGTGGCGCCTTGCCGCAGGCCGTGCTCAAGTGCTTGCCGCACGGGACGAAACAGCGGTGAGGAGCGCTTGTTCGACGGTCGCGCGTGCGTGGCCGTGTCCCCACCGCCATGCGACACCCCTTGCGCGCTGTCATCGCGACGTGTCGCACCTGCGCGCGGCGCACCGCGCTGGCCTGCGCGCTGACGCTGCTGTCGCTCGCGCCGCTGGCGTGGGACGTCGAGCGAATGGCGCAGGCCGCGCAACGCCTGGGGCCGCAAGCGGTGCATGGCGTGCGCGCGCTGCAGCCGTTGCTCGGCGCGTTGGCCGAGGCCGATGACGCGACGCGGCTCGACGGCGTGAACCGGTTCTTCAACCGCCGAATCGTGTTCCGCGACGACATGCAGGTGTGGCACGTCGAGGACTACTGGGCGAGTCCGCTCGAGACGCTGCAGCAGGGCATGGGTGACTGCGAGGACTTCGCGATCGCCAAGTACTTCAGCCTGCTGGCGCTCGGCATGCCGGCATCGCAAATGCGGCTGGTGTACGTGCGGCTGCAGGTGGGTGGTCCCGGCGGGCCGTCGCAGGCGCACATGGTGCTCGCGTACTACGCCAACGCGCAAGCCGAGCCGCTGATCCTCGACAACCTGGTGACCGAGATCCGGCCCGCGTCGCGCAGGCCCGATTTGACACCGGTGTTCAGCTTCAACAGCGAAGGCCTGTGGCAGGGCAGCGGCGCAACGCGCATGGGCGACGCGGCCGAGCGCCTGTCGCCATGGCGCGACGTGCTGCGCAAGGCGCGGGCGGAAGGTTTCTTGTGATGTACTTCGACGAGGG
>Ga0207675_100002324_pt1 | contig 18877 bp, 16 predicted proteins | sample KBSSwiS42_FD_184305 | JGI IMG/M metagenome (GOLD analysis project Ga0207675, IMG submission 184305) | Switchgrass rhizosphere microbial communities from Kellogg Biological Station, Michigan, USA - KBS Switchgrass S4-2 (SPAdes) (version 2) | ecosystem: Host-associated > Plants > Roots >...
CTGGCGCGGAATGGCGCGCCGGCGCGGGCCGCCGTCGAGCGCTGGTTCGCCACCGAGGCCGGGCTCGCGGCGCTCGCAGCTGGCGAGCTCAATCGGGCGAAGCGCCAGCGTGCACTGCTCGAGACGCTGCGCGACGAACCCGGTATCGCGAGCGATACGCTTGCCGCTCGCGAAGACGATTGGCGCACGGCCATGCGCGCACTGGTGGCGCGCAGCCACGCGAGCTCGGCGGAGGTGCCCGACGAGCCGCCCGCGACAGTCGCCGAACTCCTGCGCAACACGGGACCGGCGCTCAGCGAGGAGCAGGCGGCAGCGGTGCGCGCCATCGACGCCGCCGCGGGCAGCTTCACGCCCTTCCTGCTATACGGCATCACCGGCAGCGGCAAGACAGAGGTCTACCTGCACGCCGTCGAGCATGCGTTGCGTCGTGGACGGCGCGCGCTTGTGCTGGTGCCGGAAATCGGCCTCACGCCGCAACTCGTCGGGCGGCTGCGCGACCGATTCGCGGTGCCAGTGGCGGTGCTGCATTCCGGGCTCAACGACGGCGAACGCCTCGCCGCGTGGCGTGAATGCGTGAGTGGCTCGGCGCGCATCGTGCTCGGCACCCGCTCGGCGGTATTCGCCCCGCTGGCCGATCTCGGCATCGTGATCGTGGACGAGGAACACGACGCCTCGTTCAAGCAGCATGACGGCGGCTTTCGCTACTCGGCGCGCGACCTCGCCATCCGTCGCGCGCAGCGCGCCCAGGTGCCCATCGTGCTGGGTTCGGCCACACCGTCGCTCGAGACCCTGCAGAACGTGGTCGTCGGCAAGTTCACGCGACTGTCGTTGCCGCGCCGCGCCGGCCAGGCGCTGCCGCCGCGCGTCGCCGTCATCGACTTGCGGGAGCATGCGGTGCGTGCGGGTATCGCGACGCCGGCGGTCGAAGCCATCCAGCGGCACCTGGGCGACGGCGGTCAGGTACTGGTGTACATCAACCGCCGGGGTTATTCCCCGACGCTGGCCTGCACCGCCTGCGGCTGGATCGCGCCCTGCCGCGACTGCGATGCGCGGCTCACGGTGCACCTCGCCGCGCAGCGCCTGCGTTGCCACCACTGCGGCGCGGACGCCCCGCTGCCCGCCAAATGCCCGCAGTGCGGCTACGCGGTGCGGCACGTCGGCCAGGGCACCGAACGCGTCGAGGAAACGTTGACGAGTCTCTTCCCCGCAGCGCCGATCGCCCGGCTCGACCGCGACGCCGTCCGGCGCCGCGGCGATCTCGAGTCGGTAGTTAGTCGCATCGCGAGCGGCGAGGCGCGCATCCTGGTCGGCACGCAGATGGTGACCAAGGGGCACGACTTCCCGAGTGTCTCACTGGTGGTGGTACTGAATGCCGACCAGGGACTGTTCAGCACCGACTTCCGCGCGCCGGAGCGCGTGGCGCAGACCATCGTGCAGGTCGCCGGCCGCGCAGGCCGCGGCACACGCGCCGGCGAAGTCCTGATACAGACCGAGTACCCGGAGCATCCGCTGCTCGCCAGTCTGCTGAGTGATGGCTACGACGGCTTCGCCGGCACGGCGCTGGCGGAACGCAGTGCCGCCGGTTGGCCGCCGTTCGCGCACGTGGCGGCGCTGCGCGCCTCCGCCACCACGCTGGCCACGGCCAGTGAATTCCTGCGCCAGGCGCGCACGCTCGCATACTCGAAGTGCGAGCTTCTGGCGCGCGTGCCGCGCGGCGTGAAGTTGCTCGGCCCGGCACCTGCCGCCATGGCCAAGCGGGCCGGTCGATATCACGCGCAGTTGTTGCTCGAGGCGCGCGAACGCGCGGCGCTGCATCGCGCGCTGAACGAATGGTTACCGGTAGTCGAAGGGCTCAAGACGCCGCGTGACCTGCGCTGGTCGCTGGACGTGGATCCGCTGGAGCTCTTCTAGCGCCGTCCGTACTCGGGGTTCCAGCCTGTGTTTCGCGCGTTCTCCTCGCCCGCGGCGTCGAGCGCGTCGCCAGAGATCCGCGCTTCGATGGCGTGCAACACGGCGGGCGACGGCGAGGCGGCCTGGTGTACGTCGCTTCCCTCGTTCGCCGCCGCCGCGGTGGTGACGACCCGCCAATCGCCGCCGACGCGACAGGCCAGTCCCGCGGTGGCGACATGGGCCAGCGAATAGCTGCGGCAGTAATGGCCGTCCTGGGTGCGGAAAGTGAGCCCGATCAGCACCGGCTCGCTGCCGGTCTGCTTGCTCCCGAGCTGCCGGTCGAGCGCCGTGGCCAGCGCCCCACTCGCCACCAGCTCGCCCGCCTTGGGGATGATCAGCGCGGGATCCGGTGCGAAGAGCTTCCACGAGATCAACGCGCCGAGGGCCAGGCTCGCGGCCATCGCGGTCCACTCGCGCGCCCGCCACGAGGTCGCCGGTGCGCGCGAAGCCCGTCCAGGAAACTGCACCACGGTGCCACGGCGTGAGGCTGGTGCACTGTCGTTTTTGCCCGCCTCGCCCTGTGCCGCGCGCACCAGTCGCTCGGGCATCGGCCGTGAGAGCACGCTCGAGAATGCCGCCGACACCTCGGCGCGCAGCGCGCGATGCTTCGCCACGCGGCGCGCCAGCTCCGGATCGCGCTCGATCGCGGCGGCAATCTCGGCGCGCCGCGCCTCGTCGAGCTCGCCATCGGCATACGACATCAGTGTTTCGTCGTCGTAATTCACGGCGGATCTCCGAGCGCGGCGGCGAGCGCCGTGCGTCCGCGGGCCAGGCGGCTGGTGAGCGTGCCGATGGGCACCTCGAGCAAGGCCGCGGCTTCCTTGTAGGACATGCCTTCGACCAGCACGAGGGCCACGGCCAGCCGCTGCTCCTCGGGCAACTTGCCCATGGCCTCGGAGACCGCCCACAGACTGGTGTTGGCGTCGTCCGGCGTGACCGCGGGATGTTCGCCGGAGTCTTCGGGCAAGGCGACTTCGGCACGCCGGCCGCGTGCGCGCCGGTCGTCTATCCAGGCGTTCTTCATGATGCCGTACATCCAGCCCGCGAAATTGGCGCCCTCGCGGAACTGCTCCTGGTTGCGCAGCGCGCGCTCGACCACCAACTGCGTGAGGTCGTCCGCGTCGTGCTGGTTGCGCGACAGCGAACGCGCGAAGCGCCGCAGCCGAGGCAGAATGCCCACGATCCGATCACCGATTTCCTCCGCGACGGAAGTCATGCTTTCATGAGAATGATACGTCTGGACGCGGGAGTTTCTTCCATGCGCGTATTTGCCGGATTCAACACACTGATCGCGGCGCTGATTTTCGCCGGCCCCGTGGCCGCCCAGCTGCCGGTGCCGGAGGTGCAACTGCCCCAGCACGTGCCGCAGGGCGCGCCCCTCGGCGGCGATCTGATCAACGACACCACCCGCACGGTGGACGTCGGTTTGCGCCGCCTCACCCAGGCACGCGAGAACACCATCGGTCGCCTGGCACGCGAGAACCGTGGGGAGCTGGACCGCGATCCGGCGGGCGAGCTCGTGGTGCGGGCCGAAGTGGTCGCGATCGACATCACCGAGGCGGCGCTGCAGCGGGCGCTGGCGGAGAAGTTCGTCGTGCGACGCACGCAAAAACTCGAAGACCTGGGCGTTCAGATCACCGTACTGCAGACGCCCGAAGACTGGACCGCGAAGCGCGGTCTCAAGAAATTGCGTGAGCTCGATCCGGCGGGGACCTATGACTACAACCACGTCTACCTGCAGAGCGGCAGCGCGGATGCGGTGCCCCAGGCTACCGCGCAGGCGAGCGGCAATCCGCATGGGCGCGTTGGGCTCATCGATGGCGGCGTGGACCAGGGTCACCAGGTCTTCCAGCGGATCCGCTTCGAACACTACGGCTGCGAAAACCAGCTGATTCCCAACGTTCACGGCACGGCGGTCGCCGCGCTGCTGGTGACGCAGAATTCGGTGGCGGAAGTGTTCGCGGCCGACGTGTATTGCGGGAAAGCCGCCGGCGGTGCCGTCGACTCGGTGGCCGCGGCGCTGGCCTGGCTGGCGCGCGAACGCGTCGCGGTGATCAACATCAGCCTCGTCGGTCCGCGCAATGCGCTGCTCGAGCGCGTGGTGAATTCCCTCGTCGCGCGCGGCTTCCTGATCGTCGCCGCCGTGGGCAACGACGGTCCCGCCGCGCCGCCGCTGTACCCCGCGTCTTATCCGGGCGTGGTCGGCGTCACCGCGGTGGACTCGAAACACAAGGTTCTCGTCGAAGCCTGTCGCGGCGAACAGGTGGATTTCGCCGCGCGTGGCTCGGACATGCAGGCCGCCTCCCAGTCGCCCGATGCCTACGCGCCGGTGCGCGGTACCTCGTTCGCGGCACCCGTCGTGGCGGGACTTCTCGCGCCCGACCTCCCCAGCCCCGACGTCGCGCAACGCGATCGCGTGTTGGCGAAGTGGACGCAGGCCGCGAACGATCTGGGCAAGAAGGGCCGGGACGATGTGTACGGCTCGGGCGAGATCGGCGACCTCGGCCAGGTCCTGGTCGAAGGGGCCAATAAATAGAGTGCATTAAGTTAAATAGAGTCTTCTGCGGCCAAGGGAAGAAATCGACCCCCGCCGGCGTAGTACCTCCTGAGAGCTGCGGATCGGCCGCGGCGCAAATCCAGGAGAGACACATGAACTTCAAGAACTCGATCAAGACGATCGCGGTGTTTGCGCTGATCTGCGGCGCCCCGCTGCTTCAGGCACAGGTGCTCGGTGGCAATGCCACGGGCGGGCTCGGTGGCGGTCTCGGCGGCACGCTGAGTGGCGCCGGCGGTTCGCTCGGCGGCATGGGCCAGGGCAATGTCGGCGGTTCCATCGGAGGTACCTTCGATCACGGCGACACCCTGCGCCGCCACGCCACGGGCACCGTCGACCGCACTCGTGAGATCGGCGGCGAAGTCCGCCAGGGCGCAAGCGATCGCGCCTCGAGCACCCGTGACACGGCCCAGGGAGCTGCATCGTCGGCTGTCTCGTCGGCGAGCGGCCAGGTGAGCGGCAGTGCGAATGGCGCGGCCAGCGCGGCGACCAACGGCATCGCGGGCGGCGCGAACGCCGCGGGCAATGCCACCGGGTCGGTGCAGCAGACCGCGTCGGGCGTCCAGGCGCCGGCGGCGCCGGCGGTTCCGTCCGCTCCGAGCGCCCCCGCCCTGCCGAGCCTGCCGTCGGGAGCGGCGAACGGCAATGCTTCGGGCAACCTCGATGGCACGATTGATTCAGTGAGCCGTTCGGCACCTGAGTCCGGATCGACCTCGGCGCCGCAGAGCCAGCCGAAGCATCCGTCCGCGAACGCCCATGGCAATGCCAATGGCAACGCTGCCGGGTCGCTGAACGCGACCGACCCGCAGCCGTCGGCCAACGTCAGCGCCAACGGCAACGCGAACGCCGACGCGTCAGTGAACGCCGGCCAGCAGTAAGTCTGTAATCAGGCGTGGGCAAGTAACGGCGGGGCCAGCAGGCCCCGCCGTTTTCGCGCGCCTCCTGCAAAGAATCAGTTCTGCGGCGGATCCTGGTCCTGCGGACGATGACGTCCAGGACCGCCGCGCTGCAGCTCTTCCTTGCTCAACTGTCCATTCTTGTCGGTGTCGAGGGCGCTGAAACGCTCCGCGAGGCGCGGCATCTTCGCCTGCACTTCGTCGAGCGAGAGCTGGCCGTCGTGATTGGTGTCGGCGTCCTTGAAACGCTCCTCGAAGCGCGCCTTCATTTCGCCGTGCCGTGCTTCGCGCGCCTGATTCATCTCATCTTGCGTGATGTAGCCGTCCTTGTTGAGGTCGAGCTTGTCGAACCATTCGCTCGAGCGTTCCGAACCGGCGGCGGTGGCCTCGGCGCGCGACACACGCCCGTCACCGTCGGTGTCGGCGCGCATGATGTCGTGGTGTTGCCCGTCGCCGTGCGGGGCGTCGCCGGCGATGGCATGACCCGCGAGCAGAGCCGAGATGGCGACGGCGCAGGTCGTAAGGGAAGTCTTCATTCGGGAGTCTCCTGTGAAAAAAAATGAGACCTGCGGGCGGCACAACGCGCACGGCGCTCATGGGTTGACAGGACCTTGGTAAGATCCGGGCCGTTTTATCGAGCACCGGACAGGTTCCCCCGTGAAATCCGAATTGGAGCGCCTGCTGATAGAGGCGCTGCGATCCCTCGTACCCACTGTTCTGGCTGAGCCGGTCAATCCGGCGCAGGTGGTCGTCGCACGCACGAACGATCCGCAACACGGCGACTTCGCCAGCAATATCGCGATGCGCCTCGCCAAGTCGGCTCGCAAGAATCCGCGCGAGCTCGCGCAATCCATCGTTGCGGCCCTGCCCGCCAACTCGCTGATCGCCAAGGCCGAGATCGCGGGTGGTGGATTCATCAATTTTCGGCTCGCGGCCGACGCCTGGTTCGCAGAACTGCGCAACGTCGCCGCCCGGGGTGATGCCTACGGACGCAGCACCATCGGCGGCGGCCGCAAGGTCATGGTCGAGTTCGTTTCGGCGAATCCGACCGGCCCGATGCACGTGGGTCACGGCCGACAGGCCGCCGTCGGGGCAACGCTGAGCAACCTGCTCGAGGCAGCGGGCTACGACGTCTACCGCGAGTACTACATCAACGACGCAGGGCGGCAGATCGACATTCTCGCCGTCAGTGTCTATCTGCGTTACCTCGAGCTCACGGGCGAGCCGGTAACCTTTCCATCGAATGGCTACAGGGCCGGATACATCCTGCCGGTGGTCCAGGCGCTGCACGCGAAACGCGGCGAGGCGCTGAAGCGTCCGGGAGCAGAGGTGATGCGCGGCGCGCCGCCGGACGCCCCGGCTGGCGACAAGGACAAGCACATCGATGGACTCATCGCGAATTCGCGCCGCCTGCTGGGCGATGCGGAATTCGACTCCATCGTGCTGTTCGCGCGTGACGCCATGCTGGCCGACATCCGCAACGACCTCGACGAATACCGCGTGCATTTCGACAACTGGTTCTCGGAGCGCGAGCTCAACCAGCGTGGCGCGGTCGATCTCGCCATCGAGAAATTGCGCGCGTCCGGCCACATGTATACGCAGGACGGCGCGGAATGGTTCAAGAGCACGGACTACGGCGATGACGAAGATCGCGTTGTGATCCGAGCCAACGGCGAGAAGACCTACTTCGCCTCGGACATTGCCTATCACTTCGACAAGCGGCAGCGCGGCCATGACCTGTTGATCGACGTCTGGGGCGCGGACCACCACGGCTACGTGACACGCGTGCGCGGCGCGCTGCAGGCGCTGGGCGCGCCCGGCAACTGCTTCGAAGTCACGCTGCTGCAGCTGGTGAGCCTGTTTCGCGGCGGCGAGAAGCTGGCCATGGGCAAACGCGAAGGCAACTTCGTGACGCTGCGCGAGCTGCGCACCGAAGTGGGCAATGACGCCTGCCGGTTCTTCTATCTCATGCGCAGCCACGACCAGGCGCTGGATTTCGACCTGGAGCTCGCCAAGTCGCGCAGCAACGAGAACCCGGTGTACTACGTGCAGTACGCGCACGCGCGCGTCTGTTCTGTCATGAAGGAACTGGCCGCCAGGTCGTACAGCTACGACGCGGCCGCAGGCTCCGCCAGCCTCGCACGGCTCGGCAATGCGCACGAGCAGGCGGTGATCACTGCCCTCACGAAATATCCGGAGACCATGGAGCGCGCGGCGCTCGACCGCGCGCCCCATTCGCTGGTTCATTACCTGCGCGACCTTGCGAACACGCTGCACACCTATTACAACGCGGAGAAGTGGATCGTCGAGGATGCCGCCCTGCGTGACGCACGCATCACGCTGGTGCTGGCCGTTCAGCAGGTCATTCGCAACGGGCTCACGCTGCTCGGCGTGTCGGCGCCCGAGTCGATGTAGGGAGCAGGTCACTGGCCGCCAAGATCACCAGCCGCGATTTCAAGCGCACCCGTTCCGGCGGTATGTCGATGAATCTCGGCCGCTGGCGCGAATTCGCCACCGGCCTGGCGGTGGGCCTGTCGATGTCGGTGTGCGTGTTGATATGGCAGAACTACCGCGACAATACCGCCGCACGGACAGCCAGCGAGGTCCCGAAACCGGAACCGCGACCGGACAAGGACACCGGCGCCGGCGAGGCGCGGGACAACACCAAGAATTACGACTTCTACGACATGCTGCCGAACTTCGAGGTGGTGGTGCCGGAGAAGGATCGCGAAGTTTCGCGCGAGCGCGACAATGCGCCGGCGAAGATCGAGCGGCCGGGCGTGTACGTGCTGCAGGCCGGTTCGTATCGCAAGCAGGAAGAAGCCGACCGCATCCGCGCGCAACTCAAGCTGCAGGGCATCGACGCGAACGTGCAACGCGTGGCCGTGGACGAAGACGTCTGGCATCGCGTGCGCATCGGACCGATCACCGACCTGGCCGAGCTCAATCGCCTGCGGGCACGACTGCGCGCCGCGGATCTCGACGCGCTCGTCATCCGCGTCGGCGAATGATCGTGGCCGCGGCGCCGCGAATCCTCGCGTGCCTGGCGCTGCTCGCGGCCGCGGGATGCGCCACGCGGCCGACGCCTGCGCCACCGCCGGCATCGTCGTTGCCGGCGGCGCAACTCCCGGCGCCGCCGCTGCCGCCACCCACGCATCCCGGGCTCACGCTCGCCGCGGTCGGCGACATCATGATGGGCACGGACTACCCCGAGAACATCCTGCCCGACGACGATGGCGTGGGATTCCTCGCGGCGGTGTCGCCCATCCTCACGCGGCCCGACGTCACATTCGGCAATCTCGAAGGCGTGCTGCAGGACGGCGGCGAGCCGGTGAAACAGTGCAAGGACAAGCGCATCTGTTTCCTGTTCCGCACACCGACGCGGTATGCAACTTACCTCGCGCAAGCCGGGTTCGACGTCATGAGCCTGGCTAACAACCATGCGCGCGACTTCGGCGAGGAAGGCCGCTCGTCGAGCATGGCGGCGCTCGACGCCGTGGGCATCCGCCACTCGGGGCGCGAAGGCACGGTCGCGAGCTGGGTCGCCAACGGCCGGCGCGTGGCGCTGGTGGCGTTCGCGCCCAACGTGGGATCGAACTCGCTCAACGATCCGCAGATCGGCCTGCCGCTGGTGTCGCAGCTGGCCGCGACGCACGACATCGTCATCGTTTCATTCCATGGCGGGGCGGAGGGCAACGGCGCCGAAGTGCTGCCGTTCGCGCGCGAGATCTTCGCCGGCGAGGATCGCGGCAACGTGGTGGAGTTCGCGCACGCCATGATCGATGCCGGCGCGGACCTGGTTCTGGGCCACGGCCCGCACGTGGTGCGGCCGATGGAGCTCTACCACGACCGTCTGATCGCCTACAGCATGGGAAATTTCGCCACGTACTACGGCATCAGTGTCGACGGCATCCGCGGCATCGCGCCCATCCTGCTGTGCACGCTCGACGACGACGGGCGCTTCGTGTCGGGGCGCATCGAAGCCACCACGCAGATCCGGCCGGCCGGCCCCTCGCTCGACGCTGCGGGCGCCGTCGTCACCTTGCTGCGAACGCTCACCGACAGCGCATTTCCCACCGGGACGCTCGACATCCGCGCAGACGGCACGCTCGCGATTCGCGCACCGGCGCCGTAAGCCAATCGTAAGCGGTAGAAGTTCACGACCTGGACACATTGCTGCACGACATGGCCTCGCGGACGGCCGCGGCGCAGTGATAAAGTCCGCGCCCGCGCAGAACAACAAATACGCTTGGGAGATGCCATGATCCGCAAGAAAATCATGATGGCGCTCGGCGCCTGCCTGCTGTTGACGAGCACGTTGTGCCTCGCAGCACTGGACGAGGCGGAAAAATCCTATGTCGATCGCCTGCTGAAGGGCGGCTGGCCGTCACTGCGCGGCGTCGCCGACAGTATCTACAGCACCGGCAACCACAATCCGGAAGTGCTGGACGTGCTCGCGGAGACCCTGCTGGAGAAATATCCGACAGCCGGAGAGGATCCCGGCGCCGTCGATGCGGCTGCGTGGATGTGCCGCGCGCTCGGGCAGTCTGGCAACAGCCGGTATCGCCCGGTGCTCGAACACGTCGAAAACGACAAGTCCGCGCATCGCAAGCTGCGCTCGCATTGCGAGAAGGCCGCCAAGAGTTTGCCCAAGGAAGTGACCAACGCTTACGTCGCGGGCACGGTGAACCTGGAGTTGCTGCGCAATCCGCCGCCACCGCCGCCACCGCCGGCACCCGCCGTCGCGCAGGGCAAGGGAAAGAAGAACGCCAAGCCCGCGGCAGCCGCCGCTGCACCGGCCGCGGCTCCGGTCGCCGCCGCCGCGCCGGCTCCGAAGAAGGTCGACTTCAGCATCATCAGGGAAGGCATGAGCCAGGCCGAAGTCGATTCGCTGATCGGGCAACCCACCGCGCAAACGCAACGCATGACGGGCAAGCAGTGGCAGCCGTTCAACTTCGGCGCCAAGGATCTGCAGCGCCTGTATTACCTCTACAAGGGCGTGGGCCGAATCGAGTTTTCAATGAAGTCGGGTTACGAGGGTGTGTTCCGCGTCATCAAGGTCACGCCGGACCCGGCCGAAACCGGATATCCGTAGCCACGCGGGCATTCGCAACTGGCTGGCGGCCGCGGCGCTCGCGGCCGTGGGCCTGGCGTGCACGGGCTGCACGAAGTTCGAAAACCCCATCGTCGCGGAAAGCGGTCCCGCGCTCGATGCGGGCCTGATCGGGTTATGGTCCTGCACCGACGAAGGTCGCGGCAGCATGTCGCTCGACATCGCCCGTGACGGCGATGCCGGCCGGGTGATCATCGTGTCCACCGGCAAAGGCGAGGAGCCCCAGACCGATCAAGGCCGCCTGATCACCGCCAGGCTCGAGCGCAACACTTACGCCAGCGTGCGAGGCGGCGAAGATGGCAAGGACGGCTGGACGCTGCTGCGTTACGAACTGCGCGATCCCGGACGGTTGACTATCTACCTGGACAACGGCAAGTTCTGGACCGACGCCGTGCGCGACGGGATCGTGCCCGGCAACATCGGGATGACGGAGGCAAAGGACGGGAACCTGTCGGTCAGTGTCACCACGGTCAGCGCCTCGAGCGACGAGATGCGCAAGGTGGTGCTCGGCTACGGCGGCGTCATCTTCGACGACAACCCGGTCCCTTGCGAATTCGTACGGAGCACAGCCATGACCCGGAGCTTCGCCGCGCTGATCTGTCTGCCACTCGCCGCCTGCGTGCAGAGTCCGGTACCACTCGAATCGGGCGCCAGGGTCACCGATCCCGTGCTGGCCGGTACCTGGAAGAGCGATCTGCAAGGCGATCCGCTGGTCGCCACCTTCCGCCAGGACAAGGACGGGAAGCTGGTCGCCGACGTGCAGGGATACTTCGAACCCGGGCCCAGGGCGTCGACGCAGCATTACGAGATCGTGCTGGCACGCTTCGGCGAGCAGCGCTACATGAGCATCCGTGACCCGAAAATCTCGCCAGACTACTCGCTGGCGCGTTACGTCGTCGTGAGCAAGGACCGCTTTTGCGTGTTCGCCACCTTTTCAGATGCGCTCGCGAACGACGTCGAGCAGACGGTGGTCGCGGGCCAGATCAAGTCGGATCGGCACGCGTCGTCCGTGGTGCTCAGCGCCGATGCCGGGCAGTTGCGCGAGTACTTCAGCAAACACGGCGCGAGCGCCTTCCAGGAGCACGACGAGGCCGCATTGGTGTTCCAGCGGGTGTCCTCGGCGACGCTACCGCCACCCAAGGAGCCGCCGGACGACCCCGATTCGATCGTCGCTACTCGCTGTCGTCCGTGATGTTGCGGAAGTCGACGCCGAGTGAGCGCAGCTTGCGATACAGGTGCGTGCGCTCCATGCCGACGCGCTTGGCGAGTTGCCCCACCTTGCCATTGCACAGCAGCAGCTGCTGCTGCAGGTAGGCGCGCTCGAACTGCTCGCGCGCTTCGCGCAGCGGCAGCGCCAGCAGGTCCTGCTTGACCAGCGGTTCCGCGGTCGGCGCCTGTGCGGCCAGCTCGCGTTCGATCTCCTCGAGCCGGATTTCCTCGCTGCCGCCCTGCAACAGCAGGCGCTGCACGAGGTTCTTGAGCTCGCGCACGTTGTCGGGCCACGGGTAGTTGCGCAGGCGGTTCTGCGCCGCGACGCTGAACTTGCGGAACGGCAGGCCCTCGCCGTCGACCAGCCGGTCCACGTAGTGGCGCAGCAGGTCGGGGACGTCCTCGGTGTATTCGCGCAGCGGCGGCACGCGCACGATGAGCGTGTTCAGGTGCGACAGCAGGTCGCGGCGGAATTCCTCGCTGCGCGACTCGATGCCGGGACGCGCAGAAGACAGCAGCCGCGCCTTGAAAGTGACCGGTGTGTTGCCGCCGACGCGCGTGAACTGCGCGCTCTCCATTGCGCCCATCAGCGCGCGCTGCGCCGGTGCAGGCAAGTCTTCGAGCTCGTTGATGAACAACGTGCCGGCGCCGGCACGCTCCAGCACGCCGGGCGCCGCCTGGCCGTTGGCCTCGGTGCCGAACAACACCTGCTCGGCACCATCGCCGCGCAGCGTGCTCGAAATCAGCGTGACGAACGGCCGCGCGGCGCGCGGACTCGCATCGTGGATGAAGCGCGCGAATGCTTCGCGCCCCGTGCCGGTCTCGCCCACCAGCAATACGGGTGAATCGTTGGCGGCGATCTGCGCCAGGTCCGCGCGCAGCTGCTGCATGATACGGCTGCGTCCCACCGGAACCCCCGGCGAAGCTGCCAGCAGCTTGCCGGCGTGGCGCTTGCGCTTGCCCGCCTCGAGCGCACGTTCGACGGTGCGCAGCAGCTTCTGCAGCGACAGCGGCTTCTCGACGAAATCGAATGCGCCGAGACGCGTGGCCTCGACCGCGGTCTCGACGGTGCCGTGACCGGACATCATCACGACGGGGCACGACGCCTCCGCGGCCGCGCCCTGCCACTCGCGCAGCAGCGTGATGCCGTCGGTGTCCGGCATCCAGATGTCCAGCAGTACGAGGTCGGGCAGCTGCCGCGCGCGCGAGGCGCGCGCCTGGCCGGCATCGCCGGCCACGTCCACGTCGTAACCCTCCTCGGAGAGGATCTCCTTCAGAAGGCCGCGGATATCAGCTTCGTCATCGACGACCAGAATGTGTGCGGCGCTCATGCTCGCTCCTTCCGCGGCTCGCTGCGGCGCTCGCGCGCCACCAACTGCCGGGAACCGTCAGTTACGGGCAAGGATACACGCACGCGTGCGCCGCCTTCGGGCCGATTGTCGGCCTCGACGCGCCCGCCGTGCTCCTCGACGATCTTTTTGACGATCGCGAGCCCCAATCCTGTGCCCTTTGGCTTGCTGGTCACATACGGGTCGAACGCACGTCCCAGGACTTCGCGCGAGAAACCGGGGCCGTTGTCACTTACCGTAATCGTGGCGTAGTCCGCGGCACCGACGCTTTCCAGCCTGGTTGCCACGATCACGTGCCCGGACACCGCGTTCTCCACCGCCTCGACGCCGTTGACGACGAGGTTGTTGAGGATCTGGCGAACGCGGCCGCGATCGGCTTCCAGCAGCTCGATGCGCGGATCGAGCTCGACGTCGATGCGCACGCCGGATTCCTGCACGCGGTGCAGGTCGGCGACCTCGGTGACCAGCGCGTTCAGCGGGAACTTCGTGACCTTCATGTCCGGCGCGCGCGCGTATTCGCTGAAGGCATTGACCATGGCCTTCATGGCTTCGACCTGCTGCACGATGGTGTAAGTGGCCCGATCCAGCACCTGCGCGTCCTCGCCTTTCATCTGTTCGAGGTAGCGGCGGCGCATTCGTTCCGCGGAAAGCTGGATGGGCGTGAGCGGATTCTTGATCTCGTGCGCGAGGCGCCGCGCCACTTCGCCCCAGGCCGCGTCGCGCTGCGCCTGCAGCAGGGCGCTGATGTCGTCGAACACGATCACGTAACCGCCTTGGGCGGAGGCGTCGTTCTCGGCGTGATCGTCGCCGGGCAACGGCGTGCACGCGCACACCAGCACCCGGGCGCCGGTCATCTCCGGCTTGAGATCCATCTGCTCGCGCCATTCCTCTTCGCCGCGCGCCAGCCGCGCGCTCACCTCGCCGACGAAGCGCGCGAATCGCGGGTTCTCCGCGGTCAACGCCGACAGCGGCTGGCCGATGCCCTGGTCCAGGTCCACGCCGAGGATGTTGCCCGCGGCGTGGTTCGCGCTGCGCAGCACCAGGTCGCGGCCGATGGCGATGACGCCGGTAGTCAGGCGCGCCAGGATGATGGACAACCGCTCGCGCTCGCGTTCCACCGCCTGCTGGCTGCGCGTGGTCTCCTCGCGCGCGCGGCGCAGGCGCTTGGTCATGTCGTTGAAGGAGTGCACCAGGAAGCCCATCTCGTCGCGCGACGGCAGCGGCAGCCGGGTGCCGAAGTCGCCCTTGCCCACGGCGCGCGTACCGGCAATGAGATCCTGCACCGGCCGCGTGAGTTTCTCGGCCGAGTAGATAGCACCATAAATGGCGGTCAGCATGGTCAGCAGGAGCACCAGCGTCAGGGTGAGTCGAAAACTGTTCATCACCGGCTCGCGCCGCACCGACAGCTCCGCGTGCTGCGAGAAGGATCGCTGCACGGCCTCGGTCAATCGCGCGAGCTGCAGCGGCACCGGGTAGATCGCCACCACGAAGCGACCTTTACCCGATCCTGGTACGGCCGCGATAGGTGCGGCGGTGTTGATCAGGTAGTCGCCCTCCGACAGCGGATCCAGTACCGCGTAGCCGTGGCCGCCGGCGATTGCGCTGGTCATCTCCGGGGTCGCGTACAGCGGCACGGTGGTCGAGGTGGGTCCCGCGTTGCTCACGGCCAGTACCTGGCCGTTCTCGCCATACACCACGACCTCGAGCGCGCCGCTGGTCTCGCGCTGGCCGTCGGCCGCCCGCGCCCAATCGCTGTCCGGACTCTCGGCGAGCCTGGCCGCGATCTGCTCCGTGCTGCGTGCGTATTCGCGAATGCGCACGTCCATCACGGATTTCGACAGCGCCAGCGCGTCGGCCAGGCCCTGCTTGATCTCGACCTTGAACCAGCTGTCGATTCCGCGGTTCAGGAACTCGAGGCTGAATAGATAGACGATGATCAGCGGCGCGATCACCAGCGAACCGAAGATCGCCACGGTGCGCGCCGTGAGGCGTGAACCAGGGACCTGCGCGCGAAACGCGCGCACCAGCTCGATGATCTTGCGCGCCAGCAGTACGCTGACGACGACCACCGCGATCGCATTGATCAGCAGGATCCAGGCCTGCAGGTTCTTGTACTGCATCGAGCTCTGCGCCGAGAGCGCGAGCAGCAGCAGCAGGCCGCCGGCCATCAGCACCCATAGTGCGATGAGGCCGAGCGTGCCGAGTCGTCTTAGTGCGGCAGGGACCATGAGAACCACTCACTCTCGCGGTGCCAATCGTCCGTCCAGAAGAGCAGCACGCGCAGGGTATCCGGCAGGCGGCCGCGACGCACGCCGGCGCGCAGCGCCACGCGGTAGGTCCGGTTCTGGGACAGCTGCGGCGCAAGCAGGAACGGCCAGGAATCCACCGTGCCCAGCGCCTCGAGGGCTTCTTCCAGCGTCGCGTAGCTGTGTTGCTCGCTGCTGTCGTCGCTGCCGAGCTCGCGGGTGAGATAGCGGTCGCTGACGGCGTGGTAGCTGAGCTCGCGTTTCAGCGTGTACTCGGCGATGGTTTCGTCCATCCAGAAACGGCGTTCGCGCGACACGACGATGTCGAGATCGAAGGTGAGCGTGAGCCCGTCCTTGAGCGCCGCGCGGATGTCATCGTTCACCGGATAGGCGATGCGTGCGTACAGCTGGTAGACGCCCTGCTCCGGCTGCGCATAGGCCGACTTCACTTCGAGGACCCCGTCGAGCGCGTCGGCGCGCGCGGTGGCCGCGGCCATGCCGGCGCAAATCGCCATCAGGATCGGAAAATGGGTCGCGCGGCGCGAAGACATTCGTTGCTCTGCTTATCCCTGGCCGGAAAGTCTGTGTATGCACGCATAGTAGAAGCCATCGGTGCCCGCACCGCCACCGGGCAGCAGCTGCCAGCCCACCGGCCTCTCGATCAGGCCGGGCGGCTGCTCGAGGCCGGCCGTCCAGGCCGCCGCCGCGGCGCGTGGCTGGTCGCGCAGCAATGCCGCCACGACCTGCTCGTTCTCTTCCGGCAGGACCGAACACGTGCAATAGATGAGACGCCCGCCCGGCCGCAGTAGTTCGAACGCCGTGGCGAGAATTTTCCGCTGGTTGGCGGCGAACGCCGGGATGTCGGTGGCCCGGCGCAGCAGCTTGATGTCGGGATGTCGCCGGATCACGCCACTTGCCGAACACGGCGCGTCGACCAGCACGCGGTCGAACGACGCCGGCGCCAGCGATGCCGGCCGTTCGCGCAGGTCCGCCACGATGAGCAGGCCCTGGCGCCCGCCGCGGTCGAGGTTGTCGCGCACCCTTTGCAGCCGGCGCGCATCGTCGTCGACCGCGACCAGCTCGGCGAGTTCCGGCGTGCGTTGCGCGATGTGCAGGGTCTTGCCGCCCGGCGCCGCACAGGCGTCGAGCACGCGCATCCCGGGCGCGGCATCGAGCAGCGGCGCGGCCAGTTGCGCGCCGCAGTCCTGCACCGAGACCGCGGCCGATTCGAAACCGGGCAGCAGTTGCACCGCCGTTGCATGCGCGAGCACGACGGCCTCGCGGTTCCACGCGACGGCGTGCGCCTCGCGACCCAGTTCGCGCCACGCTCGCAGGAAGTCTGCCGTGCCGGTTTGCGCGGGATCCAGCCGCAGCGCCATCGGTGGATGCTGGTTGTTCGCCGCCAGCATGGCTTCGGCGCGCTCGCCCCACGCGGACTGCATCGCATCGACCAGCCAGCGCGGATGCGCGTGTCGCGCGGCCGGGTCTGCGTCCACCTTGGCTAACAAGTCCGCGCGCGCGGCTACGAACCGGCGCATCACGGCGTTGACCATGCCGCTGGCACGCGCTTCGCCGACGATGCGGCTGGCGTCGACGGCCAGGTGCACCTGCGCCTCCGGAGCGCCGCGCGAATATTCGACCTGGTGCGCGGCCACGACCAATAACGCGGCGAGTGTTGGCGACAGTTCTTCGAATGGCCGGTTCAACAGCGGTGCCAGCGCAGGCGCCAGCCGCAGGTACCAGCGCAGGGTGCCGAGCGCGATGGCGCGCACCGCGGCGCGATCCACGCGCTCCTGCACCGCTTCGAGCGCGGCATCCGCCGAGCGCCCGTCATGAACCACGGCGTGGACCACGAGCGCGGCCTGCGCCAGCGTTTCCGAGCCGGGCGCGTGGCGCGTGCGACGTCCGGGTGGTCGGGCGGCGGTGGAACGACGCGGCTTCATGTGCCGAACCTGATGCCGGCAAGGCGCACGGCGTTGGCGAAATCGCGTGCGGTGGTGGGCCGTTTGCCCGGGCGTTGCAGCTCGCGAATCGCGAGCACACCCTCACCGCAGGCTACGCGTATGCCGTCGTCGGCGATGCCGAGCACGGTGCCCGGTGCACCGTCGCGCGCGCTGGCATCGGTGACACTGGCGCGCAGCAACTTGAGCGAATCGCCGGCGAAGCGCGTCTCGGCCACCGGCCAGGGATTGAAGGCGCGGATCCGGCGGTCGAGCTGCGTCGCACTGGCACCCCAGTCGACGAGCGCTTCGGATTTCTCGATCTTGGGTGCGTAACTCGCGCCTTCGGTTGGCTGCGCGCGCGCCACGACACTACCCGCCAACAGTCCATCGATGGCTTCCAGTAGGGCGCTCGCGCCGAGCTCGGCCAGGGCATCGTGCAGGTCGCCGGCGGTTTCGTGCGCGCCGATCGGGCGGCGTCGATCCAGCAGCGTCGGGCCGGTATCGAGGCCCGCATCGAGCTGCATGATGGTGACACCGGTCTCGGCATCACCGGCGAGCAGGGCGCGCTGGATCGGTGCCGCCCCGCGCCAGCGCGGCAGCAGCGAGCCATGGATGTTGAGGCATCCGAGCCGCGGCAACGCGAGCACCGCCGGCGGAAGAATCAGTCCGTAGGCCACCACCACCAGCAGATCCGGAGCCCATGCCGTGAGTGCCGCGCGACTCTCGGGAGTCTTCAGGGTCGCGGGCTGCGCTACCGCCAACGCCGGCTGCGTGGATGTCGCGAGTAGTTTGACGGGCGATGCGCGCAGATCCAGGCCGCGCCCCGCGGGCCGGTCAGGCTGCGTGAGCACCCCGACCACGCGGTGGCGCGATGCCAGCAGCGCGCGCAACGCGGGCAGCGCGAAGTGCGGCGTACCCGCGAACGCGATTCGTAACGAGGTCATCGGAGCGCCCGAAGGCAGGAGAAATTCAATACGCCCGCGCGGCAGTGGAGGCGCGTTCGCGTGTCACGCGTTCCTTGCGATCCTTTTCGAGTTTCTTGCGGATGCGTTCGCGCTTGAGATCCGACAAGTAGTCGACGAAGAGTTTTCCCTCGAGATGATCCATCTCGTGCTGCAGGCACACGGCGGCGAGTGCCTCGAGATCGACTTCGAAGGTTTTTCCGGTGACGTCCTGGGCACGGGCACGAATCCGTGCGGCGCGCTTCACCTCGTCGAAAATCCCGGGTACGGAGAGGCAACCTTCCTCGGTGACGCCGCTTCCCTCAGCGCTCAGGATCTGCGGATTGCAGAACACCATCGGGGTCTGACGGTCTTCTGAAACATCCATTACGATCAAGCGCTTATGTTGATCCACCTGGGTCGCCGCCAGCCCCACCCCGGGGGCGGCGTACATGGTCTCCAGCAGGTCCGCGGCGAGCGTGGCCAGCGCCTCGTCAAACACCTCGACCGGCTTGGCCTTGGTGCGAAGTCGGGGGTCCGGGTACTCAAGAATTTGCAGGCGCGCCATGATGTTCCGCTCGATTGCTGCTAATGTTTGGACAATTCGACCGATGGCAAGGTGTGCGACGCGCTGCGGGACGGTGATCCCGTGATCCAGCGCACAAACTTGACAATA
>Ga0207675_100002326_pt1 | contig 18852 bp, 15 predicted proteins | sample KBSSwiS42_FD_184305 | JGI IMG/M metagenome (GOLD analysis project Ga0207675, IMG submission 184305) | Switchgrass rhizosphere microbial communities from Kellogg Biological Station, Michigan, USA - KBS Switchgrass S4-2 (SPAdes) (version 2) | ecosystem: Host-associated > Plants > Roots >...
ACGGCTGGCCCTACTCCTACATCGGCCGCCACTACGATCCGAAGTACGTCGGCGCGTTCCCCGAGCTCGTCGGCCGCGCGATCGTGCCCGATGTGCTCGTGCCCGCGCATTCGGCCGCGCTCGGCATCACGTTCTACACCGGCTCGGAGTTTCCCTCGAGATACCGGAACGGCGGATTCGTGGCGCTCCACGGATCGTGGAACCGGACGGTCGCATCGGGCTATCGGGTCGTGTTCTTCCCGATGGTGAACGGCCGGCCGGGCCCGACCGAGGATTTCATGACCGGCTTCCTGGCCAGCACCGGCGAGAACGGCACCCCGGTTCAACAGTGGGGGCGGCCGGTGGGCGTGACCGTCGCGCCCGACGGCGCGCTGCTCGTCTCCGACGACAGCGGCAACCGGATCTGGAGGATCACCGCATCGGCGGCCGCGCCTCGACGCTGAACGCGTGCCGCATCCCAGGTTGATAGGCAATATGACCCGTCGCGATTTCGGAAGAGTTGCGGTGATCGGCTGGTCCGCCATGCTCGGCTTGGCGCGATCGGGTACCGCCGCCGCCGCACAGGCGGGCGCCGTCGTTCGTCGGAACAATCGATCGCTCGTCGGCGGTGTGCAGTTCGGCCTGCAGCCGTTCTGCTATCACGATCTCGCGATGACGCCGGAGAACCGGTCGACGCTGGTCCGCCGGCTCGTTCAGAACGGTATGGGGCTGGTGGAGCTCCATGCCACCTGGGTCGAGCCGAGATTTGCCGGGCCGGGAATCAGCGCGGAGGCCGCCCGCGAGAAGCTGCGCGCGTGGCGGCTGGGCAACCCGGTCGATCATTACCGGCTGGTGAAGAAGGAGTTCGACGAGGCCGGCCTCGACATCTTCACCTATTACATCAACGTCAACGACAGCTTTACCGACGCCGAAATCGATGCGGTCTTCGCGGGTGCGAAGCTGCTCGGCGCGAGAGGGTGCATCGGGTCACAGGGTCTGGATGTCACACGGCGGATGGCGCGATTCCCGGGCCGGCACGGCATGTTTCTCGGCGTGCACAACCACGACAACCTGTCCGATCCCGACGCGATCAACAACGAAGCCAGCTTCGTCAGGGCGTTGGGCTTCTCGCCGGACGTTCGCGCGACGCTCGACACGCGTCACTTCACGGCCGCCAACGGCGACTGCATCCAGTTTCTGGAGAAGCACCACGACCGGGTGTCGAGCGTTCACCTCGGGGACCGGCGGAAGAACAACGGGCGGAGCACGCCGTTCGGCGAGGGCGACGCGCCGCTGATCGAGGTGCTGCGGTTGATCCGCGACAACCGCTGGCCGATCGTGGTGCTGCTCGAATTCGAGCACGGCACCCTGCGGCCGGCGGTCGAAGAAGTGCAGCTGATGTTCGATTACTGCAAACGGGCACTCTCGTGAGCCGGCCCCTGTTCGTTTCGGGTGGACTCATCGTCCTTCTGTCCGTGTCGGTCGCGGGACAATCGCCCGCGTCGACCACGACGCCGGCGAGAGCCAGCTACGACATCGATTTCATCGGCCCGCCGCTGGCGGATCCCGTCATGCAGCACGCGAAGGAGACGTATGTGCTGTTCGGCTGCGCCTACTGCCACGGCGTCACGCTCACGCCGAGAGGCGAAGCGACCGACCTCAGGCGCTCGGCTCTCGTCGGGGCCGACATCGACGGCGACCGGATCGTCGCGCTGCTGCGGGCGGGCATTCCGCAGACCGCGAAGCTGTCGCCGATGCCTCAGTTCTCGGACCTGAGTGATCGGCAGCTGCACGACATCGCGAACTACATCCACTACGCGCGCCAGGAGAGTCGATACACGCAGATCGTGGACGCGACGCGCGCAACCGGAGACGCCGCCGCAGGGAGGGCGTACTTCGATCAGCAGTGCGCGTCGTGCCACGCCGATGGCCCGTCCGGTATCGCTCGCAGCTACGACGCGCCGACGCTGCGCGATCGACTGCTGAGACCACCCGCGCTGAGCGGCGTGCGGTCATTCGATGTCACAACGCGCCTCGACGCAAAGAGGGCCACTGCGCGCGAGCGGCACAATCACCTGCTCGAGAACTTCACGCCGGCGCAGGTGGCAAACCTCGTCGCCTACCTGAGTGCTCGATAGCGCGCGGCGCCTTCAGTCATCGCCCTTTGCGCCAGCCCACGACACCGCCGCCGCGCTGACGGGCGGCAGGAACATCGCGGCGACGCCGGCCGTTGCCGCGAGTACCACCGCACCCCAGAGAGACGCCGTCACGCCTGCCTGCTGATAGAGCAGACCGGAGAGCAGCGTGCCGAGCAGCCGTCCGCACGCATTGGCCATGTAGTAGAACCCCACGCTCAGCGACACGCGATCGGCCTCCGAGTACGCCAGCACGAGGTAGGAGTGCACCGACGAATTCAACGCGAACACGATCCCGAACAGCACCAGGCCGCCGAGCATCGTCGCAGCAGGCGGGGCATTCAGGCGTAAGCCGATCGGGATCAGCGCTGTGACGGCCGCCAGGGCGAGGGCGAGCGTACTCGCGAACGCCGGCCCGGGGGCCTGGCCTCGCGTGACCCGTGCGAGCAACACCGGAGAGGCGCTCTGCACCGCGCCGTAGGCGATGACCCACAGCGCCATGAAGCCACCAACCTGGGTAAACGACCAGCCCAGGACGCTGGCGAGGAAGATCGGCACGCTCACCACGAACCACACGTCACGCGCGGCAAACAGCGCCAGCCGCGCGAGCGACAGCCGGTTGATGCCCGACGAGTTCGACAGGATTCCGGTGAACGCCGCTTTCTTCTTCGCCTTGCCGATCGATGCCGGCAGGAAGCTCAGGACGAGCAGCAGCACAACGAGAACGCCGCTGGCCATCGCGACCAGCGCGCCGCGGAATGCCAGCATCGACAGGAGGGCGCCGCCGACGAAGAAGCCCGCACCCTTCAGCGCGTTCTTCGACCCGGTGAGCACCGCGACCCACTTGAACAGGCCCGACTCGTCTCCCTTCGGGACCAGCACCTTGACGGCGCTCTTCGCGCTCATCTTGGTGAGATCTTTGGCGATGCCAGACAGGGCCTGGCAGCCCATCACGTAGGCCACCGAAGCCGCCATGCTCCAGCCGCGGTTCAAGAGCGCGAGCAGCCCCAGCGCCACGACCTGAAGCAGGAGACCGAGCACGAGCGTGAAGCGCAGCCCGGTGCGGGATGCCACCCAGCCGCCGACCAGGTTGGTGACGATGCCGAAGAATTCATAGAGGAGAAACAGGAACGCGAGTTGGACGGGCGTGTAGCCGAGCTGATTGAAATGCAGCAGCACGAGCATCCGCAGCGCGCCATCGGTGAGCGTGAACGCCCAATAGGCCGCCGTGACGATCGCGTAGTTGCGAATGCTGATCACAGGCATTCGGCTGCTTCGTCTACAGCGTCTTGCGCATCACGGTCGCGCTCGTCGGACATGCGGAGGTGAATTCAACCGAGGCCTGGACCGTGGCCGGCACGTCGGCGCGCGCGATTCGTTCGAAGCCGAACTTGGGAAAGAACTGCTCCGCCGTGGTCGTCAGCAGGTACAGGGCTGGCGCGTTCAGGGTGTCAGCCAGACGAATGGCCGCGGCCGTCAGCTCCTGGCCCAAACCCTTGCCCTGCGCCTCTGGCGCCACGGCGACAGACCGCAACAGGGCGCCATCCGGATACAGCTCGAGCGCAGCGCTGCCGATGATCTGCCCGTTTTCGCGCGCCACCAGGGTCGTCGCAATCCAGTCCGTCAAGCCATCGAGCGGAAGGTGACTTCGTTCCAGCAGGCGAAGCACCGCCGGTGCATCGTCGCCACGCGCCCGATCGATGTGCCTGCCCATCTCAGCTCCTGGCGTTCACGACCGTCGCGGCTGCAGGCCCACAGCACGACACGCGACCGAGCTCGCGGGGGCTCGGCACACAGCAGCCGGTCCGCTTCTGGAGACGGTCGCCGTCACGACGCACGGAGTCGACGTGCGTCAGCGCATGGCGGACGGCATCGCCGATCGCCGCCATCACCGGATCGGCGAACGTCCCCAGGCGATAGTGAATCCACAGACCATCGCGCCGCGTCTCGACCAGGCCCGACCGTCGCAGGTAGGCCAGATGACGCGAAGCCTTCGACTGCGGAATCTTCAGGCTCTCGTGGATGTCGCAGACGCAGACTTCGCCGGCCAGCAGCAGCCCGAGAATGCGCAGCCGCGTCGCGTCCGCGAGCGCCTTGAAGAGGCTTTCCATTTCAACCAGTTGCTTGCTCATATATGCGTCTTGACAAATATATCACGGGCGGGATAGCTTCTTATATCCGCCTTCGCGGATACAATACCAAGGAGAGACGCGCATGTCAGAGATTCAGCAGGCGGTTCGCGAGAAGTACGGCGCCATCGCCGCCTCCGTCACCAAGGCTTCGGCCAATACCGGCTGCTGCGGCCCGGCGGCGTGCGGCTGCGGCGATCCAATCACCTCCAACCTCTACTCGGACGCTGAAACCAGCGGTCTGCCGGCGGACGCGGTAACCGCATCCCTGGGCTGTGGTAACCCGACGGCCCTGCTGGCGCTCGAGCCAGGACAAACCGTGCTCGACCTCGGATCCGGTGGCGGCATCGACGTGCTGCTGTCTGCCAGGCGAGTGGGCCCGACCGGCAAGGCGTACGGTGTGGACATGACGGACGAGATGCTTGCCCTGGCGCGAGAAAATCAGCGGAAGGCCGGGGCGACCAACGTCGAGTTCCTGAAGGGCACGATCGAGAACATTCCGCTGCCTGACAACTCGGTCGACGTCATCATCTCGAACTGCGTCATCAACCTGTCGAGCGACAAGGATGCCGTGCTGCGCGAGGCCTTTCGGGTGCTCAAGCCCGGCGGCCGCTTCGCCGTCTCCGACGTCGTCGTCCGTGGCAACGTCCCCGCCGACATCCGCCGCAGCATGGAGCTCTGGGTCGGCTGCATCGCCGGTGCGCTCGAGGAGCAGGAGTACGCGGCGAAGCTGAAAGCCGCCGGGTTTGCCGATATCGAGGTCGAGCCGTGGCGCATCTACAAGATTGACGATGCGCGGGCGTTCCTCACCGAAACCGGCGTGGATGTCGACCGGCTGGCGCCCCAGGTCGAAGACCGGTTCGCGAGCGCCTTCGTCCGGGCAACCAAGCCCGAGGCCAGGAGTTGCTGCGGTCCGACCTGCTGCTCGTGAAGGTGCGAACCTTCGCAGCGTCGCATCCCCTCCTTAGGGCACCCGCCATCAAAAAGGGCCCGCCCCGCGCATTCGCGGTGGCGGGCCCGTTGTTATCAGTCTCCGAATCCTAGAAATTCAAACGCAGGGCGAGCTGCACCTGCCGGTTGGTTCCGAGACCGACGGTGCGGCCGACCGTGCTCGTCAACGTTCCGAACGTGCCGGCCGCAGCAGCGCTGAAGGGTTGGCCCGGCTGCACGCGATTGGCTTCCGCCACGGCCGCGGTCGGTAGTGCGTTTGGCAGCGTCGCCACCGGATTGGCGAAGTTGGTGCGGTTGAAGAGGTTGAAGACCTCGACTCTGAACTCGGCATTCCGCGGTCCATTCAGAGCGAAGCGCTTCGCCACCACCATGTCGATCTGCGCGAATCCCGGGCCGTGGAGCGATCCGCGTTCGAGATTGCCATAGGTCCCGGGCGCGGGAGTCGCGAAGGCCGCGGGATTCAGGAACAACAGGCCGCCGTCGGTGATGAACGGGTTGACGCCGGCAACCAGATCGGGCCGCCGCACGCTGCGCGACGCGCCGCCGTTCGGCGTGTTGACGACGGCCGATCGTCCTGCCGCCGGGTTGTTGAAGACATTTCCCGCCGCGTCGACGTAGACAATGTCCGGCCGGGTGATGCGGACGTCGACTGGCAGACCGCTGCGGGCGTTGACGATGCCGCCCACGTCCCAGCCGCCGAGCAGCGCGCCCTTGACACCGGAGTTCATGTACTTCCGTCCCGTCCCGAACGGCAGCGAATAGAGCGCGCTGAAGTTGAAGGTGTGCCGCACGTCGAACGCGTTGTATCCCAGGTCGTAGTCGAACTCGCCCAGCGTCTGCGCCGCGTTGCCGGCGGTCAGCGCTTCGTTGGAGCCGCTGGTGTTCCCGAAGCTGCGCGACAGCGTGTACTGCGCGTTGACCGAAAGCCCGCTGTTCGATCGTCGCGACAAACCGAGCTGCAGCGCGTTGTAGTTGTCCGCCCCGCCGCTGGTCTTGGTGTCGATCTCGGCGTACGGGTTCTGCACGCCAATCACGGCGCCGGTCGCGTCGCGCTGCACGATCGAGAACCGACGGATGACGAACGCCGCGCTCGCCGGGTTCGGATTGGTCGCCACGCTGACAATCGGGTTGGCGATGCTGCGCAGGAAGAGGTTGCGCCCCTGCGCACCCACATAGGCAGCCGTCGCCACCATCCGTGCGCCGAGGTCCTGCTGGATCGAGCCGGTGTACTGCCACACCCGCTCCGGGATCTCGTACTCGCTGCGATAGGCGCGCGGCTGATAGGACCGGTTGTTCGGGTTGTTGATGAAGGTCGAGGTCGCGAGATTCGAGTCGAGCGGGAACGCCAGGTTGGGTCCGGCCGAGAGCGTGACGCTGACACGATCCGAGTCGGCGATCGTCTGGACCTGATCTTCGGTCTGCCCGGGCCCGACGAACAAGCCGAACCCGCCGCGCACAATCGTCCGATCCGTGGCCATCAGCGTCGCGCCGACGCGGGGTTGGAAGTTCGTCTTGGTGGAGAGCATCACCGGCGTGGTGTTCGGGTCGATCACGCCGGTTTCCGGATTGAACTTCACCTGCAGGTTGTTTCGCTCGCGGATCGGCGCGTAGTAGTCGTAGCGCAGGCCGAAGTTCATCGTCAGCGCCTTGTTCGCGTGCCACTCATCCTGGAGGTAGCCGATGTAGTACTCCTGTTCGATATGCCGCTCGCCGGTTGCGCCGTTGTTGAACACGCTCGGCGCGCTCTCGTCCCCGAGGAACTGAATCGACGAGGGCTGATTCGCCATGAACGCGGTGACGTTCTGATACGTGTAGGTGGTGCCGCCGAGGCGATCCGTCGACATCCGGATGATCCGTACCTCGCCGCCGGTCTTGATGAAGTGATTGCCGCGCAGCGAGCTGAGCGAATCGATGAACGACAGCGTATAGGGGTCGTACGGCTGGCCGCGGCCGTTCTGCGCGCTGTTGGACCGGATGAGTCCCCCGGGAATCGTGATGCCCGAACTCGCACCCTGCCCGGCGATGCCGTTGTTGGCCACCGCACCGGTCAGGTTGATCGTCGAGGCTGACAGGTCGACGCCGGTTGCCGGGAGCACGCCGGCGATCCGCGTCGGCGCGGCGTTATAGCCGAATTTGAATTCGTTGGTGGTGCGGTCCGACAGGATGCCCTGAAGGTTCAGCACGGCATTGCTCGGATTGGCCTCCGTGTGAACGACGCGTCCCGACACGCTGTCCGGGGCGTCGCTGCGTCCCTGGTCGTGGAACACCCGGACGTAGCTGGACCACTTCTGCGTGAGGCGAAGATCGACGCGCGCGCTGGCCGCGGTCTCGGTGACGATCTGCGGCGTCTGCAGCTGCGCGATATCGAAGTCCGGGTTGCTCGACTTGCCGTCGAGGATGATCGCCCCGGGCGCGACGAAGTTTGGTCGCAGCGCCGCAATGCTCGGCACCGCTCGCGACCAGGCCGCCGCGCTGGGAACCGCCTCGACGATGTTGATCCCGGCGTCGAGCCGATAGCGTTCGAAGCTGCCGAAGAAGAACGCCCGGTCCCTGGCAATCGGGCCGCCGATCGAGCCGCCGAACTGATCCTGCTTCACGGCCGACTTCCCGAGCTCCTGAATCACGCTGCCGTCGGCGCGGCGCGTCGCGTCGAAATAGTTCGGCGCATCCAGGGCATCACGGCGCAGGTATTCGAAGGCGGCGCCGTGAATCGCGTTGCTGCCCGACTTGGTGATGACGCTCACCTGGCCGCCGCTGCCGGTGCCGTATTCAGCGGGGTAGGCGCTCGACTCCACCCGGAATTCCTGGACGTTCTCGAGGCTGGCCTGCAGCTTGAACGGCGTCGCGACCTCGCCGTTCAGGTTGCCCGGCGCGGCGTCGATGATCGCGGACCCTTCGATGCCGTCGTAGCGAATGGCGTTCTGCTCGACCGCGCGCCCGGAGAACCGGATGTCCTGCCACGTACCGGTGCCGGCGTTCTGCGACCCGGGCGCCTGCAGCAGCAGCTGCGACATCTGCCGCCCGTTGACCGGCAGATTGTCCACCTCCCGCTGGCTCAAGTTGACGCCGATGCGGGCCGAGCTCATGTCGAGCACCGGCGCCGTGCCGGTCACCGTCACGTCTTCAGAGACGTTGGCCAGCTTCAGCTCGAAATCGAGCGTCAGCTCCTGGCCGACGGCCAGCGGCATCGCGGTGTACTCGATCGCCGCGAACCCCTGCTTTTCCGTTCTGATGGTGTAGTTCGAGGGCCTCAGGTAGCTGATCAAGAAGTAGCCCTGATCGTTCGAGACGGCAGTCCGTTCTTCGGCGGTTCGTTCGTTCTTGACCGTCACCTTGGCGGCGGCCACGAACGCACTGCTCTGGTCGCGCACGATCCCGCCGATCTTGCCCTGATCCGTCTGGGCCTGAGCGCTGACCGCACACAGCACCACGAGAATCACCGTCGCTATCTGTCGATACAGGGTCATCAATCCTCCTCGGAACATGAGGAGGAGCATAGAAATCCGGCATGATCCGCTTGCAACAACTTCGTTTCGTGCTTGTAAACAATCGCTGAGTCGAAAATTCGTTCCGCAAGCAGATCGAGACGGTGAACAGCGTCGTTTCAGCGAACTCTGACCCCCGACGACCGAACTCTCGGTCAAAGCGCGAGAATCGCCGTTCGTCCAGCGATCAGTCTTTCAACCGAGGTTCGATCCCCTTCGCTTTTAGAACGGGAGCGGCTGCGGGCCCCGAGAGGAAGGCGATCAGCGCCTTGCCGGCGTCGGCGCTCGTCGACGTCGCGCTGGTTGCGGCGGCAAAGCGGATGTCCATCGCGTATTCGCCGGGCAGCGGTCCGAGAATCTCGACGCCGTGAATCGGCACGATTTCGCTGAAGAGCGTGATGACCATCGCCGCCTGGCCTGCGGCGACGCTCTCGGTCGCCGGACCGGAGCCTGGCGCCAGGATGATCCTGGGCTTCACCTCGGCGGCGATGCCCATCCGCTCGAACATCTTCTCGATCGCGCCCCTGCTCGCCCCGTCCTGCGGATAGGTAATCGACCTGGTCTCCTGCAGCGTCTTCTTGAGCGCCTCGGGCGTGCGGATGTCCGGCTTCGCGGCGCCGGCGCGGATGCCGATGCCGAGCCGGGAGCGGCCGACGTCCACGCGCGAAGCGCTCGTGAGCTTCCCCTGCTTGATCAAATCGGCGATCGCCTCGGTCGTGATGATGGTGACGTCGAACGCTTCGCCCGTTTCGATTCGCTTCTTCAACGACGCGGTCGACCCGAACTGGATCGCGAGCGGGCGCCCGGCGGCCTTCTCGCACTGCGGCTGGAGCGCCTCCACGCTGCCTTTCATGCCGTTGGACACGAGCAGGCGAAGCGGCTGGTTGGAAGCGGCCTGTTCGGCGGCGGGCTGGGAGGTGAGGCACAGCAATCCGCCGGCGGTGACCACGATGGCAGCGAGAGCGCGTATGGTCATGGGCGCATTATAGGGACACCGACGATCGTCGAAAGGAATATAGTGTCGGTCGCGATGATGAACCGGCGCCAGTTCGTTCGTGCAGCTGCCGCGGGTGCGGCCGGGTTCGCCCGGGTCGTCGACGCATTTGCAGGGGCGGCGACCTACGACCTCGTCATCAAGGGCGGCCGCGTCATCGATCCGTCGCTCAGGCTGGACGCGGTGCGCGACGTGGCGATCGCCGGTGGCCGCATCGCGGCGGTCGAGGCCGGCCTGACAGGCGACGCGGCGGAAACCCTCGATGCGCGCGGCAGGATTGTCGTCCCGGGTCTCATCGACATCCACACGCATGCCGCCCGGGTCAAGGAGGGACCGGCGCTCTGCCTGGCGGACGGCGTGACGGGATTCATCGATGCCGGATCGCAGGGCGCCGATCGCATCGACGAAAGCCTGGCCATCGCCAGGTCGGCGCCCCAGCCGTGCCGGGTCCTGATCAACATCGGCCGCGCCGGCATCCTGCCCGACGGCGACACCATGGACATCGCCCGCGCCGACGTCGGCGCGGCGCGGGACGCGATCGCGAAACACCGCGACCTCATCGCCGGCGTGAAGGCGCGGCTCTCTCGCGAGGTCGCGGGCGCCAACGATTACGAGGTGCTGAAGCGCGCGCAGGAGGTCGTCGGCCCGTTCAACCTGCCGGTGATGATCCACATGGGGCAGACGGTGTCGCCGCTGCCACGGCTGCTCGATCTGTTGAAGCCCGGCGACATCGTCACCCACATGTTCGCGCCGCCGCCGAACAGCATCGTCGACGACAACGGTCGGATCCTTCCGGCCGTGCTGTCAGCGCGACGCCGCGGCGTCTGGTTCGACGTCGGCAACGGGCGCACCGGCCACCTCCGGTGGGACATCGTCGAGCGGGTGATGCGGGAGGGCTTCTGGCCCGATACCGTCTCCACCGACTGGACGGTCGAGGGACGCAGCGCGCAGGTGTTCGACTTCCCGAACGTGATGTCGAAGTTGCTGGATGTCGGCATGCCGCTCGATCAGGTGATCGCGCGGGCGACCGTCAATGCCTCTCGCGTCTTCGAGGTGTTTCGCGACCGCGGCACGCTGAACGTCGGGGCGCCGGCCGACGTGGCCCTGCTCGAACTTCGCCAGGGCACGTTCGAGTTCGTCGATAACTACGGCAACAAGCGAACCGGCCAGCAGAGACTCTTCCCCGGCGGCACCGTGCTCGGCGGCAGGCGCATCCCATCCCGCGCCTGATTGCTCGTCAGCACCCGGACGAGAGTTGCGTCCCCGTGGGCTGGAAACCGGTCGGCGAATATTCGAGCACCGAAAACTCGATTGATTCGTAGCCGCCCCGGGCCAGGAGCACCTCACCCCAGCCGTCGTGGTCGGTGTCGAAGACGTTGAGGACGAACCCCAGGTGTTCGCGCGAAACTTTGCCCTGGAACTCGAACATTCGCAGCCACGACGCAGGCTGCACGTTCGTGTCGACCACGTCGATCGCCTGCTCGCCCCTCAGCCACAGCGAAGCCGCGAACCCCTGCCGCTGCCGCACGCTCCACTCGGCGCGAACGAAATGCAGGGGGACGCCATCAGGCGCCAGACGGAAGGATTGGAGGTCGTACGTCAATGTGCCTTGCCCGGCCTGCATCGCTTCCTCGACGGCCCGCTGCTGACGCGCCCAGGAACGGTGATAGGCAACGGGACTCGATGCCATTCGTGTGAGCTCTGGAGCTGCGTCGCTTCGAACGCCCGGCAGCTCACGCGCGAGCACCGCGTCGAGGGTTGATTCCACAGCGCGTCGAAACTCGGCGGTCGATGGCGAAGGCATGACACGCACGGCAGAACTCGAGGCCGGGTTCGACAAGGGCAGTGTCGTGGCGCGCTCAGCGAGAAAGTATTTGGCCGGCAAAGCGGCGAAGGCCTTCGCCTCTTCGGGCACGACCCGCAACAGTACCCCGGTCGCGGCCTGGCAGTGCGCATAGCCGCCGACGATGCGTTCGGCCTCGGCTTGAAAAGCCTGGCCGGATGCGGCGTGAATCTGCCACCGGTCTCCTGCATGCACCTCGATGGCACTCTCTTCTCGCCATTGAGCCGGCGGATCGAAGTAGCGATAGCCGAACCGGGCCACCGGTTCCGGTGACAACCCCTCCGTGATTTGCGGTGTCGAGGCTTCCGTCACCGTGATCGTGGCGACTACGCGATTGGCGTCGGCTCGAAAGGCGACGAACAAGGATTCGGGCCTCGTTGCCTGGCCCGCCACCGTCGCGTGGGTGAGGAGCGCGACCGCCAAGGCGGCGGCGGTGACGAAGCGCGCGACTAAACCCACATCGCGGGTCCGTATGCGACCCAGCCGCGCGTTTCTGCTCACGACTCCGATTCGTTGCGCGGTCATTTACGCAGCGTCGGCGATCGCGTTCATTCTCGCCGCTCTTCGGCTCGCGCGCCTCGGAGAAAGTTTTCGATCGCGTAGTTCCCTTCGTGGCACTCGACCGGAAACATCGCGGCGTCCGTCATCCGGAACGGCCATTCGGCCGTCCAGGGCGTTGCCCATGTGTCGGGGTCGTCAACGGTGACGCGATAGCGAAGCGTGCGCGGGTCGACTCGCGTGAACCGCTCGACGACGTGCAGGCGCGGTCCGGAATCGAGATTGTGGACTTCCGGCCGGAAGTTCGTAGTGTCGACGACCAGCGTGGCGCCGTCCCAGTAGCCGATCGAATCGCCCAGCCATTTTCGGATCGCCGATGACACATGCGTGCTGTTCATCCGGATGACGCGCGCATCGTGCACCCACTCGGTGAAGATCAGCACGTAGGCATCGGTCTGGACGATGCGATAGAACGCCGGAATGACGGGGCTCGGCACGAGCGGCGGCGACGCCATCGACCCGCCTGGCGCGAAGTTTCCAAGGAGACAGCGTTCCGCGAGGTTGAGAGCCTCCGGGTCGTCGAACGATCGTCTTGGGCGCGCAGCCACGCGCGCCTGCACCGTTGCGAGCGGCGGTGGCAGCACCCCGTTCAGCGGGTCGACGACGAGCGACGTCCGCAGGCCGTCGAGCGGCATCGCCTCGGTTTCGACGTAGGTGTCGTCGACATCCGCCTGGGTCAGGCGATCGGCCTCCGTCGGCAGTCGTTTGCGCAGGCGGTCGGCGGCGGTCCGGACGTACTCCGCCGCCTCCTCGGGCGTGAACGCCGCTCGGTCTTTGAATTCAGGCGGCCGCTGAAGCGGCGTCATGGTCGAGGCGTTCCATGTGCCCTGCAGATCGGGATGCGCCGGCGGGTTGCGCTGCGCCCGCGCCGCCTCGTGTGAGACGAAAAGTCCGATCGCGACGGCAGCTAACACACGAAACCGCATGGGCTGATTGTTTCGGCCGCAAGTATACGTCGGACCTGAATAGCGCCATCGAGTGGGGATGCGATAGAGATTGCGCTGGGGTGCTGCGATAGAACGCATAGACATCGGGAGAAGGCCCGGGCACGGCAGCGTCATTCCGCTTGCGACCGCGTTGCGGTGTCAGCTAGTGTGGCGTCCGCTCAATGTGGACAGCCTTGTGGTTGCTCGCGCTGCAGACGACGGCGCCGCCCGCGCCCGCCGCGCGCCCGCCAGTCACCGCGCAGGAAGTCGCGCGCGGGCGCGCGCTGTTCGAGGCGCAGTGCGCCTATTGTCATGGCGCCGGCGGCGACGGCGGCCGCGGCGCCAACCTCGCGCGCCCCGCGCTGCGCCACGCGCCGACCGACGAGGCCCTCTTCCGCGTCGTCAACCGCGGCATCCCCGGCACCGGCATGCCGGGCAACTCGATGAGCGCGCGTGAAACCTGGCAGGTCGTCGCCTTCGTTCGCACCCTCGGCCGCGTCGCGCGCCAACCGCTGCCGGGCGACGCGGCGAGCGGCGCCCGGGTGTATCAGGCGAACGGCTGCGCATCGTGCCACACGATTCAGGGCCGGGGCGGCGCGTTCGGTCCCGACTTGACGGACGTCGGCGCCCGATCGGGCCCGGCGTTCATCCGCGAATCGCTCCTCGACCCCGGCGCGGACGTGCCCGCCGGGTTCATGCAGGTGCGCGCCGTCACCCGCGAGGGCCAGCGCCTGACCGGCGTCCGTGTCAACGAGGATCCGTTCTCGATTCAGTTCCGCGACGCGAAGAGCGTCCTGCACTCCTTCTTCAAGAACGAGCTCGCCGAGCTCGCGAAGGATGAAGGCAAGACGCCGATGCCGGGCTATCGCGACCGCCTGGACGCGACAGCGCTCGACGATCTCGTGGCCTACCTCGTGTCGCTGGAGGGATCGCGATGAGAACCGTGCTGCCGGTCCTGCTCGCGGTCGTGTTCGCCGCCAGCCCGTCGGCGCAGCTGACCTACGAACGGATCCGCGAGGCCGCGCGCGAACCGGGCAGCTGGCTCACCTACCACGGCACCTACGACGGGAAACGATTCTCCGCGCTGGACGAGATCAGCCGCGCCAACGTGCAGCAGCTGCGCCCGGTGTGGATGTACCAGGTGCAGGGACGGCATCATTTCGAGGCCACGCCCCTGGTGTTCGATGGCGTGATGTACCTGAGCGATCCGCCGAGCGATGTCGTCGCGCTGGACGTCAAGACGGGACGGCCGCTGTGGACCTACCGGCGAAGCCTGCCCGAGGACCTCAGGGCCTGCTGCGGCGATGTGAACCGCGGCGTCGCCGCCCTCGGCGACCAGATCTTCATCGCCACGATCGACGCGCATCTGGTCGCGCTCGACATGCGGACCGGCCGCGTGCGGTGGGATGTCGAGGTCGCCGACTACAAGACCGGGCACTCGCTGACCGCCGCCCCGCTGGCGGTCAAAGGCAAGGTGATCGTCGGCATGGCTGGCGCCGAGTACGGCGTCCGCGGTTTTCTCGACGCCTACGATGCGGCGAGCGGCAAGCGGGCCTGGCGCCTGTGGACCGTACCGGGGCCAGGGGAGCCGGGTCACGAGACATGGAGCGGCGACAGCTGGCAGCACGGCGGCGCGACCACGTGGGTGACCGGCGCCTACGATCCCGACACCAACCTGACCTACTGGGGCACAGGCAACCCGGGCCCCGACTACATCGGCGACGTTCGCGCAGGCGACAACCTGTACTCCGATTCGCTTCTGGCCGTCGACGTGGACACCGGAGCGCTTCGCTGGCACTTCCAGTTCACCCCACACGACGTCAACGACATCGACGCCACCGAGATCCCGATTCTGCTCGATGCCGACTTCGGTGGGCGCCCGCGCAAGCTCCTGCTCTTCGCCAACAGGAATGGCTTCTACTACATCCTCGATCGCGTCACCGGCGAATACCTTCACGGCAAAGCGTTCGCGCGTCAGAACTGGACGAAGGGCCTGGACGCGAAAGGCCGTCCCATTCCCAATCCCGACACGGTGCCCAGCGCGCAGGGCGCGCTCGTCTATCCCGACGACGACGGCGTCACCAACTGGTTCAGCCCGTCCTACAGCCCGCAGGCGAAAACCTTCTACCAGAACGTGCGCGAGAAGGGCGGCATCTACTATCGGAACGATGCGGTCTACCAGCCGGGCCGGATGTACCTCGGCGCCAGCAAGCGCGCCGTGCGCGGCGAAGAGCCCTGGGGAGCGCTGCGCGCGCTGGACCCGCTGACCGGCGATGTGAAATGGGACTTCAGGGTGACGACGCCTCCATGGTGCGGCCTGCTCTCGACGGCAGGTGGACTGGTGTTTTCGGGGACCATGGAAGGGATGTTCTTCGCGCTCGATGCCGAATCGGGCAAGCCGCTGTGGCAGTTTCAGACCGGCGGGGCGATCTGGTCCAACCCGATCAGCTATCAGGCCGGTGGCCGTCAGTTCGTGGCGATCGCAGCCGGCAGCGCGCTGATGGTGTTCGGGCTGGCAGCACCCTGATGATGGGTTCGAGGTCTGCGCCCCTTACTTCACGCACCTGTAGCTGGACGCGCTCTTCGGATCACCCGCCCCCTGGAACCGCGGGTAGGTGGGATAGCGGCACATCGGAAACGTCGCGCGGACCGCGAATGGCGGCGTCAGGTCCATGTCGGTCAGCACCTGCGTGTCGGCGGGCGCCTTGCCGTGCTCGACCCAGTCGTCGAGCATGGCGATGAAATCCACATACATCGGCACGGGCGCGCCGGTCAGCGGATTGCGGCCGATGTTGCGGTTGTGGAACAGGCCGACGGCGACATAGAAGCGCAGGAACTCGTCGACCGGTCCGGCGCCCATCGTCTCCACGACCTTGTCGTAGTACTGCATCACCCAGCGCGGGTTGACCGTGTAGTCGGTGGTGTTGACCTTCATGATCAGCTTGCCGCCGCGGCGCCTGAACGCCGACAGGTCCGGATCGGCGGCGTCGAGCAGCGCCGACAACTGCTGAATCTCCTTCGCGTATTTCGCGAGGTCGGCCTCGAGGACGTTGACGTTCGGATCGCGGACGATGCGGCTGCGCAGCAGACCGCTGTTCGCGGACGCCGGCGTCGGCTTCTCGTTGAACGTCTTCCAGTTCGTCGCCGATTCGCTGCCGGTCCCCCAGCCCGCAAACGTCGTCCACCCCTTGTCGAGCGGGAACGGATACACCGTTGCCGCGTGGAGGGCATCGGCCGCCTTGATCTGCGCGTCGGAGAGACAGGTCTCGCCGGTGTCGGCGCCGCCGGCGCAGCGCACCGCCGCCAGCGGATTCGGCGTGACGCCTGGATCGAACCGGCGGTTGCAGGCGACGTAGTGGCTGACCAGGCCGTCCTCGATGCCATCGAGCGCGTCGCACTGCCGCCGGACTTCGCCGGCGACGACGGCGACCTTCGCCGGTGGAATCCATCCGTCGCCGGCCTGCATCCTGGCGCGCGCGAGCGGATCGCCGACCGCCAGCTGCACGTAGGTGTTCGCCGGCACCTGCGCGAAGACGCCGTCGTAGTCCTGCGGGAATCGCTGCGCGACGATCAAGGCTTCGCGCCCGCCCTGGGAGGCCCCGAGGTAATAGCTGCGGCGGATCGGCTCGCCGTAGAACTTCGCGACCAGCGCCACGGCCACGTCGTGCGTCTTCTTCATCTGCGCGTAGGCGAAGTTGGCCAGCGCCTCGTCATTCGTCGTCCAGTCCGGCGCCGGCGGCGCCGCGGCCGCGCCGGCGGCGCCTCGCCCCGGCGGATTCTGATGACCCGAGTCGCTGCCGTAGGTCACGAACCCGCGCGACAGCGCGTACGGCGCGTTCGGCGGAATCGACTCCGGCCCCCACTGCATGCCGGTCGTCAGCGCGACGGGAATGACGCCGTTGTTGCCGCTGCCGCCCATCTGCGCGATCTTGCGATTCCACGCCGTCGGCAGATTGACCTGGAAGTTGATCGGTGGCGCGGACGGATCGACGGGGGCGATGCTGCCCGTGACCCTGCAGTACTCCGGCGTCGCCAGGACCGCGCGCTCACCGACGACCGTCTCCGACGCCGCGGCCACACGATCGGCCGCCGCGATGGTGGCGCCCTTGGTGGGCAGGCCAATCGAGGCCGCCGGAACGGTGAGCCCCTTGAGCGCGTCGCACGTCGCCTGGTTCCTGGCCGTCGTCTTCTGCGCGGCGGCGCCGCCGGATACGGCGGCAATCGCGATCGCGACGCCGGTGGTGATCACATTCGCATGCTGCATGGCCATCTCCCCGATCGGCGGACGTAATATACGCTGCTGAAGCGCTCAACGAGCGCGCGTTTGCGGTGATAATCGCGTGCCAGCCACGGAGCCGAACCATGCCGCACCTCTTCAGCCAACGACGCGTTGCCTTCGCCGCTCTTGCCCTGCTCGCCACGGTGGCGACGGCCCGGACCGACGAAGAACGGGCGCCGCGAACCGCCGCCGAGTTCGATGCCATGTTTCGGGAGATCAACAACTGGCGCCGCTGGGGCGCCGGCGACGAGCTCGGCACGATGAACCTGGTCACCGCGCAGAAGGTCCGTGAGGCGGCGGCCCTCGTCCGCCGCGGCCTCACCGTGTCGCTCTCGCACAACCCGATGCCCGACGAGGCGCCGGACAACACGGCCGGCGCCTTCAGGCACACCATGGGCGCGTCGCGGCGGACCGACACCTACGAATTCACGTATCACGGCTACGGCGTGAGTCACATGGATTCGCTGTGTCACTTCCTCTGGAACGACCGGCTCTACAACGACATCGCGGCGTCGGCGAGCACGGCGAAAGGATGCGGCAAGCTCGGGATCCAGAACCTGAAGCGCGGCATCGTCACGCGCGGCATCCTGCTCGACTTCGCGCGTCTCAAGGGTGTGCCGTACCTGGAGCCCGGGACGCCGATCTACGTCGAGGACATCGAGGCGTGGGAACGGCGGGCGAAGATCAAGGTCTCACCGGGGGACGCGATTTTCGTGCGCACGGGGAGGTGGGCGCGCCGCAGCGCGCTCGGCCCGTGGCAGGTGTCGACCAGCAGTGCCGGGTTCCATGCATCTGTGCTCCCGTGGATCAAAACGCGCGGGGTCGCGATTGTCGGCAGCGATGCGGCGACCGACGTGATGCCGTCGCGCGTCGAAGGCGTCGTGCAACCGGTCCACACCATGCTGCTGGCCGGGTTCGGCACGAACATCTTCGACAACATGGACCTCGAGGCGTTGGCGGAGGCAGCCGCCACGGAAAACCGATGGGAGTTCATGCTGACCGCCGGTCCCATTCCGGTGGACGGCGGCACCGGATCGCCGCTCAACCCGATCGCGATCTTCTGAGCACGCTGGAGTCGCCGCCGAGGTGAAACCGTCATTTTCCGGAGAACGCCAACATGGATGATCCGACACGGCGCAACATACTGAAGGCCGGGGCCGCGGCGGCGGCGATGGCCGCGATGCCACGTGCGCTTGCTCAGCAGGCGGGAAGCGGCGGGACCGGCAGGTTCTACGAACGAGGCCCCGTTCGCATCCGCTACGAGGAGGCCGGGGCCGGTTTTCCGCTGATGCTGCTTCCCGGCGGGGGATTGAACGCGACCATCGCGTTCTTCACGGGCAACTCGCCGTTCAACGCGATTGAAGAGTTCAAGGGCGAGTATCGTTGCATCACCGCCGACCTGCGCAACGCCACCACCGGTCAGTCCACCGGCCCTGTCGAAGTCGATCGGCCATGGGAGTCGTACGCCGACGACCAACTCGGCCTGATGGATCATCTGGGCATCGACAAGTTCATGGTGATGGGGTTCTGCATCGGCGGCCCGTTCATCTGGAGTCTCCTGAAGCGCGCGCCC
>Ga0207675_100002328_pt1 | contig 18830 bp, 17 predicted proteins | sample KBSSwiS42_FD_184305 | JGI IMG/M metagenome (GOLD analysis project Ga0207675, IMG submission 184305) | Switchgrass rhizosphere microbial communities from Kellogg Biological Station, Michigan, USA - KBS Switchgrass S4-2 (SPAdes) (version 2) | ecosystem: Host-associated > Plants > Roots >...
TGCGGCTCCAGGCGGTGGTCGCGCAGTACGGCTGGACCCTCTGGGGCTGCATCCAGCACGCCGCCAGCCCGCTCGAGTTCGACTTCTGGGCATGGGCGACGGAGCGGTACGACGGCGCGGTGGCCGCGATGCGCGCGCCCGACTTCGAGGACCTGCTCGACGACGCGGCCGGCACCCGGTGAGCGCGCCGTGAGTGTCCAGGTGCCCGACCGGGCCGAGATCGTGGTCGTCGGCGGCGGCGTGATCGGCGCCAGCGTCGCCTACCACCTGACCCGGATGGGCCGCACCGACGTGCTCCTGCTCGAGCAGGGCCGGCTCTCCGGCGGCACCACCTGGCACGCGGCCGGCCTGGTCGGACAGCTCCGCGCCTCGGAGAGCGGCACCCGGCTCGTGCAGTACTCAACCGAGCTCTACGCACGGCTCGAGGAGGAGACCGGGCTCTCGGCCGGCTACAAGCGGTGCGGCGGGGTCACCGTGGCCAGGACGCCGGAGCGGATGACCCAGCTGCGGCGGACGGCGGCGACCGCGGCGGCGTACGACCTCGAGTGCGATCTGCTCACACCGGAGCAGGCGCTCGAGCGCTACCCGGTGATGGCCGTCGACGACCTGGTCGGCGCGATCTGGCTGCCCGGCGACGGCAAGGCCAACCCGACCGACCTCACCCAGGCGCTGGCCAAGGGCGCGCGGATGCGGGGCGCCCGGGTCGTCGAGCAGGTCCGGGTGACCGGCGTCCGGGTCGAGCGCGGCCGTGCCACGGGCGTGTGGCACGACGGCGGGCTTGTCGAGGCCGAGGTGGTGGTCAACTGCGCCGGACAGTGGGCGCGGCAGGTCGGCGACCTCGCCGGCGTCGCCGTGCCGCTGCACTCGGCCGAGCACTTCTACGTCGTCACCGAGCCGTTCGCCGGAGTCCACCCCGAGCTGCCGGTGCTGCGCGATCCGGACGGCTACACCTACTTCAAGGAGGAGGTCGGCGGCCTCGTCGTCGGCGGCTTCGAGCCGGAGGCCAAGCCGTGGGTCTCGCCGCGGGATGTGCCCTACCCGTTCGAGTTCCGGCTGCTGGAGGAGGACTGGGAGCACTTCTCGGTATTGATGGACAGCGCCCTGCTCCGGATCCCGGCGCTGCACGAGACCGGCATCCGCAAGTTCTACAACGGTCCCGAGAGCTTCACCCCCGACAACCAGTTCCTGCTCGGAGAGGCGCCCGAGGTGCGTGGCTTCTTCGTCGGTGCGGGCTTCAACTCGGTGGGCATCGCCTCCGCCGGGGGCGCGGGGCGGGCGCTCGCGGAATGGATCGTCGAGGGTGAGCCGGGCACCGACCTCACGACGGTGGACATCCGCCGGTTCGCGCCGTTCCAGGGCAACGTGCCGTGGCTCAGGGCCCGGGTCGGCGAGGTGCTCGGGCTGCACTACGCGGTGCCGTGGCCCAACCGCGAGCTCACGACCGGACGCCCGTTCCGCCGCTCGCCCGTGCACCACCTGCACGAGGCCGACAACGCGGGCTTCGGCAGCCGGATGGGGTGGGAGCGTCCCAACTACTTCGCCCCAGCGGGGCAGGACCCCACGATCGAGTACGCCTGGGGCAAGCAGAACTGGCTGCCGTGGTCGGCTGCGGAGCAGGCCAGCACGCGCGCCGGGGTGACCGTGTTCGACCAGACGTCGTTCTCCAAGTACGTCGTCGCCGGGCCGGGCGCGCTCGCCGGACTCCAGTGGGTGTGCACCGCCGACGTCGACGTGCCGGTCGGTCGCGCCGTCTACACCGCGCTGCTCAACGCCCGCGGCACCTACGAGTCCGACCTCACCGTGACCCGGACCGGGGAGCAGGAGTTCCTGTTGGTCAGCAGCGCCGCGACCACGGTGCGCGACCAGGACCACCTGCGCCGGCAGCTGCCCGAGGACGTGAGCGTGACCGACGTGACCACCACGCTGGCGGTGTTCGGGGTGATGGGGCCGCGCTCCCGCGACCTGCTCAAGCGGCTCACCGACGCCGACCTGGGGCCGGAGGCGTTCGCCTTTGCCGACAGCCGGCTGCTCGACCTCGGGCCGGCGAGCGTGCGCGCCACGCGGATCACCTACGTCGGCGAGCTCGGCTGGGAGCTCTACGTGCCGGTCGAGCTCGCGGTCGGGGTGTACCAGGACCTGCTCGTCGGCGGCGCCGACCTCGACGTGCGTCGCGGCGGGTACTACGCGATCGAGTCGCTGCGGCTGGAGAAGGGCTACCGGGCGTTCGGCCGCGAGCTCACGCCCGACCACTCGCCGGTTGAGGCGGGGCTCTTGTTCGCCTGCAAGCTCGGCACCGACGTGCCGTTCCTGGGACGGGACGCGCTGGAGAAGGCCAGGGCGGAGGGGCCGCGACGCCGGCTGGTGTCGTTTGTCGTCGAGGACGCCGAGCCGATGCTGTGGGGCGGCGAGCTGCTGCTGCGCGACGGGGCCCCGTCGGGTCAGGTCACCTCGGCCGCGTGGGGGGAGACGCTCGGCGCCTGCGTGGGGCTGGCCTACGTCTGGGGCGCCGACGCCGGCGTGGTGACGCCGGACTGGGTCCGGTCCGGGGACTACGAGGTCGACGTGGGCGGGGACCGGTACCCGGTGCGAGTGACGCTGCGCCCGCCGTACGACCCCGGCAACGAGCGGGTGCGCTGATCCCGGCCGATGGGGGAGGTACGACGTCAGGCGGCGCTGGGTACCGTGACGCAATGGACGAATCCGTCGTGACGGCGGCCGCCGGCCGCGACGGGCGCGACCCGATCCCCGTGCTGCTGCTCCGCGCCGCCCACCCGGTGCCGGCGCTCGCGGTCACGGTGCTGTCCGGCCTGCTGGCCGTCGCGGTCGACCTCCCGCCGGAGCGGACCGTGCTGGTGGTCGCGGCCGTGCTGACTGGTCAGCTGTCGATCGGCTGGAGCAACGACCTCCTCGACCGCGAGCGCGACCGCGCCGTCGGGCGCACCGACAAGCCGCTCGCGACGGGCGCCCTCCCTGCGGGCGTTACCCGCATCGCGGTCGCCGTCGTGGTCGTGCTGACCGTCCCGCTCGGCTTGGCCTGCGGGCTTGCCGCCGGTGCCGTGCACCTGGTCTGCACGGCCGCCGGCTGGGTCTACAACCTCGGGCTCAAGGCCACCGCCTGGTCCTGGCTGCCGTACGCCGTGTGCTTCGGTGGCATCCCGGTGTTCGTGGCCCTCGCCGACCGGCCGTCCGGCCTGCCGCCGCTGTGGATCCCGGTCACCGGTGCGCTGCTCGGGGTCGGCGCGCACTTCCTCAACGTGCTGCCCGACCTGGGCGACGACGCAGCCACGGGGGTCCGCGGACTGCCCCACCGGGTCGGCGCCCGGTGGTCTCCGGCGGTGGCCACCGCGGTGCTGGTGCTGGCCTCGGTCGTGACCGTGGTCGGCAGCGAGGTCGGCGTGCTGCCGGCGGCGCTGTCGCTGCTTCTGGTCGGCGCGCTCGCCGTCGGTGCGCTGGTCGGGCACGGTCGGGGGCCGTTCCTGGCCGCGATCGGGATCGCGCTCGTCGACGTGGTGCTGCTCGTGGGTGCGCGGTGAACGCCGCCGCGGGTCGCTGGGATTTGGTCGTGGCCGGTGCGGGTCCGGCCGGGGCCGCGGCCGCGCTCGGTGCGCTCGATGCCGACCCGGGGCTGCGGGTGCTGCTTCTCGACCGGTCCGACTTCCCGCGCGACAAGTGCTGCGGCGACGGCATCGCTCCGCACGTCTTCGACGCGCTCGCCGCCGTCGGCGTGCACGACGCCGGCGACGGCTGGACACCGCTGCGGAGGCTGGAGCTCGCTCGCGGCGAGACCCGCGTCGCGCGCACGATGGCGCGGTCGGTGCACGTCATCCCGCGCTCGGTGTTCGACGCCCGGCTGGTGGCGGCCGCCGTCGACCGGGGGGCTGTGCTGGCGCGCCACCGGGTCTCCTCCCTGCGCCGCCACGGCGACGAGGTCGTGATCGACGGCCGGGTCACGGCCCGGCTCCTGGTGGGTGCCGACGGAGCCCACTCGACGGTCCGGTCCTGGGCCGCACGCCGGCGGACGGGCAGGCGCGCGCTCGCGATCCGCGGCTACGCGCCCACCGCGGCCGGACGGCGCGGCACCCAGGTGATCCGCTACGGCGACGGCCACCAGCCGGCGTACGCCTGGGCCTTCGACCGCGGCGACGGGCTCTCCAACGTCGGCTACGGCGAGCTGCTCCCGGCGCGAGGGACGGACGACGCGGCGCCGTCCCGGGTGCGACTGCTCGACCGGCTCGAGGAGCTGATCCCCGGCGCCGGCGACGGTGCGAGCGACTGGCGCGGCCATCACCTGCCACTCTCGAGCGTGCGCTGGCACCAGCCCGACGGACCGGTGCTGCTGGTCGGGGACGCGGCTGGACTGGTCAACCCGATGACCGGCGAAGGTATCTACTACGCCGTCGCCACCGGCATCCTCGCCGGCCGCGCTGCTGCCGGGGCCCTGGACGCGCGCGCTCCCGCGGACGCCGGGCGCGTGCACCGGCGCGCCGTGCGTCGCCTTCTCGCGCGGCACCTGCGGCACACCTGGACCGCGGCACGACTGACCGAGGTACCGGCCGTCGTGGACGCAGGCATCCGGGCCGCGAGCAAGGACCAGCGAACGTTCGACGACCTGGTGGAGATCGGCCTCGGCGACGGCCGGATCACGCCACGGCTGGCCGGCGGGATCGCCCGTGCCCTGCCCGCCCGTCTGCACACCCCACCCACCGACCACCGAGCCCGCAGGAGCTGACCATGGGGATCTTGTCGGTCCGGGGCGCGCTCCCCGACCACCGCTACCCGCAACAGGAGATCACCGACGCGTTCGCCGCGGTGATCGCGACCGCCGGTGGGCTGGACGAGCGGCTGCTGCGACGCGTGCACGCGAACGCCGGCGTGGAGCAGCGGCACCTCGTGCTGCCGCTGGACGAGTACGGCGGGCTCACGGACTTCGGGCAGGCGAACGACCTGTTCATCGCGCACGCTGTGGACCTCGGCTCCCGGGCGCTGGTCGAGGCGCTCAAGGCCGCGGGGCTGACACCGTCCGACGTCGACCTGGTGATCACCGCGACCGTGACCGGTCTCGCCGTCCCGTCGCTCGACGCACGGATCGCCACCGCCATCGGCCTGCGCCCCGACGTCAAGCGGATGCCGCTGGTGGGGCTGGGGTGCGTCGCCGGCGCGGCCGGGATCGCCCGCCTCCACGACTACCTGGTGGGACATCCGGACGACGTGGCGGTGCTGGTCGCCGTCGAGCTGTGCTCCCTGACCGTCCAGCGCGACGACGTGTCCGTGCCCAACCTGGTCGCGAGCGGGCTCTTCGCCGACGGGGCCGCCGCGGTCGTGGCCGCCGGCCGGGACCGCGACGCCGGCCTCGTCGAGATGGTGGCAACCCGGAGCCGGCTGTACCCCGACTCCGAGCGCACGATGGGCTTCGACGTCACCGCCGGAGGGCTGAGGATCGTCCTCGACGCGGAGGTGCCGCGGATCGTCGAGCGCTACCTCGGTGACGACGTGGACGAGTTCCTGGCCGACCAGGGACTGACCCGGGCCGACGTGGAGTGGTGGGTCTGTCACCCCGGGGGGCCCAAGGTGATCGAGGCCCTGCAGCAGACGCTCGGGCTGTCGCACGAGTCGGTGCGGATGACCTGGGAGTCCCTGGCCCGCGTCGGCAACCTGTCCTCGGCCTCGGTCCTGCACGTGTTCGCGGACACCCTGCGCGAGCGACCCCCGCGGCCCGGCTCCCTGGGCATGGTGATCGCGATGGGACCCGGCTTCTGCTCCGAGCTGGTGCTGGTCCGCGCCACCGAGGAGCGGGTCCGATGACGACCCTGGCCGGGTTCACCGTGCTGGTCGTGCTGGTCGGGCTCGAGCGCCTCGCGGAGCTCGTGGTCTCCAACCGCAACGCCGCCTGGAGCCTCGCGCACGGCGGGCGCGAGACCGGGCGCGGGCACTACCCGGTGATGGTGGTGCTGCACACAGGACTGCTGGTCGGCGCCCTGGTCGAGGCGTGGGTGAGACGCCCCGACGTGCCGGCCGTGCTCGCCTGGTCGATGCTGGCGCTGGTGCTCGCGTCGCAGGGGCTGCGCTGGTGGTGCATCGCCACCCTCGGCCGCCGCTGGAACACCCGGGTCATCGTCGTACCCGGCCTGGCGCCGGTGCGCTCCGGTCCCTACCGCGTGTTCTCCCACCCCAACTACGTCGCGGTCGTCGTCGAGGGGGTGGCCCTGCCGCTGGTGCACGCGGCGTGGCTGACCGCGGTCGTCTTCACGCTCGCCAACGCCGTGCTGCTGACCGTGCGGATCCGGGTGGAGAACGCGGCCCTCCGCACGCTGCCGTCGTACGACGCGGGGACCGTCCGTGCGTGACCTGGTCGTCGCCGGCGGAGGACCCATCGGGCTCGCGACCGCGCTCTACGCCGCGCGTGCCGGGCTCGACGTCGTGGTGCGCGAACCCCGCACCGGCCCGATCGACAAGGCGTGCGGCGAGGGTCTGATGCCCGCGGCCGTGGCCGACCTCGACCGGCTCGGGGTGTGCCCGGAGGGCCGTCCGATCGCCGGCATCCGCTACCTCGACGACAGGCACGAGGCGCACGCGAGGTTCCGGGCCGGACCCGGTCGCGGAGTCCGTCGTACCACCCTGCATGCGGCGCTGTCAGCGGCCGTGGCCGATGCCGGGGTCGCCGTCCAGCCCGTCGCGGTGGGCTCCGTCGAGCAGCGCGGCGACCACCTGCTCGTCGACGGCGAACCCGCCCGCTACCTCGTCGCCGCCGACGGGCTGCACTCGTCGGTGCGCCGGCTGGTCGGGCTGGAGGGCCGGCCCGCGGTCCGCCGCCGGTTCGGGCTCCGCCGCCACTTCGAGGTCGAGCCGTGGTCGGACTTCGTCGACGTGCACTGGGCAGCCACCGGCGAGGCCTACGTGACGCCGGTGGCTCCGCGGCTGGTCGGCGTCGCCCTGCTCGGCAGTGCGAAGCTCGGCTTCGAGGAGGCGCTCGGCGCCCATCCCCGGCTGCGCGAGCGGCTCGAGGGTGCCGCACGCTCCCGGGTGCGCGGCGCCGGACCACTGCGGCAGCGCTCCACCCGGCGGGTCGCGGGCCGGGTGCTGCTGGTCGGCGACGCCGCGGGCTACGTCGACGCGCTCACCGGCGAGGGAATCGCGCTCGGGCTCGGCCAGGCGCGGGCCGCGGTCGACGCCGTCCGCGCGGGCACGCCCGAGCGCTACGAGCAGGCGTGGCGCCGGATGGGGTGGCGGCACGACCTGATGACACATGGGCTGCTGGTGGCGACCCGGCCCGCCGTACTGCGCCGCCGGATCGTGCACGCCGCGGCCGGGGTCCCGTGGGTGTTCTCCGTCGCCGTCAACGAGCTGGCGAGGGCCTCGTGAGGACCGCGGCGGTCGAGTCCGTGGTGCTCCTCGACGAGTCCGGCCGTGCGGTCGGCACCATGGCGAAGAGCGACGTGCACCACCGCGACACCCCCCTGCACCTGGCGTTCTCCTGCTACGTCTTCGACGCCGAGGGCCGCGTACTGGTCACCCGCCGTGCGCTGGACAAGCCGACGTTCCCGGGTGTGTGGACCAACAGCTGCTGCGGTCACCCGGCGCCCGGGGAGGAGATCCGCGACGCCGTCCGCCGGAGGGTGGGGGAGGAGCTCGGGCTGGTCCTGGCCGACCTGCGGCTGCTGCTGCCGCGATTCCGCTACCGCGCGGTGATGGACGACGGCGTCACGGAGAACGAGATGTGCCCGGTCTTCGTCGCCAGGACCACCGACCTCGTCCGGGCCGACCCGGACGAGGTGGACGACGTCGGGTGGGAGCCGTGGTCGGCGTTCCGCTCGGGTGTGCTCGACGGCACACGGCCGGTCAGCTCGTGGTGCCGCGAGCAGGTGCAGGAGCTCCCGGTCGACCCCCTCGGTGCCGCCGAGGCGGCGTACGACGGGCTGCCGCCGGCGGCAGCCGGTCTGCCGCCCGGCTAGCCTGCCGGTCATGGAGCTGATCGAGATCCCGGTCCCGGACGGCACGGCTGAGGCGTACGTCGCCCACCCGCCCGCCGGTGAGGGGCCGGGGGTGCTGTTCTTCATGGATGCGATCGGGGTCCGGCCGCAGATCGCCGCGATGTGCGACCGGATCGCGAGCTGGGGCTACGTCGTGCTCGCGCCCAACGTCTTCCACCGTGAGGGCTCCGTCGACGAGGTCGGGCCGCAGGCCGACCTGATGCAGCCGGGCGAGCGCGACGCGTTCTTCGAGCAGGCGATGCCCCGCGTGGGAAGGCTCACCCCCGACCAGGCGGTGCCGGACATCGCGGCGTACCTCACGTCGCTGCGCGGGATCGATGGTGTCGCCGACGGCCGGGTCGGCGTCGTCGGCTACTGCATGGGCGCCCGGCTCGCGGTGCGCGCCGGCACCGGGCACCCCGAGGAGGTCGCGGCGGTCGGCGGCTTCCACGGCGGCGGCCTGGTCACCGACGACCCGGACAGCCCACACCGGGGCCTGGGAGACGCCCGCGCCGAGTTCGTCTTCGGCCACGCCGACCAGGACCGCTCGATGCCGGCCGAGGCGGTGGCCGCGCTCGGCGAAGCCCTGGACGCCGCGGGCCTGGTCGCCAGCAACCAGGTCTACCCCGGCGCGGTCCACGGATACACGATGGCCGACACCCCGATGTACGACGAGCAGGCCGCCGAGCGGCACTTCACGGAGCTTCGGGCGCTGTTGGAGCGGGCGCTGTAGGTGGGTCGTGGGGAGCGCGGCTTCACCACGGTATGCCGGGATAACCACGGCAAATCGGACGCGGCGGCGTACATCCCATGACGAGCCGGCGCTTCCCACGATGAGCTCATCGTGGGAAGCGCCGGTCGCTCTGCATACCGTGGTGAACCCGCAGGCACCGGGCCCCCGCTAGAGCCCGATCCGGCTGCAGCCACTCGGGTCGACCAGCGCGCGCACCCGGTGGCGCACGTTGGCAGGGTCGAACGGCGGGGTCAGCCGGGTCGGCACCCGCTCGCCGGTGGCGTTGCTGCTCTGTCGCTTGCTCATGTCGTTCCCTCCTCGGTTGTCAGGCGCGGTGGATGCGGAGGTTGCCGCTCACGGTGTGGGCGGTGATCTCGATCCGGTTCTGGTCGTCGGTCGGGCCGGCGGACTCGCCGAGCTCCTGGCTCACGCGGCCGCTGACGGTGGACACGTCGAGCCAGGCGGCCGTGCCCTGCTCCACGCCGATGGTGATGTCGCCGCTGGCGCCGGCGGCATGGACCGAGCCGGTGCTCGCGCGGCGGACGGTCAGGCTGCCGGACCCGGTCTTGGTGACCAGGGACCCGCCGAGCCGGCCGACCTCGACGTCGCCGGAGCCGGTCTTGGTCACTGTCTGGCCGTCGAGCTCCCCGATGCTGATGTCGCCGGAGCCGACCTTGACCGAGCCCGAGCCGCGGCTGGCCTCGACGTTGATGTCCCCGGAACCGCTGCTGACGGACAGCGTCTTGCCGACCTCGCCGACGGTGACGGTGCCGGAGCCGGTCCGCAGCCTCGCGGCGTCGGTGACGGCCTCGACGTCGATGTCGCCGGAGCCGGACGCGCACGACGCCTCCTGGAACTGGCCGGTGGCACGCAGGTCGGCGGAGTCGGACTTGAGGTCCAGGGAGACACCGTGCGGGCAGACGATGTCGATCCCGACCGACGGTCCCTGCCGGAGCAGCCCAGAGCGGTGCTTGGGGAGGTGCACGACCACGGTGTGCCGGGACTGCTCGACGGTGGCCTGCGCGATCGCCTCCTCGCCGGCGCTGTTCAGAGCTGTCAGCTCGACGGTGGTGGTGTCGGTGTCGCCGGCCGCGACCGTGACGTGGCCGGCCCCGGTGCGGACCACGATCGTCGTGGGGCCCGGTGTCTCGAAGGTGTGCATGACGGAACTCCTGTTCTGGTGCGGTGGCTCGGGTGAGGTGTCGGGTGCGGCGGCGGGTCAGGTGACCCAGCCGCGGACCTGCTTGCGCTTGCCGGGCTCGCCGGTGAGGCTGATCCGGTTGCGGCCGACGTGGACGTCGAGCCGGGTGCCGGAGGCGGTGGCGTCGAGGACGTCGCGTACGGCGTCGACGAGCCACGCGTTGAGCGACTGCCCGACCTGGTTGGCCGCCTCCTCCGCCCGGGCCTTGATCGACTCCGGGAGGCGCAGCGTGATCCGCGACTGGCTGTCGTCCTCGGGCGCCTCGGGAGGACCGGGCGGCGCGGGCGGGGGCGGCGGCGCGGCCGGCTCCTCGGACGCGAGCCGCGTCACCACGAACTCGGGGTCGCGCCCGGTCATCCGGACGTCGACCGCGTCGTGCTCCAGCGAGCCGGAGATCTCGGCCGCGGCCTGGGCCAGTGCCTCGAGCAGCACCATCCGTGTGGCGGGGTCGAGGGCCAGCGCAAGGCGCTCGGCGGCGGCCTGGGCCTCGGCGCCACCTGCGGCGGCGGCGTCGGAAAGGTCGCTGCGGAGGCGGTCGACGTACGGTGTGAGCTCCATGACGCCACTGTGGCATCAAAGTGACGTCAATGTCAAGGGTTCGTGATGTCAGTGTGGCGTCAGGAGCGCCCGGACGCCTTCCGAGACCTCGGCGATGACAGCCAGATGACGGCCGGCTGACCGGGTCGTCACGCAGCGAAGGTTCCTCCAACTCCCGGAGCCGAGTCTCGTGCCCGAGGGCGGCGAACCGCGCCGGCCCGGAGGGGAAGACCATGCGGAAGAGTCTGTTGGGAGCGGCCGTCCTCGGGCTGCTGCTCTCCGGGTGCGGGATCGTCCAGACGACGTCCCACGCACACATGAAGATGGGCATCGCGGAGAACGCGGCGGTGATCTCCAGTCCACGGGTGCGCACCTACTACATCGCCGCCGACGAGGTGAAGTGGGACTACGCACCCGACGACCGGAACGACATCGCCGGACGGCCCTGGAACGACGACGAGAAGGTGTTCGTCGAGAACGGCCCGACGCGCATCGGGCACGTCTACCGCAAGTCGCTCTACCGGGCCTACACCGACGCCACGTTCACGCGTCGCCTCGCGATGCCGACCTCCTGCCCGCCGGGAGTGAAGCCCTGCGACGACACGCTCGGCATGATGGGGCCGGTGATCCGGGCCGTGGTCGGGGACACGGTCAAGGTGGTGTTCCGCAACAACACGCGGTTCCCCGCGTCGGTCCACCCGCACGGCGTGTTCTATGCGAAGAACGCCGAGGGTGCGCCGTACGCCGATGGCACCTCCGGGCAGGACAAGGCCGACGACGCGGTGGCACCCGGTGACACCTACACCTACAACTGGAAGGTGCCCGAGCGGGCGGGACCGGGACCCATGGACGGGTCCTCGGTGATGTGGATGTACCACTCGCACACCGACGAGATCGCCGACACCAACGCCGGCCTGGTCGGTCCGATGGTGATCACGGCCAAGGGCAAGGCCGACCCGGACACCGCCACGCCCCTCGACGTGGACCGGGAGGTCTTCTCCTACTTCACCGTGGAGAACGAGAACGCCAGCCTCTACCTCGACGACAACCTTCAGCGCCTCGCCCAGGCGCCGCACGAGGTCGCGCCCGACGACGAGGAGGGGTTCGAGGAGAGCAACCTGATGCACTCCGTCAACGGCTACGTCTACGGCAACGGGCCCGTGCCCGTGATGAAGGTCGGCCAGCGGGTGCGCTGGTACACCTACACGCTCGGCACCGAGGTCGACCTGCACACGCCGCACTGGCACGGCAACACCGTGACCACCAACGGGATGCGCTCGGACATGATCCAGCTCCTGCCCGGGATGATGACGGTCTCCGACATGGTGCCCGACGACCCGGGCACGTGGCTGTTCCACTGCCACGTCAACGACCACATCGCCGCGGGAATGCTCAGCCGCTACCGCGTGGTCAGCTGAAGCCGGGGGGTACCCGGGGGGGTCGCGAGGGGAGTCACGGGCTCGGGCCCGTGGCTCCCTCCGCTGCGAGACCTTCTGCCGGGTATGCGCGGGTCCTAGCCTGAGGCCGTGAGCGGAGAGATCCCGGACCTGTCCCGCGCCGACGTCGAGGCGCTCCAGCTCGAGCGGCTGCGGGAGTCGCTCCGACGCGCCGAGCAGGTCCCGCACTACCGGGCGGCCTTCGCGGCGGCCGGCGTGGGCGCCGACGACCTCGCCTCGCTGGCGGACCTCGCGCGGTTCCCCTTCACGACCAAGGCCGACCTGCGCGAGAACTACCCGTTCGGGATGTTCGCGGTCCCACGCGAGCAAGTCGCGCGCATCCACGCCTCCAGCGGCACGACCGGCCGGCCGACGGTGGTGGGCTACACCCGCGACGACATCGACACGTGGGCCGAGGTGATGGCGCGCTCGATCCGGGCCGCGGGCGGAAGGCCCGGTGACCTCCTGCACGTGGTCTACGGGTACGGGCTGTTCACGGGCGGGCTCGGTGCGCACTACGGCGCCGAGCGGCTCGGGTGCACGGTGGTGCCGATCAGCGGCGGTATGACCGAGCGTCAGGTGCAGCTGATCGGGGACTTCCGGCCTCGCGTGATCATGGTCACCCCGTCGTACTTCCTCGCGATCCTCGACGAGATGGAACGCCAGGGCATCGACCCGCGCAGCAGCAGCCTCGAGATCGGCATCTTCGGTGCCGAGCCGTGGACGGAGGAGATGCGGGGTGCGGTCGAGGAGCGCAGCGGGATCACGGCGGTCGACATCTACGGCCTGTCGGAGGTGATGGGGCCGGGCGTCTCCCAGGAGTCCGGCGAGACCCAGGACGGCCTGCACGTCTGGGAGGACCACTTCCTGCCGGAGGTCGTCGACCCCGTCACCCACGAGGTGCTGCCGGACGGCGAGGAGGGCGAGCTGGTCTTCACCTCGCTGACCAAGCAGGCGATGCCGGTCGTGCGCTACCGCACCCGCGACCTCACCCGGCTGCTCCCGGGCACGGCGTACCCGGCCTTCCGGCGGATGGAGAAGGTCACCGGCCGCACCGACGACATGATGATCGTGCGCGGCGTCAACGTGTTCCCGAGCCAGGTCGAGGAGCAGATCCTGACCATCGAGGGACTGACGCCGCACTACCTGTGCGTGCTGTCGCGGCCCGGCAACCTCGATGTGCTCACCGTCCAGGTCGAGGCGTACGACGCGGGGGCCGATCGCGACGCGCTCGGACGCGCGCTGGCCGACCGTGTCAAGCATCGGATCGGTGTCACGATCGGGGTCGAGGTCCTGGCCCCGCACGCGTTGGAGCGGTCGCTCGGCAAGGCGAAGCGGATCAGCGATCGGCGGAACTAGCGTGCAGCGTGACCTCTCGGACAGGTCCACGCTCGGCGCGGTTCATTGTTGGGGGAGCCCGGTCGGTGTGCACAGGTCCTTGCCGATATCGTCCGTGCGATCCTCCTTCACGAGCTTGAGGAGGGCGAGGGCGCGCTCACGGTCCCAGTGCACCGCGAGGTCGGCGATCGGCATCGAGCAGGTGAGGCCGCTCGAGCCGTCCACCCGGGTCATCGCCCACGCGAACCGGGCCAGCGCCAACGGGCCGGTGCCCTTGCTGATCCGCAGCGACCCGGCACCGGCGTCGGCGACCCGGAAGTAGCGCACCGGGTTGAGCACCGTCCACGGTGACTTCACCTTGTCGCCCACCTGGCTGACCACCTTGCGCTGGTTCTTCGCGCGGTCGATGTCGCCGTTGGCCTGCGTGTGCCGGGTGCGCGAGTAGGCGAGCGCGGTGACCCCGTCGACGTGGTGGCAGCCCTTCGACATGCGCAGGTTGGCCAGCGGGTCGACCAGCCTGCTCTTCGTGCAGACCCGGATGCCGCCCACCGCGTCGACGGAGTTCACGAAGCCGCCGAAACCGATCTCGACGTAGTGGTCGATCCGGACGCCGGTGTTCTGCTCGATCGTCTCCACCAGCAGCTTGGGACCGCCGAACGCGAACGCGGCGTTGATCTTGGTGGTCCCGTGGCCGGGGATCGGCACCAGCGAGTCGCGGGGGATCGACAGCAGCAGGTTCGGCCCTCGGCCGGCGTGCAGCAGCATGATCGTGTCCGTCCGGCGGCCCGCAGCGTCGCCCGTGCCCAGCCGCCTGCGCTGCTCCCTGGAGAGGTTCTCGCGGCTGTCGGAGCCCACCAGGAGGTACGTCGAGCCGGGCTGCTTGTCCGGCCGGTCACCGCTCGGGAACGCATCCACCTTGTCGATCTTGGTCCACGCCCACACCGGCACTGCGATCAGGAACACCAGCCAGACCAGCAGCACGATCCGCAGGATCCGCCACGGCGACCGCTTCTTCTTCTCCGGCGATTGCGGGGGGCGCGGCGGCGGAGCAGCGGTGGTGGTCGAGGTACGGCGCGGGCCGCCCGGGCCGTCGCCCGAGGTCTCCGGGCGCGGGATCACCGGCATCATCCGGGTCGGCTCCGGGTCGTCCGACTGCGGCGGGGGAGCCCCGGCACCGCCCTGCCCCCGGGCACCGTAGAGCCAGTCGTACTCGGGCTCGTCACCCCTTCCCCGCGGGCCATCTGGCATACCGCAAGACGCTACCGTGCGGACCTGCTCGAGCCGCTGACCCCCGCCAGGGCCGGTCGCGTCGGCGCGTCGGAACCGAGTGTGACGCCTGTGACTGGTGATACTGGCCGGACGAGTTCACCAGAGAGGTCACGATGCTGCCCGCACCTTCCTCCGGGTCGCACGAAGGGACCGGCACTGGTCGCCCGCGAGGTGCCCAGCTGAGCCGGATCCGCTTCCGGCGCGCGGTCACGCTGATGCTGATGACCCTCGTCCTCCCCGGCTCCGCGCAGATCGCCGTGGGCAACAAGCGCACGGGCCGGATCGCGATGCGGGTGCTGTTCTCGCTGGTCGCGACCGTCGTGCTGCTGGCACTGGTCGGCCTGGTCTGGAACAGCTTCGTCTTCTGGCTGCTCAGCAACACCTTCCTGCTCGGGATCATCCGGTTCGGACTGATGGTGCTCGCGGTCGGCTGGGCCTACCTCTTCGTCGACGCGTGGCGCCTCGGCGACCCGCTGGCGCTGCGGCAGAAGCAGCGGCTGGCGATGGTCGGCATCAACGGCGTGCTCTGCTTCTCCGTCGCCGGCTCGCTGCTCTTCGCCGCGCACGTGGTGACGGTGCAGCGCGACTTCATCGCCGCCATGTTCACGTCGGGGGTAGTGACCAACGCCCACGACGGCCGCTACAACGTGCTGCTCCTGGGAGGTGACTCCGGCAAGACCCGCTGGGGCCTGCGACCGGACAGCATCACCGTGGCCAGCATCGACGCCGACACCGGCAAGACGGTGCTGTTCGGCCTGCCGCGGAACCTGCAGAACTTCCCGTTCGCCAAGGGATCGGTGATGGACGAGCAGTTCCCCGACGGCTACACCTGCGACGGCTGCGAGATCAACTCGCTGGTCACCTGGGCCAACGACCACCGCGCGCTGTTCAAGGGCTACGCCAACCCGGGCGTCGAGGCCACCAAGGAGGCGGTCGAGGGCGTGACCGGGCTCAAGGTGAACTACTACGTGATGGTGAACCTCCGGGGCTTCCGCAACCTCGTCGACGCCGTCGGCGGGGTCACCCTGACCGTGCGTGACCCGATCCCCAAGGGCGCGATCGGCGACTTCGACGGCAAGTCCTACATCAAGCCCGGCACCCGCAAGCTGAACGGCGAGGACACGCTGTGGTTCGCGCGCTCGCGGATGGCGGCCGACGACTACTCGCGGATGGCTCGGCAGAAGTGCGTGATGAACGCGATGCTGCAGCAGCTCAGCCCGAAGCGGGTCGTGCTCAAGTTCGGCGACATCGCCAAGGCCAGCACCGCGATGGTCAGCACCGACATTCCGGCTTCCGAGCTGGACCGGTTCATGGAGCTCGCGCTCCAGGCGCGAGGGCAGGCCGTGAGGACGGTGTCGTTCGTGCCGCCGATGATCGACACCTACCGGCCCGACATCGCCAAGACCAAGAAGATCGTCGAGGGCGCAATCTCGCCGTCCACGAAGTCGCATGCCAAGCGGGCGGCCAAGGCGGCCCCGAAGCCGGGCACCACGGGTGGCTCCTACGGAAACATCCACGACGGCTACGCCGCCAACCAGGCAAACGACCTCGGTGACGCCTGCTGACGGTCGCCCGAGCGGCCCGGACTCCGGCCGGTAGGGTCACCGCGTGCCCGATGCCCCCCGTACGACGCCGTGGATCGTCGCGGTGGCGGTCACCTTCAACCGGCGCCACCTGGTGACCCGGCTGGTCACGGAGACCGGGCGGGGGACCGTGCTCCCCGACGAGATCCTGGTGGTCGACAACGCCTCCACCGATGACACCGTCGAGGCGCTGCGCGCCCTGGGGTCGCCGGTGCCGCTGACCGTGGTCGAGCTCGGTCGCAACACCGGAGGAGCCGGCGGATTCCACGCCGGACTCGCGGCGGCGCTCGAGCGTGGCGCCGACCTGGTCTGGATGATGGACGACGACGGAACCCCAGCGTCCGACTGCCTGGGGCTCCTGCTCCCGCACATGGCCGACCACGACTTCGTCGGCCCGGCTGTCGTCGCCGAGCAGGACGAGTCGCGGCTCTGCTTCCCGATCCGGCTGCCCGGCCGGTCGCGCGTCGTGCACAAGATGACGGACGTCGAGGCGGCGGCCGTCGACGGACTGGTCGCCGGCGTCGTGATCCCGTTCAACGGCGTGCTCCTGACCCGCGACCTCGTCGAACGGATCGGGCTGGTCCGCGAGGAGTTCTTCATCTGGGGTGACGACGTGGAGTACCTCTGGCGCGCCCGCCGGGCCGGCGCCCGCATCGCCACCGTCTCCGCCGCGCGCTTCAGGCACCCGGCGACGGACGACCTGGGCACGCCGCTCATGTTCGGCCGCACGACGTACAACCACTCCCCGTCCGACCTCAAGCACTACTGCATGTGCCGCAACAACGTCGCGAACCTCAGGGAGTACGTCGGTGTGCACGGCGTGCTCGCGTTCCTGGCGAAGACGCTGTGGTTCTACACGTTCACCCGTCCGAACCCGGGCCGGCTCCGGATGAGCCTGGGCGCGATGGCCGCCGGCTGGCGTGGCGACTTCACCGGGCACGGGAGGTACCTCCTTGCCTGAGGTCTCGACAGGCTCGACCACCGGCGCGGAGACCGTCGCCGTCGTCGTGGTCACCTTCAACCGGGCCGACCTGCTGTGCCGGATGCTGGCCGGGCTGCGCGCCCTCACGGGGCAGCCCGACGCCGTGATCGTGGTCGACAACGCCAGCACCGACCACACGCGGCAGGTGCTCGACGAGGCCGGCAACGCGGGGCTGCTCGCAATCCACGAGGACACCAACCTGGGCGGCGCCGGTGGCTTTCACCGCGGTGTCCGGGAGGCCTACGACCGCGGTTACGACCGGATCTGGCTGATGGACGACGACGTCGTGCCGGCGCCGGACTGCCTCGCCGTGCTGCTGGCCCAGGACGAGGCGTGCCTGATGGCCGTGCGCGAGGACCTCCACGGCCGGCTGGTGGAGAAGGCGGCCACCGTGTTCGACCTCTCCAGTCCGCTGGCGATCAAGCCGAAGACCGCGATGGTCGAGACCACCTACGGCAGCCGGGACGCGATGCCGGAGCGGGTGGAGCTCCAGAACGTCGCGTTCGAGGGGTTCATGGTCCGGCGTGAGGTGGTGGAGCGGATCGGGCTGCCGGACCCGTCGTACTTCATCTTCTACGACGACGTCGACTTCGCGGTCCGCGCGAGGCGCGCCGGCTACCGGATCTGGGCCGTGCGCGACGCGGTGCTGGTGCGTCAGCTCGACTTCGACCAGCAGCACGACCTCTCCGGATGGAAGGGGTTCTACATGTACCGCAACCTCTTCGTCGTCCACTTCCGCTACGGCGAGCACCTGCTGGTGAGATGGAAGCCCTACCTGATCGTGCTCGCCGTTTTGCTGCTGTCGCCGGTGCGCGGCGGTCGGGCCGAGGCGGCCAACGTGGCCCGCGCGATCCGCTCCGCGCGTGGGATGCGCCACGTTCCCGACGTGGCGGAGCCGTCGGGCCTTCGCCGGTAGATAGACTCGCCGGGGCCCCTTGGCGGCCCGAGCCCCAACCCAGGAGTGTGTGTTGAACCCCGATCTCGTCGTCGTCGGCTCCGGCCTGTTCGGACTGACGATCGCCGAACGCTGTGCCAGCGAGCTCGACCTCAACGTCCTGGTGGTCGAGCGGCGGCACCACATCGGCGGCAACGCCTACAGCGAGGCCGACCCGGAGACCGGGATCGAGATGCACGTCTACGGCGCACACCTCTTCCACACCTCGAACCGGAGGGTGTGGGACTACGTCAACCGGTTCACCTCGTTCACGAACTACCAGCACCGGGTGTTCGGCCAGTACGCCGGGCAGGTCTACTCGCTGCCGATGAACCTCGGGTTGATCAACCAGTTCTTCGGGAAGATGCACACGCCCGACGAGGCGCGCACCCTGATCGCCGAGCAGGCGAGCGAGATCGACACCGCCGAGGCGTCGAACCTCGAGGAGAAGGCGATCAGCCTGGTCGGGCGCCCGCTCTACGAGGCGTTCATCAAGGGCTACACCGCCAAGCAGTGGCAGACCGACCCGACCCGGCTGAGCGCGGACATCATCACGCGGCTCCCGGTGCGCTACAACTTCGACAACCGGTGGTTCAACGACACCTACGAGGGCCTCCCGGTCGACGGCTACACGGCGTGGCTGCGCAAGATGGCCGACCATCCCAACATCGAGGTGCGGCTCGAGACCGACTGGTTCGACTCGGAGCAGATCGTGGCCGACGACTACAAGGGGAAGATCCCGATCGTCTACACCGGGCCGGTCGATGAGTACTTCGGCAACTCCGAGGGCCGCTTGTCCTGGCGCACCGTGGACCTGGAGGCGGAGGTCAGGCAGGTCGACGACTTCCAG
>Ga0207675_100002329_pt1 | contig 18829 bp, 18 predicted proteins | sample KBSSwiS42_FD_184305 | JGI IMG/M metagenome (GOLD analysis project Ga0207675, IMG submission 184305) | Switchgrass rhizosphere microbial communities from Kellogg Biological Station, Michigan, USA - KBS Switchgrass S4-2 (SPAdes) (version 2) | ecosystem: Host-associated > Plants > Roots >...
CTCCACGATCAAAATCGCCGGTCGCAGGGCTGGGACCGCCGACGGGATTGTGCTGTATAGAGTCATCCGTATCCCCTGCGCGAGTCAGACCCGGCTGCTCACGAGTGCCTCGCCCTCTGATTCGGGCAAGGCGTCGAATGATGTCGGGCCTCGGCCCGGTCGCGTAATCAGGTAACTCCCTATCTCGCGGCGTGCCGCGGCGGCGTGTCCCCAATGCTAGTGAAGGTCGACGTTGTTTCAGTTGCTGCGGTGCGTGGTTGTGCCGACGTGTCGCGTGACGTCATGTCTTGGCTAGCACGGTAAGTGCCGGCAACGTGAAGCTGCCGGGAAGAAACGTATGATCGGCAAGGCTGGCCGTAGGCAGCGGCGGCCATGTCGGACCCGATCTCGGGGGAATCAGCGGTCAGTTGCGCCCTAACACTGGCTCACTACTCATCGCCTCAGCCGGTAGACAATGTGACGTTCGAAGACCTTCAACGAGCGGTGGACAAACTCGCACTTGAAGATCGGGTTGCCTTGTGGCGCTCATGCCCCGCGCCCCACGCCCCCGATCAGCTATTAATACTCGACTCGACTCTCACAACCAGCGGGCTCCGGTATTGCCCGCGGTGCCTCGTGGCCTTTACCACCGATGGCCGCGCGGTGAACGCTCCGGGTCGCCGGTACGAACGCTGACGTGTGAGCAAACCGGATTACCAGCGTGTTTACCGGAGCGCGGAATGGCCCACCTTCGCGCTACGGTGGGCAACCTTCGCGTGGCTAGCCAACCGTAGCTCGCTCAGGTCATCAGTGAGGTGCTAACAGTGTGATGCGTCGGCGGTTAGCGATAGCGCGGTCGTTCACCGGCGTTCGCTCGAGTGCTCTGGATTCGACCCCCGTCCTGGAGACATTTTGGACACGCTCGTGATCATGTTCGACACGAACTGATCGCTCGGGTCCCTTCGCGGGATCGGCCAATCCACGCCGTGAGCGTCGGATTTACGCAGCTCCCGGAAGCCCCGCAGCTTTCCACGCTTCAACGCCACCCTTCAACGCCTTGACTGAGGTGAAGCCCTGAGCGCGGTATTTCGCTGCCTGACCGGCAGCGCTGCCTTCTGCCGGTCAGGCGCAGAAGAAGATGATTTCCTGGCTCTTCGGCAGCGATGCCGCCTTTGCCTGAAAGTCGGTCAGCGAAATGGACCCGTCTAAACCGACCGCTCTGCACTTCGCTTCGTCTTCGTAAGCGCAGACGAGGAGTGCCTGGTTCGCGCCTACTTTTCTGTGCGTTTCCTCAACACTAATCCGCTCGATGTCTGGCATGTGTCCCTCTGTGTGGGCATGGCGTTGAAGGTGCGCTGTTGCGTCAGCAAGTGGGAGCGAGTTTACACTGGAACATCGACGACCAAGGATGCGGTCGCTTCTTGGTTCGCGAGGTTGATGGGACCTGAACAGCCGGCTCTCGCCACACCTTTGCACCGTTGCCGTAAACTACGCCGATGCGCAGGATAGGCGACCTCGCCCTTTGCATCGTCGCCGCCGGACTTTGCGTCTTCGCGGATGTTGGCCGACCGGCTGCGACGGCGGTCGCGATCGGGCGACTTCCCGACAACGGAATCCAGCCGCAGGCGGCCATCGACAGCATGGGCGGCGTTCATCTGATTTTTTTCCGCGGCACACCCGCGCATGGCGACCTGTTCTATATGGTGTCGGCGGACGGCGGTCGCACCTTTGCCACGCCGGTCCAGGTGAATTCGATTCCGGGCTCAGCGATTGCGACCGGCACGGTGCGCGGCGGCCAGATTGCGGTCGGCCGTTCGGGTCGCGTCCATGTCGCGTGGAATGGCTCGCAATCCGCGGGACCCGGGGCAACGCCGATGTTCTACACGCGGCTGAACTCAGAACGGACCGCATTCGAGCCGCAGCGCGATGTCATGCATGGCGGCTACAACATCGACGGCGGAGGCGCGGTCGCTGCCGACCGCGACGGGCACGTGTATGTCGTGTGGCATGCAAACGTTCCCGGAGAGCGCGAAGAAGGGCAGCGCCGCGTCTGGGTTGCGCGATCGGATGACGACGGGCGCACGTTCGAGCACGAGCGAGCGGTGTTCGATGAACCCACGGGCGCGTGCGGGTGTTGTGGTCTCGGCGCATTCGCCGATCGCCGCGGCGCGCTGTACGTGCTGTTCCGGTCGGCGTTCGAGGTGATGAATCGGGACATGTACCTGCTCACGTCGCGCGACCTTGGAAAGCATTTCGACGGCAAGCGCATCGATCGATGGGACGTCGGCGCGTGCGTCATGAGCACCCAGGCATTCGCCGAGGGTGTGTCCGGAATGTTCACTGCGTGGGAAACGAAAGGCCAGATCTACATGGCCCGAGTCGACGCCGCCAGTGGCAACGTCTCGCAGGTCGTCGCGGCACCCGGCGACGACCGCACACGTAAACATCCCGCTCTTGCGGTTGGTGATGACGGCACCGTACTCCTGGCCTGGACCGAGGAAACCGCGTGGAACAAGGGCGGCGCGGCGGCGTGGCAGTTGTTCAGCGCAGATGGACGCCCGATCGGCGAGACGGATCGCGCCGGTGGTGTTCCTGTCTGGGGTCTCGTGGCGGCGTATTCTCGGCCCGGCGGCGGCTTCGCCCTGACGTATTAGCGCTGAGCATCTGGTTTGTCCACCATCCCCACCGGAGATAAATTTCCTCTCGCATGCATATTCGGTAAACGTGTGAACGCTGTGACGATTCGATCCTTCGTGCGCGCGGCCGCGATCGGGTCAACTCCCGGCCTCGCCCTGGTTTGCGCGAGCAGACGCGCAGCGAATTCCTCGCGAACCCGATGAGATTCTCGAACAAACCAAAGCCGTAAGTCGTATGTATCCCGACCTGTTCCAGATCGGCACGTTCGAGGTCACCAGCTTCGGCGTGATGATGGCGGTCGCCGTTCTGATTGGCTTATGGCTGTTCCGCCGCGAGCTGCGGCGGTCCGACTTGGCGGCAGACGCCGCCGACGCCGGGATTGTCGGCGTGGTCGGCGGCTTCGCTGGCGCCAAGCTGCTGTGGACCATCGAGCACGCAGCCGAGGCACCGACGATGGATCTGTTGTTGTCGCGCGGGGGCCTGAGTTGGTACGGAGGATTTCTTGGCGGCGTCGGTGCCGGACTCGCCTACATCGTCCTGCGCGGATGGCCGGTAGTACCGACCCTCGCTGCCGCGACGCCGGCGCTGGCATTCGGACACCTGATCGGGCGAATCGGCTGTTTCCTCGTTGGCGACGACTACGGTCGGCCGACTGATCTTCCCTGGGGCGTGGCATTCCCGAAGGGGTTGCCACCGACGACGTTGCGTGTTCATCCGGCGCAGCTGTACGAAGCGATTGGTCTCGGTGTGCTTGGATGGCTCCTGCTCAAGTGGCGGCGGAGCGGTGTGCCGGACGCGATCGTCCTGGGACGATACTTCATCGGCGCAGGCGCACTTCGATTCCTCATCGAATTCATCCGCGTGAACCAGCGTGTCGTCGGGATCTTCTCGATCGCCCATCTAGCCTCGCTGGCGGCCGTCGGCGTGGGGTCCGCGCTGCTGGTCTCAAACCAGCCGTTGGGCAGGTCCAGAGCGGGCACGTCCTCTCCGCAGATGGGACACGGCTCCAACGCAACACGACCACGCCATCCGGGTCGTCCAGCCTAAGCCCCACACGCAAAGCCTGGCAGGTGGTGTCCCGATCACGGGCGATCGGGTCATCAAAGCGGTCCGCAGTGCGCAGCGTGTGGCGGGTCTCCCGGAGACATTCTGGACACGCGAACGGCGAGATCGGGAAGTGATTGAGCTGTAGAAAGTTGGTAAAGCGGGCTACGGGGATCGAACCCGTGTCCGAGGCTTGGGAAGCCTCTGTACTACCATTGTACTAAGCCCGCAAATTGAACGGCGCTGGCAGCTGGCGCGTTGCTGATTGGTGAGTTGGTGGATTCAATCACCAACGCTCCGATTCTTCAACTCGCCAATTGTATTCTCACGCGCGGATCAGCGCCAGCACCTCGTCGCGCTTCCGATCCATCAACGCCGCCGTCTTCGCCTCCAGGTTCAGCCGCAGCAGCGGCTCGGTGTTCGACGGTCGGACGTTGAAGTGCCAGTCGGGATATTCCACCGACAGGCCATCGAGCTGGTACTGGTGGCCGTCGGCGTACTTCGCGGCAATCGCCACCAGTCGCGGCGGCACTTCGTTCATGCTCTTCAGCTTGGTATTGATCTCGCCCGAGATGAAGTACTTGTCGTTCAGCGGCTTCAGCAGATCGTGCAGCGTGAGCCCCTTGCGCGACATCAGCTCCAGCATCAGCAGCGCCGGGATGAAGCCGTTGTCAGCGTAAAAGTTGTCGCGGAAGTAGTAGTGTCCGGTCACCTCGCCGCCGAACACCGCGTTGGTCTCGCGCATCCGCCGCTTGAAGAACGCATGCCCGACCCGGTTCATCAGCGAGGTGCCGCCGTATTTCGCCACCGTGTCCTTCACCGCGTAGCTGGCGCGCAGGTCGTAGATGATCGTCGACCCGGGACTCTTGATCAGGAACGCCTCGGCGAGCAGCGCCGTGATGAAGTCGCCCGACGCGAACGCGCCGGTGCCGTCGATGAAGAAGCAGCGGTCGGCGTCGCCGTCCCAGGCGATGCCGATGTCCGCCTTCTCGGCCAGCACCTTCTCGGTGATGTCGCGGCGGTTCTCCTCGATCAGCGGATTGGCCTCGTGGTTGGGGAAGCGGCCGTCGATGTCGAAGCAGAGCCTGGTGGTCTTGCACGGCAGGCGATCGAACAGCTTCGGCGCCACCAGCCCGCCCATGCCGCTGCCGGCGTCGAGCACCACGTTGAACGGCTTGATCACGGACACGTCGATGAACGACAGCACGTGATCGACATAAGGCCCGAGGATGTCCTTCTGCGTCACCTTGCCGGGCGCCGTCGCGGCCGGCAGCGTTCCGCCGGTGATCATCTGGCGGATCTCGGCAAGCCCTTCCTCGCCGCTCAGCGGAAAGGCCTCCTTCCGAACCATCTTCATGCCGTTGTACTGCTTGGGGTTGTGCGAGGCGGTGACCTGCACGCCACCGTCGTGGCCGTCGCGGGCGACGGCGAAATACAGCATGTCGGTGGAGATCATCCCGTAGTCGACGACGTCGGCGCCCTGCGCTGAAGCGCCCTCGATGAACGCGGTGGCGAGCGCCGGGGAAGAGAGACGCATGTCGCGGCCGACCGCGATCCGCTTCGCCTTCAGATAGGCGACGAAGGCGCCGCCGATCGCGCGCGCCGCGTCCTCGTCGATCTCGTCGGGATAGATGCCGCGAACGTCGTAGGCCTTGAAGATGTCCGGATTCAGATGCATGGTCAGCTGGCAGGTGTCGCTCAGAGTCGACTGTAATCGGTGACGACCGACTTGTCGCCGAGCACGACGCCATCGTCGACGATCGCGCTGCGGCCGATGTGGCAGTGGCGGCCGAGGATCGACCGCTGGACGACGGCCTCCTGGCTGATGCGGGTGTTCGCCCACAGGATCGACCCGTGCAGCGCCGCGTGCTCCTCGATGTGGCACTGCCGGCCGACGACGCTGTAGGGGCCGATGCGGGCGGCGGTCTTCACCACCGCGCCCTCATCGATGAAGCAGGGGCCTTCGACCACCGCGCCTTCCTCGATGCGCGCGTCGGGAGCGGTCCAGATCGTCGCCGGCGCGGCGGCAAACGGCGCGCCTTTCGGCCCGCGGTGGCCGACGAACCGGCCGTCCATGATGTCGCGGTGCACCTGCATGTACTTTTCCGGCGTGCCGATGTCGATCCAGTAGCCGCGGTAGACGTAGGCGACGAAGGTCTCGTGGCGCTCGATCAGCGACGGGAAGAAGCTGCGCTCGATCGACCAGGGCGTGTCCTTCGGGATGCGGTCGAAGGTCTCCGGCTCGAGGATGTAGATGCCGGCATTGATCGTGTCGCAGGTGATCTCGTCGGCGTTCGGCTTCTCGAGGAACCGCTGGATGTTGCCGTCCGGATCGGTTTCGACCAGGCCGTAGGCGCTCGGGTTGTCGACCGGCGTCAGCACGATCGTCGCCTTGGCCTTGCGTTCGCGATGCAGCGCGATCACCGACGCCAGATCCACCTGCGTCAGGACGTCGCCGTTGAACACCACCACCGACTCGCGCAGCGACTCGCCGGCGTAGCGCACCGCCCCGGCGGTGCCGAGCGGCGCCGGCTCGACCACGTAGCGGATCGCCAGCCCGGTGTCGCTGCCATCGCCGAAGATCTCTTCAATTCGCCGCGGCTGATAGTTGAGGCTGAGGATGACTTCGTCGATCTCCGGCACCTGCTTCAGCAGATCGAGCTGATAGTGCAGGAACGGCCGGTCGAAGATCGGAACGATCGGCTTCGGGGTGTGAATCGTCAGCGGGCGCAGGCGCGTGCCCTTCCCCCCGGCCAGCAGTATCGCTTTCATCGCAACCGCCAATGTTATCATGTGACCCACGGGCAGTTTGATGAACCTCCCGAACTCGCTCACCGTCACGCGCATCTTTCTCGTGCCGCTGCTCGTGGTGGTGCTGCTGACCAAGTTCGAAGGGCGGCAGATTCTCGGCGTGCCGAAGGAGTTCGTCGGCGCGGCGATCTTCGCGCTCGCCTCGCTCACCGACTGGGCCGACGGCTATCTCGCGCGCCGCCGCAAGCAGATCACCCCGCTCGGACAGGTGATCGATCCGCTCGCCGACAAGCTGCTCACCTCGGCGGCGCTGATTTCACTGGTGCAGATGGATCTGGCGCAGTCGTGGATGGTCGCGGTGATCATCGGCCGCGAGTTCGCGGTCACCACGCTGCGCAGCCTCGCCTACGCGCGCGGCGTCGTCATGCCGGCGTCGCCGCTCGGCAAGATCAAGATGGTGGCGCAGGTGGTGGCGATCCTCGCGCTGATCCTCGCCCACGGGCAGATGCCGGGCACGTTCCTGATCGGGCAGGCGGCGCTGTGGGTGGTCGTGGCCACGGCGCTGGTCTCGGGCGCCGATTACTTCCGCCGCTTCAACGCCATCCTCAACCCGCGCGTCGCGCCGATCGCGGCCGGCCGGCGATCGACCGATCGCAAAGCCGGGTAGCGCAGAGACCGCAGAGCGAGCAGAGACCGCAGAGGAACACCGCGGGCGCGCTACTTGCGCGGCACGACGAAGTCGCCGGCGCGAATCGCATCCCGTGCGCTCGTGATCCGCGTCAGCGATATCTGCGGGCCGACGGTGACGACAACGGCTTCGCCGACCGGCGTGAGCGGCATGCCGCGGGCGGGCAGCGATCGGAAGAGCGCGAACCGCGCGCCTGGTGCGATGCCGTGCTCGCTGCCGCGATCGACCAGCGCGAAATCGCCCGCCGCCATCGTGCTGCGATCCTCGTTGCCGATCACGATCTGGCCCATCGCGTTGAAGTCGGGCTGGCCCGGCGCCTCGTCGCTCTCGACGCCCGGGGGCACCACCGGCGCGACGAACGGTTCCAGGTAGTCGTTGGCGGCAACCGGACCGCAGACGTGCTCGAAGGTGGCAACGGCGGTCGATTCGTTGACCGCGACGATGCGGATCCAGCCGCCGGTGCGGGCGCCCTGGTGGCCGGCGCTGGAGCCGTAGGTGCCGAAGCGGTTGGCGCGGCGCACGAAGTACAGCTGACCGACCTGGAGGCCGGCTCCGCTGCCGCCGCCGATCATCAGCATGTCGCCGCTGCCGAACTCGGTGCGGGCGACGACGTCCTGCGCGCCGATCACGCGCAGCAGCTTGCCGGTCGGCGTATCGAGCGTCGGCGGCGGGGCGCAGGCCACCGCAACCTCCAGCGGCGACATCGCCGGGGTCTGGGCGAGCGCCGATCCGGCCGCAGCGACAATCAGCGCCGCAGCCAGCATGACGCGAATCGATCGCATGCTAGCCTCCCGTTGGTTTGGCGAGCGCCTGGGTCTTCAACTCCGAGATCCGCTTGTGCGCCAGCTCGAGGTACTGACTCTCGGTGAACTCCTCGACCAGCTTCTCGAAGTAGGGGAGCGCCTCCGCCTCTTTCTTGGTGCGGGCGAGCGACTCGGCGAGGTGATAGAACACCGCGTCGCGGCCGGTGTATTCGGGGTCGTCCTTCAAGAGCGCCTTGAGCCGGGTGATGGCGCCGGGATACCAGCGCTGCCGGAAATAGAAATAGCCGACGAGGTAGTCCGATTCGCTCAGGCGATCGCGCGCCTCGCGGTACTTGGTGCGGACCTCCGGCATCAACGTGCTGTTCGGGTAGCGGGCGATGAAGGCCTCGAACTCCTTGATCGCCTCGCGCGTTTCCGTCTGATCGCGCTGCGGCGCGCGCATCTGGCGGACATGCGACATGGCGAGCTTGTACTGCGCGTAGTCGGCGCGGGGGTTGGTCGGATAGAACGTCAGGAACTCGCGAAACTCGTTGAGCGCCAGGACCAGCGCTTCAGCGGTCCCTTCACCGAGGTAGGTGTCGCCGATTCCGAGCTTGGCGTCGGGGCGATAGGGGCTCTGCGTGTAGGTTTCGGTGACCTGCTTGAAGAACTCGCGCGCGGTGATCCACTTCTTGTTGTTGAGCGCGTCGGTCCCCTTGTCGAACAGGAACTTGTCGGGCTCGTTGGTACCGGCCGGCACGGCGCCGCGGGTGCGGGCGGCGCACGCGGCTGCCGCGGTCGTCAACGCCACGGCCAGACAGCAGGAGAGGATCGAGCGCAGGGACAGTCCAGATCGTTCGATAATCACAGTATTCCAGTCAGCCACCGGTACTCGGCCGCGAGCCCTTCTTCCAGGCCCACGGTGGGCTGATAGCCCAGATCGGCACGCGCGAGCGACGTGTCGGCATAGGTGTGCCGCATATCGCCCTTCTGTACCGGATCGACGTGGATCAGGGGCTTTCGGCCGGCGATGCGCCCAATCATCTCGAGCACCTGGTTGACCGACACCCGCGATCCGCCTCCGATATTGTACACGCGGCCCGGAACCCCCCGTTTGGCGGCCGCCACGTTGGCGGCAACCGCATCCGAGACGAACGTGAAGTCGCGCGTCTGATCGCCGTCGCCGAAGAGCGAGATCGGCTCGCCGCGAATGGTCGCGCGCAGGAACTTGTGAAAGCCCATGTCCGGCCTCTGCCGTGGGCCGTAGACGGTGAAATACCGCAAGGAAACCGTCGGCACGCCGTAATTCGAGAAGTACAGATAGCAGAGCTGTTCGGCCGCGAGCTTCGAGACACCGTAGGGCGACACCGGCTGAGGCAGCGCATCCTCGCGCATCGGCATGGCGACGAGGTCGCCGTACACCGACGAGCTCGACGAGTAGACGACCTTCTCGAGGTTCGGCATGCCGCACGAGGCTTCGAGCAGCGCCTGGGTCGCCGCGATGTTGTTCACGGTATAGACGGCGAAATCGCGTCCCCAGCTCTTGCGCACGCCGGCCTGCGCCGCGAGATGAAAGATGTGCGTGCGGTCCTTCAACTGCTGGCGCAGGTCGACATCCTGGAGCCGCGCCTCGATGAAGCGGAAACGCGGATGCGCCAGCGCGCCGGCCAGGTTCCGCTCCTTGTATTCGCGCGGGTAGTAGTCGGTGAAGCAGTCGATGCCGACGACATCTTCGCCGTCGGCGAGCAGCCGGTCGGCGAGGGTCGAGCCGATGAACCCGGCGACGCCTGTGACAAGTGCTTTCATGTGAACAACGTCCTGACGCGATCGGGCAGCCGGCAGGGGCGGCCGCCCCGGTCGAGCGTGGCGTGCACGGTCGTCCCGGTCGCCAGCGTGGCGGCGTCCGCGAGGCGCACCACTTCGTACGCGAACTGCACACGAACCGGCGAGAGCAGCGCTCCCGTGGTCCGCACCTCGAGGTCGTCGTCGTAGCGCGCCGGCTCGCGGTAGGCGCAGTGCGCTTCGATTACCGGCAGGGCAAACCCCTCGACTTCCATCTCGCGGTAGCTCCACCCCGACTCGCGCAGAAGATCCGTGCGGCCCACCTCGAACCAGACGAAGTAGTGGCCGTAGTAGACGATCCCCATCTTGTCCGTTTCGGCATACCGCACGCGGAGGCGAGACGAGGAGCGGAGCGGCCGTGCCTCGGTCATCGGGAAACGGCGATCGGTGGGACGGCGGCGAGCGCGGCCGCCTTCAGCTCGCGAGCCGCCCGCTCGGGGTCGGGCGTGTTGAAGATCGCCGAGCCGGCGACGATCATCCGTGCGCCGGCCGCCACCACGCGCGCGACGGTGTGGAGATCGATGCCGCCGTCGATCTCGACCAGCGCGTCGTTGCCGGCCGCGTCGAGCAGCGCGCGCACGGCCCGCACCTTCGCGTCGCTGCGCGGGATGAACGTCTGGCCGCCGAACCCCGGGTTGACCGACATCACCAGCACGTAGTCGACGTCGGCGGCAATCTCGCCGAGCGCCGCGGCCGGCGTCGCCGGGTTGATGACCACGCCCGCCTTGACGCCGCGCGCCTTGATCGCGTGCACCGTCCGGTGCATGTGCGGCAGCACCTCGGCGTGCACCGAGATCATCGCCGCGCCGGCGTCGGCGAACGCGTCGATGTAGCGGTCCGGTTCCTCGATCATCAGGTGCACGTCGAGCGGGACGCGCGCGATCCGCTTCAGCGACTTCACGACCGGGACGCCGATGGTGATGTTGGGCACGAAGTGACCATCCATCACGTCGACGTGAATCAGGTCGGCGCCGCCGCGCTGCACCGCCGCCACCGCGTCGCCGAGGGCCGAGAAATCGGCCGAGAGGATCGAGGGGGCGAGGAGCACGCTCACCGGCTCACCTCGAGCGAGATCGGTTCGCCCGGCGCGATCTGGAAGCCGGCCTGCGGGCTCTGCCGGATGACGATCCCGGCGGCAACGCCGGGATAGGGCGTCGATCCAACCACCGCGACGCGGAAGCCGCGATCGCGCAGGATGCCGGCGGCGCGATCGCCGTTGACGCCGATGAGATCGGGCATCACGTAGCTGGCGCCACGCTCGCCGCGATTCACCAGCAGCGCCACGCTCGCGCTCGCCGTCTTCGGCGGCGGCGTCTGCGCGACCACGACGTCAGGCATGAAGCTCTGCGAGCGGATCTCGGCGACGTCGGCCAGCGTCAGGCCATCCTGCGACAGCCGCATCTGCGCGGTGCGATCGGTTTCACCCACCAGCCCCGGCACCGTCGATGCCCGCTGACCGGCGCTGAGCCAGACCCGCAGAGTCCGCTGCCGGCGCGCGATCGAGCCCGGCGCGGGATCCTGCGCGAGCACGCGCCCGGCGGCGATCTTCGGATCCAGCCGGCGCGCGTCGTCGACCTTCAGCGTCAACCCGAAGTTTGCCGCCAACGCGCTCGCCTCGTTGGCCGTGCGGTTGGTGAAGTCGGGCACCTGCACCTCGCGCGCGCGCAGCGCGACGCGCATCGCGGCGGCGGCGAAGACGACGTAGGTCGCGACCAGCGCGCTGCCCAGAAGCAGGAGTTTCCCTGCGCTCCACACCCGCGTTTTGAGGGCTACCAAGCAGCGGGGATCGTACCACAGAGGTCATGGGCGCTCGAAAACGGCGCCAAAGAACGCTTCGAGTCCGTGGCGGTGCGGTTCCGTGCGCAGGTGGCCGCGCGCATCGACCAGCACGTCGGCAAGCGCCGGATGCGCTTCGCGCGCCGGGATCGGGACGAACGACGGCGTCGAGGCGAGAAACGCATCCGCGACCGCTTCATTTTCTTCGGGCTCGCTCGAGCAGGTGGCATAGATCAGCCGCCCGCCCGGCGCCACGCGCTCGGCCGCATGCTGCAGCATCGTCAACTCGGCGGCGGCGAGGGTGACGAGGTCGGCTTCGCGCCGCCGCCAGCGGATGTCCGGATCGCGCCGCAGCGTGCCCAGGCCGGAACACGGGGCGTCGACGAGCACGCAGGCGAACGCTGCCCGAAAGGGCAGCGGCTTCAACAGGTCTGCCTGAACGATGCGCACGTTCGACGCCCGGGAAGCCGCAACGGTGCGTCGAAGGAGATCGATCCGCCGCTCCCGCACATCGCAGGCAACCAGCAGCCCCTGGCCCGCCATCGCCGCCGCGAGCGCCGTGGTCTTGCCGCCAGGCGACGCGCACGCATCGAGGACGCTGCCCGACACGTGCTCGCCTGCGAGCATCGCGACGAGCTGCGAGGCCTCGTCCTGCGCGACGAACCAGCCTTCCTCCAGGCCTCGGCCGCGAAGCGGATAGCCCTCGTCGACAATCAGGCCGTCGACGGCGTAGGTCGCAAGGTGCGCCTTCACGCCCTCGTCTGCCAGCCGTGCCACGAGCTGCTGCGGCGTCAGCTGCAGGCGATTGGCGCGCAGCGTCACCGCGCCTGGCGCGTTGTTGAACTGCAGCCACGCCTCGGCCGCCTCGAACCCGAACCGATCGAGCCATCGCGCGGCCAGCCACCGCGGATGCGACAGCGAGACGCTCAGATAATCGAGCACGGCTGCACGATCGCCAGGGTCGTGCGGCCGGGGCGGCAGCGGCAGCGAGTCGCGCCGTCGCGAGATGGTCCGCAGTACCGCGTTGACGAAGCCGCTTGCGCTTCGCTTGCCCGCCCGCCCTGCAAGGTTCACCGCATCGTCGACGACCGCCGACGCCGGGACCCGCGTCAGGTGAAGCAGCTGATACGCGCTGAGGCGCAGGATTTCGACGATCTCCGGATCGAGGCGCGAGATCGCGCGCTTCGAGAATTCGACAATCAGGTGATCGAGCGCGGCACGCCAGCGCTGCACGCCGCTGGCAATCTCGGCCGCCAGCGCACGGTCGCGGTCGTCGCGCAGGTTGCTGCGGGCGAACGCAATGGCCGTCGGCAGATCCGCGTTGCCCGCGGAAACCGCGGTGAGGATGTCGAAGGCGGCAATCCGCGCCGGGGAAATCACGGCGCGCCAGGGGCGGGGGACCGGGGGCTGGCCGCCGGCTGCACGAAGACATCGCCCGGCGCGAGATGGTGGCCGGCGAGGAAGTCGCGGGCGGTCATCGGCCGCTTGCCTTCGGCCTGGATCTGAGTCAACAGGAGCTGTCCGCGCCCGGTCGCGACGATCAATCGATCGCCGTGGGCCTCGACGATCGTTCCGGGACTGTTCGCGTTCGAGGCGGTCGGCCGCTCAGCGACCTGCGATCGGTGGATGATCAAGCGCGCGCCATGGTGGAAGGCGAAGGCGTGCGGCCACGGGTGAAGGCCGCGAATCAGGTTGTGCACCTCCTCCGCCGGCCGGCTCCAGTCGATGACGCCATCATCTTTGGTCAAGCGGTGCGCGTAGCTGGCCTCGGCGTCGTTTTGCGGCGTCTCGACAGCGGCGCCAGCCGCCAGCGCATCGGTGGCCGCCACGAGCAGGGTCGCGCCGAGCGCGCCGAGATCGCGTTCGACTTCATCGCTGGTGTCTTCGGGTCCAATCGGGCGTTCCACGGTCATGAGCATCGGGCCGGCGTCGAGGGCTTTGACGACGCGCATGATGGTCACGCCGGTCCTGGTTTCTCCGGCGATGATCGCCCGGTGAACCGGCGCGGCGCCGCGATAGCGCGGCAGCAGCGAGGCGTGGACGTTGATCATCCCGAGCCGCGGCGTCGCCAATACCGCGTCGGTGAGGATTTTTCCGTACGCGGCCACGACGCCGAGATCGGCTTCGAGCGCGCCGAGGCGTTCGAGGAACCCGGGTTCCTTCAACCGCTCCGGCTGCAGCACCGGCAACCCGGCAGACACCGCCAGTGCCTTGACCGGAGACGCCGAGGTCTTGTGACCGCGGCCGCGCGGCCGGTCGGGTTGCGTGACGACGCCGACGACGCGGTGCGTCGACCGCAGCAGCGCGTCGAGCGTCGGGACCGCGAACTCAGGGGTGCCGAAGAAGACGACGCGCAGCGCGCCGCCGGCTACCATTTGCCGGCGCGGGTGAGCTTGCGGATTTTACGGACGATCAGATCCCGCTTGATGCCGCGCAGGCGGTCGACGAACAGCGTGCCGTCGAGGTGATCCATCTCGTGCTGGAAGGCGCGGGCGAGTAAGCCGGTGCCCTCGTGCTGAAAGGGCTGGCCGTGCCGGTCCAGCGCCTTGATCACGGCGCGCATCGGCCGCACGACGGTGGCGTTGAAGCCGGGGACGCTGAGGCAGCCTTCCTCTTCGAGCTGCGTGCCGTCGCGCTCGACGAACTCGGGGTTGATCATCACCATCAACCCGTCGGCGTCGCGCCCGACCGAGATGTCGACGACGAAAATCCGCAGCGGCACGCCGACCTGCGGCGCCGCCAGCCCGACGCCCGGCGCCGCATACATCGTCTCGATCATGTCGTCGACGAGGCGATCGATCTCCGGAGTCACGCCATCGACATCGCGGGCCTTCTCGTGAAGCGTGGAGTCGCCGTACTTGAGAATCGGTCGGATCATCGATCGAGCAGACGGCGCGTGGGACGACGACAAACGCAGAACCCGCGGAGCCCGCGGAGTCTTTTGGGGAACTGATTCATTCGGGAAAACCGTTCACCCTCCGCATGATGCCATCTTCGACGAGCCATTTCACATTGAAATTGATCAACAGGCCGACCTTGCAGCCCGACAGACGCAGGTAGGACACGAGCTGCGCGCCGTGCACCGGATGGAACCTGTCGATCGACTTGACTTCGACGATGACTGCGTCCTCGACGAGCAGATCAATACGGTAGCCAACATCCAAGGTCTGGCCTCGATAGGTCACCGCCAACGGCTTCTGCCGCACTATGTGCAAGCCGCTTGCGAGGAGCTCGAACGAGAGGAACGCGTCGTACGCCGATTCGAGAAGTCCGGGCCCGAGCTCGCGATGGACGGAGATCGCTGATTTGATAATCGCTTCCGTGATCGTATTGAGCCGTTCTCTTTCAGACATGCTTGCGCCGACTGCAAATGTCGTCGCAAGCGCTGGCACGCGGAATTCCGAGGAATCGCAAGGGATCATGCGTTCGGCGTGGCAGATTGTGCGAACTCGAATGTCTGCCACGCGAGCAGATTTTGCGGCAAGTGTTTTGGTATAAGAAAGTTTCTGCGCGCTCTGCGGTCTCTGCGTTGATCGTCGTCAGTCAGGGGCTGCCGCCACTATCGAGTGAACCGCTCGGCGGTGCGCTTCTGGAACGCCTTCCAGTTCGCGGTCAGCTCCTCGATTGAGTCGCCGCCGAATTTCTCCATCAGCGCATCGGCGAGGACGATGGCCACCATCGCTTCGCCGACCACCGCCGCGGCGGGGACGGCGCAGACATCGCTGCGCTCGATCGCCGCCGGGCTCTCGGTCATGGTCGCCAGGTCGACCGACCGCAGCGGCTTCATCAGCGTCGAGATCGGCTTCATGAAGGCGGTGATCCGCAGGTCCTCGCCGTTGGTGACGCCACCCTCGAGGCCGCCGGCGTTGTTGGTCGGGCGGCTGACGCCGGGAAACGGCCCGGCGGGCCGCGCATCGCCGCTCGCCACGATTTCGTCGTGCACCCGCGACCCCGGGACGTCGGCGACGCCGGGGCCGAGGCCGATGCCGACCGCCTTGATCGCCGGAATCGACATCAGCGCCTGCGCCAGGCGGCCATCGAGCTTGCGATCCCAGTGCACGTGGCTGCCGAGTCCGGGCGGCACGTCGTGCGCGATCACCTCGAACGCACCGCCCATCGTGTCGCCCGCCTCGCGGGCGCGGTCGATCTCTTCGATCATCCGCTGCTCGACGGCGGTATCAGCGCAGTGCAGCGGCGTGTCGGCGCCGATGGCGCGCACGCGGTCGTAGGAAATCGCCTGCGGATGCGCCACCGCCGCTGAGCCGATGCGGATCACGTGGCTGACGATCTCGACGCCGACGGCGCCAAGCAGCTGGCGCGCAATCGCGCCGACCGCGACGCGCGCCGCCGTCTCGCGCGCGCTCGCCCGCTCGAGCACGTTGCGCATGTCCTCGTGTCCGTACTTGACGAAGCCGGCGAGGTCGGCGTGGCCCGGGCGCGGACGCGTGACCGGCGGGCGATCGGCGCCGGTCGCGTGCGCCGGCATCGCGGCCTCGACGTGCATCGTTCGCTGCCAGTTCTCCCAGTCCTTGTTCGGGATCAGCATCGCGATCGGGCCGCCGGTGGTGATGCCGTGGCGGAGCCCGCTGATCGGCTCGGCGCGATCCGATTCGATCGCCATTCGCCGGCCACGGCCGTAGCCGGTTTGACGCCGGCGCAGATCGGCGGTGATCGCGTCGAAATCGATCGCCAGCCCCGCGGGCACGCCTTCGATGATCGTCGCGAGCGCCTTGCCGTGCGATTCGCCGGCAGTCAGAAATCGCAGCATGCGGTTGTCATTCTATCTGAAAAAATTGCCGCGTCCTGAGCGCCACTCGCACGACGGCTCGCGCGATCGCGCGTGATTCGCGCGGGCCGTTTTCTTGCACCGTCGTCTCGCTCCATCACATCAACACACCAGCGACAGGAGGAGAGCGATGCAACTCGTGGCCGATCGATTCGTCGCGCTCGATGGCGAACGGGCCTTCGACCTTGCGACGGGTGCGCGGGTAGTTCTCGTGGTCGGCAGCGCCGGCGGCGTGTCAGAGCAGCTGCGGTGGGTCGATCGCTGCAACGCCTTCCGCGGCGTGCATCATCCGTTGATCGCGCGGCTGGTCGACTTCGGCCTGGTTGGCGAGGCATCGCGCTTCGAGGCGTGGGCCTGCGGCGCCACGTGGGGCGGGGCGGCGACTGTGCCGGTACTGGTTCGCGACGGCGTGAGGACGTACTTCTCGTCGGCAGGGCTCTCGGCGGGCGCGCTCGCACCAGCGGCGGTGCGCACCGCATTGGACGGCAGCGCGGTGTTGCTACCCGACGCGGGCACCGGCTACCCGGTCGACCCGGATGGCCGTGGTGAAACGATCCCGCTCGCCGGGCGTGCGCTCGCCATCGTCGAACGGCCCGGCCTGCGCGCGCTGGCCGAGATGTTCGACACGGTCGCGACACGGCCTCACGTTGCGTCGCTGTGGGGGCCACGCGGGTCGGGTCGAGACACGGCCGTTGGCGAGATCGCCCGGATCGCGCGCGTGCGCGGGTTCGTTCCCATTGCGGCGCGCCTGGTGACGTCGCGGTGCGCCGAGCTGTGGCGGGGGCGCAGCCTGTTCGTGATTGGCGCAGCAGGCGACGAACGGTGCTGGCCTGCCTTTCTCGACGCGGCGCTCGGCAACGCGCAGCCGCACGCGCTGCTGGTTGTCGGCGAAGAGGAATGCCGGACGGCGGATGGCGTGCGACTGGCGCGCCTGTCTCCAGCCGCACTCATCGGCGCCATCCGTCCGAGTCCGCTGACGCCGGGGCTCGCCGGGGCCGCCTCGAGGCTGGCCGAGCGCGCCGGCGGCATGCCGGGGCAATTCGCCGATCTCGTGTGGCGGCGGCACGCGCAGCCGGCCAGCGAACCACAATCGGCCTCGCGCGGCGTGCGCGCCGCCGAGGGCTCGCCCCAGTACGGTGCCGATGCCGGCGACGATCTGATGGTCCTGAAGCTGCCGGTGGCCGTCTGCAGCTGGCCCGCCCCTGGAGAGCTGGCGACGCTGCGGCGACGGCGCGACGCCGCGGTTGCCGATCTCGCGCGCGGGCGTCATGCCCCCGGGCTCCGTCAGCTGCGTCAGGCGATTGGCGGTCTCGCCCGACGCGGCGATTGGGCCGGGGCGGCGGAGGGGACGCTGGCGCTGGCGAGCCCGCTCGTGCGGCGCGGCCGCGTGCGCGACGCGCTGGCCGCGATCGACGATGCCCGGCAGTACGCGCGGCGCGCCGGCGCGGACGCGACGCTCATCGATCTTGCCGTCCTCAGCGGCGAAGCGTGGATCGACCTGGCGCGGCCGGATGAAGCCGAGAGCGTGCTTGGCTCCGCGATCGCCACCGCTCGCGCCGCCGGCGATGCGCCGCGCGCCGCGTCGGCCACCCTGACGCTGGCGCGGTGCCTCTTCTGGCGTGGCTCGTTTGCCGACGCTGCCGCGCTGCTGGACGGAATCGCGGAGCACCTGCGCGGCGTTGAACGACTGCGGCATCGGCTCCTCGCCGCACGCGTCGCGGTGGGGGTCCGCGATCTGAGCCGGGCGATGTCCGTCCTGCAGGAAGCCCGGGAGATGGCCGGCGGTGAAGGCGGGATGCTCGCACAGGCTGCGGTGCACTCGGTTTGCGCGTTCGTCCATCTCTCGGTGGGCGATTTCGACGCCGTCGACCGCGAGACGAGCGCGGCGCTGATGGCCGCGCGAGCGGCTCGGGATCCGCTGCGCGCCCTGCGTGCGCGGCTCGTTCGGGCCGAAGCCGATCGTCGCCGCGGCCGGGTGGCGGCGGCGGCCACCGCGCTGCAGCAACTGCGGCGGGCGATGAAGTCGACGCCGCCGATCGTGCGAACCCGTTGGGACCTTGCCTCGGCGCTGGCGTCGCAGGAGGGCGATGCGCAGGCCATCGTCGCCCGCTTCGTCTCGGCTACCGGCCTGGGCGCACTGCCGTTGTACGCCGCCGGGATTATCGGTATTGATGTTGCCGAAGAACGGCTGCAGGGACACACGTCCACGCGATTCCCGTTACGACGCAGGTGCCGCCAGCAGGTTCGCCGTAGCCCAACCCGCGATGCAACTCGCGGCGAGCCAGATGAAGAATGACCACCACAAGCCGAAGCACGCGAGCACAACCCCCCGGGAGCACGATGAGACTCGCAAGGACGCTACGTTCATTCGGTGAGAGCGGCAGCATCCGACCTCGCACCGTGCGCAAACGCTTCGGGTCGCGCAGCCCGAGCAAGGCCAACATCGAGCTGCGCAAGCAGAATCAGGAACTGCGTTCGAAGATTGACGATTTGGAACGTCGACACACCGCCGACGCCGCCCAGCTTCGCGCGATGGAGTCGGGCTCGTCGTCCACCGTCCCATCACTTCCGCAGGATCGACTC
>Ga0207675_100002333_pt1 | contig 18809 bp, 14 predicted proteins | sample KBSSwiS42_FD_184305 | JGI IMG/M metagenome (GOLD analysis project Ga0207675, IMG submission 184305) | Switchgrass rhizosphere microbial communities from Kellogg Biological Station, Michigan, USA - KBS Switchgrass S4-2 (SPAdes) (version 2) | ecosystem: Host-associated > Plants > Roots >...
GGGCAACAACGCCTGGCGTCAGCTTGGGAATGGCGGGTCAGCATTCAGCGGAACGCCCTCCCTCGTTTCGGGCGGACTCGCCTTCGCGAAGATCACGGCTGGATCGGGCTTCACGTGCGGTGTAAGCACCGGCGGTGCGACGTACTGCTGGGGAGCGAACAGCATCGGTCAGATCGGAGACGGCGGGAAGATCTCGTACGGGAACGCTTTCGTCGCGGCCCCGCGGCAAGTTGTCGGCGGCAAGGCGTTCCAGAGCGTCACGCTCGGCAACCAGTTCGCCTGCGCGGTTACGACGACCGGCGAGGGGTACTGCTGGGGCAGTAACAACTCGAAGCTCGGGAACGGGCCGACCGGAACGGACTCGTCGTCGCCTGTGCAGGTAGCGGGTGGGCTACTGTTCCAGTCGATCTCGTCGGGGTACGGTCACTCGTGCGGCGTGACGACGTCGCAGCAGGTGTACTGCTGGGGACTCAATGGGTCGGGCCAGCTCGGCTCCGGCGTCGCGAATGGATCGACGCCCGTGCGGTCCGGCAGCATCGAGGCGATCGAGGTTGCCGCGAGCGGGATCGGCACGGGGAGCGGCGCGCACAGCTGCGCGATCAGCGCGAACCGTCTCACCGTGTGGTGTTGGGGACGCAACGACACGGGGCAGCTCGGAAATGGGTCGACGACCGCGGCCGCCACTGCGAATCCCAACCCCGGCGTGGTCGTGACGCAGAAGCCGCTCTAGAACGGCCCCGTGAGGACTTGGCAGTGACCAATAGCGCCGTTGATCCGTGCTAGCGTCTTTGGGCTGTCGTGCGTATGAGAATGAGTTTCCCCGGCCCGGTGTTCCGGCCGTTAGACCATTCTCAGGAGGAAGGAAATGTCGCTTCGGATGCGACCCGTGCGACGGTTCGCGTGGCCGTTAGCGGTCGCGGCGCTCTGGGCGCTCGCCCCGCAATCCCCAATTCGTGCACAGAACGCCACCGGTGCAGCGAAACCCGCGTCGCAGCCGAACGACGAGGAGTATACCAAGAAGATCAAGGAATATCTCCAGGACCCGCGCATCACGACGGAGCTCGTCGACCATCTGCCGGCGTCCAGCACCGTCCCGACGCCGCTCAAGTTCCTTGGTCGCATCGTGGGCACGCCCGGTGAGCTGACGTACGCGAAGGACATGTACCGCTACTTTGATGCCCTCGATGCGGCATCAGACAGGATAAAAGTTTGGCGCATCGGAAAGACCGAAGAGGGCCGCGACATCATCGTCGCCGCGATCGGTGACGAAGCGACGATCCGCGACCTCGACAAGTACAAGGGCTACCTGAACGCGCTGACGGATCCGCGGAAGACCACGGAGGACCAGGCGCGGGAGATCATTGGCACCGCGAAACCGATCTACTGGTTCTTGAGCGGCATGCACTCGCCGGAGAACGGCGGGCCGGAGATGCTGATGGAGATGGCGTATCGCCTCATCGTCGAGGAGACTCCGCTCATTCAGAACATCCGGAAGAACGTGATCACGTTCATCACGCCGGTGATCGAAGTGGATGGGCGCGAGAAGCAGGTCGACACGTACTACTTCAACAAGAAGCTGCCGCAGGGCGCGACGAAGCTGCCGCTCATGTACTGGGGCAAGTACGTCGCGCACGACAACAACCGCGACGGGATGGGCCAGTTCCTCGCGCTCACGCGCACCGTGACGCGCATGCAGAACGAGTGGACGCCCACGATCATGCACGACCTCCACGAGGCGCAGACGTATCTCTACGCGTCGACCGGCACGGGCCCGTACAACGAGGCGCTCGACCCCATCACCGTCGACGAGTGGTGGAACCTCGCCAACAACGACGTCATGGAGATGACGAAGCGCGGCGTGCCGGGCGTGTGGACGTACGGCTTCTACGACGGGTGGGTGCCTAACTACATGTTCTTCATCGCCCACTCGCATAACGCGGTGGGTCGGTTCTAGGAGGTGCAGAGCTACGGGCCGGACAACTACGAGGTGCGGCCCGGCGCGACAACCACGAGCCGAGAGTGGTTCAGGCCGAACCCGCCGCTGCCGTACATCAAGTGGGGCCCGCGCAACAACACCAACATCCAGGAATCCGCCGCCCTCTTCGCGCTCAACCGCGTGGCGAAGGATCGAGAGCTGTATCTGGAGAACTACTGGCTCAAGAACAAGCGATCGGTCGAGAAGGGAAAGAACGGCCCGACATACGGGTGGGTCATCCCTGCCGGACAGCGTCGCAAGGCCGATGCGGCTGACGCGGTGAACGAGCTGCGTCGCCAGGGGCTCGAGATCCAGACGGCGAACGCGCCGTTCAAGGTCGGGAATCTCGAGGTCAAGGCGGGCGACTACATCGTCCGCGCCGATCAGCCGTTCCGCACGCTCGCCGACATGTACTTCTCGCTGCAGAACTATTCGCCGCAGAACCCGGCGCCGTACGACGACACGGGCTGGACGTTCCAGCTCATGCGCAACGTCCGCGTGATCGCCGTCAGCGACAAGAGCATCCAGACGCAGCCCATGACGATGCTCACGAGCGAAGCAAAGGCGGCGGGCGGGGTCGACGGCAGCGGGAGTGTCATCGTCGTCGATCACACGACCGACAACAACCTGATGAAGTTCCGCTTCGCGAACGCCGCGGTGAAGATGCAGGCGGCCGAGGAGGACTTCGATCTTGGCGGCCACAAGTTCCGGGCGGGCGCGTTCATCATACCTAACGCGGATCGTGCGAAGATCGAGCCGCAGCTCAAGGCGCTCGGTCTCTCGGGTTGGGCGGTCGCGGCCGCACCGAGTGTCAAGACGCACGACCTGGACATTCCTCGCATCGGTTACGTGCACGCGTGGCAGCGCACGCAGGACGAGGGGTGGGTGCGCGCGGCGCTCGATACCTATGGCGTCCCCTACACCTACTTCTCCGATCAGAAGCTTCGTGAGGGCAACCTGCGCGCGAAGTACGACGTGATCATCTATCCGCACGTCGGCGGCAGCGCGACGTCGCAGGTGAACGGTATCGCGAAGAATGGGACCACGCCGCTCCCGTACAAGAAGACCGCGGCGACGCCGAACCTTGGCGCACTCGATCAGTCGGATGACATCCGCGGCGGGATGGGGATGGATGGGCTCGTCGAGCTCGCGAAGTTCGTGCAAACAGGTGGCACGCTTATAACCGAGGGAGGGACGTCCACGATCTTCCCGGAGTACGGGATCACCGCGGGTGTGACGGTCGAGGAGCCGCGCGCGCTGTTCGTTCGCGGGTCGATCCTCCGCGGCATCATCAGCGATGCGAAGAGCCCGATCGCCTACGGGTTCGACGGCACGCAGCTGCCGGTCTACTTCAGCCAGGCGCCGGTGTTGGCAGTGAGCACTGGTGGTGGTGGCGGCTTCGGTGGATTCGGTGGTGGCGGCGGGGAAGGCGGCATCAACGGCGGGCTCGGTCAGAACACGACTCCGATGGCCACGCCGCTCAAGCTGTCGCCCTACGAGCTGGATTCGTCGGCGACAACCGGCGGTGCTCGCGCGGGCGCGAGTGGCGACTCGGCGCGATTCCAGAACCTTGCTGGCAATCGTGGCGGAGCAGGTAGTGGCAATACCGACCCGGCGGCGCGTCCGCGCGTGATCATGACGTTCCCGCAGAGCCCTAATGACATGCTGCTCTCGGGGACGCTCGCCGGGGGTCAGGCTCTCTCAGGTCGTGCGCAGATCGTGGACACGAAGTTGGGCAACGGCCACGTGGTGATGTTCGCCATCCGACCATTCTGGCGCTGGCAGACGCAGGGGACGTTTTTCCTCGGCTTCAATACGATCCTGAACTGGAATGACCTCGATGCGGGGAAGGCCGAGGCGCCGCGTCAGCAGCCGGCGACGTCAGGCAACCAGTAGTCGGAGATCCGGTCGCCACTCGAAAGCAATTGAACCGCAGAGGCCGAAGAGGACTACTTCGTTCTCTGCGGCCTGCGCGCGCGCCAGGCTTCGCGAGTCGTTCAGCGTACCCAGCGCCGGCGCGTCGCGCCGCCCGCGTGCTCAGCGTTCGTGGTTTGCCGTGCGACCAGAAACACGGACGCGCGCCACTATTAGTCTCCCGCAGTAGCTTCGGCTTCCTCCGCCGTGTTGGCCGACGGCTTGTCGCCCAGAAGGAAAACTTTCACGCGATCCGCGATGCCGTGCAGCACCAGATACCCGCACGGCACCACCACCAGCGTCAGGATCGACGACAGCGTCAGGCCACCGACGGTCGCGATCGCGAGCGGCTGCATGAGCTCCGAGCCCGCGCCGATCCCCAACGCGATCGGGATCATCGCCACGAGCGAGCAGACCGTCGTCATGACGATCGGGCGCATGCGGACCGCGCCTGCTTCCACCACAGCCGCCACGGCCGGCACGCCGGACTCGCGCCGGTAGTGCTCCACGAACTCCACCAGGAGGATGGAGTTATTCACCACGATGCCGGCCAACAGGATCATGCCTAACAACACGGGCGCGCTGAACGGCGTGTGCGTGATCCACAGGATTCCGATGACGCCGACCATCGCGAGCGGAATGGCCAGCAGGATGACGAGCGGGTCGATGACGCTCTCGTACTGCACCGCGAGCACGACGAACACAAGGAAAATCGCGAGCCCGACCACGAGCATCATCTGCGAGTTGCTCTGCTGCACGGCCTCGAAGTCGCCGCCAATGACGACGCCATACCCGTCCGGCATCTGAAACGACGCCAGTCGCGCGCGGACCGAGTCCACGACCTCGCCAACCGGCGCGACCTCGGACAGCACGTCACCTGAGAGACGTAGCACGCGGTTCTGGTTCTCGCGGCTGATGTTCGACGGGCCGATTGCCGGCCGCACATCGGCGACATCGCGCAGGAAGACCGGTGCGGTGCCTCGCCCGCCCGGGAACAGCATCACCTCGCCGAGCTCCGACGCGCTCGTGAACTTGTTGCGCGGGAAGAGCACGCGGACGTCGTACTCGAAGTTGCCCTGCGTATACTTGGTCGCGATGGTGCCGTCGAGCGCAGTGCGCACCGTGGTGCCCACCGTGGCCACGTCGAGGTTCAGCGCCCGCGCGCGTTCGCGATCGAGCACGATCGCCAGCTGCGGGCTTCCTTCGTCGGTCTGGACGTCGAAGTTGGCCAGCCCGGGGATGCCGCGCAGCCGCTGCGAGAGCTCGCGGCCGAGCTGCTCGAGTTGACCGAGGTCGTCGCCGAGAATGTTGAGCGTGATTGCGTCGCCGGAGCTCGACGTGCGAAGCCCGCGAATGCGCGGCGGCCTGACGAAGACGCGCGCCGACGCAAAGCCCCGGTCGTCGACGCGGCGCTGCAGCTCCTGCACCCACCGCTCGGCGCTCATGCCGCGCTCGCGGACCGGCTTGAGCAGGATGTCGAGGTTGCCGCCACGCCCGAAGCCCGCGTTGGCGTAGACGTGCAGGACGCCCGGCATCTCCTTCGTCACCTGCTCGACGGCGAGCGTCACCTGGTTGCTGACGTTAGGCGGCGTGCCTGGCGGCAGGCGCAGGTTCGCCGAGACGATGCCATCGTCCACCATCGGCAGGAACTGCGAGTCGAACGTTCGCGCGACAAAGCCCGCACCAACGCAAAGCGCCACGGCTGTGCCAAGCACGAGGTAGGGATGCTTGACGGCTCCGCTCGCGATTTTGCGGTAGCGGCCGACCATGGCGTTGAAGCCGCGATCGAACGCGAGGAGTGGCTTGAAGTGCTCGAGACGGCTGGTGAACCGGATCTTCCCGAGCTGCGCCGCGAGCATTGGCACGAGCGTCAGCGCGACGGGCAGGGACGCGAGGTGCGAGATCGAAACGGTGAGAATGAGCTCGCGGAATACGAGCGCCGAGAGCCCCGTGATAAGCAGGAACGGGACGACCGACGCGAGACTCGTGACCGTCGCGGCCACGATCGGGCTCGTCACCTCGGCCGCGCCGACGTGCGCGCCCTCTTCGGCGTCGAGCCCGTCCTTCGCGCGCCGGCGATAGATGTTCTCGAGCATCACGATCGCGTTGTCGAGCAACACGCCCATGCCTAACGCAATGCCGCCGAGTGACATGACGTTCAACGTCAGACCGCCGATGCCCATGGCGATGAACGTGGCCATGACGGCGAGCGGGATCGACAGCCCGACGATCACCGTCTTGCGCAGCGATCGGAGGAACAGCAGCACGACGAGCGACGCGAGGAAGGCGCCGATGAGCGCGGCCTCCTTCACCGAGTTGATCGAATCGCGAATGAACCCGGACTGGTCGTACGTGACGACGTATTTGATGTCCTTGGGGACGAACGAGCTGGTCTGGAGCTGTGCCAGGCGCGCGCGAACGCCGTCGGCCACTTCGACGGTGTTGGCCTCCGGCTGCTTTCTGATCTGGATGCGAACCGCGGGAATGCCGTCGAGTCGTCCCCAACTGCGCTGCTGCTGGCTCGTATCGCGCACGACCGCGACCTCCGACATGGGCACCCGTGCGCCGGTCGGCGTCGTGAGCAGAATCCCGCGGATGTCATCCAGACTGTGGAACTTGCCCGCCGTCTTTCCGATCATCTCGCGATCGGTCGCGGTGACGCGGCCCGCAGCGACGTCCTGGTTCTCGTTGTAGAGCGCGTTGATGATCTGGTTGACCGACAGGCCGTAGCCGCGGAGCCGCGTCGGCTCGAGCTCGACCTGGATCTCCCTAACGAGTCCGCCGTTCAGGTCGAGGGCCGCGACGCCCGGGACCGACAGCAGCTGCGGCCGCAGCCGTTGATCCACCCACTCGCGGAGCGCGATCTGATCGCGCCCTTCGGACGAGAACGCAACCGAGAAGATCGGCTGCTGCGTGGGGTCGTCCTTCGTGGTGACCGGTGGATCGGCTTCCTCGGGGAGGCGCGCGCGCACCCGCTCGACGTTCTTGGCCGCGTCCTGCACGGCGAAGTCGACGTTCGTGCCGTACTTGAACTCGAGCCTGACCTGGACGAACCCCTCGAAGATGTCGCTCGAGATCTTCTCGAGATTCTCCGTGCTCGCGAGCGCGGACTCGAGCGGCTTCGCGATCGTCTCCTCGAGCACCGCCGGCTCGACGCCGGGGTTGCTCACGCGCACGCTGACGTTGGGATAGACGATGCGCGGCAACATGTCGACGGGAATGCGACCGACGTACACCGCCCCGAGCACGAGCAGCGTCGAGGTGAGCATCACCGTGCCGATGGGACGGTTGATTGCCCAGCTCGAGAGTCCGCCGCGACGGCCGCGCGATTTCATTCGGAGCTCCCCGTGCGAGCGACGGGCATCGCCGCGGCAGCGGGCGTATCGACCGTCGGCACTGACTGCCGGCCATCAGGCGCGAGGGGCGGCACGATGCGAACCGGCGAACCGTCCCGAAGCAGTGCCTGGCCGGCGACGATGACGGTGTCGCCGACCGCGAGCCCTTCGAGCACTTCGGTCGTGCCGTCGATGTCCGGGCCTACGCGAACGATTCGCCGCTCGCTCTTTCCCTGGCGGACGATGACGACCGTCCGTGCGCCGGCTGGGCCGATGACCGCGCGTGTCGGGATGAGCAGCACGTCGTTGCGCGAGCCGAGCTTGAACATGGAGCGGACGGTGTATCCAGGACGCAGTTGATCGAGCGCGCTTCCGGTGAGCGCAACTTCGACCGGCACGAGCCGCGTGAGCGAATCAGCGGCGGGGAAGACCCGACGAATGCGGCCCTGAACACGTGCGCCGCCGAGCGCGTCGACGGTGACGTCGACGATCGCGCCCTGGCGGAGCAGGGGCACTTCGAGCTCGGAGACCATGACGCGCGATACGAGCGTCGAGTTGTCGGCTACCGTGAAGAGGCGTGTCTGCGGCGACACGATGTCCCCTGTCTGGAGTCGCCGCTCCGTCACGACACCGTTTATGGGTGAACGAATCGTCGCGTAGCCGAGCCGGGTCTTGAGCTGCTCGAGCGTTGCCTGCGCGCTGGCGAGGGCGGCTCGATCTCGCTCGTATTCGAGGGCCGTGACGATCCGTTGGCGCCAGAGCTCATCGGACCGCTTCGCGGTGGACTCCGCGAGCTCGAGCGCCGCGGTTGCGCTTTTGACCTGTGCCTCGAGCTCACGCGCGTCGATCTGCGCGAGCGTCTGTCCCTCGCGGACGCGGTTGCCCTCCTCGACGTTGACGCTGAGCAAGGCGCCGGACATGAGGGCGTTGACGCCGACGGTGCGGAGCGGCTCGAGGATTCCCGAGACCGTGGAAGTGCGGGCGAGCGTGCCGCGGCTGACGGTCGCGACCTCGACGGGCGAGGGCCGGTTGTTTGCCCGGTTTGGGCCACCGCCGCCCGGTCCGCCCCCGCCGGGCCCACCAGCATTCCCGGTGCGAGAACCGCCCGCCTCCCCCCGTGCGTCGCCGCCGCAGGCGGTGAGCAGCGCGAGGAGCAGGAGCATCGAAAACGTGCGAAGAAGTGGATGTCGTGACATCACGCCTCTTGTGGGTTCCTCAAAAAGGGGCGCCGGAATGCCCGGCGCCAGTGGGCGGAAAGCCCCGTTGCTATACGCGCCACGCGGGCAAAACGCTTGATCAGGCCGCTGGTTGGGATAACGACCACGAGCGCGAGGCCTGTGCATGGCCTCGCGCTCGCTAATTGTTGATGCCTAACGAACCAGCGTCCTTCCGCGGGACGTCTCGGCGTCCGTCAGGGCACGGCGGCGCCAGCCGAAACACCCGACGGAGCGGGAGCGGTCGCGTCATCCTCCTGCCGTCGAGACGCGCGGAACAACCCCGTGGCGGTGTAGAGCACGATCACGAGCACGAGCCACCGCATGACCGTGAGGTTCATCGACTTGACGATGAAAGCGGCGATCAGCACGGCAGGTATCCCGCCGATGAGCAAGCCAATGGACGCCTTCAGATCGAAACCGCGCTCGCGAATGAAGCGGGCACTTGCTACCGGCATGAGGAAGGCGCACGAGCCCATCATGATGGGGAACGCTGTCTTCACGTTCATACCAAGCAGCGCGATCATGATCATGCACGGCGCATAGAGGCCGATGCCGAGCGTCATGAGTGCGCCGAGCATGAAATTGCCGAGGAAGCCGAGCACGAGGCGTGTTCCGGTGAGGCCGAGCAGAGCGCCGCCCTCGGGCGCCGGCCGCAACAGCGTGAACAGCAGCAGGATCGACGCGACGAACAAGGCGATAGCCATCCCGAACTGAATCCGCTTTCGTGACCAGTTTGCCACGACGCCCGCACCAATCCACGCGCCGAGGACGGACGCGACAATCAACAAAATGAGTGTCTTCGGATCGACTTCGACGAGCTTCGTGTAAATGAACGCCTGAACGATCGTTGGCAGGGTGTGGCCGACGTTGAGCGTTCCGGGAATCTTCTCGTCGCGCACGAGCGAGAACTTCCGAAAGAGCGCGGTGGTCGTGGCGAACGACCCGATCCCGAGCGTGTCGAAGAAGTTCGTTATGAAGCCTGTGCCAACGCGCAACGCGTCTGGTGTCGCGGCGTCGCCTTCGCGTCGGCCTCGCGAGGTGGCGCGGGCGACCAGCACGATGTACGAGAGGGCGACGAGCGCGAGAACGACGAGGAGGGCGTCGCGTGGATCGACCAGCCAGGCAGAACTCATCGGGACTCCACAGGACGAAACATGACGGGATTGTGCGTGGGGATTGCCGTGGATATTGTATCCGAAGCTCACCCCTCGCAACCGAAATTTCCGGCCGATGCCGCGATCCGACCAGCCTCGCACATTGCCCGCCGCCACTCCCCAGAGCAGGCGCGGCGGCGCGCGACCAACGACAGGGCCCGAAGCCTCCAACATCGGGCTCGTGCGGCTCCAGCGCCAGACCGTCGCCAGCATGACGCTCGACGCGATTCGCGACGGCATCCTCCACGGCCACTACGCCGAGGGAGAACCGCTGCGGCAAGACGCCCTGGCCGACGAGCTGGGCGTGAGCCGCATCCCCATCCGCGAAGCGCTTCGGCAGCTCGAGACCGAAGGTCTCGTCACCTTCAACCCGCACCGCGGCGCCATCGTGTCGACTCTCTCGCTCGAGGAGATCGAGGAGGTCTTCGACCTGCGCGCCAGCATAGAGTCCGACCTGCTGCGCCGCGCCATACCGCACCTGACTACGCACCAGCTCGACCAGGCCGACGACGTCCTCGAGCGCTATGCCGTCGCGCTGCGCACGGGCGAGGTCGCGAAATGGGGTGTGCTCAACTGGCAGTTCCACGCGAGCCTGTATGCGCCGGCCGCGCGACCGGTCACGATGAACATCGTCCAACGCCTCCACCAGCAGTCCGATCGCTACCTCCGCATGCAGCTCGCGCTCACGCATGGTGAGACGCGGGCGAACGAAGAGCACCGCGCGATCGCGGCCGCGGCGCGCGCGCACGACACGAAGCGGGCATGTCAGCTCGTCCGCGATCACATTGCCGGCGCAGGGCGCTCGCTGCTCGCCTTTCTTCGCGAGCGCCGCGAGCCAGACACGAATGGGCGTGCGTCCACGCGAGCGCGCGCGACCCGAGGTGAAGAATGACAACGCACACCACACCCATGTCGCGCGTCGCGACCGAGCCACCACGGCTGCAACAGTTCGTCGGAGGCGCGTGGGTCGCGAGCACCGGTGACGGATGGCTCGACGACCGCAATCCATCGGACGCGACCGACCTCGTTGCCTACGTGCCCGAAGGATCGCCGGAGGACGCACGGCGCGCCGCCACGGCCGCGGCCGCGGCCTTCGAACGATGGTCGACCATCACGGGCGTTGCCCGCGCGGACCACCTCTATCGCTGGAGCACCGCCATCGCCGACCGACAGGAGGAGCTCGCGCAGGCCGTCGCGCGCGAGGTCGGGAAGCCCATCGGCGAAGCGCGCGGCGAGGTGGCGCGTTGCGTCGCGATCCTCCGGTACTATGCCGGCGAGGCGGTGCGCCAGGTTGGCGAAGTGATACCCGCGCAGGCGGCCGGCGCGCTGCAGTTCACGCTCCGCGAACCGTTAGGCGTCGTCGCGTTGATCACGCCGTGGAACTTCCCGGTTGCGATTCCCCTGTGGAAGACGGCGCCGGCGCTCGCGTTCGGAAACACTGTCGTGCTCAAGCCGGCGGAGATGTCGTCGCACGTCGCGTCGCTGCTCGCGGAGACGGCGTCGGTGTCGCTCCCCGCGGGTGTGTTCAACCTCGTGCCCGGATCCGGTCCCGCCGTGGGTGAAGCGCTGCTGCGCGCCCCCGAGGTATCGGCGATCAGCTTCACCGGGTCCGGACGTGTTGGAGCCCGAGTCGCGGCCATCGCGGCCGAGCGAAACATCCGCTACCAGACCGAGATGGGCGGAAAGAACGTGGCGATCGTGCTGCCGGATGCCGATCTCGCCCAGGCGGCATCGCTCACGGCGGCCGGCGCGATGCGTTATGCAGGGCAGAAGTGCACCGCTACGAGCCGGGTCGTCGTGGCACACGACATCGAGGGCCCGTTCCTCGCCGAGCTGCGCCGCCAGATCGACGCCCTGGTCCTGGGGCCCGTGACGGCACCGAATGCAGCCGTGGGCCCGGTGATCAGCGAGCACGCGCGCGATTCCATTCGCCGAACGCTCGGCGCAACCAATGCGGAACGTGTGTACGAGGGCATCATCCCCGATTCGGCGGACTTCGCGAATGGATGGTTCCTTCCGCCGACCGTCCTTCGCGGCGCCGCGACCGACTCCGAGCTGGCACAGCGGGAGCTGTTCGGCCCCGTGCTCGCGATGTTTCCCGCGGACGATCTCGATCATGCGATCGCGCTCGCGAACGACACGGCGTATGGGCTGAGTGCGTCGCTCTTCACGCGCGACATTCGCAGCGCGCTGCATTACGTGAAACGGATCAAGGCGGGGCTCGTGCGAGTCAATGGAGACACCACCGGCGTGGATCCGCACGCGCCGTTCGGCGGAATGAAAGGCTCGAGCTCCGGGAGCCGCGAGCAAGGCCCGGCGGCCCGCGAGTTCTACACCGAGATCAAGACCGTGCAGATCAACCCGTGACGGCCTCGCTGACATCGACCGACCACGCCGCGGACACGCCCACCTTTCCGGTGACCATCCGCGTCATCGACTCGCACACCGAGGGAGAGCCCACGCGCGTCGTCATCGACGGCTGGCCGCAGCCTGTTGGGTCCACGATGGCCGAGCGCCGCGACGATCTCCGAGCGCGTTACGATCATCTGCGCCGCGCGGTGGTGTGTGAGCCACGCGGGCATGACGCGATCGTCGGCGCTCTGCTCACGCCGCCCGTCACGAGCGATGCGACCGCTGGCATCATCTTCTTCAACAACGGCACGTACCTCGGCATGTGCGGCCACGGGCTCATTGGGGTCGTCCGAACGCTCGAGTACCTGGGACGCGTTAGGCCGGGCGTATCACGCTACAACACGCCCGTGGGCACCGTGAGCGCCGAGCTCTCGGGCGACGGATCCGTCACGATCGAGAATGTGGCGGCGCATTGCCATGCGATGGACGTCGCGGTGGACGTGCCCGGCGTTGGTCGCGTCGTCGGCGACATCGCGTACGGCGGCAACTGGTTCTTTCTGACGCACCTTCCGGACGTGAGCATTGGGCTCGACCGGGCGCGAGACCTCACGCGACTCACGCAATCGATTCAGGACGCGCTGCGGGCGGCGGGAATCACGGGCGCGAACGGGGCCGACATCGACCACATCGAGCTGTCCGCCGCTCCCACACGTAGCGACGCGGACTCCAGGAACTTCGTGCTGTGCAGCGGCGGTGAGTACGATCGATCCCCGTGCGGCACTGGCACATCGGCCATCATGGCGACGCGGCATCGGCGCGGCCAGCTGGCGTTAGGCGCGCCGTGGCGCCAGGAGAGCGTGGCGGGAAGCCTGTTCACCGGCTGGCTCACCGCCGGCCCGAACGGCACGCTCATTCCGCACGTACGCGGCACCGCGTTCGTGACGGGCGAAGCGACGCTCCGCTTCGACCCGCGGGATCCCTTCCGCGGCGGGTTGGGGCCTCCGTGACCGCTCGGAAGGCCGACGCGATCGTCGTCGGCGCCGGTATCGTCGGCGCCGCGTGCGCGGCCGCGCTCGCCCGCGACGGCCTGCGTGTCCTCGTCATCGACGCCGGCGGTGCGGCGTTAGGCACGACGGCCGCCGGCATGGGGCATGTGGTCGTCATGGACGATTCTCCCGAGCAGCTCGCGCTCACGCGGTACTCGAGATCGCTCTGGCGCGCCCAGGACGACGCGGTTCGCGTCGCGTCGGAGCTCGACTGGTGCGGGACCGTCTGGGTCGCGGAGGATGAGACGCAGCTGGATACGCTGCCAGCGAAACAGCAACTGTATCGGGAGCACGGCATCGACACTGAAGTGCTCGACGAGACATCGCTCATCGAGGCGGAGCCCCAGCTGCGCCGCGGGCTCGCGGGTGGTCTGCTCGTGCCGTCGGACGGGGTGATCTATCAGCCGGCCGCGACCATCGCGCTGCTCGCGCTCGCGCGAACGATGGGGGCCGAGGTGCTCGAGCGAATGCCGGTCGAGGAGATCGTCCCGTGCGGCGTGCGCTGCGGCGCCGATACTCTTCGCGCCGACGTCATTGTGAACGCCGCCGGCGCGGCCGCCGCGTCGCTGACGCCGCAGCTGCCGGTCATCCCGCGAAAAGGTCACCTGGTGATCACCGAGCGATATCCGGGGTTCTGCCGGCATCAGGTCGCGGAGCTCGGCTACCTCGCGAGCGCGCACGTCATGACCAGCGAGTCGGTCGCGTGCAATGTGCAGCCCAGAAGCACGGGGCAGGTGATCGTCGGATCGTCTCGCGAGCTCGTTGGGTGGGACGCCAGCGTGAATCGTCGCGTGTTGGGCAAAATGATCGCACGCGCGTGTGCCTTCATGCCCGGGTTGGCCGACCTCACGACCGTGCGTACGTGGACGGGCTTTCGTCCCGCGACGCCGGACAAGCTGCCGCTCATCGGGCGCTGGCCGGAGGTTCCCGGACTCTGGATCGCGGCCGGTCACGAAGGGCTGGGCATCACTATGGCGTTAGGCACGGCCGCCCTGCTCGCCGACCTCGTGGCGGGCCGAGAACCGGCGATCGATGCCGCGCCCTACGCACCCGACCGCGGCGTGGCGGCGGGGGTGCATTGATGCCTCCTCGCCCGCCGGGTCCCGCCGGTTTGGTGACGATCTCGGCCGACGGCCGTTCGGTTCGTGTCCCGTCCGGCGTGACCGTCGCGGCAGCGCTCCTGGAACTCGGTGTCGCCGCCTTTCGCCGGTCCGTGAGCGGCGAACCGCGCGCACCGCTGTGCGGCATGGGCACCTGCTACGAGTGCCGCGTGACGATCGACGGTGCAGCGCACCGGCGCGCCTGCCTGGTGACCGTGGCAGACGGAATGCACGTCGCGACGGCGGCCGGTGGGGAGGAGCGGCAGCCATGAGTGCCGAAACACGGGCAGACATCGTGGTGATCGGCGCCGGGCCAGCCGGTATCGCGGCCGCCGTGCGAGCCACGGAGGCGAATCGTCGCGTCGTCGTGCTCGATGAGGCGCCTAACGTTGGCGGCCAGATCTGGCGGCACCGCTCGGTTGGCACGCTCGGCACCGATGCTCGCGCGTGGATCGACCGACTGTCGCGCACGAACGCGGATGTCCGGCGGGGCGTCGCCGTGGTGGATGTCGTCATGGGAGGCGAGTCCGGTGACATCACGGTCGTCGCCGAGCGGCACCCGGGCGGCGTGGCCGTGATTCGGGCATCGGCGCTCGTGATCGCCACAGGCGCGCGTGAGCGATTCGTACCCTTTCCCGGTTGGACTTTGCCGGGCGTCACAGGGATCGGCGGAGCACAGGCGCTGTTGAAGCAGGGCGCCACATTCCGAGGCAAGCGCGTCGTGATCGCCGGGACGGGCCCGCTCATTCTCCCCGTTGCCGCGTCGCTCACCGACGCCGGCGCGCGAGTAATGCTCGTGGCGGACCAGGCGCCGTTTCATGCGGTCCGGGACTTCGCGATATCGCTCCTCGCCCAGCCCGAGACGCTGTTACAGGCCGCCATGTACCGGCTGGCATTTCTCCGCACGCCGTACGCGATGGGCACGTGGGTCACCGCCGCGTCGGGGAGTGATCGGCTGACCACCGTCACCGTCGCGAATTCGCGAACGACGTGGTCGCTCCCATGCGACTTCCTGGCCACGGGCTACGGCCTCGTGCCTAACGTCGACCTGGCGCGCTTTGTCGGGTGCACCACCGCCGAGGGTGCCGTGGTGGTCGACGAGCGCCAGGGGACGAGCGTCCCCCGCGTGTTTGCCGCGGGCGAAGTCACTGGCGTGGGCGGCGTGGCGCTCGCGGTGGCCGAAGGCGAGATCGCCGGCGCTGCTGCCGCGGGTGTCGCGCGCATCGATCCCTCGCTCGGCAGGCGTCGGCAGGCGCTACGAGTCGTCGCGCGGCGGATGGAGCGCGCCTTTGCGCTCCGCCCGGAACTGCGATCGCTGGCCCGTGACGACACCATCATCTGCCGGTGCGAGGACGTCCGGCGTGCGGCGATCGCGTCGCTCTCCGATTCGCGTCAGGCCAAGCTGTACGCGCGCGCCGGCATGGGGGCCTGCCAGGGACGCGTGTGCGGGCCGGCGCTCGAGCTGCTCTTTGGTTGGCAACCCGGCACGGTGCGCTCGCCGCTCGAGCCGGCGCGGCTGTCTACCCTGTCCACCGCGGCGCTCGTCGGCGCCGCATCATCTGACGCGGTGCATTCCGCAGGATCGTGACCATGCAACAGCGAGATTGGGCCGGTGTCTACTCGGCCATCACGACGCCGTTCGCTTCGGACCTGTCAGTCGATCACGCGTTCCTTCGCGAGCATGCGGGCTGGCTCGTCGATGAGGGGTGCACCGGCATCGTCGCGCTCGGATCGCTCGGCGAATCCGCGACACTGACGTTCGACGAGAAGGTCGCGATCCTCGAGAGCTGTCGCAGCGGCGTTGGCGATCGGGTGCCGGTCGTCGCGGGCATCGCGGGGCTCAGCACGTCCGAGTGCGTCGCGCTCGCCAGGCGGGCGGCCGCAGTCGGGTGCGACGGCCTGATGGTGCTTCCGCCTTATGTGTATCGCGGCGACTGGCGCGAGACGCGCGCGCATTTCGGCGCGGTGATCGAGGCGACGTCGCTCTCGTGCATGCTCTATAACAATCCGATCGCCTACGGCACGGACGTTTCCGCGGAGCAGCTGGCGGACCTCGCCAGCTACGACAACCTGCACGCGGTGAAGGAATCGAGTGGGGATGTGCGACGTGTGACCGCCGTGCTCGAGCGGCTTGGGCGCAGGCTCAACGTGTTCGCGGGGCTCGATGACATGATCGTCGAGAGCGCGGCGATGGGGGCGTCCGGGTGGATCGCGGGCCTCGTGAATGCGCTGCCCGCTGAGTCAGTCCGCCTGTTCGACCTGGCGCGCTCGGGTGACTGGACGGAGGCGCGGGCGCTCTACGACTGGTTCCTTCCGCTGCTGCGGCTCGACACGCTTTCCAAGTTCGTGCAGTTGATCAAGCTGGTGCAGGTCGAGGTCGGGCGGGGCACCGCGCGCGTGCGTCCGCCCCGGCTCGAGCTCACAGGCGCTGAGTACGATGACGCGTTGGCGCTCATTCGCGACCGATTGGCGATGCGCCCGCGCCTCACGGCTGGGCGTGACGCGCGCGGCGCGAGGCCCGCCCCGGCGGTCAGCGGCGCGGGGGCTCGGTAGCGGCCTCGCGACTCGTTAGGTGGCGTTGGGCAATCGGCCCGGCGGACAAAAAGTCCGCCGGGCCGATTGCTTTTCGGGCCGTTCGTCCGCTCCTGACCACGAGAATGGAGGGTCGTGACGCGGTGCGCACGACCGCTGTGCGGTCGCACACATCGCCGGGAACGCAGAGCGCACGGCGGTTCGATCCTCCGCGGTGGTATCGAGTTGCACGGCCAACAATCGATCAGTTTGGTGTTCCATGCATCGATCGTGGGTCGTCTTTTTGGCAGTGCGCGTGTGTCGGTCGGACCCCAAGTCTGCATCGGCCGCGCCTTCGTTTCGGTTCGATCCTCATGCCCGATCCCCGTACGCCATGCGCTCACGGTTTCTCATGCGTGTTGCCTCTCCACGCCTAACGCCACGACCGGCTCGCCGCGGCTTCACGCTGCCCGAGATGCTGATCGTGATCGTGATGATCTCGGTGCTGTCGATTGTGGCGATTCCGCGATTCGCGCTCGCGAACGGGAAGCGCCACATGCAATCCGCGAAGATGCGCGTTGCCGCGGCAGCCGCCACGGCGCGTGCGGCCGCGATCCAGAAGGGGCAGCAGGTGAGGTTCATGATCAAGAACAACCGCGTGACCGTGATTGTGATTACGCCGCCGACGGACACGATCAAACTCATCTCCCCGGTCCCGCTCGACACGCTCTATGGCGTCCGCGTCACGAGCGGCATCACGGACTCGCTCGTCGTGAACTTCAGCTCCCGCGGCTTTGCGGCGCTCGACAATGGTACGACGATCATGCTCAAACGGAACGGCGTTCCCGCCGACTCCGTCGTGATAACGAAAACCGGAATGGTGCAGCAATGAGATCGAGAACACGACGACGTCGGCGCCTCACGCGTCCGCGCCACGGGTTCACGGTGATCGAGATGATCATTGCCATCATCGTGATGGCCGTCGGCGTCATGGGACTCGCGGGCACCGCGCGCTATGTCGCGATGCAGATGGGGAACGGCAGCTCCCAGACCGTGGCCGCGACGTTCACGGCCAAGATCTCGGACTCGCTCTCCGCGCGGCGATGCGCGGCAATCGTTGGCGGGTCAGCGACGAAGCGGGGTGTCACCATCACGTGGACGGTCGCCGATAGCTCGCGCACCAAATGGGTGACCGAACAGGTGCAGTACAAGACGAAGAGCGGTCCCAAGACGGTCAACTACCTGACGGTGATCCAATGCCCCGATTGACACGCGTTCGCCGCGGTTTGTCGCTCGTCGAAATCATGGTCGCGCTCACCCTGCTCGGCATCGTGTCGGGCGTGATCATGCGAGTGATCCAGCGGCAGCAACGGTTCTATCAAGGCGTGAATCAGATCGTGGTCCAGCGCAGCCAGCTGAGGCAGGCGACGTCGGTCCTTCCGATCGACCTCCGAGCCATGTCATCGGTTGGCAACGACATTCTCGTCGCCTCGGACTCGTCGATTGTGTTCAACGTGACCGTCGGAACCGGCGCGGTATGCCAGGTGGTCAGCGGCTCGGTCGTGGCCATGCCGCCGGAAGTCCTGGCCAGCGGCCAGAGTATCACGAGTTGGTACGGCTACGGCAGACCGGACCCGAAGAACAAGCCGAAGTCCGCGTATACCGTCTACATCTACAATGACAGCAGTTCCCTCGGGAACCAGGACGACGTGTGGCAGCCGTTCACGCTGGTCGACGTGACACTCGACAAGACGAAATGCGTGGGCGGGCCGACGACACTCACGACGATCGGCGACGTGGGTCAGGACCGGCAGGTTCTGACGCTGAAGAACCCTACCGGGGTGCCTAACGACCCGGTGACGGGAGGACCGGTGAGCCAGTACGTCAGCGTCGGTGCCCCTGTCCGGATCGTGAAACAGGTGCGCTACAAGCTGTTTCAGGCGAGTGACGGGAAGTGGTATCTCGGCTACTCCGACTACAACGCAAGCACATCGGACTTCGACCCGCTCTCTCCGGTGAGCGGACCCTACGACGCCTACTCGACGAGTAGCTCCGGGACCGGGATCGGGTTCCGGTACTACGACGTCGACGGCAACGAGATCGCGTCGGGTGCGAACACCGCGAACCGGGCGAAGATCGCGCGCGTCGACCTCATCGCGCGTGCCCGCACGAGCTCGAACGTCAAGGCCGCCGGCTTCCAGAACG
>Ga0207675_100002334_pt1 | contig 18807 bp, 18 predicted proteins | sample KBSSwiS42_FD_184305 | JGI IMG/M metagenome (GOLD analysis project Ga0207675, IMG submission 184305) | Switchgrass rhizosphere microbial communities from Kellogg Biological Station, Michigan, USA - KBS Switchgrass S4-2 (SPAdes) (version 2) | ecosystem: Host-associated > Plants > Roots >...
CATGGCACCAGACGGTCTGGACCCCGGGAACGCCGGCATTGGCGACATTCTGCTTGATCGTGGCCGAGCGCATCACCGCGCGGTAGCGCGCCATCTCATCCGGGCCTCCGCCCATGGGCGGCACGCCGAGCACGATCGGATCGTTGCGATGATAGATCGCCTTGATGTCGAGCACCGGGATTTCGCGCACGCCGCCGGCGTAGTGTCCGGTCCACTCGCCGAACGGACCTTCGGCATGGGTGCGGTCGGGCGGGACATAACCTTCCAGCACGATCTCGGCGTTGGCCGGGAAGGGAAGCCCGGTGACCTTGCCGCGCACCATCTTGACCGGTCGTCCGCGTATGCCGCCGACGAGGTCGAGCTCGAACACGCCATAGGGCGCCTCCAGTCCGCCGAAGAAGAACGCGATCGGATCGCCGCCCAGAACCATGGCCACCGGCAGCGGCTCGCCGCGCTTGAACGACTTGTCGCGGTGGATGCGGCCGTGATGGCCGGCAGCCATCACGATGCCGACAGTCTTCTTGTCGTGCACCTGGGCGCGGTAGGCCCCGGCATTCAACCAGTTCTCCTCGGGATCGCGGGTGATGCTGTAGGTGCCGGTGCCGATGTAACGCCCGCCGTCCTTCTCGTGCCATTTCGGCGCCGGAAACTTGGTGACGTCGACGTCGTCCCCCATCATGATGTTCTCGAGCACCGGCCCGTCGTCGACGATGACGTGCGGGACGATGCGCTGCTCCTGCAGATAGGCCTCGCGGTAGGCGTCGCTCAGCTCCCACTTGGTAAGGTGCTCGGGAAAACCGAGCGTCATGTTGCGGCGGGTGCCGGCGAACATGTTGAGCAGCAGGCGAAAGCCCTTGGGGCAGCCCGGGATATCCTCGAACACCACGCACGGGCCCTGTTCGGCGCGCAGCACCGCCTCGGCCGCGAGCCCGATGTCCTCCTCGCAATTGGCGCCCTTGACGGTGCGGACCTCGCCCAGGCGCTCGGCCATCGCGAGCCATTCGCGCAGATCGTCGTAGGCGATGTTGCCGGCGAAGTTTCTTTGATCAACCATGGATCATCAGCCTTTCTTTTCCGCACGGATATCGGCGCATCATAAGTCGTTCCTCGTGTGGCGGTTCGGAAGTCCGCTTCGTTCTGGCGGCGAATCCGAAATGCGGACTTCCGGACCAAGCCACACTAGATCAATAGCTTGCTAGTGTCCTTCGATTCCGAAGTTCGCAAACGAGCCCGCCGCACAATGATGCGAACTTCGGAATCGGGACACTAGCGGGGCGTCGCCGCTTGAATGAGCGCCCGCAGCCGTGCCGGCGTTACCGGCAACTCCCGGATGCGCACCTTGAGCGGGCGCAACGCGTCTTCGATCGCGGAGACGATGGCAGCCGGCGCGCCGATGGCGCCGCTCTCGGCCGCTCCCTTGACCCCGAGCGGATTGAGCGGCGTGGGCGATTCCATGTGGTGAATTTCGATTGGCGGGACCACGTCGACGGTCGGCAGCAGATAGTCCGCGAAGGTGACGGTGAGGGGCTGTCCGCCGGAATCGTAACGCATCCATTCCAGCAGGGTCGCACCGATCCCGTGCACCACGGCCCCGTGCACCTGTCCCTCAACCATCATGGGATTGATCATGCGTCCGCAGTCGTGGACGATCACGTAGCGCGTGAGCCGCACGCCGCCGGTCTCGCCATCGACCTCGGCCTCGACCACATGGGCGCCGTTGGTATAGGTCAGCGCTGGCGGCTGAAAGTCGGCGGCGGCCGCGAGCCCCGGCGCCATGTTGCCGGGCAGCGCAAATCCGGGGACGCCGCTGAGCGCATGCGCGACCTCGGCCAGCGTGCGCTTCATCTGCGGAACGCCTTTGAGGCGGACCTCGCCGTCGATCAGCTCGAGGTCGTCGGCCGCGACCTCCAGCATGGTCGATACTGCCCGCCGCGCCTTGTCGGCGACCATCAGCGCAGCCAGGTGGACGGCGTTGCCGGCGGTCACGGCCTGCCGGCTGGCATAGGCGCCGAGCCCGAGCGGACTGGCCGCGGTGTCGCCGTCGGTGACGTGGATCTGCTGCGGGGCGACGCCGAGCACGCCGGCGGCGAGCTGCGCCAGCATGGTGCGGGTTCCCTGTCCCTGCGCGGCCGCCCCGGTCGTGACGAATATCTTTCCCGATGGTCCGATGCGGACGGCGGCGCTTTCGAACGGGCCGCGCCCGGTGCCTTCGACGTAGTTGCCGAGGCCGATGCCGAGCCAGCGCCCCTCTCTGCGGGCGGCCTCGCGGCGCGCCGGGAAATCCGTCCACCCGGCCGCCGCCAGCGCGCGGCGCTGGCACTCGGGATAATCGCCGCTGTCGTAGGTCATCGGCAGGCCGTCTCGGGTCCTGACCGGCGTGACGTAAGGCATCTGCTGCGGCGTAATGAGATTGCGGCGTCGGACCTCGTCGCGGCCGACGCCGAGCTCGTCGGCGATGCGATCGAGCATGCGCTCCATCACGAAGGTGCCCTGCGTGCGTCCGGCGCCGCGCGTCGACGTCGCCGCCACCAGATTGGTGAGGCAGAGCGAGACCTCGAGCCGGTACGCCGGCAGGACATATGGGCCGATGAGATTGGTGGCCGAATTCTGCGGCAGCGAGAGGCCTGACGGGGTGGCGGCGCCGTGGTCGTGGCGCAGATGGCCGCGGATCGCGAGCAGCCCGCCGTCGCAGTCGACCGCCGCCTCCATCTCCCAATCCTGCTCGCGCTCGTGATTGGTGGCGGTGAAGCATTCGCGGCGATCCTCGATCCATTTGATCGGGCGGCCCAGCAGCAACGCAGCCGCCGGGACCGCCAGCTCTTCGGGATAGAACGGGTTCTTGGGACCGAAGCCGCCGCCGACATCGGGCGCGATGACGCGAACGCGCTCTTCCGACAGACCCAGGGCCTCGACCAGGACCCGCTTGGTCTTGTGCGGCATCTGCGTGCTGTCCCAGACCGTGAGCAACTCGTCGGTTGCGTCGAAGCGCGCGAGCACGCCGCGCGCCTCGATCGAATGTCCGCCACCCTTGTGGATGCGAAAATGCTCGGACGTCCGGTGGACTGCGCCGGCGAATGCGCGCTCGACATCGCCGTATTCCACCACCCAATGGGCGACCAGATTGTCGGGACAGTCGAGCCGCGCCTTGGGCGCGCCCGGCTCGAGGCCCGCGCGCGGCTCGAGCACCGCGGGCAGGGGACGCACGTCGAGCTCGACCAAGGCCGCGGCATCCTCGGCCTGTTGCCTGCTGTCGGCCACGACCAATGCAACAGGTTCGCCGACGTAGTGCACCTCCTGCCGGGCGAGGACGCACGGGTCGACGTGAAACCGCAGCGCCGGAACCGGCAACGCGAGCGGGATGCGGTCGCAGGCGAGCACGGGGCGCAGATCGGCATAGGTCAGGACCGCGCCGATGCCGGGCATGGCCCGCGCCTTGTCGGCGTCCACGCGCTGCAGCAGTCCGTGGGCGACCGGGCTGCGGACGAAGGTCGCATGCAGCACATCCGGGAGGTCGATATCGTCGACGAACCGTCCGGCGCCGCGCAACAGCTTGGCATCCTCCAGGCGCGGAACCGATCGGCCCATCAACGCCGAAGGGCGCTCATTCCGCATCGTCATGCTTGCCGAAGGACAATGGACTGGGCCGCATACTCATTGTTGCGTCTGGACTCCGCTCGCCTGCACGAGTGGTCCCCAGCGCGCGATTTCGTCGTTGAGGTAGCGCGCGGCCTGGTCGGGGCCGAGCCCGAGCATCGGCTCGAAGCCGGAGTCGATGAGCCGTTTCTGGAACTCGCCGTCGCTCCACTTTGCCTGGGTCACCTCGTTGATCTTGTCGAGCGCCGCCTTCGGGGTGCCGGCGGCCGCAAACACGCCGAAGAAGGTCTGCGAGACGAAGTTCACCAGCCCTGCTTCGGCGGCGGTGGGGATATCCGGCACGGCCGCGAGCCGCGCCGGCGCATTGATTGCGAGGATGCGGATCTTTCCGCTGCGATGGAGTGCCACCACCTGCGCGGTGATATTCACAAAGCCGATGGCGATTTCCCCGCTGAGCAGATCGTTCATCGCCGGCGCCATGCCCTTGTAGGGGATGTGAACGATGTCGAGCCCGCCGGCCACCTGCTTGAACATCTCTACGGTGATGTGAGTGATGGCGCCGGTCCCGCCCGAGCCGTAGGAGAGCTTGCCCGGGTTTGCCTTGATGTGCGCGATCAGCTCCTGCGCGGTCGTGGCCGGCACCGACGGATTGACGGTGATCGACGTCGAGGTGGTGGCGAAGATCGATGCCGGCACCAGGTCGCGGGCGGCGTCGTAGACGCGGTTGCCCAGGCCTTCGCGCAGCACCAGGTTGCTCGTGCTTCCCAGCAGGAAGGTGTAGCCGTCGGGTTGCGACTGGGCCACCGCATTGATGGCGATGGAGGCGCCGCCCCCGCTCCGGTTTTCAACGACGATGGAGCCCAACGATGATTTGACGCGGTCGGCCCAGATGCGTGCGATGACGTCGTGCACACCGCCCGCCGAAGACGGGACGATGAGCCGGATCGGCCGGCTCGGATAGTTCTGGCGTGTCTCCTGGGCCGAGGCCGCCCCCCATATCAGGGCGGCCGCGGTGGCCGCGCTCATCACGACAACGTCGCGCCGTCGCATCTTTTTTCTCCGGAGCGGGTGCGAGCGTCGCTCGGCCGTCGCCGATCAGTCTATTCCGCGGCGATGGCGTAATGCGCCGCCGTCTCCAGGTGAGGCAGGCCAAACGCGAGGATCTCGGTGGGCGTCTCGGCGTCGAACGCGGCCTCTTCCTCCTGTTCGGAGAACACCGTGGTGTAGCGGCGATAGGCCTGGCCGCTGACCGGGCCACTGACTTGGCCGTCGCCGGTGAGCACGAAATAGATCTTCCGTCCGCTCGCACGAAGTCGTGCCTGCGGCGCAAGCCGCAGAAAGCGAGCCTCGCAACGCCGCTCGGTGAAAACCCCCATCAACTTTTCGCACACGCCCGGAGCGCCCTCGACCGGCACCCATTCGAAATGTTCAGGGCTCATCATGATGGGCTCGCGGTAGCGCTGCGCCGGATAGTTCATCGGACGCTTGTTCACGTATTCCCATACGGCCTGGTAGCCGTCGACGTTGCGTTTGCCGTCCTCGCCTTCGTTGCGCCGGAACACGCCCTTCTCGAATGTCCCGTGAGCCTTGAGCTCGGCAGTGCCGGCTTCCAGCTGCTCCTGGGTCATGTAGCCGTTGCCGCTGGCGCCGCCGAATTGCAGCACCAGCGTCAACGAGCTGACGCTCGAGCTCTGCGGTCCGTAGGGCGTGCCCTCGGGAAAGTATCCGATGACGCCAGGCGCCATCTTTCCGTTGCGATCGAAGTCGAACTCGCCCTCGAGCTGATAGCGGAACTGATCGAAGTTGTGCCGGTGGCGCGGGGAGAAGAAGTCGTCGGTGGTGCGCACCATTTCCAGGATGAAATTCCCAGGGGTGCCGGGCTCGCCCGCGGCGACCGTGCGATGACGGAACATGCCCTGGCGATGCTGGTGAAACCGGATCTTTTCCTCGACCTGATCCCCATGCGCGATCCTCATGGCGTTCCTCCGGTCTCTCGTTGGCCCGTTGGCGGCAACCTTGCGGGCGGTCGAAAGCCTAATGTACAAGGTGGGCATATACAACGTGCGATCAACGCACTGTCGACGGGAGGAGAAGCATGCGGTTCCACGCCGTAGTCGCGAGCACAGCGATGGCGTTGACCCTCGCCGTGACGCCCGCCTTCGCTGCGAAGATCACGGTCAGCCAGTACGGACGCCTGGTGGCGACGCTGCCGTGGGCGGTGGCGCTCGAAAAGGGCATGTTCAAGCAGGCCGGACTCGACATCGACGGCATCACGGCAGGCGCCGGCGGCGGGACATCGTTGCGCAACATGCTTGCCGGCGAACTGCCCTATGCCGAGATCGCGACGTCGGCGGCGATCGCGGGAACCCTTGCGGGAGTCGAGCTCAAGGCGGTCGCGTCATCCTCGAACCACATCGGCGAGTTGACCTGGGCGGCCAAGCCCGACGCCGGTATCGCGTCGATCAAGGATCTCGTCGGCAAGAAAGTGGCATACACCAGTCCCAAGTCGATCACCGAGATGGTGATCCGCACCGCGCTCAAGCGGGAGGGGTTGACCGGCAAGGTCGAGATTCTTCCGCTCGGCGGCCTCGGGCCGGCCTTGACCGCGCTGGCGCAGGGCGCGGTCGCGGCCGCGCCGTTCAATGATCCGGCGCTGACCATCACTCCGGACAAATACAAGGTGCTGTTCTACGGCCATCAGTATTATCCCAAATTCACCTGGCAGGTCGCGGTGACGACCAGGGAATTCGCGGGAAAGAATCCGCAGGCGCTGCGCAAAATCCTCGACGTCCATCGCAAGGCGGTCGAGTTCGTCTATGGCAACCGCGAGGAAACTGCGCGCATCTACGCCAAGGTGTGGGAGGTGAGCCTGGCGGAAGCGAGCGCCATCCTGCCGAAATATTACGAGTGGCAGCACTGGAGCCGCGGTGATTTCTCCAAGGAGGGATTGGCCGCCGTCACCGACGGGCTCATCTCCGTCGGCGAGCTCAAGGAGCCGTTCGATTGGAACAGGCTGATCGACCAAAGCCTGCTCGATGAAGACCTGCGCCGCCCGCTCCAGATTCCTTAGCTTTGCGCATGTCCTTATCGGAAAACCGGTTCCCACTTTTCCGGGACATGCGCTGATGGCGAAGGCCACGCTCACCCTCGAGACCGCGGCAGCCATGCCGGGCGCGGCGTGCGCGACCGCTGAGATCCACCTCGCGCTGCGCGGCGTCTCGCACACCTATCCTGCCCGCGCGGCCCAGGGACCGGTGCCGGCGCTCGGCTCGCTCGATCTCGAATTCCGGCGCGGCGAGTTCCTTGGCGTGGTCGGGCCTTCGGGCTGCGGCAAGAGTACGCTGCTCGAGATCATCGCGGGGCTCGTCACGCCGACGTCGGGCACGATCGAGATGGAAGGCCGTGACATCACCGGCACCGTCGCCGACGAGATCGGGGTGGTGTTCCAGGAAGATGCCACCTTCGCGTGGCTCAACGTGTGGGACAACGTCGCTTTCGGCTTGTGTCGGGCCGGCACCGACGGCGCGGAAATTGCCCGCCGCGTGGACGAGGCCCTTGCGTTCATGGGTCTCACCGGTTTCCGCGGCGCCTATCCGGCGCAATTGTCCGGCGGCATGCGGCAGCGCGTCTGCATCGCGCGCACGCTCGTGCTGCGGCCGCGTCTTATTCTCCTGGACGAGCCGTTCGGCGCGCTCGATCAACAGACGCGCTTGCTGATGGGCGAGGAACTGCTGCGGCTCTGGCGCGAAACCGGAGCAACGGTGATGCTGATCACGCATGCGCTGGACGAGGCGGCGCTGCTGTCGGACCGTGTCGCGGTGATGTCGGCGCGGCCCGGCCGCCTCATCGACATCGTGACGACCGGCTGGCCGCGCGAGCGCGACTCCACTCTGGTCGCCGATCCGACCTTCGGCGCGCTGACCGGCCGGCTCTGGGCGCTGCTGCGCGAGGAGTCGAAAAAGGCGCTCGGCGTCTCATGACGCGCGTTCGCGCCCTTCAGCTTGTGCTCGTTGGCGGCGCCGTCGTTGTGCTCGAACTGCTCTGCCGCGCCGGGATCATCGATCGCTTCACCATGATCCCGCCGTCCGAGATGCTGCTCGCGCTCGCCCATGTCGTGGGAACCGAACCCTGGTTCTGGCCCGACGTCTCCTACACGCTGGGCAATCTCGGCGCCGCCATCGCCTTGTCCGTGGCCGGCGGCTTTCTGATCGGGCTGCTGGTGCATGCGCTTCCGCGCCTGCGCCGCGTGCTCGATCCGATCTTCACCTCGTACTATGCGGTGCCGACCTTCGTGCTCTATCCCTTGCTGATCGTGTTTTTCGGCATCGGCCCGGCATCGCTCATCGTGCTGGGAGCGCTGTTCGGGATTGTCGCGATGATCGTGGCGACCGTGACGGCGATCGATCGCGTTCCACGCGTGCTGCTGAAGGTCGCGCGGGTATCGCGGCTCGGTCCGGTCCGCACGGCACTGCTCATGAAGTTGCCGGCCGCGTCTCCGCATCTAATGACGGGACTGCGGCTGGCGGTGGCTTATAGCGTGATCGGCGTCATCGCCGGCGAATTCATCCTCTCGACCGAAGGCGTCGGCCGGCGTGTCGCGCTCGCCTACAACAATTTCGACAACCAAACGATGTATGCACTGCTCGTGCTGATCCTGGGCTTCGCGATCGTCGTCAATGCGGTGCTTGGTTCGCTCGAGCAGGCGCTGCACCGGCGCTGGTACCGGTCGTGACGGCGCGCACCCGGTGGCTCGACTACGTCCTGCTGGCCGGCGGGGTGTGGCTGGCCTGGGTCCTGTTGTTTCAGTGGGCCGGACCGGAGGCGCTGTCGCCGCCCGGCGCCACCTTACGAAGGGCGGGAGAGTATCTCGCGAGCGCAACATTCTGGCCGCACGCCGCCGCGACGGCGGTTGCTTTCGCCTATGCCTGCCTGATCGCGCTGACGGGCGGGCTGGCGCTCGGGTTCGCGCTCGGTGCCCATCGCCTGGCAGGGCAGGTGGGCGAGCCGATCCTGTCGTCGCTTTATTCCATTCCCAAGATCACGCTCTATCCCGTCATCCTGCTGGTGTTTGGGCTCGGGATTTCCGCCAAGGTCGCGTTCGGCGCCTTGCATGGATTTTTTCCGGTCGCGCTCTTCACCATCGGCGCGCTGAAGAATACGAGTCCGGTGCTGATCAAGACCGCGCGCGTGCTTCGCCTCGCGCCGCTCGCGACGGCGCGCACGGTGCTGTTGCCGGCGGCGCTGCCGGAGATCGTCACCGGGCTTCGTATCGGCTTCTCGGCCACGCTGCTCGGTACCCTGATCGGTGAGCTGTTCGCGTCCGATCGGGGCCTGGGCTTCATGCTGATCCGCGCCATGGAGGCGCACAAGGTCCTCGATATCATGGCGCTGACGTTGCTTCTGTTTGGCTTTGCCACCGCCGCGAACATGTTGTTGCTGGCGGTCGAGCGCCGCCTGCACCGGCGCTGAGCGTGGCGCGCTACGATCGCAGTGCCATGGTCTCGATCTGGGCCAGGGCCTCGTCCTCGATTCCGTCCAACTCCCGGTGCTTGGGCTTGCGCGGCCCGACCAAAATCATCAGGCCTTCGATCTGCGTGGTGATCAGCGCGGCCCGGAGCGCGCGCGTGTCGGCCGCCATCTTCGGATTGAGATCGGCGATCATGCCGTCGATCGAATCGCGCAGCCGGCCGTAGAAGGTGTCCATCATCTTGGAGACCGCCAGGCTGCGGTTCGCCATCGCCCACATCTCCAGCAGCAGGAACATGGTCTTTCGCTGCTTGTTCTGGTCGATCATGTAACGAATGAAATAGCGGAACTTCTCCCGCCGGTCGGTCATGGACGGCGGCATGTCCCGCTGCAGCCGGAATTCCCAGCGATCGAAAATATACTCCGCAAGGTCGACCATGAGATCGTCCTTGGTGCCGTAATAGTAGCCGATGTTTCCGACCGTGGTCCCGGTGCGTTTCGCGATGGCGCGAAACGAAAGTCCGAGGAACCCGTCTTCCACCAGGATGTTCTTTGCTTCCTCCAATATTCTGGTGGCGGTGCTGCTGCCTTTGTCGGTCAGACGCCGGATGGAGGAGGGGACGATCTTGGTCGCGGATTTGCCGGTCACGATCTGCTCTGCACGATTGTCGACGGTTCACGATGCGGGTCGGGAGACCGCCGCGCATTGTCTGCGACAGCCATATCGGACGCCCAACTGCAGGGGAAGAGACAATCCCGCGCCGCGATGCTGTCGCAGCCGCGCTGCACGATCGTTGTGCGGTATGTCTGATTTTTATTCAGGCAAAGCCCGGTTTTGCTCAAACAAGCCGCAGGTTTGGGACGGTCGTCCTATTGCGAGCGATGACCCGCCTTCGTATCATTATTCTAATGATGACATGCGCTGTTGAATGTGAGCCCGTTTGCGAACATTCCCAGCTCTTGAAGAGCGCGGCTCTTGACATGGGCACGAACGAGTCGTCCGCCCGTCGCAGACATCTTTCTCTTTGCAGCAGGATCGGTTCGGCCATTCGAGCCGCGGGGCGGGCAACTGTCCCTGCGGGTTGCGCTTCGTCCCGCGGTCAGTGCACAGGAGACCTCAATGACCCTACACGCTGGCGATCGCGTCGTGCGCGGCGCATGCCCACACGACTGCCCCGATACGTGCGCGTTCATCTATGACGTGAAGAACGGCAAGCTGGTCGACGTGACCGGCGATCCCGATCACCCGATGACGCGCGGCGGGCTTTGCGTCAAGCTCAACGGCTTCGCAGAGCACCACTACAATCCCAACCGGCTGCTCTATCCGATGCGGCGCACCGGCCCCAAAGGCAGCGGCCAGTACGAGCGCATCTCATGGGACGACGCGCTCGCGGAAATCAAGCGCCGCTGGACCGACATCACCGCGACCTACGGTTCGCAGGCGATCATGCCGCACGCCTATCTCGGCCATCAGGGCACGCTCAACGGGCTTACGGCCGGGGACGCGTTCTTCAACCGCCTGGGGTCCACGGTGGCGGAAAAAACCTATTGCGAGTCCGGATCGTCGACAGCCTGGATCATGACGGTCGGCCCGTCCGGTGGACTGGACCTCGAGAGCCTCGCCTACGCGAAGTACATCATCGTGTGGGGGATGAACATGATCAGCACCAACCTGCACGCCTGGCCGTTCATCCTCGAAGCGCAGAAGAAAGGCGCGAAGATCGTCGTTATCGACCCCGTGCGCACGCGCACGGCCAAACAGGCGGACTGGCACGTGGCCATCAAGCCGGGCACCGACGGCGCGCTCGCGCTGGGCATGATGAACGTCATCATCGCCGAGGGGTTGGTCGATTACGATTACGTGGAGAAATACACGCTCGGCTTCGAGGAGCTGAAGGCGCGCGCCGCGAACTATCCGCCCGAACGCGTTGCCGAGATCACCGGCATCCCGGTGGCCGACATCCAGACGCTGGCGCGCGAATATGCGACGACCCAGCCATCCGCCATTCGCCAGGGCGTGGCGATCGAAAGAAGCCGCGGCGGCGGCCAGGCCATCCGCGCGATCACCTGCCTTCCGGCCCTGGTCGGCGCCTGGCGGCACGTGGGCGGCGGCACCGCGGAGATGCCGATCTGGGAATTCCCGACGCGCTTCGACCGCATCTGCCGGCCGGACTTCATCAAGCCGGGCACGCGCGTCATCAACGAGCTCGAGCTCGGATCCGCGCTGAGCGGCGAGATGGCGCTCGACCCACCAATCAAGTCGTTGTTCGTCTACAATTCGAATCCGGTGTCGCAGGCGCCGGAGCAAGCCAAGATCGTTCAGGGGCTGCAGCGCGAGGACCTGTTCATGGTCGTCAGCGAGCTGTTCATTACCGATACCGCGCGCTACGCGGACATTCTGTTGCCGGCGACGATGCAGGGCGAGCAGTACGACCTCATGGTGACGTGGGGGCATCTCTACATGATGCTCAACCAGCCGGCGATCTCCGCGCCGGGCGAATGCATTCCCAATGTCGAACTGTTCCGGCGCCTGGCCAAGACCATGGGCTTCGACGACGCCTATTGGGACATGACCGACGACGAGATGCTGCTGGAGTTCTACGACTGGGGCTCGCCGCAGTTGCAAGGCATCACGCTCGATCTGCTCAAGCAGAGGGGCTACATGCGCCTCAATGTCGGGGATCCGGACAAGCGCGTCCCGCATGCCGAGGGCAACTTCAAGACCCCCTCGGGCAAATGCGAGTTCAAATCGAGCGCCGCCGCGAACGGCAATTTCGTCGTGCCCGTGTGGCGGTCAATGTACGAGGGAATGCAGCCGGGCGAGCCGATCGATCCGCTGCCGGATTACATCCCGCCCTACGAATCGCCCGGCTCCAACCCGGATCTCGCCAAGCGCTATCCGCTCAGCATCGTGTCGCCCAAGCCGCATGCGTTCCTGAACACGCAATACGGCAATGAGGAACGCCAGCGCGGCCGGCAGGGCGAACAGAAGATCCTGATCCATCCGACCGACGCACGGCAGCGCAACATCGGGAACGGCACCGTGGTGCGCGTCTTCAACGACCGCGGCGCGTTCGAAGGACTGGCGGAGTTGAGCGACGATCTCATGCCGGGGCTGGTAATGGCCAATGTCGGTTATTGGCCGAGCCTCAATCGCAGCGGCACGTCGGTAAATTCGATCAGTTCGGACAAGCACTGCACCTTCGGTCAGGCCGGATCGTATTCGGACAACCTGGTCGAGGTGGCGGTCGCGGAGGTCTGACCCGCGAGCGAGGCCGCCGCCGAGCACCACCAGCGGCGGCGCTCCATTTGTCCGGCGATGGTATGCGCCGTTTCGACGGCGCGGGGCAGGGTAGTGCTGTTACGCGGCCTTCGGCGCCGGCGGTGGAACGCTCGCATCGGAGCGCGCGTGCATGGCCATCGCGATCAGCGCGGTGCCGCCGAACAGCATGTTGATACCTACCAGCAATCCGAGCGCCCACGCCGCCGTGCCGGGCAGCCCAGCCAAGATGATCGCAGCGAGGATGAGGTCGATGATGCCGCTGGTCAGCATCCAGCCCCATCGTCCGGAAAGGTCCTTCTTGTGCTCGAGCGCATACATGATCGTGACAACGCCCTCGATGGTGAAGAACACGATCAGCAGCAGGGTCAGCGAGACGGCGCCGCTGACGGGCCAAGCCAGCAACACGATACCGGCGGCGATCGCGAGCGCCGCAGAGAGCAGCGACCACCAGAACCCAGGGGCGTGCCGCGCCCAGAAGGTGGTGACCGAGCCTACGATCCCGCTGATCAGGAACAGCCACCCCAGGAAGATCGTCACCGCAATCGTGGCAATCGGGGGGATGATGATTGCCAGCAACCCGAGCACGACGAGGACTATTCCCTCGATCAGGAACAGGACCCAATGTTCGCGGACCGATTGTGCAAGCGCGCGCTGCAACCGGTTGGCTTCGCCCGAGTCGATCGACATGTCAGACCTCCCTAGCCGTTGGTGCGCCTACGCCGGAATCCCAACATGAACGCGCGCGGCAATATATCTACTCGGCCGCGCAGGCGCCACGTTGCAGATTTGGGATGCGCCGACGCGCGACGCCAATCCCGCGCACGCTCTTGCCAGAGATTCGGTTGTTCGCAGCCCCGGTGCAAACCTCGGAAAATCCCGAGAAATTATGGGCCACGCATTTTCGTTATCTAAATCCTGCCTAAAGACGCCGGATGCGTTCCCGGGCCCGCGCGCGGCCTGGGTCGCCACGTTTTGTTAACCATATCTGCAAAGGGAATGGGCCCGTCGCGCGGGGCGGCAAGGCCGATGAGCGTCTGGATGGATTGGTCTTCAGATCAGGAGCAAAGACAACGCGCCGAGCAAACGACTCACCAGGCATTCACCCAGTGTGCGATGTCATAGATCATGGCGCCGATGGCGCAGGCCGCGAGCCCGCCCCACAGGATGCTGAGCAGCACCGCGGTATTAGCGCGCTGGACGAAGTCCTTATCGACTAGATGGGCCATGGCTGCCCTCTTCAAAACGCCCCCGTCCCCGCTGCGGTGATGTAACCCCTCACCTGGGGATCCAGCCAGTGCCGGCAATGGCACATCAGGGTTGCAACTCGCGCGGGGCTCGCCTGCGCGTTTACGCGCGGTTTATGCGAATCCGGTCGCAGCCGGGGCGAGGGCGGGTCGGTCGATCGCCTCGCTGGCCAGATAGGCAAAGCCCATGAGCGCAAGAAATACGAGGAAGAACATCGCAAACAGGACCATCGAAACGCGCTTCGCCACCTGCGATACGTTCGTCAGCCCGAACGCGCCCGCGATCAGCGAAACGATGAGGAAGATGACCGCGTACTTGAACATGCCAACCCTTCCAGTCGCCGCAATCCGGCATAGTCAATCACTATTGCGTGCTTTCGTTCCCGTGCTGCTGCACCCGATCACGCTCCAGCGCCGCCGTGACAGGCTCCTTCCCCATTGCTAGGAAGCGTCATCCAACATCGAGCGGGGGAAGGCACGTCATGCTGCCACGGTTGAAATGTCCGGTCATCGCGCTGGAGGAGCACTACTGGGACAAGGAATTGGCCGCGCAATTTGTCGGCGGCGAGGGCGTGCGCGATCCCGACATGCTCAAACGCCTCCACGACCTCGGTGAGGTGCGCATCAAGGAAATGGACGAAGCGGGGATCGACATGCAGGTCCTCTCCCATGGCGCTCCGTCTGCGCAGAAGCTCTCCGGTCCTGATGCAGTGGACCTCACGCGACGCGTCAATGATCGACTCCATGCCGTCGTGACCGGCAACCCGAAGCGCTTTGCAGCCTTCGCCGCCTTGCCGACCAGCGACCCCAAGGCGGCCGCCGACGAGCTCGAGCGGACGACCAAGCTCGGCTTCAAAGGCGCGATGATCCACGGGCTGGCCAACGAGGTGTTTCTCGACGACAAGCGGTTCTGGCCGATCTACGAACGCGCTCAGGCGTTGGACATTCCCATCTACCTGCACCCGTCGGTGCCGCTGCCCGTGGTGATGGACGCCTACTACAAGGATTACGCCAAGGACTTCCCGATGGTGGTGCGCGCCGCCTGGGGCTATACGGTCGAAACCGCGACCCAGGCGATCCGCATGGTGCTGAGCGGGGTGTTCGACGCCTATCCTCGCCTCAAGATCATCCTCGGCCACCTCGGTGAGACGCTGCCGTTCCTGGTGTGGCGCATCGACCAGGCGCTGGCGCGCCCGGGAGCGAAGACGTTGAGTTTTCGCGAAGCCTTCTGCGGCCATTTCTACATTACGACCAGCGGCAACTTCTCCAATCCGGCACTTTTGTGCTCTGTGATGGAGCTCGGCATCGACCGTATCCTGTTCGCGGTCGATTGGCCGTTCGTCGCCAACAAGCCGGCGGTGCAGTGGATGGAAACCGTTCCGTTGTGCGACGAGGACAAAGCCAAGATCCTGAGCGGCAACGCCCAGCGGCTGCTTCGGCTCTAGCGGCGTTCGCACGATTGCCGCTCACCGCCCGGCATTGTATGGGGACGCGTGACGTTCGCTTTGCTGAGATCAACGGGCCCGTAGCTCAATGGTTAGAGCCGACCGCTCATAACGGTCTGGTTGGAGGTTCGAGTCCTCCCGGGCCCACCACGCATTCACACGCGAACCAGGTTTTCCGGAGATTCGTCAGTTAGCCCCCAATTGGCGGGGGTCGCGTGTGAGCGCTCTGTCTCTGCAAAGGAGAAATTGAATTAGGGAGGCAGTTTCGGTGCCTTCGTCTCTGGTCTTGAAATCCCGTTTCCCGGAAAGGGAGGCCCTCGCAGGCCCGGAGCAGGCCGGAACATAGGCGTGCAATATCCGCCACTCACTATGTAACCAGGCGGACATTGCGCACTCTTCACCGCCGGTATGGATGCCGCTACGGCTGGCATCAGCATGAGCATGGCGAGAGTGGCGACGAGGCTCATGCGCGCAGCGTAGCATGACCCCCGATCTGGGGCCATTAGAGAGCTCAGAGGCTCGGTTCGACTGGAAGGTTACAGCGCGGCCAGCCCAAGTATCTGGCGCTGACGAGACCATTCGGCCGGGAGGTCGCAGAGGCGGGCCACTCCCATTCCGTGGGGGAGTCGTCCATCGATGGCTGCCTTGACGAGGTCGGGCGCGAGGAAGGCGAGCGAGATCGTCATGTTCACCTTCCGCAGGCTGCAGCCCTCACGTCCGGCGATGCTTTCGGTATTCGCAGTGGGGTCGGCAATGAGCTCGTCGAGCCAGCGGCGCCCCCGTGCAATCGATGCGACCAGGATTGCGCGGTTCTCGGAACGGATGGGGCGGGCGTCTTGAGGTGGTCCAGCTTCGGGCACGAGAACTTCGCGGCGTCGGGTTGATGGTGTCTTGTGCCACGGCACTTCGATCACATTACGGCTTCGCTTCCGTTTGGGACCGGCACCTTTTGCGTTGGCAAGCTCGATGACCAACCGGCTCGAGTAGACCTCGACCCGGACGACGTGATCGTGGATGAGGATTGCGTTCTCGATGTCGGTCGATTCGTTGAGGTGACCTCGAACACATTTTACGACGAGAGCCTCGATCTCATCTGCAGGGATCCGGCTGACAGTTCCGGCTTGTTCCGCTTGACGCTGCAGAAGGGCGGACGAGATGTAGTACCGGTACTTCATCCCTCGCTTTCGGACATGGCTCGGTGTCATCTTATGACCGCGATCGTCGTAGATGCGGCCCAATAGAGGTGCCTCCGACTTGGTCCGCGAGAGCCGATGGTTGTTTATTTGCTCGTTCAGCTTGGCTTGGACCGCATCGAACAGGTCCTGGTCAACGATAGCCGGCTGCTCGCCTGCCAGGGTCTCGCCCTTGAAGACCACCTTTCCGACGTAAAACCGGTTGCGAAGGAGATAAGCGAGCGGGCCGCGCGTGAAGGAAATGCCACCAGAGGTCTGGCCTGTCTTGAGGCTCCGCACCTTAGTGACGATGCCCCGTTTGCGCAGGTCCGTCATTAGGAGGTTGAGACTGCCCAGGTCGAGGTAGCTGCGGAAGATGGTCCGGACGCGGTTAGCTTCAGCATCATTGACCGTGATCTTTCGGTCCTTCGTGTCATAGCCAGCGGCGCCACGCCACCGACCCAAAGACCCTTGCGCTTGGAGGCGGCGATCTTGTCCCGGATGCGCTCGAGGTGACCTCGCGCTCGAACTGCGCAAACGACAGCAGGACGTTGAGGGTCAACCTCCCCATCGAGGTGGTCGTATTGAACTGCTGGGTTACCGAGACGAAGGACATGCCGTGCCGATCGAACAGCTCGACCAGCTTTGCGAAGTCAGCCAACGAGCGCGTCAGCCGGTCGACCTTGTAGACAACGATGATGTCGACCTTTCCCGCTCGCAAATCCTCAAGCAACCGCTGCAGGCCCGGGCGGTCGGTGTTCCCACCGGAGAAGCCGGCATCGTCATATTTGGACCGAACCAGCGTCCAGCCGGCATGGGCCTGACTGCGGATATAGGCTTGTGAGGCATCATACTGGGCGTCGAGGGAGTTGAAGTCCTGTTCCAGCCCTTGGTCGGTGGAGACACGGGTGTAGATGGCGCAGCGAACCTGTTTCGATCCGCCCGTCTTCATGATCGCGCTTCCTTCGATGGCTTGTCGCGCAGGCCGAAGAACCGGGGTCCGTTCCAGCGGGTCCCCGTGATGGCGAGCGCGATCTTCGACAGGCTGGGATAGGTCTTGCCGTTCCAGGCAAAGCCGTCGGCGAGCACCGCGACCCGGTGCATCCGGCCGTTCCATTCGCGGGCCAGCATTGTGCCCGGCCGCAACTCAGCGGTTGGTCGGTTCGAGTCCACCGCACGCTTGCCGGCATCTTCGGGTGGCCCTGCACCATCGAGAAGACGTCGGCTCTCGACATCCAGATCGCCGAGACGCTCGGCCTGAAGCCGATAGGCCAGAATACGAAACAAGAGGTGGCGCGGCAGGTGAGGGGACGGTCGCCGCCGAAGCACGTTGTGCGAACGAGCCTGAAGCGAAGCAACATCGAGATCGCGTAGGCGCGCGATCTCGACGTCGAGTGTACTCACATCCGGAGGCGCCGTGCCGATCTTCACACGCGGCATTGCGGTCAGGCCGAGCGGCGCTTCGACTGCCGGCCGCTTGGCTTAGCGCTGTCCGCGCCATCGACGCGGTAGACTCGGCTACCGTCGATCTTCTTCGAATTGAGCTTCAGCTCCAGCTTTTTGCGCACGACGCCGGCAAGGAAGCCGCGCACCGAGTGCTGCTGCCAACCCGTTTCCTTCATCATTGCGGCGATAGTCATCCCGGTCGGCGATTGAAGCATCTCGATGACGCGAGCTTGCTTTGAGCCCGCATCATTCTTCTTCTCGAGATCGGTGATGGCGGGCTGCGCAGGCTTTGCAGTCATCGCACGTGCCGCTGTGGATTTCGGCGAACGCTTCTTTGAAGACTTTGGCATCGGAATCGTCCGGTCGGTTTATGGCGGCGTTGCGCCGCACCACCGAAGCCCCAGCAAGGCCAACAAGCCGGCGGGGCAGGATTCAGGGCGTTCATGACGCCCGGACTTGACGACAGTACCGCTCCAATCGCCGATGAATGCCAGTCCTTTCTGGATAATGTTGTTGCTCAGTTCGAGCGCCGACGACCGTGGAATGATCGACCGGGCGCGGTACGTGCGAACGAAGTTCTCGACCCGGAGACCGCCGGAGAGGATCCGGATCTGCTGTTGACGCTCGCGTCGATTCAGGCGGCACGTCGTGACAGGGACGCGATCCGCTCGACACTGACCAGGCTGATCACGCTGGCAGCTGACCGGGCAGAGGATGTGCTGCGGCTCGCCGGAGAGGCGGGCAGGGCGGGCGCACCGGAATTCGCCTTTACCTGCAGCGAGGTGGTCATCGATGACGCGGTACTGCGGGGCGAGTGGGACCGCGCCATTGACGTACTGCAGTCATTTCTCGTTCACGGTTCGTACGTGCCCGCACTGCTCAAACTCGAGCCTCAGTGAGCAACCCTGCGACCCCCTTCACCTTCTGCGCTAGATGCCTTGGCACATAGGCCATCCCAGGGGCAGGAACACCACCGCCGGTGCTCCCCCGCCGCAGCTTCGCCATGGCGGGATCGCTGCAGCACAACACAGTCACACGTGGCCCTTGTTTTGGCTCGCGTTAGCCTTGCGCACGCACACGAACTCTTTCGCGCCCAGAAAATACCCCAGCACGACACGAACGCATGCATGCCGGCGAGCGCCACAGCGCAGAGCCGC
>Ga0207675_100002335_pt1 | contig 18800 bp, 13 predicted proteins | sample KBSSwiS42_FD_184305 | JGI IMG/M metagenome (GOLD analysis project Ga0207675, IMG submission 184305) | Switchgrass rhizosphere microbial communities from Kellogg Biological Station, Michigan, USA - KBS Switchgrass S4-2 (SPAdes) (version 2) | ecosystem: Host-associated > Plants > Roots >...
GCCCGGGCATCAGCGTCGAGGGCGACAACGTCAGCGTGTTGCTGCTGGGGTTGTAGGTCGAGTTGACCGGGTTGCACACCCGGATGTCGCCCGCGTTCGCCTCGGTGCAGGCGGACGGGTTGTTGCTGGTGCGGAGGATGTCACCAGCGACGTAGGCGACGCCGATGCCGGCGCCGAAGTGAATGCCGAACCACTCGTTGATCGGCGCGTGCCACACGAACCCGAGATCGACGCCCCACAGCGCGAGGCCGTCGAACTGGACATAGTCCGTGTCGATGTTGGCCATGTGGCCCTTGCCCAGCCAGTTGCCGTCGGGCGGCGACATGTTCTGGTACGAGAACGAGAGCACGAGGTCGAAGTTGGCCTTGCGCCGGAAGAACTCGATGCCTGTTCCCCAGGACGAGAGCGGCACGTTCTTCTTCGTGAACAGGTTCAGCATCCAGGCCGGGACGCTGACCCAGCGCAGGCGCGCGGCCACGCCGTACGACAGATCGGCCTGGCGCTGCGGGGGCGTCTCCTCGGCCAGCTCGCCCGCCGGGACGACCGGCCCGGCGGCGCCGGGCGCGGGCGGCGCGCTCTCGGTCGGCGCGGGCATCGCGCTCTCGGTCGGCGCGGGCATCGGCGGTTCGTCGGCCGCGCGCGCCACCGACGCGAGACCGGAGAGCACGAGCAGGGCGGCACACAGCGTACGGGTCATGGGTCGTCTCCGGCTGAGGTCGAGAGGCGCGCGATTATACACACGACGGTCGAGCTTCCAGGACCATCGCTCAAGTGACGCGAGACCGCCTCCGATGCTTGTGCCATGCGGCATCCGCCGCACATCCCTGGGAAAGCATTTTGAAAATCGCGATATAACAACACCGCCTCAGGTGACGTCGTGCCGTCCTCGCCCACGCACAAGGCTCCCAAGACACCGGGCTCGCTGAGACCGGGGGATCACTTCGGCCGCTATCAGCTCCTCGAGCGCATCGGCAAGGGGGGCATGGCGGAGGTGTTTCGCGCGCTCGCCCAGGGAATGGAGGGCTTCGAGCGCATCTTCGTGGTGAAACGCATTCGCCCCGACAAGTCCGATTCGCCGAAGTTCGTGCAGATGTTCGTCGAGGAGGCGCGGATCTCGGCGCTGCTCAATCACCCGAACATCGTGCAGGTCTACGACTTCGGCCACATCGACGGCGCGTACTTCATGGTGATGGAGCACGTCGTGGGCAAGGACCTCTCGACGGTCATGCGCGCGGTGCGCGCGCGCGGCGGCGCGGTGCCGCCGGCGCTCGCGGCGTACGTCGCCCGCGAGGCGGCGCGCGCGCTTCATCACGCGCACACGCTGGTGCTGCCCGACGGAACGCCCGGCGGCGTCGTTCACCGCGACGTGACGCCGTCGAACATCATGCTGCTCAAGGCGGGCGGCGTGAAGATCCTCGACTTCGGCATCGCCAAGGCGGAGGCGCTGGCGCGGCGCCCGGACGCCAGCGGTAAAGCGCCGCGCCTGGCGGGCAAGCTCTCGTACATGTCGCCCGAGCTGGTGCGGGGCGCGCCGGTCGATCACCGCTCGGACATCTTTTCTCTCGGGATCGTGCTGTGGGAGATGGTCGCGGGCGAGCGGCTGTTCACGGGCGAGAACGAGACCGAGACGCTGCAGAACGTCCTGACCCGCCCGATCGCGGAACCGTCGCGGCGGCGCGAAGGCATCCCTGCCTCGTTCGATGTGATCGTCGCGCGCGCGCTGGAACGCGATCCCGCCGGCCGCTACGACACGGCGGAGGCGTTCGCCAACGAGCTGGATCGCTTCCTGGTCGAGATGCCGGTCGCCGATCAGGCGATCCCGCAGCTGCTGGACGAGCTGTTCAGCGCCGCGCCGAAACCCGAAGCGCGCGAGCAGCTGTCCGCGACGACCTTCGCGTCCGAGAGCGGTCCCACCACGGTCCAGCCGGCGCGCGCGACGGGCCAGAGCCGCGCGATCCAGCCGACGATCCCTCCGCCGGTGCAGGCGCCGAAGATCCCGATGATGACGCTGATCGGGATCTTCCTGATCGTCGTCTCAATCACGGTGACCGCGGGCCGGGTCGTGATTCGACACTTCCAGCTGGGGAGTCAGTCCAGCTCGGCGAGGTCGGTCTCGACCAGCAAGTAGAGCGAGCGCAGGAACGTCAGCAGCTCCTCGCGATCTCCGAACTGATTCATCCACTCGCGCACGCTGCGTTCGCCGTCGAGCAGGTTGAGCACCTCGCGCGGCGTCGGGCCGATGCGGAACGCCTCCGGCTCGACGCGGCCCCGGTTCGTCGCGAGCGGCCGGTAATCGAGCAGCGGATCGAAGCGCTGCGTGAGCAGCTCGTACGGCAGGTTCACCACGCTGGCGCCGAGGATCTCGAAGGTGTCGAGGCCGAGCGGGAAATTTTCCTGGCGGTTGGTGACACCGCGGTAGTACGCGAACGTGCCCTCCGTCCATGCGAACACGTCGATGACGCGGTCGCGGACCTGCTCCGACAGCAACCGGAAAACATCCAGCGGGCGCAGCAGGCCCAGCGCCACCAGCGTGTCGCCGAGCTTGCCGTTGTAGTGAGGCAGCATGCTGAGGGCGAGCTCCAGGTCCGCCTGCCCCAGCACCTGCTTGCCGACCAGGTATTCGCCGAAGCGTTCGTTGGCGTTGCTCGAGCTGACGGATTCCGGCGCGCCGCCGACCAGGAAGATCTCCTTGATGGTGTCGCCGAGCTCGAAGTGCAGCAGGCCCGTCTCGCCCACCAGAGCGAGATCGCAGAACAGGCGCATGGGCGTGATGATGCTGACGTCGCCCGCGCTGTCCGGCGGACGCTTGGGCGCCGCCGATACGAATTTTCCGACGTCGCTGTGGGTGGCGCCCCGCCGGCTCGCTCGCGCGCGCGGGGGCGGCACCCCCTTTCCCGTATCGCCCGGCCGCGACACCGGCGTGAAGCCGGGCACCGACGAGCGCTCGCCGCTGATCTCCTCGTCGGGCCAGCTGCCCTGGCTGGGACCGTGGATCGTCTCGGCGGTCGGCGCGTCCGACACCACGTCCGTCTCGCGCGTCGGCATCTGGGGGAACGACGGCGCGGCGCCACCACCGGCCGCGGCCGGCGGCCCCGCGGCGTTCGCGGCGGCGAGCTCCGCGGGCGCGACCTTGGACGCCGCCTTCGGCGTCTCCATGCGCCGCGCCTCCTGCAACAGGCGCGCGGCGGCATCGGGACTGGTGTCGAACAGCGTACCGGTGAACGCCCGCAGATCGCTGGGGCCGATGCGCTGGCCCGTCGAGAACAGGTAATCGGCCAGCTCGTCGCGAAACTCCGCCGAGCTGCCGAAGCGCTCGCGCGGGTTTTTTCGCAGCGCGCCCCGCACGATGCGGTCCAGCGCCTTGGGCAGATCGGCGCCGTATTTGTCCAGCCGATCGAGCTTTACGTCGCGCACCTTCAGCAGCACGTCGAGATCGGCGGGCGCCGAGAACAGCCGGCGCCCGGTCAGCAGTTCGGCCAGCACGACGCCGACCGCGAACAGATCGCTGCGCGCGTCGATCGGCCGACCCACCACCTGCTCGGGCGACATGTACCCGTACTTGCCCTTCAACGTTCCGGCCTGCGTCTTCGATTCGCGACGCTGCGCGTGCGCGATGCCGAAGTCGCCCAGCTTCACGTCGCCGCGCTTGGAGATGAAGATGTTCGAGGGCGAGATGTCGCGATGCACGATCTGCATCGGCTTGCCCTCCATGTCGCGGGCGTTGTGCGCGTAGTCGAGCGCCTCCAGGATCTCGCTGACGATGAAGACCGCCAGCGGCCGCGGCACGTGCACGCGCTTCTGCGCGGCGATCCGCAACAGGCCCAAGCCGTCGAAGCCGTCGATGTACTCGAGCGCGGTGAAGAACTGGCCGCCCACCTCGCCGAAGTCGAGCACCTGAACGATCTTCGGGTGCGTCAGCTGCGCCGTCAGCTTCGCCTCGTCGATGAACATCGAGACGAAGTTCGGGTCGGCGGCCAGGTGCGGCAGGATGCGCTTGACGACCAGGATCTTCTCGAAGCCGTGCGACGAGGTGATCTTGGCGCGAAACACCTCGGCCATGCCGCCCACCGCCAGCCGTTCCAGGAGCGTGTAGCGGCCAAACGCCGAGGGCGCCTTCGCCTGCTCCTCCGTCGCCATGTGTTTGCCGGGGACTATACGATACTAATCGGCACGCCCGGAGCGGGCTGCAGTCCCGGGCACGCTGTTTGCGCGCGGAGCGACTAGCGCCGTCTGCCGAGGGCCTTGCGCAGCTGAAGCGGCTCGACCGTCTCACCCGCCAGCTCGAGGGTCCGGTACGCGGCGCGGCGCGCGCGGGCCTGGCTCTCCTCGGTGGCGACGGCGGCGACCAGCATCTGCTTTCCTTGTTCGTAGTAGCGCCGCTCCTGCGTCATGATCTCGACGCCCAGCAGGCGCGCGCTGTCGCCGTCGCCCTTGCGCTCGCAGAACCCCGCCAGCGCCCCCAGCCGCGCCATCGACAGCGCCCGGCCCGTCAGATAGCCGGCGGACGCGCGCTCCTCCGTCGTCTGCAGCGAGCGGTGGAACGCGAACAGCTTCGAATAGCCGCCGTCGCGCGGATCGTACGCGGTCACGCCCAGGGCCACGAGCCGCTCGGACAACCGGCGGCACTGGCGCGCACTGTCGCCGCACTGCTCCGCGAGCGACAGCTTCATCTCCAGATCATCGCAGTCGGTGATCCAGAGAGCGGCCACCTCCGCCGATTCGATCGTGGCCTTGAGCGCGTACCGCATCGCATCGGAGACCTCGACCCCGTCCTTGCCGAGCGCGGCCGACAGAGCGTCGATAACCCGCTGGATCGAAGCCTGGTTCTTGGTGTCCAGCTCGGCGACGAAGTTTTCTGCTGCGACCATTTGGGCTTTCGGGAGGGCAGATTACTATCGATAAAAAATACGTATGCCGGCGTATAAAGTTTTTAACGGGTGATGCCGATGCATAATGCAGACCCTGCCACAGGTCGGCCTGCAAGGCTAGCCGACCCGCGGGATTGGGTCGTCGCCCGCCCATGAAGTTCGTCCCGAAGGTCCTGTCGTTTTTCGCGTTGGTGAGCGTCGCATTTTTCGCCGGCCCTGCCCGGGCCGTCGAGCCGATGTCGCTGGGCGACGACCTGGTGACGCCGCCCGATACGGGCACGGAGACAGTGCGGGGCGCGCTCAGTACGGGCGGCGGCCCGATGCCTGCGGTGATCTACCTGCGCTACGCCGACGGGACCGAGAAGCACACCGGCAACTACGACCCGTGCACGGGGACGGTGCCGCCGTTCGAATGCAGCTTCGCGCCGACGCTGGCGGAGTGCCAGCGCCAGATCCAGACGTACCTCGACGCGTGGTACGCCGACTTCAACGTCATCTTCACGCTGACGCGGCCGACGAGCGGAAAGTACTACACCGCGGTGATCTCGTCGGGCGGTGGCGCGTGGTGCAAGGTCGACGACAAGGTCGCGGGCGTCGCGCCGTTCTTGTGCAAGGACCTCTCGGGCGGCGTCGCCTATGCGTTCCAGGGCGGCCGCAACGCGCGCGAGACGGCGGTGATCATCGCCCAGGAGCAGGCCCACCTGATCGGGCTGGAGCACACGACCAACCCGCACGACGTCATGTACCCGACCATCAGCGCCGACACCGAGGGGTTCGTCAACGGCGACAGCACGGTCACGGCCGATCGCTGCGATCGCGAGACGCAGAACTCGTACGCGATGATGAAGAAGACACTGGGCGAGTGGCCGGGCGGCCCGAAGCCGTCGGTGTTTGGTTGCATGGAGGACACCCAGGATCCGACCGTGCGCTTCGTGACCCCGGGCAAGGGCGAGAAGAAGGGTCACGCCTTCACCGTCGCCGTCGACGTGCGCGACGACTGTGACGTGACGAAGGTCGAGATCCAGGTCCTGCCGCAGGGGCTGTCGGCGGTGGCGACGTCGGCGCCCTACGAATGGGATCTGAGCGGCATCAACGGCGTGCAGACAATCACCGTCACCGCCACCGACAGCAGCGGGCGCGTCGGCAGCGCGACGATGGAGGTGGCGGCGGCCGAAGCGGGCGAGGAGGCGCCGTCGGAGGACGCCGGCGTCGGTTGCACCGTCGCGTCGGGCGCGTTCGGCGCCACCGGCCTGCTGCCGGGCCTGGCGATGCTGCTTCTGTTCAGCCGCAAGAACCGGCGGACGCGTGTGCGGAGGGTGACGGGCGAGCTGTCCGGGTAGCGTCGAGCACGAGCACGTGCACGTCTACGTGAACGAGCACGATCAGGAGTGGCCCATGCGGCGGCGCAAAGTCCATTCGAGGGCGAGGAGGGCGACGCCGAGGAGAAGCAGGCCCGGGGTCGACCAGATCTCGACGGATTGCTGGCGGCCGACGCGCACCTCGCGGGAGGAACGGATGGCGACGTCGCGCAGCTCCTCGAACGCGTAGCTGCCGCCGGAGGCCTGCGCGATCTCGCGCAGCACCTTGTCGCGCGCCGCGACGTCGTCCAGCTCGGGCCCGCCCGCCCGCACCACGAACGTCTCGTCGTGCGTCACCGGGCGCGAGTCGATGGTGGCGCGCCCCGTCAGCCGGTAGGCACCGGGCGGCAGCGTGCCGACGTCGACGTGCGCCTCGCCGTCCGCGTCGGTGGTGGCGCGCAAGGTGCGCGCCGGCTCGGCGTCGGCGGGCGCGGCGGTGCTGACGACGGTGAGGACCACCTCGACGTCGGGCGCGGGCGAATAGTCCGCGTGCATCGCGCGCACGCGCACGGCGATCGGCTGGTTGCGCCGGTACTCCAGGCGGTCCAGCTCCAGCCGCAGCAGCGTCAGCGCCGGATCGCGCACCAGCCAGCGGATGGCGTTCTCCCAGAAGCGCTGGAACGCGCGCCCGTCGTCGCCCTCGCCGGCCGCGAGGAAGCCCCAGTGCCACGCGCTGTCGGTGAGCATCGCCAGCGTCCGCCCCTTGCCCGCCTCGCTGGCCACCAGCACGGGCGCGGGCTTGCCGTCGCCGCTGCTCTTCAGCGTCGGGTGCGTCAGCAGCGTGGTCGCGCCGGCACGGACGCGCGGCACGCGGTTGATCCCTTCCAGCGCGGGAAGCCGTCCCCAGCGCTGCTCGTTCTCGCGCGGATCCAGCACCAGCGACGTGACCGGGTGCGTCCGCCCCTCCGGCGTCAGGCGCGGCTTGTAGGAATCGGTCGTCAGATCCGCGTCGCCGGCGCCGGTCGCCGTCGGCGCCGTTGGCGGCAGCTCGACGGGAAGGACCTGGCGAAGCTCGGTCGCGCCGTAGCCGCCGCTCGTGAACGACAGATCGCCTCCCACCATCGCCAGCGCGCCGCCGCCCTCGACGTAATCGCGCACGTTCGAGAGGAACGGCTCGACGCCGTACGGGGCGTAGTTGAAGTTCTGGAAGATCACCAGGTCGAAGGAACGCAACTGTTCCTCGAAGATCTCGTAGGTCGGAAACGGAATCAGCGACAGGTCGTTCCGGTTCCAGGGCTGCTCGTCGCTCTCGGTGCGCAGGATGAAGAACGACACCAGGTCGACGTTGGGATCGCGCCGCAGCATCGAGCGCAGGAAGCGTTCGTCCCACGACGGCCGGCCCGACAGGTGCAGCACGCGGACGCGATCGCGGATCACCTTCAACGCGAACGACTGCTCGTTGTTGATCTTCAGCGCCTCGCCGGCGAGCACCGGCGTCGAGATGCGGAACACGAAGTTGCCCGGGTGATCGGGCAGCCAGTCGAACGCGATCTTCTCTTCCGAGCGGTCGCCGCGCAGCACCACGCTGCGGCTCGCGACCGGGCGGCCGTCGCGTTCCAGCGTCACCTCGACCTGCCGGTCGGGAAGGCCGCTCTGGCGGATCACCGCCTCGATGCTGGCTGGCGTGCGCACGAACGCGAACTGATCCGCGAGCACCGCCGCGACCGACAGATCGCGCAGCGATTTCTCGCCCAGGCCGACGGTGTGAACGGGCGCGCCCAGCGCCTCGATGGCGGTGCGGGTGGCGGCGTCCAGCGGGCCCTCGCCGATGCGTCCCGTGTCGATGCCGTCGGAGATCACCACGACCGCGCCCAGGTCGCGGCCGGCGTAGCGCGCGCGGACGTCGCCCAGAGCCTCGCCGATGCGGGTGGCGTCGGCGCCCGGCGGCTCGCGCAGCGACTGCGCCGTCGCGGGCGAGACGTTCTCGCCGAAGCTGTAGATGTCGACCTCGTGACCCGCCTGCTGCCAGGCGGCCAGACGCGGCGCCGCGCGCTCGAGCATCGCCGCGGCCCGTTCCGCGCGTGACGGCCCGCCGTCGGGCGGGCGCACCTCCATCGAGCGCGACGTATCGACCAGCACCGCCACGCGGTTGGGCAGGCGCGTGACCTGCCGCAGCTCGATGGTCGGTTGCAGCGCGGTGACCAGGCAGGCGAGCACGCCCAGCACGCGCAAGCCCAGCAGCAACGCCCCGCGGCCGCGGCGCTCTTCCGCCAGCGACAGCGTCGACACCACGATCGCGATTCCGGCGGCGACGAACAGGAACGCGACGCCCACCCGCCCGAGGTGCGAGGTCGCCCCCATCGCGAGCCGCCACTCGTTGTAACCGGCGGGCAGGTTGAACAGCGCGTTCACCGCGGCAACCGCCGGGTGCGAAGGATGTAGTCGATGTGCGCCTGCTCGGTCTTGTAGTCCAGGCAGAGCGCGTACATCACCAGGTTGATCGCGAGACGGAACGCCTCCTCACGCTGGTCCTCGCCGCCCGGGACGACCTCGTGCTCCCAGCGTCCGAACCCGTCGCGCGCCAGCGCGCCGCTCAGATCGTTCTGCGTGTAGACGACCGCCAGCCGGCGGTCGCGCTCGACGCCTTCGAGCAGCGGCGACGCGATGATCCGCCCGGGCGCGCCGCGCAGCACGTAGAACGACTTCCACAGCACGTGCGTCTCGGAGACGCGCATGGGCAGCTCGCCGGGCAGCGTCTGGGCGAGCAGCCGGCGCACCGACTCGTCGAAGCCGCCGCCCGCGCGGCCCTCGCACGAATCGATCAGCAGGAAGCCGCCGTAGGTGATGTGTCGCCGCAGCCGCGCGATGTCGTTCTCGGGCGGCAGCGGGAAGCGGCGATCGCCCGACAGGACCAGGAACGGGTAGCGGAAAAGGTTCGCATCGGACAGCCGGATGTCCGCCGGATCCGAGGCGGTCGAGACGCTGGTGCGGCGCACGACCTCCCAGGCCAGGCGCCGCAACGCCGTCGGCCGGGGATCGGGCAGCCCCGGCAGGGCAAGGCGCGCGAAACGGAACAGCGACCGCTCGCCGATCGCGAGCGCCCGGCGCGCGCCGGCCAGCGTCAGGGACGAGGCCACCGCGCTGCCCGCCACCAGGCGCCCCGCCTCATGCAGGAAGCGCCGTCGCGAAGGCCCGCCCCCTCCGGTCACGACCCGATCCCTTGCCGCCATGTTCCGCGTGGCCCCCTCTTCGCCTGGGCTGCGGTTTCTACTACACTGGCGGCCGCATGCGTTTCGCGGCACTGGCTCTCGCGATGATCACTGGCTCGGCGACTGGACTGGCGGCGGCTTCGGCGCGCGCTGCCGAGGACGAGGCCCCGGCGGGCTCCGCTCCCGCCGCGGATGCGCAGCCCGCCGCTGCGGCGCCCGCGCCCGCTCCGGCGGAGGGCCAGCCGCCCAGCGTCACCCGTCCGCCCAAGCAATTCCCGAAGTTGCGTCAGGCGTCGCTGCTGCACAAGTATCAGCTGGGGATCGCGATGATGCCCGGCGCCGGCTTCCGCGGAATCTTTCCTTACGCCGGCGCGATGGACGAGATGATCAACTGCGGCCAGCAGGGCAAGCGCGTCTGCACCGGCCTCCTGCCCGTGTTCCTGGACGTCCAACCGTCGTTCGGTTTCGCGGAGCACTGGGACGTGCTCATCGATCTGCGCTTCGGGATCGGCACCGACTTCACCACGTCGCACCAGTTCGCGGTCGCGCCCGGCTTCCGTTACTGGGTCGATCCCGAGCTGGCGTTCAAGTTCTACGCGACCATCCAGGGTGTATTCGACGCGACCGCGCAGCACAATCCGCTGGTCAAGGATAACGACATCGGCATCCGCAACGCGAATGGCTTCATGTTCGAGGTGATGCGCAACCTGGGCTTCTACATCCAGTTCGGCGAGACCCTCGGCTTCGTGCGTTGGCTGCGTTTCGAGATCGACGCCGGCGTGGGCATACAAGCTCGAATTCCGTGACGTGCGACCGGGCAACGGCAACCTCCGTAATCTACTATCAAGGCTGCGATGATTCAGGTCGGCCGTCTGGGCCCCGCGGATGTCGACGCAGCGGCCGGTATTCTGTTCGATGCGTTCGGCGCGGCCTACCGGCGCCGGGGCCACGCTCCGCCGTTCCCGACGCGTGAGAGCGCCGCGTGGCTGTGCCGCGCCTACATCGACCTGGACCCCGAGGGTTGCGCGCTGGCGCGCTCCGCCTCCGAGATCGTCGGCGTCGGGTTCGCGCATCCGCGCGGCGCGGTCACCAGCATCGGCCCGCTGGCGTCGCGGCCGGGCGCGCCCGCGGGCGTGGCGCGCGCGCTGATGCACGAGCTGAGCGACATCGCGGCAGGCTCGAGCAGCGTGCGGCTGTTCCAGGACAGCTTCAATCCCGATTCGTTCGGCCTCTACACGCGGCTCGGCTACGCCGTCTCCGACGTCGCGCCCTATCTGCTGGCCGAGAAACTGGAGCCGCCCGCCGCGGGCGCGGCCCACCCTGGCGTGCGGCCGCTGGTCGCCGCCGATCTCCCGGCCGTGGAACGCTATGACCGATCGCGCACCGGCGCGGACCGGCGTCGCGATCTCGCGCTGCTCGCGTCGACGGGCGGCGGCTTCATCATTCCGGCCGACGGGCGCGGCGAGGGAATTGCCGGCTACCTCTTCTACCGCGCGTTGCCTGCGCGCGTGGTGATCGGTCCCGCCGTCGCCGAGTCGGCCGAGATCCTGGCCGCGCTGGTCGACGGCGTCGCCGCGAGCCTGCCCGGCCGCGCTGCCGTCATTCGCGCCTCGGCGGCCGCGCCGGCATTGCTGAGGCGCGCGTTCGAACGCGGGTTCCTCGTCGATCATCTGGGCAACCTCATGGTGCGAGGGCCCTACGTCCCGCCGCCGGCCCAGCTGTACGCGCTTTTCCCCGAGAGCTTGTAGGTCGCGCGCGCGACTGCCGGGCCCTTGGCCCCATGGTATGTTGTGACCCCGCTGGACGCGGCTTTCCAGCCGCGGGCTGGTCGGCCTCATGGACGTTCGCTGCGATCGTTGTCAGACCGAATACGAGCTCGATGACGCGAGCGTTACCGAGCGCGGTGCCTCCGTGCAATGCACGACGTGCGGGCACACGTTCATGGTGTCGCGGCCCAGGGCCGAATTCACGCCCACGCCCAGCCCGACGACGACCGAGGCGCCCAGCTGGGTGCTGACCACCGAAGAGGGCAAGGTCCACCGGTTCAAAGATCCGACGACGCTGCAGAAATGGATCGTCGAGCGACGCGTGGGCCGCAACGATCGCGTCACCGCGCCGGGCGCCAGCGCGCGGCGCCTGGGCGACATGGACGAGCTGCGTCCGTTCTTCGATCTGGTGGATCAGGCGGACCGCGCGGCGGCGACGCGGGTGGCGCGGCCGACGCAGCCGGAAACACCGCAGCGACTCAGCGCCGGGCGCGGCTACGCGTCGCCGGACGTGGACGACGACGACATGCTGATGGGCAGCCGGCGCTCGCGCGGCGGACAGCGCGATCGTGTGAGCCGCCTCGATTCGGACATCGCCGCCGGGCTGACGACGATGAGCATGGACGACAGCATGGGCGTCGTGCTGCCGCAGCGGCGGACGGGTCTCAAGATCTTCGCCGGGCTGGCGTTCCTGGGCGTGCTCGCCGGCGTCTTTTACTTCGCCTACAAGAGCGGCGCCGCGAAGGGCATCGCCACCGCGCCGGCGCCGACACCGTCACCGTCCGCGCCGCCGCCACCCGCCCCGCCACCGCCCGCCGTCGCCGCACCGGCTCCCGCTGCGCCGCCGCCCGCCGCAGCTCCGCCCGCGCCGGCAGCGGCCGCCGCGTCGGCACCGGCCGCTGCGCCGCCGCCGGCTGCCGCGCCGCCGGTCCCCGCGCCGGCGCCGCCCGCCGCGGCGCGGACCGCGCCGCCCCAAGACGTACCGCCCGATCCGTTGCCGTCCTCGCACACCCCGTCCGGGCGTAGCGCCGCCGCCGCGCCGTCCTCCGGCGGCCCCATGCCGCACAGATACGAGCAGCTGGTGGCCGAGGCCAACCGTGCGCTCGAGAACGGCAACACCGCCAAGGCGCAAAAATTCGTCGACGAGGCGTTGAAGCTGCAGCCGAGCGGCGTGTCGGCGGTGACCGCGTCCGCTTACCTGCTGCTCGACAGGCGCAAGCCGCTGGCCGCGGTCGGCGAGTTCAAGCGCGCGCTGAACAACGCGCCCAACTTTCCGCAGGCGCTGTTCGGGCTGGGCGAAGCGTATCGGTCGGCGGGCGACACCTCGCAGGCGATCGACGCCTACAAGAAATATCTCGCCGCCGCCCCGGCCGGCGAGGACGCGCCCGCGGCGCGCCGCCAGCTGCGCGAGCTCGAGACCCAGCCGGCGCGTCCCAGCCATTCGTCCACGACGGCCACGGTGCCCGACCAAGGTTCGGGCAGCGCACCGCCGATGCCCCAGCCCGCGCCCCCGCCGTAGTCCTAAGACTGATCGACTAGCTCGCCACCGGCGTCGACGCGTCGACGAGGTCGGCCAGCATGTCGACGATCTCGACGATCGACTGCACGGGCGCGGCGCCATCGACCTGACCCATGAACGCGGCGGGCGCGTCGCTGGTCGGACGGTAAAGCTGGTAGCGCGCCGCGCTGCCCCGCCAGATCGTCAGCACGCCGTCGCCCTGCGATCGCTCCAGCCGGCGCCGAAGGTCGGGATCGGCCAGGGGCGCCGCGCCGTGCACGCTGAACTTCTGATCGAACGACTGGTCCCCGGTCTTCACGCGCGGCAGCTTCAGCTTGTGCTCGGGGCTGCGCTCGAGCCACCGGCGATGTCGCTCGATGCTCGCGTCGGCGGCGGCGTGGCCGGCGGTGCCGTAGCTGGCGTCGAGCTCGACGGGCGTGCCGCGTTTGCGCGTCAGCTTGATGGTGACGGGCTGCCCGCGGCGGTGCGTCGCAATTCGCGTCATCTCCAGTTCCCCCTCCGGCACGATGACCGCGTCCGGGCGTGTCCCGTCCGGGCCCGTACCGTCGCCGACGCCGGTGGCGAGGCGCTTCACGAACTCGCGCCACTCCGGCGCGCCGATCCGCGGCACGCTCCGATCGCCGTACGGCAACGCGCGCAGCTCGCCGACGGCCACCGCCACCAACCCGAGCAGCGACAGACACAATTCGACGGGCGACGCCTGGTCGTAGCCGCCAAGCGCGAGCAGCACCATGCCGTAACCCGCCAGGCGCATCCCGCCCTTGTCGCTGATCAGCTCGATGGTGGCGAACGCCCAGCCGAAGAACGCCAGCACGTGGACAACGCCCGCGAACGACGCGACGGGCGGCAGCTCCAGGCGCAGTCCGTAAAGCGCGCTGGCCTGGACAAGGTCGAAGCGCACCACGAGCACGAACACGAACGCCGCCGTCAGCGCGGCAGCGATCGCGAGCGGAACTTGCCAGCGCCGCTCGCGCAGCGGGCGCGGCGGCAGCAGCAGCGGCGCGGCGATGGCCGCGAGCATCAACGCGATCGCGCCCGCGTCGACCAGCGTCGGGCCCGTGTACGCCACCAACCGTCTCACGCCGGCGAACGGATCGTGACCCTCGGTCGACAGGCGTGAGGCGAAGAAGCCGAGCGCGTGCAGAGCACCGGGGAGGGCGAGCATCGCCACCCCGATCTTCAGCCGCGGCGGCGCCTTGGAGGTGGCGAAGGCGATCGCGGTCGCCAGCGTCAGGAACGCGAACGTCGTCTGCGCACACGCGAAGAGCCACGGGTGGATCCCCCCGCTGAACACCGCCCACGCGCTAAGTCCCGAGAAAACCAGCGCGAATAGCACGGTCGAGAATCGGATCGCGCGGGGATACAGCTCGCCGCGCCGGAAAAGGCCGGCGAACGCGGCCACCATGACAGCCAGCGCCAGAAATGCCGTGACCTGGAAAAGCAGCGGTCCTGTCAGGCTCAGGACGTGCGTCATGAACGAACTGGAAGCGCCGGAAGTCAGCGACGGGCGAGGGAAAAACAGCCGCCCCGCCAGGCGGTTGACGATGAATTCCAGGGTGGAAACGACGACGAGAGCGGCCGTCAGGTTTCCGGAGCGGGCGCGCCGCAAGGCGGATTCCATAGCGAGCGGCGGATTATACTCATGCTTTCGCGGGTCAAGGCCTCAGGCGATTGTGTCGATGAGAATGCCGAACATTGGCCTCCGACCAGTAAGACTTTGGGGTAGGTTCCCTTCCTACGACCTGTGCTAACATTGGAACCTGGAAGCCCGTGGTTAGTGTAACCGCCAGAAAGATTCGCAATCACGGCCGGGAGCGAGCCTCCCTGGGCGTGGGGCGAACTTATGCGGGCTACCTCATCAGTTACCCCAGCGTGGGCCGCGGTATGGTGATCTTCCGCGATCCCAACGGTCACCGGATGGTGACGACGCCCGTCCGGCGCGTCCTCGGTGATGCGGGCGGCGATCAGATTTACGTCGAGACGGAGAACTCGGTCTACCTGCTGACCTTCCGAGCCGAACCGTTGCGCGAGATGCCTCATGCGTTGGCCGCCGTGACCGGCAGCCGCCAGCGCAAGGGCTGACGCAAGGTTCCGCGCCCCGCACGCGCCGGGTAATTCGTGACGGAGGCAGGTCGGGCAAGTAAGCTCCGTCGCGAAGCATGGTGTCGCGTGCGTTGATCCTGGCCGCCGGCAGGGGCGTGAGCATCGGCGGCGACGCCGAGCTGTCCAACTGCCTCACCACCGTCGGCCGCTGCAGCGTGATCGAGCGGAGCCTGGAGCTGCTCGAAGATCTGGGCGTCGCGAAGATCGGCATCACCGTCGGGTTCGCGGGCGAGGCGGTCCGGCGCCACATCGCGGCGTCGACCGTGCTGTCGGCGGCGACGAAGCGGCGCGTGACGTTCTTCGACAACCCCGACTGGGCGGGACCGAACGGTCTCTCGGTGCTCGCGGCGCGCGCGTTCGTCACCGAACGCACGCTGCTGCTGATGGCGGATCAGATCGCGGCGCCCGGGCTGGTGCGTGAGATCGCGTCGCACACGGGCGGGGGCGATCGCACCGTGCTGGGCGTCGATCGCGATCTGTCGCGCGTGTTCGACATCAATGACGCCACCAAGGTGAAGCTGGCCGGCGACCGCGTCACCGAGATGAGCAAGCAGCTCACCAGCTACGACGCCGTCAGCGCCGGGCTGTTCGTGATCGCGCCGTCGCTGATCGACGTGCTGGCGAGTCTGGACCGACCGTCGCTGACCGAAGGGGTCGCGGCGGCCGCGGCGCGCGGTCTGGTCATCGCGCACGACGTGGGCACCAAGCTCTGGCAGGACCTGGACAGCGCCGAGATGAAGCTGCACGCCGAATGGCTGCTGCGCGTCTACGGCGACGAGCTGGCCCGTCCCGCGATGCAGGCGACGCCGCCGTCGGCCGCCGCCGGCACGCTGGAGCTGATCGAACGTCTGCTCGCCGAGAAGGACCAGCCCGGGCACGTGCTGTTCAGCCCCGGGCCGGTGATGACGTCCGCGCGCGTGAAGGCGTCGCTCGTCCACTACGACGTCTGCCATCGCGACGGCGACTACGCGGCCGTGGTGGGGCGCCTGCAGGAAAAGCTGCGCCCGGCGTTCGGCGCGTCGGCGCAGCACGAGATGCTGCTGCTCACCGGCTCCGGCACTGCCGCGATGGAGATGTCGATCGCGTCGGTGGTACCGCCGGGCAAGAAGCTACTGGTGATCGCGAACGGCGCGTTCGGCGATCGCCTGGACGAGATCGCGGCGCTGCACGACATCCCGCGCGTCGTGCTCCGTTACAAGTGGGGCGAGCTGCCCAACCCGCGCGACGTCGCCCGCGCGCTCGACGCAGACGCCGAGATCGCGGCGGCGGCGATGATCCAGCACGAGACGTCGGTCGGTCTGGTCAACCCGGTGGGCGAGGTGGGTCGGCTGTGCCGCGCACGCGGCATCACGCTGGTCGTGGATGCCGTCTCGGCGCTGGGCGCCGAGGACGTCGATGTGGTGCGCGACGGCGTCGACATCTGCTTCTCGTCGGCGAACAAGTGCCTGCACTCCGTGTCCGGCGTGTCGTTCCTGTGCGTCGCCCCCGAGGTGTGGCCGCGCATCGCCGGCATCACGCCGCGGGTCTACTACCTGGACCTCGTGCGGCACCGCCAGTACCTGGAGCAGCTGCGCCAGACGCCATTCACGCCGGCCGTGTCGTCGTTCTTCGCGCTCGAGACCGCGCTCGACGAGCTGTACGAACAGGGGGGCGTGCCCGCGCGCCGCGAGCTGTATCGCAAGCGCAACCTGCGCATCCGCCGCCTGTTCACCGATCTCGGGTTCGAATCGTTCAGCAACACCGGCCGCGAATCGCAGACGATCTCGATGCTGCGGTTGCCCGACGGCCTGTCCGTCGACGCCCTTTACGACGGGCTCAAAGCGCGCGGCTTCATCATCTACCGCGCCAAGGGCGAGCTCGCTGATCGTCACGTCCAGGTGTCGAACATGGGCGAGTTGCCCGACGCGACGATCGACGCGTTCCTGGCGGCCGTGACCGAGGTCGTGCGCGGTGCGCGCAGCGCTACCCCGGCGGCGCGGGCCGCGCTCAAGTCCGTGTAATCGTTCGCACGGATTGAACGGACGCCCCTCGTGGGGCGACATTGGGGCATGGGAAACCTCTGCCGTTCGGTCGTGTTGGTCGTGTCGAGCGTCGTCCTGGCGGGCGGGGCGCACGCTGCGGAAGCGCCGCTGCTCGTCGCCGTCGAGGTTGCGCCCGGCGTCGACGTCGCGCCCGCCGATGTCCGTCAAGCCGTCGCGAGCGAGCTGGGCCGGTCCGTGGCGGGGTCGCGCGACCCGGTAACGACGGAAGACGTGTTGGTCGTGTGGGTCGACGGGCGCGAGATCCGGATGTCGCTGCGCGCCCGCGCAGCGCCCATCGTTTCGCGTCTGATTGCGGCGCCCGCCGATCGGCTCGGTCGTCTCCGGTCGATCGGCTGGCTCGCGGGCAACCTGGTGCGCGATCAGGTCGGCCCGATCGTGGCGACGCGCGACGCGGTCCAGCCCGCTGCGGAGGTAGGGCCCGCGACCGAGCCGCCGGCATTGTCCGACGTGCCGTCGCACGGCGCCGTCCCCGAGGTCATCGCCGCCGCGCCGGCGAGCCGCCCCGAGTCGTCTGATTCGCGCTGGATGATTACCGCCGCTGGCGGGCCGACGCTGCAGATGCTGTTCTGGGATTCCGAGCTTCCCGACACGCTCAGGAGCGGCGCGGTTTATCAGATCGAGGCGCAGCATCAGGCCACTCCCGACAGCATGCTGGTCGGTGCGGCGCTGGAGCTCGGGCCGGTCGGGCAGGGGGCAACGCCTCACTATCTCGGTTTCGCCGGGTTCATCGGTTCGCGCTGGCGTTCGCACCGCTGGTTCATGGAGGGGACCGTCGGCCTCGGCGTGGAGGCCATCGGCGGGCGTTACGCGACGCTCTCGGTCACGAACAACTCGCAGACCGGCACCGTCTCGGAGTCAGTGGTTTCGTACCGGGCGGTACCGGGGCTCTATGCCCGTTTGCAGGGGACGGGCGGTGTCCAGGTCTCAAGGATGTTCGATCTCGTCGTGCAGCTCGGCGCGCATCTCTCGTCGAATTGGGAGTTCGGATCGTACGTCGCGTCGACGGTCGGGCTGAGGGCGCGGTTGCCTTGAACGGTCCGGTATCTTGGGGCGACATAGGGTCATGAGGATCATCGCGCTTTCGATCGCTCTCGTCGCGCTGGGAGGCGCCGCAGCCCGCGCCGCGGACAAGCCGCTGCTCGTCTCCGTTGAAGTCGGGCCCGGCGTCGACGTCGCGCCGACGGAGGTTCGTCAGGCCGTCGCCGCGGAGCTCGGTCACAAGGTCGTTGGCGTGTACGAGGCGAACGGGGATGGCCGGGCCGACGTCCTGCTCGTCGCGCTCGAGCCGCGCGAGCTCCGGATGTCGCTGCGCGCCGGCGACGCGCCGGTCGTATCGAGGAGGATCGCCGTGCCGCGCGATCGGACGGGCCGCCTCCGATCGATCAGCTGGCTGGCCGGTAACCTGGTTCGCGACCAGGTCGGCCCGATCGTGGCCACGCGAGAAACGCCGGCGGTCGAGCCGCAGCCGGCGACGGATCCGCCCGCGCTCGCCGCGAACGCGCCGCTCGCAGTCCCCGCCGAGGCGCTACCAGCGAGCGCGCCGGCCCCCGTTTCGTCGCTGCCCGCGTCAGCGCCGCCGCCCCCGCCGGCGGAGGCGGTCGCGTCGCCCGCGAGCGCGCCGGGCGCGATCCCGCACCCGCTCTGGTCGATCACGATGGCCGGTGGACCGGTGGTGACCGTCATGCGCGACAGCAGCAACACCAGCGCCACCTCCAGCGGCGTCTTCCAGCTCGAAGTGCAGCGCCAGCGATCGCTCGACAGTCTCCTTTATGGTCTCGCGTTCACCGTCGGCCCGGATGCGCCCCGGCACTACATCGGCGCCGCCGCGTTCGCGGGCGAGGCGTGGCGTGGACAGTCGTTCTTCGCCGAGGCGACGCTCGGTCTCGGGCTGGAAGCCCTCGAGGGCTACGTGACGTTTGGATCGTCGACCGGGACCGCACCGACGCCGGGTAACCCCGGGATGGTGACGTCCATGTCGGAACAGCGCGTGTCCGT
>Ga0207675_100002337_pt1 | contig 18795 bp, 19 predicted proteins | sample KBSSwiS42_FD_184305 | JGI IMG/M metagenome (GOLD analysis project Ga0207675, IMG submission 184305) | Switchgrass rhizosphere microbial communities from Kellogg Biological Station, Michigan, USA - KBS Switchgrass S4-2 (SPAdes) (version 2) | ecosystem: Host-associated > Plants > Roots >...
CAGCCGACAAGCTTGTTTCGGACGAGATCAGGCTTCCGGGGTAATGTCCGATATGTTTTAGCTTGTCGTTCCCGGAAAGAATTTAGCCGCAGATTTACGCAGATGAACACAGATAAGTGGAATAGACTTGAGCGAGCCTCGCTGTCTAAATACTAATTCTGATCTGTTCTTATCTGTGAAAATCTGTGCCTATATTCAAGCTAAAGCATATCGGACAACCACTTCAGATATGGTTCTGAAACTGCTGACGCAGACACGGCCAAGATCTCAGGCGTCTCGTAACTGTGCACTGCTCTTACATTCCGTTCCAACTCATCAAACTTTTCACGAGTTGTTTTCGCCAGCAGCAACGTTTCTGACTGCCGTTCAATCTTTCCTTCCCAACGATAAATAGATTCGACTTCAGGTAGGACCTGGACACACGCAGCAAGGTGAGCGCCTACAAGCATGTCCGCAAGACGAGTCGCTTCCTCGCGGTTGGGAGTTGTCAGGAAAACTATTATCGCTTCCGCCGCCATGATCTTATGTCCGATATGCTTCAGCTTGTCGTTTTCGAAGGGAGTTGAGCAGATTCACGCGGATGAGCGCAGATCGGGGTGATAGACCTGAGTGGGTCTCGCTCTAAATACTAAATTCTGATCTGTATTCATCTGCGTGAATCTGCGGCTTAATTCGCTTCGGAAACGACAAGCTCATATCGAACATCTCACTCTTCGGTCTCTTCAGGAATTCCGCCAGTCAGCGGTGTAGTATCGGCGCCAAAGAAAGCGCTGTAAATCTCTTCCGCTTTGTCGACATCTCGTTCATCAACGACGATGACGGCCGCATCCGAAGTCGACGCAAGCAACGGCGCGAACGCGTCATTACCGCCGGACTGAACCGCCGATCGAATACCGTTGTTGCGCAAAATGTCATTGACCATTTCTGCTTCAGCTGGTGAACCCAACGAGAAGAGCGACACAAACCTGGCCTCGCTGGGGTCGTGCAACGCATTTTCCGTAGTTAAGTGATTCACCAAAGGCGTGTCGTCATCCGGACATTGAGTAATCCCGGCTTCGTATTCAGCTTCGCATACTGGACAGAACATAGAAGACTCCGATGGTTGAAAGAACAATTAGGGGCTTTGTGCTTTGCAAAGGCGGTGTTCAAGCTAAACCACAAAGTACCAAGCACAAAGTCCTACCCGTGCACCGCCCGCTCAAACGGTATCTCTTCAAAGTTTGTCATTCGCTTGAATGCTCTGAAGCGATCGTTGATTTCTGCATGCGTTAGCCGCCTTACTCGATCCGTTCCGAACTCTTCAACGTTGAATGACGCCATGACGGATCCAAAAATCATCGCCCGGCGCATCGCAGCCTCGTCGAGCTTTTCCTGGCTTGAAAGATAACCCATGAAGCCGCCGGCAAACGTATCACCTGCACCCGTTGGATCAAAGACAGACTCAAGAGGATATGCAGGGATGGCAAAGTAATTATCTGCGGTGAACAGAGCTGCACCGTATTCTCCTCGTTTCACGATCAGCGCTTTCGGTCCCCACGTCAGAATTTCACGCGCAGCTTTGATCAGGTTCGGAATGTTGGTTAACTGACGCGCCTCAGCGTCGTTGATGATCACAACATCGACGCCTCTAATCGTTTTCAGCAACGAATCGCGCGTATTCTCGATCCACAGGTTCATCGTGTCGAGCGCAACTAACTCGGCGTCGGGCATCTGCTCTCTAACTTCGCGCTGGAGATCAGGCTGGATGTTTCCCAGGAACAACAGTCGCGACGATTTTGATTCTTCAGACAGCTTTGGCTTGAACTCGGCAAACACGTTCAACTGGGTTTCGAGTGTATGGGCAACGTTGAGGTCGTAGTCATAACGTCCTCGCCAGCGAAAAGTCTTCCCTTCAGGAATCCTCTCGAGATCGCGAGTATTAATGTTGTGTTGTTTGAATACCTCACCGTCGGCGTCGGTAAAGTCACCACCGATAACACCCACGATACTTACGTTCGTAAAAAAGCTTGCTGAGATTGAAAAGTGTGAAGCGGATCCGCCGAGCATTTGATCGCACTTACCGAAAGGCGTTTCGACGGCATCGAACGCCACAGAACCGACTACTAAAAGGGACATAATTTTTGGTCTAGTTTTGGTGTTGGTTTCTTAGAGCTTGTACTTTGAACTTTGTTTCTTCGAACCGCAGCACACTACGGATTAGGTTTAGCGGCGCCTAAAGCGCGCAGGTCGTCTTCCGCTTCTTTCGCAAAAGGACTGTTCGGATACTCTTTCGTTAATTTCGTTAGGTAGTCGCGGCCCATATCGCGGAACTGCTCCGGCGTCGTCGACTTGTTGTACAACGACGGAGCTTGCTTACCTTTACTATCGGCGAGCGAGAGACTACTCCGACCAGCAATCAATAATACTTCTTCGATCTTCGCAAAGTTGGGATTGCCGGCGATGATTTCTTCACAGCGTCGCAGCGCGGCAACGTAGGCCTTCTTCAACTTGTAGTAGTTTCGAGCGACCTCAAGGTTGTGTAACGAGTCTTTCTCCAGATCGGGATCACGCATTGTGGATGGATCGGGACCACTTTTGACCCCACCCTGGCCGTAAACTGCCGGCGCACTTACGAGAACCGCACAGAACAGAAACGACAGTAATACGAACTTATTCCTCATCTCTTACCTCACTACCGATTTAATGCTTACTGGTACTTTTTGATGATAGCTTCCAGCTTCTTAGTTGTCGCCTCGGGCCAGAGTTCCCGCGGAGTAAAAATGGCATTCTTCAAGGCCGAACCGCATTTGCACGTTCTTTCTGTGCCTTTCAATCGTCTAACAGACTCGCGCATGATCGTTTGAGCGTTCCGAACATTTTTGTTCAGGTACTCAATCACAGTCTCTACGCTAACTGCGTCGTGACTCGGATGCCAGCAATCGTAGTCAGTAACCAATGCCAGCGTCGCGTAACAAATCTCCGCTTCGCGCGCCAACTTCGCTTCCTGGAGATTTGTCATCCCAATGATGTCCATGCCCCACGAACGATACACGTTCGACTCTGCCACACTCGAAAACGCCGGACCTTCCATGCAGAGATAGGTTCCCCCGCGATGCACCTTTACGTCGGCTGCGCCACATGCTTCCTGCAACACATCACCCAATTCTCCACACACCGGATGCGCGAACGACATGTGCGCAACAATCCCATCGCCGAAGTAGGTCGACTCTTTAACCCGACCCCTGGTGCGATCAAAGAACTGGTCAGGAATTACCATGTCTAGCGGTGCGTACTGCTCTTGTAGTGAGCCAACCGCGGACGCCGATAAGATTCGTTCAACACCAAGCGATTTCATCGCGTAGATATTTGCGCGAAATGGAACCTCGGTTGGCGTAAAGCGATGGCCCCTCCCATGACGAGGTAAGAACGCTACTCGTTCACCCTCGAGAGTTCCGACGATAAACGCGTCCGAAGGACTGCCAAAAGGTGTGTCAACCTTTACTTCCTCAACCTCACTCAACTCGGGCATCTGATAAAGGCCGCTGCCACCGATGATACCTATTCGCACTTCGCTCATTATTTGTCCTTACAGTTATTTGCTTTAACGTAATCCGCCAGAGTTCCGTCAGTCCTCTTCGCCACCAGACTATCCATGAAAGCGTCCTGGGCCTTGGGCTGTTCTTTCAGAATGGCCTGGTAGGTGACGACCGTGCTCTCAACACCGGCCATTTGCGCGGCGTCCTCCTCACTGGATTTATCAGGATGGGCGAGTTTGAATGCAGCCATACCAATTGTGTACTGACCAAAGAGTTCACTTTCATACTTGTACTTCTTCTTCACGCCGCTGATGATCAAGGAACAGGCCTTAACGCTAACCTTGTCGGTTTGAATAATCCAAGTTATAGCCCAACTACGAACGTCTTTGGCTTGTTTGTCCAGGGGCTTTTCCTCCAGGAATCGAGCTGATTTAACGAGTGTCTGCGATTCGCTTTCCTTTTGAATCGAACGGCCAATTGCCAAGCTACTAAGCAATACAACCACAACGACAAGATAGATCGCTCTGCGCAAATTCATCAGCAATGTTCCTTTCTATTCCACGGGTACAGCTACCAGTTTTTCTTCACCAACTAGTCGGCAAAGCGGAGCTTCAGGATCGTGATAGAACAAGCAATACCATCCTTCGCGAGCCGCTTGAGGCAACAACTTCTTCTTCGATTCAAGCGTCTCAACGGGATAAAGATCATATCCCATGATCCACGGCAGCTTTATGTGCGCACGCATGGGAACTAGATCCGCGAAACCAAAAACTGTTTGCGACTTCGTTTGCAAACGCCAGCACTGCATTGATCGGTTGTGTCCAGGCCACGTCTCCATTCGTAAACCGGGAACCACTTCGTAGTGCGATTCCTTTGGTTCCAACTGACTTGATTCGCGCAATGGCTCCCAGTTTTCGGATAAATAACTCGCACGGTCACGTTCGCTGGGATTCTCGGCGTGCTCAAGCTCAGCTCTCGAGACGAAGTATCGAGCGTTTGGAAATGTTGGAACGGCACTACCTAAGCTATCGAGCGTGGTATTACCTCCGGCATGATCGAAATGCAAATGCGTGTTTACAACAATCGTTATTTCTTCAGGACCAATTCCCGTTTTAAGTTTTAGTGTTTCGGTGAGGGGTTGCTTGCGATCTATCCCATACATCGCTACTTGTTTCGATCCCCACTTATCACCGATTCCCGTTTCGATCAGAATCTTGTCTTTGCCAGTATCTACAAACACACAATTCATGTTCATCCGAATGCGATTCTGATCGTCAGGCGGACAAACCTGAGCCCAAAGGTTACGCGGGATCACTCCAAACATCGCTCCTCCGTCGAGATGGAATTCGGTGTCTGGAATGATCTCTACGCGATAGTCGCCTAACTGCATCGACTCGTATTATTTCTGTTTCTTAGGCTGCGTCTTGGGAGCTGGCTGACCTTTAGGCTTGGCAGGCTCCTCATCTTCACCGGTGGGTGCGGCTCCAGATGGCGGGGCTCCAAATCCCGGTGGCAGTCCCTGTGGATTCTGTTCCGGTTCCGGCATCTTCACAGCATAGGTGTCAGGAACTTTCACATGCGAATGAGCAACGATTTCATCCAGTACTTTCGAAGCTTTCTCTTGCTCAACTACGCTCCGGGCTTTGTCGCGCGGCGACTGGGGTGGCGCGAATGGGTTCGCGTTGGTATCGCCAAACAGGATGTGGCGCGCGTGGACCTTCTCTTCAGGTTTGCCGTCCTTTGTTTCCGTCTTTCGTTCTTCAAGCTTGATGATGTGAAATCCAAACTTACTTTGAACAATATCACTGATCTCGCCGGGCTTTAACGCATACGCTGCCTTCTCAAACTCAGGCACCATGTCGCCATGGCCAAACCAACCCAGGTCTCCACCTTTGTCTTTGCTGCCGTCGGTTGAAAACTCTTTCGCCAGCTTCGCAAAGTCTTCACCGGCACGAAGGCGTTTCAGCACGTCCTCCGCTTCGGCGCGCTTCTTCTTGTCGGTATCCAGCTCTGGGTGGCTGGCTATATATGCGTCCACCTCAGCGTCTGTCGCCTTCATCTTGTCTTTCAACGAATCCTGAGCGTACTCCTGCGCCAAAACTCTCGCTTCCTGCAATATCGTCTGAAGTCTAACGGCGGGCTTCTTGTCGAGACCTTGTTCTTTTGCCTTCTTCTCGGCGATGTAGATCCGACCGAGCCGCTGCTTCAGCATGTCGAGCTGCTCTTTGGGAATTTCCTGTTTCGCAAGCTGAGGATCTTTGCTCTTGGCATCGCTGATAATCTGGTCAAATTTCGCCTGATTAACTGGTTCTTTGAAAAACTCTTCGACGTCCTTGTCAGGAATGTCCGCTCCCTTTTCGCCCTGCTGCTCGAAATAGAACTGCGCCAGAACACTCGCACGTTGAAATTCTATTTGTCGCTTGATGTCGGCTTTCTTATCGACACCATGCGCCCGAGCCTCTTCGGCGACCGCCAGCAATCGACGCACGTCCTTGGCGAAGTCTTTGCGCGCCGCCTCATCGGAGGCCAAACGCGCACGCATTTGTGCAGGCTGATCTTCGGCTATCAACGCCATGTCTTCAGCCGACAATTCAACGGGTCCATTATTCCTATACTTGACCTGCCAGAAAATCAGGGCGCCTGCAAAAACGACCGCGACTGCGGCGGCGATGTATGCTTTTTTTGTTGAGTTCAAAATTACTTTCCTTTCCGAATATGCTATCGATGCTGCACTAGTTCAAGCAACACTCCATTAGTCGTGGACGGATGCACAAAAGCAACCAGGCATCCACCCGCGCCAACGCGCGGCGTTTCATCAATTAATCGCGCACCTTTATTTTTAAGATCGGCCAGCGAAGCGTTTATATCGTCAACCTTGATCGCAATATGGTGAATGCCGGGACCACGCTTGGCCAAAAATCTGCCAACTGCTGAGTCGGGACTCAAAGCTTCTAAGAGTTCAACATGCGTATCGCCAATTGCGAGCATCGCAACCCGCACTCCCTGCTCGCTAATCTCCTCGGTGGCGTCGACAGTCAACCCTAACGCGTCTCGCCAAACTGCGAGACCTTCGTCCAACTGACGAGTTGCGATTCCGATATGATCAATTTTCATCGATTGGGTGTCAGGTGCCGGGTGTCAGAGGTTGGTGATCCTGCCGTCTGCCCCTGTTTGGTGCCCCTGTCCCTTCATTATCTCTTCAACTGCAGAATAAGGGTCTCGACGCCGTGTTGCAACTTCATCCGCTAATCGTTCCAGCACCTCTTCCGACCCCTTCGATTCTAAGGCGGAGGCGAGAAGACGCTCCCTCAACAACTCGACAATTCGCCAGCGCGCAATTGCCCGCCGCCGCTCACTAGTCATGTCGGCACTTCTTTGGACTTGGCAAAATCGTTCAATCGCCTCGGCCAGTTCAGAAATTCCACGGCTTTCCGTGGCCACCGTCTTCACAATCGGAGGATCCCAACCATCCGCTCGAGCAGACAACGACAGCAACGACTCAAGCTCCTTTTCGGTGGAATAGACGCCGTCGCGATCGGCCTTATTGATTACGAAGATGTCGCCAATCTCCATTATTCCGGCCTTGATGGCTTGAATGTCGTCACCCATTCCGGGAACCAGAACAACCACAGAGACCTCAGCAGCTTTGACTATTTCAACCTCGTCCTGCCCGACTCCCACTGTCTCCACGATTATCTTCGCGTATCCTGCGGCATCAAGTATTGCCACTGCATCGACGGTTGCTCGCGACAGCCCACCCAGATTCCCACGCGTGGCCATCGAACGAATGAAGACTCCCGGGTCGAGTCCCAAAGTCTGCATTCTGATGCGATCGCCAAGAATGGCGCCGCCTGAAAAAGGACTCGAAGGATCGACGCATACGATGCCCACACGCTCATCGGCCCCACGGTAGTGCAACGCTAGCTTGTCGACTAATGAAGATTTGCCGGCCCCTGGTGCACCGGTGATACCGATTACCAGACCACCACGAGACGACTGATAGATGTGCTTCATCAGCCCAGCCGCGTCAGAAGATCCATCCTCGATTTTTGAGATAGCCCTGGCGACGGCCGCTGCTTCTCCAGCACTGACACGCTCGCTCAAACTATTTGCTGCCGACACCATCTCAATAGAATCAGAACTGCCGCAAAACTTCCCGAGCGATGATTATTCGTTGAATCTCTGAAGTGCCTTCGCCGATTGTGCAAAGCTTGGAGTCGCGCCAGTACTTCTCTGCGGGGTAGTCTTTGGTATAACCGTAGCCGCCGTGTATCTGAATCGCTTCTTCGCAAACCTCCACGCTGATCTCAGAAGCAAAGAGTTTTGCCATTGACGACTCCTTCGTCGTCTTCTTCCCTTGATCCTTCAACGAGGCTGCGCGATACATCAGCAACCTGGCAGCATCAATCTGGGTCGCCATTGTTGCCAACTTAAACTGGATTGCCTGAAATTCTGAGATAGGCTTGCCAAACTGCTGACGCTCTTTCGCATAACGGACCGCTGATTCGAACGCGCCCTGGGCGATGCCAACAGCTAACGCCGCGATTGAAATTCTGCCGCCATCAAGGATCTCCATGGCATTAACAAAGCCATTGCCTTCCTCACCGAGCAAGTTCTCGTCGGGAACAAAACAATCTTCGAAAACTACGCTGGCTGTTTCCGAGGCACGCAGACCAAGCTTGTTTTCTTTCTTTGAAGGTGAGAAGCCCTGCCTGCCTTTCTCGAAAATAAAAGCCGATATGCCTTTGCTACGTTGCGCTCGATCAGTAACAGCCATTGCCACGCACGTATCAGCATGAATTGCATGAGTGATGAAGTTCTTAGAACCGTTAACAATCCAACCACCATCAGTTCGCACTGCTGTTGACTTAGTGCCGGACGCGTCCGAACCAGCACTTGGTTCAGTCAGTCCCCATGCACCGAGGTGGGCTCCAGAAGCGAGCGGAGTTAAAAACTTCTTCTTCTGATCATCAGAGCCGTACTTAAAGATGTGGTTGGAACAAAGAGAATTATGTGCAGCGACTGATATGCCGACCGAACCGTCCACGCGAGAAAGCTCTTCGATGATCGTGGCGTATTCCACGTAGCCCATTCCCGCGCCGCCGTACTCCTCCGGGAAAATGACACCTAGAAAACCAAGGTCAGCCATCTTCGGTTGCAGTTCGACGGGGAAATGCTGCGATTCATCCCACTCCATCACGTGGGGTGCTATCTCCGCTTCGGCGAACTCGCGCACACTCATCTTGATCTGCTGTTGTTCTTCGCTTAATTCAAATTCCATTGTTTAGTCTCAACTGCTTCTTAAAAAATCTATGAGAATGATACTTACAATTTTGAACAAAGAACAAAGCACTAACTATCTTTACTGCTGCGCGCCTTAGCTGGCGGTCGAGGCTTCTTCCGGTCGTCTCGATTTCTCATTAATCTACTGACTTCAGCCGGCGCCAGATAACGCCAGTAACCAGGCTTAAGAGTCTCATCAGTCAAAAAGCCAATACGTACTCGACGAAGTTTAACCACTGAATGGCCAATCATCTCAAACATGCGGCGCACCTGCTGATTGCGTCCCTGGTGCAACAGGACTTCGTACCAGGCATTTGTATCAGTGTCCTGTAGAAATTTGATTTTCGCGGGGGCTGTTCGTGTGCCGTCGTCGAGAGTGACACCTCGTCGCAAACGAGCGATCGCGCCATCAGTCGGCACGCCTTTGACCTTAACTTCGTAGACCTTCTCCACGCGGTTTCTGGCCGCCGTCACAAAGTTGGTTAGATCTCCATCGTTGGTAAGAATCAGCAGTCCTTCGGTGTTGAAATCCAAACGACCAACGGGATGAAGCTTGCCAAGCGCAGGAGGAAGCAACTCAACCACCAGCGGACGTCCTTCCTGATCGGAAACGCTGGAGAGGTAACCTTTCGGTTTGTTTAGCAGGACGTACGTTTTCTCGCGAGCTTTTAACTTCGGGTTGATGAGCTTTCCGTTGACCTTGATGTGGTCTTTGTCTGGATCTGCTTTAGTGCCGAGCTCGGTTACAACCTTGCCGTTGAGTGTAACCTTCCCCGAGCTGATGAGGTCTTCCGCATGTCTGCGGGAGGCAATCCCCGCGGCGGCGATTAGTTTTTGAAGTCGCTGTTCCATTGTAGGTAGTGAATCGTAAATCGTTAATCGTAAATCGAGGGTGGAAATGTAAATCGACGATTAACTATTCACGATTTACGATCCACGACCTACGATCCGCCGCTGAGATCCTGGAAGTCTTCAACACTCGGCAATTCTGTAAGGTCTTTGAGTCCAAACTGAAGCAGGAAGTCTTTCGATGTGCCGTACATCATCGGTCGACCAACGGCTTCTTTTCTTCCTTTGGCTACAATCAGTTTCTTGTCGAGGAGAGTTTTGATTGCTGAAGGTGATTGCACCCCTCTAATTTCAAGAATCTCAGGGACGGTAACCGGCTGACGGTAAGCGATCACTGCCAACGTCTCCAGCGAAGCAATTGTCAGTTTAGCGCTGGGTCGTGTTCGCAATAAGCGACGAACGTATTCGTGATGCTCCGGACGAGTTGCAAACTGCCAACCGCCCGCGACCTCACGCAGTTGAAGACCGCCGTTGCGAGCATTGAATTCCTCAGCCAGCGCTTTGACAGACTCTTCTACCAGGGCCTTCTCTTCCTTCAACACGCCCGCAATTGTTTTGAGAGTTAGCGGTTCATCCGATACGAAGATCAAAGCCTCGATAATGCCGGAGCGCTCAGCTTGACTCTGCGGCGCTACGTTTGGATCCTCTTCCTCTTCGGACTCACTCTCCGCACCCGTCGCCGCTTCAACTTCAGCAACCATGGCTGCAAGTTCTCGGCTTGCCTCTTCATTCAGCGCGGCTTCGTCCGGGCTCTCCAACGGTTCCTGATTTTCTATCTCTTCGTTCGTTGCCATTCTTTAGCCTGCCACACGCGCGACAATGTCACCAAAAGTTTCGCGCTGAAATAATTTGATCTCGGTGGTTCGCACCAGTTCGAGTATCGATAAGAACGCGAGTACAAGTTCACGTCGGGATCGCGCGCGCTCAAAAAACACTCGCAGGTTTAACTCGCTCGCGGACATCACCATGTTACGCAACCGTTCAAGCATCTCTGTCATGGAAATCTCTTCACGTTCGATTTCCATCATTACTTCTTCTTTGTGTCGCGCCAGGATGTCCTGGAAAACTTTCAAAAGATCAAAAACTCCCACGGCGACTTCAGGATTGTTTTTGTCTGTCTCGATTTCTGCACGTCGAAAGACTGCCTGTTCAACGGTAGCTCGAGACCAAAGCATCTCCGCCGCGGCTTTGTACTTCTGATATTCGAGTAACTGATTCACGAGATCCGAGCGTGGATCTTCGAGTTCATCCGGCGCCGCAAGCGGATCTCGCGGCAGCAGCATCTTGGTCTTTAGTTCGATTAAGGTGGCCGCCATCACGAGGAAGTCGCCAGCCACTGCTATATCGAGTTCCTGCATCACGCGGAGATAACGCAAATACTCGTCGGTGATTCGAGCCACCGGTATGTCGTAAATGCTGACCTGCTCCTGCCGTATCAGGTGAAGCAACAAATCGAGTGGGCCTTCAAACTCACCTAACAGGATCTTGAGGTCGTCTGTAACGTCGTCTTCAACAATCCTCGGCATTGCGCCCGCCACATTAAGCTGCGTCGCTGCTTGTTCAACTTTCTGCGGGAGAGTTTCTGGAGTCTCGTCGTCCATTTAGCTTCCTGCTCCGGTTAACCCAAGGTTGCTGAAGGCTTGTTTCAAAGTGATGGAAGCAATGGCCTCCGCCTTTTCACGACCAATGCGTAGAATGTCGCGAAGTCGATCATCGGTTATCTCCCTGACTCGCTGTTGAATCGGGAGCAGAAACTCAATCGTAGCCTCGGCCAATTGCCCTTTCAGGTAGGCATAACCTTGACCGGCAAAATGATCCTCAACTTCAGCCTGAGTCTTTCCGGTCATTAAGTGATAAATCTCGAGCAAATTGTTTATGGCGGGACGCGATTGATCGAATTTGATATCAGTACCCGAATCCGTTACTGCACGTTTGAACTTACGTTGGATCGTATCGGCGTCGTCCATCAAAAGTATGCAGCCGTTTGGATCGTCATCCGACTTCGACATCTTCTTAGTCGGATCGGACAGGGACATGATGCGAGCGCCAACCTTGGGAATGTACGGCTCAGGAATGCGAAAGGTGTCGCCATAATCGCGATTGAATCGTATAGCCAGGTCTCGGGTCAGTTCCAAATGTTGTTTTTGATCGTCACCAACCGGCACCAGATCAGTCTGATAAAGCAGAATGTCTGACGCCATCAAAACAGGGTAATCAAACAACCCGACAGTAACATTCTCTTCCTGGCGTCGAGACTTATCTTTGTACTGAGTCATCCTCTCGAGTTCTGACATTCGGGCAACGCAGTTGAGGGCCCAGGTTAACTCGGCATGTTGTGGAACGTCTGACTGAACGAAAATCGTAGAGACAGTCGGGTCGATGCCCACCGCCAGGTAGATGCGCGCCAGGTCGCGAGTTTTCTCTGCCAGGAGTTTGGGGTCCTGAGGCACCGTTATGGCGTGAAGATTCACGATGCAATAGAACGCTTCATACTCGTTTTGCAGGGCGACCCAATTGCGCAAGGCGCCAAGGTAGTTGCCGAGATGAACGTTCCCAGTAGGTTGGGCACCGCTGAAGATTCGCTTAGCCATACTTCAAGTTAAGAATTTAAGATCGAAGAAAGGAGTAAACAAAATTGAGAATGGGCCCAATGATGGCACCAGTCACTCCCATGTAAATCATCACCATCAGGATTATGTAACTATATCTCTCTAAGGTCTCGAGAATAGGTTGCGCACTCGCAGGAAGAAACGTTTCGAGAATCTTACTGCCGTCCAATGGTGGAAAAGGCAGAAGGTTAAAAACAGCCAGCGAGATATTCATTGTCAAAAGAAATTCGAGGAACAGCGCAACGGGCTCACGCAGGCCATCCGGGATTCTGTAGAACGTTCCGGTGACCAACAGCACCTTGATTATCGTAAAGGCAATGATTGCAATCAGCGAATTAGCCAGGATACCCGCAATCGAAACCATTACGTTCGCAAGGTCCTTCTGACGCCAGCGCAGCGGATTAACGGGAGTCGGTTTACCCCAACCTATAAGCGGAAAGCGTCCGCCTCCCATTGCGCCAACAATAAAGCCCACGATCGGAATCAGCAGGGTTCCAATCGGATCCGTATGAGCCATTGGGTTCAGCGTGACCCGGCCAAGGAGTCTCGCCGTATCGTCACCGAATTTGTCGGACATCCATGCGTGGGCTGCTTCATGCGCCGAAATTGCCAGCAAAAGCACCACCATGTAAATCACTAGTTGTGGAATTAATTGTTCTGGATTCACTCAGAGTCTCGCGATGACCAATAACTGCAGTCTCGAAACAGAGGGGTCAAGTTAGCATTCTGAAAAGTGCCTGTCAAAAGACGGTTCAGTGCGTCTGAAGCCTTTATTATCAGGGTAAAAGCGTTCCTCGAATCTGCATCGGTAAGCTAAAAACAGAGTCGATTGAAGTGACAGCCATTTCGCCATCCGCGCTAAAGGCAAGACCCACCAAATTCACTCCGGCCACTACTATTTTTGCTTCCTGGCCGTCTGGAGAAATCCGGACTATTCCACGGCGTCCTCGGAATGACGCAGCTACATAAAGATTTCCGTCGGTATCAAAAGCGAGACCCTGCGGACGGCCTAATCCTTTGAAGAAAACGTCAACGTCACCATCCTTATTCACTCGCCAAACACAATCAAAACTGGTCACCGTTGGACCGGTAACATACAGTGAGTCGTCCGGACCAAACGCCAGATGATAAGCCGACACTGACGGCTCGACCTGTGCCCACGACTTCTCTTCCCCGATTCCATTAACCCGGAAGATTGAGCCAGCGCGGTCGCCCACGTGCATCACACCTTCGTCGTCAAAAGCAATGCCGGTTGCGACTCCCAGGTTGCGCGCAAACGATAAGGCCTCCTTGAAAGGACTAACTTTGTAAACGACACCATCCAACCTACTCGTGACGAACATTTCCCCGTCGCGGCTAAAGGCAATCCCAGTCGGATTCACGATATCGCCGGAAAACTCAATGACGTCACCTTCGACGTCGATGCGGAATAACGTGACCGGGAGTTCTTCGCCGCGTGAACCGGAACGAGTGACAAACAGTGAACCGTCATCCGGATCAAATGCCGGGTTGGATACTGGATGAAGATCGCTGGCGAGTTTCTTGGCAACATTAAAGCTCACCGGGTCGCTAAGCGTGTCGCTCGACTGCAATCGCACCTGCACTTCACCACTACGACCCGCTTCGGGAACAATGGCCAATACCCGTCGTGAACCCAAAGCTACAATTGGCGCAATTGTGTCTCCAACAAGCACGGCGCAACTTGCCGGATCGCTGGTGTCGAAGTTCTCGCACTCAATAATGATCTCGCCGCCAGCGATACCATAAAGAGGTTCTATTCGAGTGATTCTGGTCCTTACCTGTGACATCGCAACTTAGTCGTTAGTATTACCTTTCCGCAAAATGGTTCATCATAACAATTGCAGAACTAGTAGGGATAGCGTAGCGGCATAACTACCGCAAGCGTACTCATTCACCATGAACCGAATAATCCCTATGCTATAATCCGCCGCAGTTAGGTTAGTGCGGGACTAATTGTTATTGCGATCCTGGCCTTGAAAGCAGGAAGTTGCGCACGGTAAAGATCTCGATGCCAAAGCGACTCAGCGACTGGTCGTCGCCGAGCAAAACAGCCAGACCCTTCCAGCGTACGACGTACACCGCCCGTATCAGTCATCCTGTAATTGCTGACAATACTCTCAATCCCACTAAAAACACGGTAAGCCAAGGAGGTAACGAACTATTACTAGTGCGTTAGGTAATACACTGGGTCTCAAACCGAATCAACTTCGTCGTATAGAGAAGCTCTACACGCGCCGGATACCTCCCAATCAAATCGTGACACCCGAGTTTGCTCGCCAACTCGGAGAACTGTCCCACGAAATTCGTCGTCAAATTGGCGTCCTGATAGATCGCAAAGGTCACGTCCAGTATGTGATGGTTGGTGATAACCGCAGAATTGAATTACCGGATTTCAAACGTGTTCGCGTCGCATCGGGTCGTTTTCGGGGACTCCGTTGTGTTCACACTCATCTGCGAGGGGAACAACTCACGCAGGACGACCTGACTGACCTCGCGTTACTGCGTTTAGACTTAATGGCGGCGATCGAAGTCGACACAACCACGGGATTACCTGGGGTCGTCTACGCAGCTCATCTTCTGCCGCTACACGCCGGCGAATTAGACAATGCAAGCACACCAGACCTTTACGGCTTCCTTGAGCCACGCGTTCCTTCCCAGCTCGATCTCGACTTTCTGGCGCTAATTGATTCCCTGGAAGATGAAATGGCCAGGAACCGTCGATCCGTGAGACTCGCGGAGGTTCGGGACAGAACGATTCTCGTAGGCGTAGCGACTGGACCACTTAGCGACGCAGAAGAATCGATGGCCGAACTTGCCGAATTAGCTGCTTCTGCCGGGGTCGTTGTGCAAGACAAAATAATTCAGCGGAGATCTGCAATCGATCCCCGGACTGTTCTCGGTAAGGGCAAGCTTGACGAACTTATTATTCGTTCGCTTCAACTCGGCGCAGACCTGCTCGTATTCGATAGCGAACTGTCGCCCGCCCAGGTCAGGTCGTTATCCGAAACTACTGACTTGAAGATTATTGATCGTTCGCAGTTGATACTCGATATCTTCGCCCAGCGAGCCCAATCGAAAGAAGGAAAGATACAGGTCGAACTGGCCCAGCTGAAGTATTTGCTCCCTCGTTTGATTGCCGGACAAGACTCAGCGTTTTCGCGACTTGCCGGCGGAATCGGTGGACGCGGACCGGGTGAAACCAAACTCGAAACCGATCGCCGGCGCGTCAGAGATCGAATCAACCGACTTGAGAAAGAAATCGAAGAACAAAGACAACGACGGCAGGAACGCCGCAAAGCAAGATCCCGACAGGGTCTGCCCGTCATCTCGATTGTTGGTTACACAAATGCCGGCAAGTCTACGTTGTTGAATGCGCTGACCAAGAGCGAAGTTCACGCTGAACAACGCATGTTCGCTACGCTGGATCCGACGTCACGACGGCTCCGTCTGCCGCGTGAACAGGAAGTCATAATTAACGATACAGTGGGATTCATACGAGCGCTGCCTCCGGACTTACTTTCTGCGTTCAGGGCGACTCTGGAGGAGATTAGCGGAAGTAGCTTGTTGATTCATGCGGTCGATGTCTCGAATCCTCGCTGGCCGCAGCAGATTCAGTCGGTCAAGAGGATCCTGGAAGAGTTGAAGTTATCCGAGATTCCGGTAGTCCTTGCTTTGAACAAAGCGGACTTACTCGACAGTGGCGAGCTCGATGGAGCAGTTAGACAAGCTCACAACGAAGCTGCAGAGGTGGTTGTGATCTCGGCTATTCGTCAAACGAGCTTGACGCCGTTATTGGAAAAGGCAGGAGCAATTCTCGCTCGCAATCTTGCTGCTGAACTAATTGAAGATGAGCGATACAGATCAGCTGTATCGCGTATCGCATAATGGGTCTCCGACCACCACGTTTCAAAACTCCGCTTAGCCAGACTCGCGATAAGCTCGTGAGCTATGCGATTCGTCCCTTCATGATGTTCGAACCGCGAAACCGGTTCCTCATTCTCTTCGGTATTCTCGCGTTACTTACCACACTGCTCCTATTGAGTGGCCACACTTCTGGCTTTACCGATAACTATAAAGAAGGGGAAGTACTCACCCGCGCAATCATCGCGCCTGCCGACATCACTACAGTTGACGTATCAGAGACCGAACAGCGACGTGCAGCAGCACGACGAGCAACTCGGCCTGTGTTCAACTTTGATTCGAGCCGGGCGGAATCGTCAGTACAGAGTTTTCGCGCCGACTGGGAGGAGTTAAAACGCCAATACACCCTTGCCCCTTCCAAGCCACCAGTTTGGAATGGCGAAGGTGGATCGGTTGTCGCGCAGGCGATCATCGCTCACAAGTCTAGTGAAGATGAACTCGAACGGCTGACATCAATCCTCCGCGAAATCGCCGCTGGATTTATCTACGACGACAACGACGCCGAACGATTGCAACAGGAGATAGTCTTGGTAGATGTACGTAAACCTGTTGCTCAAATGGTCATGCCCGCGCCACGCACCCAGATGATCGCAGTTTCTGCAGCGCGCCGAAACCTCGAGTTGAGAATCCTTAATCTCAAGGGCTGGGCACCAGATCAAAAGACGGCATTGGCCCTGGCAGTTGTCCCTCTGATTCGCCCAAATGTAGTACTCGACCAAACTGCCACGGCCGCCGCACGTGAAAGCGAGGCTAACCGAATCGCGCCAGTTGTGATCTCGCTAAAACGTAATCAGGTTCTCGCACGTGAGGGCGACACTCTAACTGCTAATATCCTGGCGCAGATCACGGCTATCCGAAGTACTGGACACACAGGCAGGCCTTTCCAAAATTTGATCGGCTTATTGCTAGTCGTTGTGGCGATCTACTGGGCAGCATGGAAATTCACTGAACATCGAAGCTCCAGCAGTTCGGTGAGGTTAACCAAACATAGAGCATTTGCCTTGGTAGGATCGGCAATTCTTGTAGAAACAGCATTGATGAAAGTCGGCTTTATCTTTGGCGACAGCATTGCCGCTAGAGGAATCAACGCTCCTTTTAACGATCCCACAATTTGGAACTTTGCTATTCCCTTTGCCGCTGCGGCGCTGCTTGTCGCAATGCTGGTCGATACTCAGCTCGCGTTCTTGACGGGGATTATTACCGCGTTGTTCGCAGGTGTGCTTGCCCCAAGTGGCATGCACGAAGCGTTGTTTGCAATGGTGTCATGTTCGTCGGCGGTCTATGGCATTGGACGTTACCGCGAAAGACAGTCCGTTACCTTAGCGGGGCTTCTGGTAGGCGCCACAAACTGCATCATGGCCCTCGCAATCATTGCTTATGCTGAACAGCCGCTCACCCTGAACACACTGTTATTGGCGATTGGTTGCGGTCTGGCTGGAGGACTTCTGACCAGCGTCTTTACCGCAGGAGGTTTGCCAATAAACGAGTCAGTGTTTGGAATCCTGACTGATGTGAAATTGCTTGAGCTGTCAAACGCCGATTTGCCGGTGCTCGGGCAATTAGCAATGCGTGCTCCAGGAACTAATCAGCATTCACACGCGGTAAGCCAATTGGCTGAAGATGCTTGTCGAGCGGTTGGTGCAAATCCGTTACTCGCTCGGATTGGCGCCCTTTACCATGACATTGGCAAAATTGGCGCGCCGCTACATTTTGTCGAGAACCAACATGGCCACAACCCACACGACGACTTAAGGCCGCAACAGAGCGCAAAGATAATCATCAGTCACGTAAACCATGGGGCTCGGCTAGCAAAAGAAATCGGCCTCCCGGAAATAATTGCCGACTTCATTCCACAACATCACGGCACCAGGACACTTCACTATTTTCTCCGCAAAGCACAAGCACACGCGAAACCGGGCGAGGTTATCGACGAAGCAGACTTCCGTTACCCTGGACCAAAACCTCAATTCAAGGAAGCCGCGATAATGATGCTCGCGGATTCCTGTGAGGCCGCAGCACGTTCACTTGCCCGTCCGGATCCAGAAAACATTAGGGCGATTGTCTTGAAGATTGTTGACGCTATCATCAGCGATGGACAGCTCGATGAATGCGCTATCACACTGGAAGAGTTGACCACCATCCGAGAGGCGATGATTAGCGCTCTCACAGCGATCTATCACGCTCGCATCGACTATCCCGGATTTAATCCACCACACCTCAGCGGCCCCCTACCACCATTGCCGTCGAGCGATCTCGATAGCGAAGAGCGTGGTGTAAGTTACTCCAGGCCTTCTGAGGTTCCCATCAGTCTCGGAGGTGAAGTAGAGGACGAGGCTGTATCCCACAAAGTAGGCAAACGCTAACTGTCAGAATTTATCTCGTAGTTTTGAGTAGGTGGTCTCGAGGTTTTCCGGAATGACGCGAGCCTCAGCGATCGTCGTCATAAAGTTTGTATCGCCACCCCAGCGCGGAAGAATGTGAAGATGAATGTGGTCAACAATACCTGCGCCGGCAGCAGAGCCGAGATTCATTCCTACATTGAAACCCTGCGGTGAATACGTGTTTCGAATGGCAGTCTGAGATTTTTTTGTCAGATC
>Ga0207675_100002338_pt1 | contig 18794 bp, 15 predicted proteins | sample KBSSwiS42_FD_184305 | JGI IMG/M metagenome (GOLD analysis project Ga0207675, IMG submission 184305) | Switchgrass rhizosphere microbial communities from Kellogg Biological Station, Michigan, USA - KBS Switchgrass S4-2 (SPAdes) (version 2) | ecosystem: Host-associated > Plants > Roots >...
GTTCTCGATGCTCGAGTACTACCAGGCCTACGCGGACTACAACGACATGATGACGACCACCGAGCGGTTGGTGTCCGAGGCGGTGCACGCCGCGACGGGCGGGTATGCGGTGTCCTATCGCGGGGACACGTTGGATTTCACGCCGCCCTGGCGGCGGCTCGGGTATTTCGATGCGCTGCGGGAGAAGACCGGGATCGATTTCCGGGAAGTGGATGAAGCAGGCGTGCGTCGCGCGGCCGGAGAGCTGGGGGTGGATTTGAAGGGACAGGTGGGATTGGGCTACGCGATCGACGCGATCTTCAGCGAGAAGGTGCAGGACGATTTGGTGGCCCCGACGTTCATTACGGATTTTCCCATCGAGCTGTCGCCGTTGGCCCGGAAGCATCGCTCGCGCCCGGGGGTAGTGGAGCGCTTCGAGGTGTTCGCGGGGCGGATGGAGCTGGCCAACGCATTCAGCGAGCAAAATGATCCCGACGCGCAAGCGGCGGCGTTTGAGAAGCAGGCGGAGCTGCGGGAGGCCGGCAACATGGAAGCCCAGCCGATGGACGAGGATTACGTCCGCGCGTTGCGGTTTGGTCTGCCACCCACCGGCGGGGTTGGCATCGGCATCGATCGTTTGGTCATGATCATCGGCGACGCGGCCAATATTCGCGAAGTGATTTTGTTTCCGACGTTGCGGCCGGAGAGCGGGCGGGCGCACGAAGAAGATGGTTCCGGGGACGAGGAGCCTCCCCAATCGTGAGCCTTAGCATTGCTTCTCGCCAGGAGGCGAGTGAGCAATTGTTACCACCTGCGGTACTGGTTCCAAAACCAGTACCACGTGCGGAACTGGTTTCAAAACCAGTGACTCCTACGCTTGTAGAAGGACTGGTCCTAGGACCAGTACAACTGGGACCATGTGCGGTAGCACCAAGCGCGCGGCGGGGTAGGTTCGCTTCAATCGCCCCGGGGCGATTGCTCTGTCCGCGTAGCGAGGGAAAACCCTGCGAGCGCCGAGGCGAGGGGCTTTTCCCGAGCTTAGCGAACGGCGCATTCAGCGCTGAGGCGTTATCACGTGCGGGACTAGTTCTGGAACCAGTGCCAAGTGAGGTGCTGGTCTTGGAGCCAGTACCACATGTGGTAACACCTGAACTGGTCCTGGAACCAGTACCACGTGTGGTAACGCCTGAACTGGTCCTGGAACCAGTACCACGTGTGGTAACACCTGAACTGGTCCTGGAACCAGTACCACGTGTGGTAACACCTCGGCTGGTTTTGGAACCAGTACCACCTGCGATAACACCTCGACTGGTTCTGGAACCAGTACCATGTGCGGTACCACTTGCAATCGCCCCGGGGCGATCGGCCATCCACAACTAAATGCGCTTTGAATTCTTCGTCGCCGACCGCACGCTGCGCAGTAAGAAGCGCACCGGGTTCGTCAGCTTCATCACCTGGATCTCGGTAGGCGGTGTGGCCCTCGGGACGGCGGTGCTCATTATCATCTTGAGCGTGATGAACGGATTCGAAAGCGAAGTGCGGGGGCGCATCATCGGCACCAACGCCTCGCTCATCGTCCTTCGCCACGACAGTGACATCGTGCCCGCCCCGGATTCCGTCGCCAACATCATCGCCAGCGTCCCCGGCGTCGACGGGGTGGCGCCGTTCGTGTTCGGCAAAGGCCTATTGAGAGCCGGCGATCGCGCGGACGGCGTCATCGTCAAAGGCGTCGATCTAGAGCGCGAACGCCAGGTCACCACGGTGGCCGACAAGCTCGAGCCGCCGATCGCCAGCCTGGACGCCAAACCCGGCGAGCTGCCGCTCATCGTTCTGGGAAGGGACGTGGCCGAACGCATTCGCGCCGGCATTGGCGACGAGCTCGTTCTCGCCTCGCCCTTCGATGCCACGGCTACGCCCTTCGGACTCTATCCCAAGTTCCGCAAATACAAGATGGCGGGAACGTTCACCAGCGGCCTCTATGAATACGACTCGTCCTTGGCCTTCATTTCGCTCAAGGAAGCGAGCGCGTTCTACCGCCTGGGTAACGCCTCCACCGGCATCGAGGTCCGCATCCACAACGTGTTCCAAGCCGAATCGATGAAGGAAAAAGTCCTCGCCAAGCTGGGTGGCTTTCCCTATCGCATCAACACCTGGATCGAGCTCAACCAGAACCTGTTCCTGTGGATGAAGCTCGAAAAAACCGGCATGGGCATCATTTTGCTGCTCATCGTGCTCGTGGCCGCGTTCAACATCGTGGGTGTGCTGGTCATGATGGTCATGGAAAATCGCCGCGAGATTGGGATCCTTAAATCCATGGGCGCTTCCGACCGCTCGGTGATGAGCATCTTCATGTCGGCGGGGGTGGAGATCGGCGCGCTCGGCATCGTCACCGGCACCGTGCTCGGCGTGATCGGCTCCGCCATTCTCGATCGCTATCCGATCAGCCTTCCCGGCGACGTGTACTTCCTGAATTCGCTTCCCGTGCAGCTCGAGTGGACGGACGTCCTCGTGGTCACGATGATCGTGTTTCTGCTGTGTGCCGTGGCCACGCTGTATCCCTCGTGGAAAGCCTCGCGTCTCGATCCCGTGGACGCGATTCGCGAGCTATGAGCGCCGTCTCGAACCCGAACAACACGGTCATCCAAGCCGAAGGGCTCACCAAGAGCTATGCCGCTCCAGGCGGTGCGCTGACCGTACTTCATAATCTCTCGCTCAACCTCAGGCGCGGGTCCATCACCGCGATCGTGGGGGCATCCGGCGCAGGAAAGAGCACGCTCCTTCACGTCCTCGGCACCCTCGACCGGCCCACCCAGGGAAAAGTTCTTTACGACGGACGCGATCTCTTTCAACTCCCCCCGAAAGAAGTCTCCAAATTTCGCAATCGTTCGGTTGGATTCGTATTTCAGTTCCATCACCTCCTGCCGGAATTCAGCGCCCTGGAAAACGTAATGATGCCGGGACTGGTGGCCCGGCGCCCTCGCGCAGACCTGGAGACCCAGGCCGCTAACCTATTGGCGCGCGTAGGGCTGGCTGAGCGCAAGGATCACCGCCCGGCTGAGCTGTCGGGCGGGGAACAGCAACGGGTCGCGGTGGCGCGCGCCCTCGTCAATGAGCCCCTGGTGCTCCTGGCCGATGAGCCCTCGGGCAACCTCGATCGTGCTTCGAGCGAGTTGCTGCACGATTTGTTGGAAGGCCTCGTCCGCGAGAAAGGTCAAACTACGCTCGTAGCTACGCATGATGAGCGGCTGGCAGTCCGCGCCGACGAGGTGTACCGTTTGGAAGGCGGAACGTTGCATCTCGTGAGGTCCGTAGCCGATAACCGGTAAGGGGACCTATGTTGCCGGGCACAGAACCCCGGCGTTCCGGCCTGCTCACGAAAGCGCTTGGAAAAACGTATGACTGAACCGACGAATCCAAAAACCGAGACCTGCGAAAGCTGCGGAAAGAACCCGGCCACGGTGAAAATCCGGCGGGTTGCCTCGGGTGAAGAGGTGGAGATCCACCTCTGCCTGGCCTGCGCCAAGGAACGCGGTCTGGAGCCCGGTCTCGACGACACGGGTGTGGGTGTGGACATGGTTCAGCTCATGCTCAAGAACTTGAACGAGATTGAAGGGGGCTCAGGCGTGTGCGACGTCTGCGGGCTAACGTATTCCCGTTTTCGGGAGACCGGCCGGCTGGGTTGCGCTCACTGTTACCGCTCCTTCGCCAAGGAGCTCAAACCTCTCATTCGCCGCATTCACGGTGAAGTCCGTCACGTCGGCAAGGTCCTGGATCGCATGGGTCAAGGCTCGGATCGCCAGGCGCGCATTCGCCGCCTGAACGAAGATCTCGAGCGCGCGATTGGCGCCGAAGAATACGAACGCGCGGCCGCGATCCGCGATCTCATCACGGAGCTCGAGACGGCGCAAAAGGAAGTGTCATGAGCCCGCTGGACGGGGCCACGCGTTCGGTCATCGATCGCTTGGCCGGTCAGGCTCCCGAATGGGCACGCGAGCAGGGACCGCGCTCCGACGTTATTCTGTCCAGCCGCGTGCGCTTTGCGCGGAATCTTGCCTCTTTGCCGTTCCCACCCCGCTCCAGCAAGGAGCAGGATCGCCAGGTCATCACGCGACTTCGCCGCGCCGCGCAATCGGTGGATGAGCTCCGCGCATCGGAGTACCTGGACCTCGAAGGCCTCGAGGATCTCGAGCTCGACGTCCTGGTCGAACGTCGTCTGGCCAGCCGTGACCTCGCCAAGAGCAGCCGCAAGCGCGGTGTCCTGGTTGCGCCGGGCGAGCGGGTGACGGTGATGGTGAACGAAGAGGATCACTTCCGCCTCACCGGCATTCTCTCGGGACTACGACTCGGCGAATCGCTCGACCTCGTGAACGACGTGGATCGAGGACTTGGCCAAGCGCTCGATTTCGCCTTCGATCCCGAACTCGGTTTTCTCACCGCGTGTCCCACCAACGTGGGCACCGGCATGCGGGCCTCCGTGCTCGCGCATCTCCCCGCGCTCGTGCTCACGCGTCGCGCGAAGAAGGTCATTCAAGGCGTGGCGGCGCTCGGACTCTCCGTGCGCGGCTACTACGGTGAAGGCACCGAGATCATGGGGAACTTCTTCCAGATCTCGAACCAAACCACCCTCGGCAAAGGCGAGAACGAAATCGTGAGCCGCCTGGACGAGGTGGTGCGCCAGATTCTCGATTTCGAGTCGAGCGCGCGGGACTCGATGTGGACCACCGCCCGCGTGCAGCTCGAAGACAAGATTTACCGGGCCTTCGGCACACTCCGAAGTGCCCGCACCATTGCCGCGGACGAGGTGGTGAGCCTCGCCTCCGCTGTGCGTTTCGGCATCGCCCTGGAACTCCCGGATCTCTGCTCCCTGCGCACCCTGAACGAGGTGCTCGTCATCTCGCAGCCCGGCCACGTGAGCCGGCTGGCCGGGAGGACGCTGGGAGAGGAGGATAGGCGGCAGTTCCGGGCCGAGCTCATTCGCAAGCGCCTGAATACGCCCGGAGGGGAACCCCCGGCGCCGCGGCCGGGTATTGGCACCGAAGGGCCCGTGACCGGGTTGGAGGGATAGCCATGCAGGACAAGTTCACAGAACGCGTACGCAAGGTCATGTATTTGGCTCGTGAAGAGGCGGGACGCCTGCAGCACGACTACATCGGCACCGAGCACTTGCTGCTCGGTCTGATTCGCGAAGGCGAGGGTATCGCCGCCAACGTGCTCACCAACCTGGGTCTCGATCTCGAAGTCATCCGGCAGACCGTGGAGAGCATGGTCGCCGCCCCGGGCAGCACGCTTACTCTGGGCGAGATTCCATTCACGCCCAAGGCGAAGCGCGTGCTCGAGCTGGCCATCGAAGAAGCGCGCCAGCTTGGTCACAACTACGTCGGCACCGAACATCTTTTGTTGGGATTGATTCGCGAGGGCGAGGGCGTCGCCGCGCGCGTGCTGCAGGAGCTGGGCGTGGATCGCAAGAAGGTGCGCGACGAGACGCTGCGCCTCTTGGGTGGACCGCCGTCCGGCAAGCAGCAGGAGGAAGAGAAGTCTGAGACGCCGGCGCTCAATCAATTCGGCCGGGATCTGACCCAGCTTGCTCGCGAAGGCAAGCTCGATCCGATCATTGGTCGCGAAAACGAAATCGAGCGCGTGGTCCAGGTGCTTTGCCGTCGGAAGAAGAACAACCCGGTGTTGATCGGCGAACCGGGCGTGGGCAAGACCGCCATCGCCGAGGGCCTTGCGCAACGCATCGTCGAATCCAAAATCCCCGAAATTCTTCGCGACAAACGGATCGTCACGCTGGATCTGGCTGCAGTCGTAGCCGGAACCAAATATCGCGGTCAGTTCGAAGAGCGTCTGAAGGCGATCATGAACGAGATCCGCGAATCGCGGGACGCCATCATCTTCATCGACGAGCTGCACACGATCGTCGGCGCGGGCGGCGCGGAAGGCGCCATCGACGCGAGCAACATGCTGAAGCCGGCGTTGGCTCGCGGCGAAATCCAGTGCATCGGCGCAACCACGCTGGATGAGTACCGTAAGTACATCGAGAAGGACGGCGCGTTGGAGCGCCGCTTCCAGCCGATCATGGTCGATCCGCCGAGCCCCCAGGAGACGGTCGGGATCATCTTGGGCCTGCGTGACAAGTACGAGGCCCATCACGGCATCAAGTTTACCGAAGAGGCCATTCACGCGTCCGTGGTGCTCGCGGATCGTTACATCTCCGACCGGCACCTGCCCGACAAGGCGATCGACGTGCTGGATGAGGCCGGGTCGCGCGCGCGCCTTTCCCTCAGCGTGATTCCCAAAGAGCTGCGCGACATGGAAGTGCGCATCGACGAGCTGTCCAAGGAAAAGGAAGCCGCCATTCAGAACCAGGAGTTCGAGAAGGCGGCGAGCTATCGGGACAAGGAAAAGGATTTGCGCCGGCAACTCTCAAAACTGAAGCGAGAGTGGAACGAGTCGCGCTCCGAGCGCACGACCACGGTCGATGTGCAGGACATTGCGGCGGTGGTGAGCAAGATGACCGGCATTCCGGTGGCGAGCCTGGAAGAAAGTGAGTCGGTGAAGCTCCTGCGCATGGAAGAAGCGCTGAAAGAAAAGATCGTGGGTCAGGACGAGGCAGTAAAAGCGGTGTCTCGCGCCGTGCGCCGCAATCGTGCTGGCCTCCGTGATCCGAATCGTCCCATCGGCTCCTTCATTTTCTTGGGCCCCACCGGGGTAGGGAAGACCGAATTGGCGCGCGTCCTCGCCGAGTTCCTGTTCGGCGATCCGGACGCGCTCATTCGCATCGACATGTCCGAGTACATGGAGAAATTCTCGGTATCGCGCCTGGTCGGCGCCCCGCCCGGCTACGTGGGCTACGAAGAAGGCGGCCAGCTGACCGAGAAAGTGCGGCGGAAGCCCTACAGCGTGGTGCTCCTCGATGAAGTCGAGAAGGCACACCCGGATGTGTTCAACATTCTCCTTCAGGTGCTGGAAGACGGCACGCTGACCGACAGTATGCGGCGCAAGGTGAACTTCAAGAACACCGTGCTCATCATGACGTCCAACTTGGGCGCGCAGCAGATCGGCGGGAAGGCGAACCTCGGTTTCGGCCGCGCCGACGCCGACGCCACCTACGATCGTATGCGCTCCACGGTGCTGGACGAGTTGAAGCGCGCGTTCAATCCGGAATTCTTGAACCGCATCGACGAGATCATCGTGTTCCGCGCTCTGGGCCGCACCGAAATCGAGTCCATCGTCAGTATCCTGCTCGAGGAAGTGCGCAATCGCCTCCGCGATCACAAGCTCGACGTCGTGCTCGATTCCGAAGCCATCGATCTCCTGGTCGAGAAGGGCTTCGATCCGCGAATGGGTGCGCGCCCCTTGCGGCGGGCCATTCAGCGGCTCATCGAAGATCCGCTCGCCGAGCTGGTGCTGGGAGGCAAGTTCCCCAGCGGTAGCACGATCGCGGTCGGCCGTCAGGGTGAAGAATTGACGTTCCGCTTGCAGGAAGCAGGTGAACGGGCCAGGGAGAAAGTCGAACAAGGTGCTTGATCCGTTCCACCCGGGCCGGAAATATGGGCGCCTCTTTAGGGCGGCGCGACTCTGCCTAAGCGTTAGCGGCTTCGCGCTGTTCGCTAGCGTTGCCTTCCCGGCCTACGCCCAGAGCCCGCCCGACTCGACCGCGCACGCATCCCAAACTGCCGCCTCTGATTCAACGGTCAAGGCGCCCCCAGACTCGCTGTTCAACGCGCCCCAGATTCCGGCCCAAACGCCGCCACAAGCCCCACCGCAGGTTCAGACCGGTCCCAGCTCCGCGGGGTCCGACACGGTGGTGGCGGTGAAGGTGGAAGGCGCCAAAACCATCGACACCGACCTCATCCGACGCGCCTTCATGGTGCCGGTGGGCACGCGCTACAGCCTCGACGCGGTGCGCCGGGGCATTCACGGCCTGTACACCCTCAATTACTTCAGCGACATCTCGGTGGAAGGCGAGCGCGCGCCGGGCGGCGTGAGCCTCACCATTCGCGTCACCGAGAATCCACGCGTCAGCACGGTCGAGTACTCCGGGCTCCACAAGATGGACGACAAGGAGCTGAACAAAGCACTGGGTACGGTCACCGGGAAAATGGCCGATGAGCGGCTCCTCTCCAAAGTGGAACGCACCGTTCGCCAGGAATACGCGAAGAAGGGATACACGCGCGCTCAGGTGAAAGCGCGGTTCACTCCCGCGGACTCGGAATCGCGACGGGTGCTCCTCGTGGAAGCCACCGAAGGACCCAAGGTGCGCGTGGAAGCGATCCGATTCTATGGCTTGAAACGCATGGATGGCGGGAAGCTCAAGCATGCGATGAAACAGGGGACGGTCGGATTCCTGAAGGGCGGCGTCCTCAAGCCCGACGTATTGGCGGAGGACTCGAAGCGTCTCGAAGGCGAAATGGCCAAGCATGGCTTTAGGGATGGCAAGGTCCTGAGCTATGACGTGGTGCAGCTCAAGGATGCCGATCGCGTCCGCATCGATTACAAGGTGGAGGAAGGGCCGCTCTACACCTTCGGAAACGTGAAGTTCGAGGGCAATAAGGCGATCTCGACCCCCGCCTTGGAATCCGCCAACCGCATCGTGCCGGGACAGGTGTTCAATCAGGAAAAGGTCCAGAAGACGATCGAGGACTTGTACGGCGCCTACGCCGACCGCGGCTACATTTATCTCAGCATTCAGCCTGACTTCGCGTCGCGCGACACGATCGTGGACGTCGCGTTCAACATCGTGGAGAACAAGCCCTCTCACATCCACGACATCATCATCACCGGCAACACGCGCACCAAAGAGAAAGTCATTCGCCGGCAGCTGTCGCTGGCCCCGGGTGATTTGTTCCGCCGCAATTTACTCATTCGCAGCACGCGCGAGCTGCAGCAGCTGGGTTATTTCAGCAACATCGTCCCGGATTCGGACCCGGCGCCGGGCGATACCGGCGGTACGGACATCGATCTCAAGCTGAACGTGGAAGAGCGCCAGGTGGGTACGGCCTCGGCCGGGTTTGGCTTCTCGAGCTCCGTCGGCCTCACCGGGTTTGCCGAGCTGGGGCATACGAACTTGTTCGGGAACGGGCAGACGCTCAACTTGCGCATGGAGCGCGGCCAGACGGGCACCAACGCTGAGCTGTCGTTTACCGAGCCGTGGTTCATGAGCACGCCGACGTCCGTGGGCGTTGACCTGTTCAACACAACCCGCAAGTACCAGAGCTCGAATCTCGATCTCGAAAACGCGACCACCGGTGGTGCCTTACGGCTCGGCCGTCCCATCCCCATTCCGTACACGCGAGTGTTCGCCACCTATCGTCTGGAAAACCAAACCGTCACCGACGAAGCTGCCAAGACGACCGTCACGGCCACGCAGCGCAACTTCTTGACCGGGTTCTTGCTCAATCAAGAAACGCAGCTCACCTCGAGCTTTACTCTGCAGCTGGTGCGGAACTCCAGCAATCACTATCTCTATCCCACTACGGGGTCGAACTCGAAACTACGGACGGAGTTTTCAGGCGGGCCGGTGGGCGGCGATCAAACGTTCCAGAAGTACGAGCTCGACATTGCGAAATACCTGCCCACGGTCACGGTCGGGAAATGGAAACCGATCTTCATGGCCCGGGGACGCTTCGGCGCGGTAGGGGAAGCGTTCCGCAGGACCCCGCTCATTCCGACCGGATTCACCAAGAACGAACAACTCGAAGGCGCGGTTTGGCAGAACATTCAGGTGGGCTATGGGGCACACATCACCGTCCCGGTGCCATATCACCTGCAACACTTCGAGCCGGAAACCAATGAGCTCTTCCGTTTGGGCGGCACGACGTACAACGCGTTTCGCGGCTATGACGACTTCGAGATCGTTCCGGATAACAACGTCACCCGCCGTTTCTTCGTCACCGAAACCACCGTGGATACCCTCGGCCACAAGGCCTACAGCGTGAACCCCGATGCAATTTTTTATCCCGGCGGCAAGTACATGAGCGTGCTTACCGGCGAATGGCAGTTCCCAATCGTGGATCCAGTGCACGCACTCCTGCTGGGAGATCTGGGTGGCACCTGGAACGACCTCGGGGATTTCCGGTGGGATTCGCTCCACCGTAGTCTCGGGTTCGGCATTCGCGTCGAAGTGCCGCTACTAGGTCTTATTGGATTCGATTATGCCTACGGGTTCGATCGGCTGGATCGACGTACAGGTCTTTACAACCGCTCCGGTTGGCAGCCGCATATCCAATTCGGTAGGGTTTTTTAGCCAGCAGACTAGAGTGCCGCCATTTAAACCGCACGGCGGCGAGGAGAGTGTCATGTCCCGATTTGCCCTTGGTACCGTTCTGACCCTGCTTTTGCTATCATTCGCCGCCCAAGTTCGCGCCGATATCAAGATCGGCTTCATTGACTCGGAGAAGATCTTCGCCGGTTACAAAGGCACGACCCAGGCCCAAACCGAATTCAACAACGACGTCCAGAAATGGCAGCAGGACGTCGAGGGCCGGAAGCGGGAGCTGGAGAAGATGACTTCGGAATACCAAAGCCAAAGCCTCATCCTGAGCGAAGCCAAGAAGCGCGATATGGAAGAAAACCTCCAGCAGAAGCGGAGCGAGCTGGACGCGTTCGTGCAGGAGATCTGGGGCACCAACGGCAAGATCGCCCAGCGGAACGAGCAGCTGACCCGGCCGATCGTGGAGAAGATTCGCGAGATTTTGAGCGATCTGGCCCGCACTCAAGGTATATCGCTCGTCCTGGATGCAACCGATGGCAACGTGGTGTACGCGGATCGGGCCCTGGATTTGACCGACGAAGTCCTGACGCGGCTCAATCAAATGGCTCCGTTGCCCCCCGCGCCACCGGCGACGCCCAAACAAAACGAGTGATCGCCTAAAGGGCCGGCCCTGTCCGGACGAGGTGCCGCATGCAAATGAAGGTCGGGGAGATCGCAACGCTGGTCGAGGCCACGCTTATCGGCGATCCCGAAGCCGTGGTGACCGGAGTGGCCGCAATCGCCGACGCTGGCCCGGGCGATGTCACGTTTTGCGCGCAAGCCAAGTACGCCGCGCTCGTTCCCGACTCCGAAGCTGCGGCAGTGCTCATCCCCAACGGTTACACCGCTAAAAGCCGTGCCGCGCTTCTTTCCGTGAGCGATCCCTACCACGCGTTTCTTCGCGTTGCCCGCGCGTTTCAGGCCGAGTTGCCCCCGCGTCCCCAGGGTGTTCACCCGAGGGCCGTCGTGGATCCCTCGGCTCGCCTGGGCGAGAAGGTCTCCATCGGCGCGTGCGCCGTGGTGGAGAACAATGCGGTGATCGGTGATGGCGCCATCGTGTGTCCGGGCGCGTTCGTAGGTGCGGATGCCGTCATTGGCGACGGTTCCTATTTGTTTCCCAACGTGATCGTGCTGCACGCGGTGCGCTTGGGCAAACGCGTGATCGTGCACGCCGGCACGGTCATCGGTTCGGACGGTTTTGGTTATCTCCAGCGTGACGGTCTTCACGAGAAGGTGCCGCAGCTGGGCACGGTGGTGGTGGACGATGACGTGGAGATCGGCGCCAATGTCGCCATCGACCGGGGCACGCTAGGCGAGACCCGCATCGGCAAGGGCGTGAAGATCGACAATCTCGTCCATATCGCCCACAACGTAACGGTGGGGGACGGAACCTTGGTCATCGCCCAAGTCGGCATCTCCGGTTCCACGCAAATCGGCAGCGGGGTCACGATTGCCGGACAGGCGGGAGTGGCCGGACATATCAAGGTCGGTGATGGCGCGACGATCGGCGCGCAGGCCGGGGTGACCAAGCCGGTCGCCCCCGGAGACCGTGTTTCGGGATATCCGGCCATGGATCACGAGCGGGCACGCCGCTTGAACGCGTATTATCGCCGGCTCCCGGGACTCTACGAACAACTGCAGGCGTTGGAGGATCGCGTCCGCGAGCTGGAACGCGAACGGGAACGCGTGCTGTGAAAGAACGTCAAGCCACGCTGGCTCGCGACGTCACGTACGAAGGGGTTGGCATTCACACCGGGGAACGTTGCCATACGCGGTTTCGTCCCGCGCCTCCCGGCGCCGGCATTCGTTTCGTACGCACCGATCTGCCCGATCAGCCGGAGATCCTCGTCACGCCCAAGAATGCCGTGTACGACACGCATCAGGGCCGCCGCACCATTTTGCGTTCCGGGAACGCGGAAGTGCACACGGTCGAGCACTTGCTTGCCGCGGTGTCCGGGGTGGGCATCGACAACATTCGCATCGAGCTCGACAAGCGCGAACCGGGCGATCCGGGTGACGGCAGCGCCGCGTTGTTCGTAGAACTTTTGAAACAAGGTGGTCGCGAAGAGCAGAACGAAGAGCGGCGCTATCTGGACCTCCATGGCCCCGTGCGCTTTCGACATGGCATTGCCGAGCTGGTCGCGGTGCCGCACAACAGCCTTCGCCTCTCCGTCACCATCGAGTATCCGCAGACCTTCATCGGCACTCAGCACGTTGTGTTCGACGTGGTGCCGGAAGTGTTCGAGCGCGAGATCGCACCCGCCCGCACCTTCGTGTTGCACAAAGACGTGGAGAAGTTGCGTCAGGCGGGTCTCATCAAAGGCGGCTCGCTGTCCAATGCGATTCTGGTCGATGACGACCGCGTGGTGAACGAAGACGGGCTCCGGTTTTCGAACGAGTTCGTGCGCCATAAGGCGCTGGATCTTCTCGGCGATCTAACCCTCCTTGGCCGGCCGCTTCGCGCGCACGTGATGGCGTGGCGATCCGGTCACGAGAGTCACATCCCCTTCGTTCAGGAAATTGCTTCGGCGGATCGCAGAGCAGTGGGTTTCGATTTGCCCCCCGTGCCGGACGGCAACGGCCGCACCTGGGACATCAACGCCATTTCCCAGATCATGCCGCACCGCTATCCCATGCTGCTCGTGGATCGGATCCTCGAGCTCACCGACACGCGCGTGGTGGGGATCAAGAACGTCACCTCGAACGAGCCTTTTTTCCAGGGACATTTCCCCGGGCATCCCATCATGCCCGCGGTGCTCATCATCGAGGCCATGGCTCAGGCGGGAGGCGTGCTGCTCCTCAACAAGGTGGAGCGGCCCAAGGAAAAGCTCGTGTATTTCATGGGCATCGATCGGGCGAAGTTCCGGCGCCCGGTATTGCCGGGAGATCAGCTCCGGTTCGAGCTGGATCTTCTCAAGCTCAAGGGACGAATTTGCAAAATGTCCGGAAAGGCGTTCGTGGACGGACAACTCGTGGCTGAAGCAGAGCTTCTTTCCACCGTCGTCGAGCGCTAGGAGGGCAAGGACAGATGACGGAAATCGCATCCACCGCAGTTGTGGAAGGTGGAGCAGAGTTAGGCAACGACGTTCGCATTGGCCCCTACGCCATCATTGGTCCCCACGTACGCATTGGATCGGGGACCACGGTCGGGCCGCATGCGGTGATCGACGGCTACACCGAGATCGGCAAGGACTGCCGCATCTTCCCGCACGCCGCGGTGGGCCTGGAGCCGCAGGATCTCAAGTATCGGGGCGGACGTTCGTGGCTTCGCATCGGCGATCGTACCGTCATTCGCGAATTTGCGACCTTGAATCCCGCCACTGCCGAAGGCGACGCGACATTAGTCGGCTCTGATTGCCTCCTCATGGCGTACTCGCACGTCGCCCACAACTGCCGGGTCGAGGATCACGTGATTCTCGCCAACGCCGTGAACTTGGCCGGCCACGTCACCATCGGCACGCATGCCGTCCTGGGCGGCGTGACGCCGGTGCATCAGTTCGTGCGCGTGGGCGCGCACGCCATCGTGGGCGGCGGATCCCGCGTGCCGATGGATGTGGCGCCTTACACGCTTGCCGCCGGTAATCCGCTCGAGACCCATGGCTTGAACGTCGTCGGGCTCACCCGCCGCGGCTTTTCCGAAGAGACCATCAACGCCCTCAAAAAAGCGTACCGCATCTTCTACCGGCAGAATCTCGGGGTGGACGAGGCGGTCACTCGCATCCGGGCCGAGGTTCCGGCCACGCCGGAAGTCGAGACCTTCCTCGCCTTCGTCTTGACCTCGGAGCGCGGCCTCACGCGGTGACCTCGATGACCCGCCGCATGCGCGTGGCGGTGATCGGCGTTGGACATCTCGGATCACGTCACGCCGAGCGCTTGCGCGCGTCTCCCGGTTTCGATCTCGTCGCAGTCTACGACCAGAACGCCGAACGCGCGGCAAAGGAAGCGGCGCGTCTTGAGACGCACGCCGCCTCGTCCTTGGATGCCGCCATCGAAGCCGCAGAGGCCGTGGTCGTAGCGACGAGCACGTCCGCTCATTTTCCCGCTGCAGATGCTGCCTTGAAGGCCGGCCGTCACGTGCTGGTGGAGAAGCCGATCACCGGCCGGGTGTCGGAAGCCGATGCGCTCGTGGAGCGCGCGCGATCGGCGAAGCGCATTCTTCAGGTAGGCCAAGTAGACCGCTTCAATCCGGCATTGCGCGGATTACTGGGGCGCGTGCCCAAACCCTTGTTCGTGGAAAGCCATCGGTTGGCATCGCTCGTGCCTCGGAACCTGGATCTCGATGTGGTTCAGGACCTCATGGTGCACGATCTGGATCTCACGATCGCTTTCGTTGGGGAAGAACCGGAACATGTGGATGCGGTGGGCGTACCGGTGTTGACCGGGCGGGTGGACATTGCCAACGCGCGGCTTCATTTTCCCGGGGGCACGGTGGCGAACCTCACCGCGAGCCGGGTGTCCCGCGAGCGGGTGCGCAAGTTCCGCATGTTTCTTCCCGGCGTCTACGTATCGGCGGATTGCGCGGCGGGAACGGGAACCGTGGCGCGGCTCAAGCCTGGCACGGAGGGGCGTCTTCATGAGGCACTGGCCTCCGGAACGGCGCCGTCCATGGACGAGTTTCTCGATGTCCGGATGGAGCAGGTAGCCGGCCCCGACGCGCTCTCGATGGAGCACGAGCAGTTTCGCCTCGCGATCCTTGGAGAACCGCACACCGGTGTCTCGGGAGAGGACGCGCAGAAGACCCTGCGCGCGATGGTGGCCGTGGAAACAGCGATGGCATGACGCTTCGCGTATTCATTTCCGCCGGGGAAGCATCCGGCGACCGGCACGCAGCGGGTCTGGTGCGCGCGTTACGCCGGAGAGTGCCGTCCTTAGAGGTGCGGGGCTTGGGTGGACCGGCCTTGGCAGCGGAAGGCATGGAGCGGTTGGCTCAAATCGATGAGCTGGCCGCTTTGGGATTCTCCGAAGTGATCCGGCGGTTGCCGTTTTTCATCCGGCTCATGTCGCGGGTGACCGCGGAGATCGAATCCTGGAAGCCTCACGTGGTCATTCCCGTCGATTACCCGGGATTCAACCTCCGGCTCGCCCGCCGCGCGCGGGCGCGCGGCGTTCCCGTGGTGTACTACATTGCGCCCCAGGTGTGGGCGTGGCGTCCGGAACGGCGTCCGGGCATTGCGCGAGCCGTGGATCATTTGCTGGTTGTCTTTCCGTTCGAGGAGCCGCTCTTTAGAGAAGCGGGGATCAAGACGACCTTCGTGGGACATCCACTTCTCGATGCCGGTCTTTCGCTCACGCGTGAAGCGGTTCGCGAACAGCTGGGCCTTTCCGAAGGGGAGAAATTGCTGGCTCTCTTGCCGGGAAGCCGAGTCCAGGAGATCGAGGCCAACCTTCCCGTGCTGGTCGAGGGCGTGGCTGCGGTCAACGCCCGGGTGGTGGTGAGCCGCGCGCCCGCGGTTTCGGACGCCGTATACGCTGTGGCAACAACGAACGGGCTTGCGTTTTGGGAGGGGAGCGCGGGCGATCTCGCCGGCGCGGCGGATGCGGCCCTCGTGGCTAGCGGAACCGCTACCTTGGAGACCGGCCTGCGGGGCACGCCGCTGGCGGTGGTGTATCGCACGGGATCGCTCAACTGGCACCTTGCCAGGGCGCTGGTCAAGATTCGCACGATCGGGTTGGTGAACATTGCCGCGGGAGGACAACGCGTTCCCGAGCTCTTGCAGGACCAATTCACCCCGCTGCACGTGGCGGAGGTGGCGAACCGATTGCTGTTCGATCCGAACGAAGCGCGCGAACAGCGCGCGTATCTGGCCCAACTCGCGGAGAAACTCGGCGGACAAGGCGCGGCGGATCGCGCGGCCGAGGCCGTGCTGGAAACTATCGGGGTAGGCGCCGAGGTCAACCGGTGACGCAGCGCGAAGCGCTGCGAACCCTGGGCGCCTGGGGTGGAGCAGGTATCCTGCGTGTAAGCGGGGCCACTACCCGGCTTCGATTTCTTCACATGGAACGTGAAACAGCGGCAGTAACCAAAGACAAATCCGTCATCTACGCAATGTGGCATGGACGCATGTGGCTTTTGGCTTCGCGCTTTCCCCGGCGTGGGGTGGGCGTGTTGGTGAGCCTCTCCGAAGACGGCGACGTCATCGCGCGCATCCTGTCGCGATTGCGATTGGTGCCGGTTCGGGGCAGCTCGAGCCGCGGTGGCGACGAAGCCCTTCGCGAGCTCGAGAAATGGGTGACGGACGGCCGCTCCGCCGCAATCACGCCGGATGGTCCGCGCGGTCCGCGGCACGTGGCGCACATGGGGGCAGTGGCGTTGGCCGCGCGCACCGGCAAACCCATCGTTCCCTTGGGAGCGGCGGCGAGCCCCGCGTGGACGCTCAAGTCGTGGGACAAGTTTCAGGTGCCCAAGCCCGGATCGCGCGCGGTGATTGCGGTGGGGGAGCCGTTTTACGTGCCGGGCTCGAGCGATCTGGAACCCTGGCGCTCGCAGCTCGAGAACGCGCTCAATGCCGCACAAGACGAAGCGGAGCGGGAAGTTGCCCGATGAACCGCGTTCAGGACCGGTTCGCATCCGCGGTGTATCGCGGAACGACACGTTTTTTCGAGCCCGCGGTGCGTGGTCTCTACGCATGGTGGGGGATGGGGGACGCACCAGCGCTTCGCACGGAGAGACTCGCAGAAAGCGAGCTCACTCCCGTGGATTCCTGGTGGCACGCCGCCTCATTGGGTGAACTTGCGGCACTCGAGCCGGTGCTTCTGCGGGCGACCGAGCGATCGCTGGCGGGCTGTTTCGTCGTCACCACCACGTCTCGAGCGGGGCGTGACCAAGCAAGAAACAAATGGTCGAACGCGTCTCTTGCTCCACTCGATTTGCCGCGCACGATCACCCATGCGCTGGAAGGCCGGCAGCCCAAGGCATTGATCCTCGTGGAAACGGAGCTATGGCCGAACTGGCTTCGCGTCGCTTTGGACCGCGGGGTGCGCGTCGGGATCGTGAACGGTCGAGTTTCGGATCGCGGGTGGTCGCGATGGCGGCGGGGAGCGCCGGTATCCAGCGACGTGATGCGCGGCATACATGCCGTGGCGGCCCGCACCGATGAAGACGCCCAGCGGTTCCTCGCCATGGGTGTTCCCGAAACCTCCGTGCGCACGACGGGCAACACGAAGCACGACCGTCTTCCGAACATCGCGCGCGCGACCCTGCCTTGGAACGGCGCGCATCTCTGGACCGCGGGAAGCGTACGTCCCGGCGAAGAAGTTCCGATACTCGATGCGTTCGTGTCGGTGCGGCAGCAGTTTCACGACTTGCACCTCGTGCTCGCACCGCGCCATGCCGAAGCGGAACTGCAGTTCTTGGACGCTCTCGAGAAACGCGGTCTTCGCGCCGCGCGGCGCTCACATCCGCGTCCCGAGGACACATCCGCTCCCGTGCTTCTTCTCGATACACGCGGCGAATTGGAAAGTGTGTACGCGGCCTCGAGCGTTGCGTTCGTCGGAGGAACGCTCGTCCACATCGGCGGTCACAACGTGATGGAGCCCGCGTCGACCGGCGTACCCATTCTCGTTGGCCCTCATCACACCAACGTGAGTGCCGAAGTGAAGGAGCTGACCCAGGCGGGCGCACTCCGCGTGGTGAACAATACCGGCGAGCTGACCCAGGCTCTGACCGCATGGCTCGCTTCCGATACAGAGCGGAATCAAGCCGGCCGGGCGGCAAGCGGTGTTGCCGAGCGCTCCCGCGGCGCGGCGAATCGTGCGCTCGATTGGCTGGTGGAGCGCGGCGTGTTGCCGGCGATCTGACATGCGCGTGCTGGAACCAACACCCCTCACCGTTCCACTGTCCTGGATCTACGGGGTTGGCTCCGACCTGTATCACGGCGCTTACGACGTGGGGATTAGAAAGCCCATCGATCTTGGCGTGCCGGTGCTTTCGGTCGGCAATCTCGTCGTGGGCGGCACCGGAAAAACACCCACCGTGCTCGCCCTCGCTCAAACCCTGGTCAGCCATGGCCTAACTCCCGCCATTCTCACCCGTGGTTACAAGGGATCTCGGACGGGCCTCTTGCGCGATGGCCGATGGGAATCCGATGAGATCGCGGGCCGCGACGCCGGAGATGAAGCGCTGGAATTATCGCGATCGCTCCCCGGAGTGACCCTCGGGGTGGGAAAACATCGGGCGGACATGGGTCGCAACATCCTCGATCGGCAGCGCGTCGATGTCTTTCTACTCGACGATGGGTTCCAGCATCGGCGACTCGCGCGCCAAGCCAACGTGCTCTTGTTGGATGGCGAAAAACCCTTCGGCAACAAGCTCCTTCTACCCGCCGGTCCGCTTCGCGAACCTCCCTCGGCGATGCGGCGCGCCACCGCGATTCTGCTCACGGGGGGCGACGTTCCCGAATCAACGTATCATCGCCTACGCGCGTTTCAGGGCCGCATATGGGGAACGCATCTCGAGCTACATCACTTCGAAACGCTCTCCGGAGACATGCGTCCCGCACCCGAACCGCAACGTCAGGTAATGGCGGTGGGTGGCCTTGCGCGACCAAGCCGGTTCCATGAGTTT
>Ga0207675_100002341_pt1 | contig 18785 bp, 19 predicted proteins | sample KBSSwiS42_FD_184305 | JGI IMG/M metagenome (GOLD analysis project Ga0207675, IMG submission 184305) | Switchgrass rhizosphere microbial communities from Kellogg Biological Station, Michigan, USA - KBS Switchgrass S4-2 (SPAdes) (version 2) | ecosystem: Host-associated > Plants > Roots >...
GGGCCGTCTATCCATAGGTGCGGGTTACGTCCACTGCCCGTTGCTCTTGATTCTCACCAGGCCACGACTGTGCAACATCATCGACGGACCCGGCGTCTTCGGGTCAGACAATGGCATGATCTTCACCCACTCGCACTATGCGAACTGCGCAATCAATGGTTTGCGCATAGCAACGACCTGCCAGATCACCCGACGGACAGGAGCCCGCCAGGGCGCAACCGAGGGCGGTCGTGAGTTGGCGCGGTGTCCCGCCGCCGTGACTCCGGCGTTTGCCAGCCTCACTTGGCTTGTTGTTTCACGGCTCCGTTGATCTTCAGGGCCGTTGGGTCTGCCTTGACGACTTTGGGCTTCTTAGGTTGCTTGGGCTTGCGGATTTCACGCCCGCCCTTGTTCTTCGGCATGAGCTCTCCAACTCGCAAGAATGGATCCCGTGGTGCTCCAGGCCGCGGCGTGTGAGGGGGACCTCGACATTACGCTGATTCCAGCCGGTTTCCGCGAAGCGGAGCCCCCATGACGCTGAGGTGGGTCAACGCAGCGCGATACGAGCCAATCAGAGACGCTTCGCAGTAGGGCACCCCGAGCGCCTCGCAGTGGGCCCGTACGAGGGGCTGGGCGTGGCGCAGCGAGCCACGCGGCATGCTCGGGAACAGGTGATGTTCGATCTGGTAATTCAACCCGCCCAGGGCGAAGTCGGTGAGCAGCCCGCCGCGGACATTGCGCGAGGTCAGCACCTGACGCCGCAGGAAGTCGAGCTCCTCCCCCGGCGCAATTGTCGGCATGCCCTTGTGGTTCGGGGCGAACGTGCATCCCATATAGATGCCCCATACCGCCTGGTGGACGGCCGCGAACGCCAGCGCCTTCTCGGGTGACATGACGAGCAGAAGGAACGTCACGTAGAGGACAGCGTGCAAGATCAGGGCACCGGCCTCGAAGCGGCGGCTGCCGCCACGGGCATTTCGGTATTCGCCGGAGGTCACGGCGACGACGCTGTCGACGTGCAGGTTGATGCCTTCGAGAGCAAGGAGTGGGAAGAACAGCCACGCCTGCCGGCGCGCGACGAACCCGCTGATTCGTCCGGTGCGCTTTGCCGCTTGAGCAGCGGTAAAGGCCAGGACCCCATCGCCGACGTCCGGATCGCGCTCCTCGTGATTGGGATTCGCGTGATGGCGATTGTGCGTGTCCACCCACCAGCCGTAGCTGAGCCCGACGAGCACGTTGCCCAACATCCGACCGAGGGCGTCGTTCAACCGCCGCCGGGCGAAGATCGCCTGGTGCCCGGCGTCGTGGCCAAGGAAGGCCAGCTGACCCCACACCAGTCCGAAGACGACTGCATTGATCAACTGATACCAGGAGTTTCCCACCCAGACGATCGCGAGGCAGGTCGCCGCGTAGGCGCCCAGCGTCAGCGCTCCGCGAATCCCGTACGAGGCCAAGCGGCGCTCGAACAACCCAGCGCTACGGACGGCCTTGACGAGCGTCGAGAAGTCACTCCCTCGCTGCGCCGGCGGCGCGATCGCGGTCACCGGGACGCTGCCGGCAAAGTGTGGACAAGCAACAGCAAGCTAATGATCATGTGGACGCACCTCACCGAGAGGCCGCCGAAGGCGCCCGGCTATGAGCGAATGCTCCCGACTAGGGTCTGAACCCGTCGGCCCGGGCTGGCTAATTCCTAGCACCGTTGAGGGTACTCGACGCGGCGCTCCGCGGGTTGCCGCTCTCAGCTCTTAGGAGCCGGGTCTGGCGTGGGTGCGGTTGGGCCAGGCACTATCGGGCCCATGGCGGACGTCACACCCGAAGCGGGCGGATCGTCACGCGAGCTCACCCCGGAGCAGCTCGCGGCCGACACCGCCGACCTGCGCGCGAGTCTCGCCGCCCTCGCCGGCTTGGTCACCGGCAGCCAGGGCCTGCACGAACTGCTCGAGCGCGTGGCGACCTTCGCCGCGAACGCCATTCCCGGTGCCGACGGAGCCGGAGTCACGCTGCTGAAGGTCGACGGCGCGGCTCACCGGGTAGACGGGCTGGCCGCGAGCCATCCGTTCGTGACGGAGATCGACGAGATCCAGTACGTCACCGTCAAAGAAGGTCCTTGCATCACTGCCGTGCTCGAAGGGCGCACAGTGCGGGCGGGCTCGCTCGCAGCCGAGCGGATGTGGCCGCGATTCGGCCCTCGGGTCGGGCGCCTCGGCGTGCACAGTGCGTTGTCGCTGCCGCTCGTGCTACCGCCAGGCGAGACAGTCGGGGCGATCAATGTCTACGCCCACGGCGAGAACGCATTCGGCGAGCACGCCGTCCACCTCGGCGAGCTATTCGCAACCCCGGCTGCAGTTGCCGTCCACAACGCCCAGCTCCTGACCCAGGCCCATGCACTCGCGGCCCAGCTGCAGAAGGCGCTGAGAACTCGACCTGTCATCGACCAGGCCATCGGCCTGTTGCGCGGCCGCACTGGAGCTACCGCGGATGAAGCATTCGCCCGGCTTCGCCAGATGAGCCAGTCCGAACACGTCAAACTCGCCGAAGTCGCGAAGCGCATCGTCGACGAAGCCGTCCGGCGAGCTCGGGCACGGCATAGCTCATCCTGACCACCGCGACCAGTTCCCACCTCGTCGTGATCCTGTACGCGGCAAGTCCGGGTGCGTTCGTCGATCTGGCTGCTGACTTGTCGTGGCTGGCGCGCCTCAAACTCGACGAGTTCGCCCTCGATCAGCATCTACCCTCCCGTCGATCCGGATACGGCCGGCGTCGGTCAGGCCGCGTCTTTGATCACCAGGCGATCGGCGCCCTCGCGGCAGAGCGCGCGAGCAGGTCGAGGTCGGGCCGCGTGCTAGTTTGATTCCAGCGGCATTCGCGCCGCGTCTCTCGCGGGCGAGCCTCCCGCCATGGTGCGGTGTTCGCCAGCACAGCCAATGCCCAGCGCAGCTGTTGCCGAACGCGAGCCACCAGATCTCTTGGAATGTTGTGACCTCCTCCCCTTCGCCCACCCTGCCGTCCGCCTCCTCCAACCGCCGCCCGCATCACCGCCGGCGACCAAGCAGCACCCACCGCCGACCCGCGACGGCGGCGGTCCGCGTAGACCGGTCAAGCAGCGCGTCCGCGCCGACGGCATGCAGTCCGCTCCACGCCGGCGATTTCTCCGAACTCGGCCTCCCCCGCGTCCTGGTGGACGCCCTCGCCTCCGCCGGCATAGAGCGGCCGACCCCGATCCAGGCCCGGGCCATTCCGGACGCGCTTGCCGGCCGTGACGTGCTGGGCCGCGCGCAGACCGGATCCGGGAAGACACTCGCCTTCGGGTTGCCACTGCTCACCCGGCTCGCCGCAGCTCCGGTTGTCCGACGCTCCTCGAGTCCGCGCGGGGTGATTGTGCTGCCGACGCGCGAGCTGGCTCTGCAGGTCGACGCCGCGCTACGTCCGCTGGCCCGACCACTCGGATTGCGGATGCTTGTCGTCGTGGGCGGCACCTCGATCGGCCGACAGATCGCTGCGCTGCGCCGCGGCGTCGACGTCGTCGTCGCCACCCCCGGCCGGCTCGTCGACCTGTTACAGCGCGACGCCGTGACACTTGATGCCGTGTCGGTCGCGGTGCTGGACGAGGCCGACCACATGGTGGACCTTGGGTTCCTGCCCTCGGTGACCCGCATCCTGGATGCCATGCCCGCTGACCGGCAGTGCCTGCTCTTCTCCGCGACACTGGACCGCGACGTCGACCGGCTCGTGGCTCGGTATCTGTCCCAGCCGGCCGCCCACCGGGTCGATGAGGACGCCGTGCCGGCATCTGCCATGGACCACCGGATCTTCCGCATTACGCCCGGCGACAAGGTTGACGTGGCCGCAGAGATCGCAGCGCAGGCGGCGCGCACGTTGTTCTTCGTCCGTACCAAGCACGGCGCAGACCGGTTGACCCGGCAGTTCCGACACCGCGGCGTCGTCGCCGAGGCGCTGCACGGAAACTTGAATCAGAACCAGCGACGCCGCGCGCTGGATGCCTTCGCGTCCGGCCGGAGCAGCGTCCTGGTCGCGACGGACGTTGCCGCCCGTGGCATCCACATCGACGATCTGGGCCTTGTCGTCCACTTCGACCCACCCGCCGACTCCAAGGTCTACTCGCATCGGTCGGGACGGACCGCCCGCGCGGGCGCCACCGGCACCGTCCTCAGCCTCGTCGAACCTCAGCAGCATCGGGATCTCGCCCGCATTCACGCCGCGGTCAACGTCGCTGCGGCGTCGTCTACGGTGCGTCCCGGGCACCCTGCGATCCGCGAAACAGTAGCGCCCGCGAGGTAACAGCCCGGCGGCTCAGGCTGCTCAGCCAGTCGTGCGCACAACCCACGGTTGATCATGGGCCCAGCTGATCCGGACGTTCTGATGCCGCACCGTGAGTCGGAAGATCGCGTACGAGATCAGCACGGCGCAGCACGTGACGGCCGGGGAGAGTATTGACTTGAGCAGGATGAAATTACTGATCGACGCGTTCGTGAGCAGCCACACCGTGCCCGCGGCGTTGATCAGATAGGTCACGGACCACACAACCGAGAGCCGCGTGAAGAACCTCGCCTCGCGCAGCCACGTAGACAACTCGGATGGGAATGGGCAGAACTCGTGGGCGAGCCGGTCGAGCACCGGCCGCCCTGCGAGCCCGGTCAGTGCAATCACCGTCGCGACGGCAAGCGTGCCGGCAACCGGTTGCAGAAAGTACAGCACCGCGCTGCCAGTGAAGAACATGACCACAGCACGGAGCGACAGCAGCCCGGCGGTCACCAGCGCGGCGGCCAGCACTGGTCGGCCACGCGCCCGCGTCAGCAGTAGGCCTGTGTAGCAAAGTCCTACCGTTGCGAGTGCCGAGATGCGCAGCCCGAACAGGACCATCGAGGTGTAGAAGACCGTCATCGGCAGCAGCGAGGCCGTCACCAGTGTCGTCACGCATCGCCGCACGATAGGTCGCCAGCCAGGCATCTTCAGCACGTGGGGCGACACCGGACCGAGGAGTGTGGTCGCGGAGTGCAGGCTTTTCATTGCGGGGACCGGCTACGCGTGCGTTGATCGGTTGCAGCCGATCTTCATGTTGAGGACCGCCACCATGCTTGAGAGAGTGCCCTCCGCCGCATCGCAGGCGCGGATCCTTCGGAAAAAGAGTCGCGATCTTCTGGCCAGTCTGACGCGATCGGGCGCGGCTTCATCGAGCGCTAGCCATGTTTGATGGGGGGAGGCCCTGGCCGCGGATCAACATTGCGGGTGCCCGATCTGGTCCGGCTTCGACCAGTATTCGATCTCCAGGGGCTGATAACCGGCATCGAGTGGCCGCCATGCGAGACGACCCTGGTGCTGACCACAATACACCGGTATGTGAGTCGACCCAGCCGAGAGCCGTAACGAGGCGCCGCGTCGTCCGATCACCTGATGCCGATCAGGCTCCGCATTTCGTCGGTGGGCAACGACCCGGCCACGGTCGCCTCGACATGTGAGTCAAGTAGTGCGCATCGCCGCCAGAGGTCGGATGAAGCCCGGCGCCTACCGTCACTCATTCTCCGAGACCCAGATCGGGATGCCGGCAGACACCAGAAAGGACCACTCACGTCCGTCGTTGTCCGCAACGGTCACCCAGCCACCTCGCGTTGCGTGCGAAGCGATGGCCTCCATGGTGAGCTTGGTGGCTGGGTCGTCCAACCTGATCCTCAGGTCCGGACCATAGTGCAAGCAAGCCATGGCACAGCTCCTTCCTTTGACCTGAGGGCACGGTACGTGGCTCGACGGCCGACCGCGTGGAAGCCCCCGGAGATGACCAGCACCACCGCTTCGGTCCGTGCTCTCCGCAGACAATCGTCACGGACCGCGATCAGCCATCGCGAGCGAATGCCCTACCGGCCGATAAAACCGGAGTCTTGGTCGCCTTCTCCATGAAGCGCACGTGCTACGTGTGTAACATTGCAGTGTGACGAACGAAGCATACTTGGAAGCCTGGCTGCTCATCAGCACGTCGGCATCCGGAGCACCTGACACCCTCCGGGTGCATATCTGGCGCAGGCTTCGTTCCTTGGGCGCCGTCTATCTTCAGCAATCGGTATGTCTACTACCGGCGCGGCCCGATGTCGTCCGCGAGATCCGGCGGCTGTCTGATCGAATCCGTCACCAAGGCGGCGCAATCCGCGTCCTGTCCATCGGATTCACCGACCCGGGTGAAGAGCAGGCGCTGATCGCCGAGTTCAATGCGGCGCGCAATGCCGAGTACGCCGAAGTGCTCGATCGGCTACCGGAACTGCGAAAGGAACTGGCGTACGAGCAGTCCCGAGGCAATGCGACCTATGCCGAGGTTGAGGAATCCGAGGCCGACCTCGAGCGCTTCCGCGGGTGGCTGGCAAAGATCACTAAACGAGACTATTTCCGGGCCGACGGCGGGCAGGTTGTGCGCGATGCCGTTGCCCAGGCTGCCACTGAGCTCGCGGCATTCGAAGACGCGGCGCTGCGCGCCGAAGCTCCCGACCTGCCGCTAACGACCAGGGCGATGCCGATTCGAGCGGTCGACGGCTCATGACTGGTTCCTTCTGGTGGGACCTCCTGCTCAGCGTGGGCGCCGCGATGTTCATCACCTGGCTGGCCCTCGTGACAGCAGTGATCCTGATCCGCCCACGACGCGGATCGCTGCGACAGGCCTTTCGGCTGTTGCCCGATGCGCTTCGCCTCGTCCGGCGGCTCGCCAGTGACCGGACCCTCCCACGCGGAATCCGGGTTCGCCTCGCACTGCTCCTCGCCTACCTTGCCCTCCCGGTCGATCTCATCCCGGATGTCATCCCGGTTATCGGCTACGCCGACGACGCGATCATCGTCATCGCGGTGCTACGCAGCGTCGTGCGGCGTGCCGGCATCGACCCGGTGCGGGCCCATTGGCCTGGTACTGACGACGGATTCTCCGTTCTCATGCGGCTGACCGGCATCGGCAATCAATTGCCGCCAGCTCCCCGGGCCACTGTTCCCCCGGGAACCTGGGACGATCCGTCGATCTAACGGGATTTAGCGGTAGGGCACCATGGGGCAATGGGCAGCGATCGGTCACGTCGGCGCACTCGCGGCCGCGGCCGTCCAGGATCCCGGCCTGCACCGTCTACCGAGCCCGCCACAACAACGACCGAACTGGTGGTACCCGCCGCCATCGACGACGTCGGATCAGTCCCCGAACCGGGCGCCGGCGAACCAGCTGAATCTCCGACCGAGCGACGACGTCGGATCCCTGGTCGCCGTCGGCGGCCGGCCGGCGAGAACCAAGACCGCTCCGCCCGGGACACGAGTGGGGACCGTGGGCTGCGGGAGATCGTGGGTGCGGGTCCGTCGCAGCTGGGAGTCAGCGGGGCGTTACGCGGCCGGGACGTCAACCGCCCGACCGCCGAGGACTTGGCCGCGGCTGAACGGGACGTCGTGATCGTGCGCCGACATTGGCGCGCTGACTGACCGCCCGCCTCAGAAGGTGCCGTCGGCCTCGTACTTGGCGAGCAGGTCGATCCGGCGGATATGGCGGGGATCTTCGGAGAACGGCGTCGCCAGGAAGATCTCGACGAAGCGCACCGCGTCCTCGATCGGATGGTTTCGCCCGCCGATACTGACGATCTGCGCATTGTTGTGCTCGCGCGCAAGTCGCGCGGTCTCGTCGTTCCAAGCGAGAGCGGCGCGGATGCCCTGTACCTTGTTCGCGGCCATTTGCTCGCCGTTGCCCGAGCCGCCGATCACGACGCCGAGGCTGCCCGGATCGCGGATCGTGCGAGTTGCCGCCTCGATACAGAACGGCGGGTAGTCGTCTTGCGCGTCGTAGGTGAAGGCGCCGCAGTCCGTGACGTCGTAGCCGAGGGTGGGCAGGTGCGTGAGCAGGTGGGCTTTGAGCTCGAAGCCTGCGTGGTCGCTACCTAGGTAGACGCGCATGCGCGAATCATGGCAGGCGGCCGGCCGGACTGAACAGATAGTGGCCGGACCCGTCCCGCTGAAGGGCATGCACGGCGACCGCGGCGCGACGCGGAATGGGGCCGTAGACATGGGGGTACGCCCTGCCACTCCCGGTGCTGTCCTCGACGCGGATCTCGGAGCCGATCGCATGAGGGTCCAGCTCGACCACTACGAGATCCTCGACGAGGCGATAGTGGCGATCGGCTGCACCGGCCACCTGGTCGGCGAACGAACAGTGCACGAACCCCTCGGTCAGCAGCGAATCCGGGCGATAGGTGTCGACGACATCCAACCATTGCGCCTCGGGCACGATGTGGAAGAGGTGCTGCACGTCAATCGAACCGGGGCCGTTCGGTTCGGGTTCGTTTGAGCTCGAAGAAGTATGGATATCCAGCCAGAAGCCGGGCGCCATCCCAAATCTCGGCGGCTTCTTGCCCTCGCGGGATGCGAGTGAGCACCGGACCGAAAAACGCCACGCCGTCGACGTGGATCACCGGAGTACCGACCTCGTAGCCAACCAGGTCCATTCCCGCGTGATGCGACTTACGCAGTTGCTCGTCGTACTCGGTCGACTCGGCCGCATCAGCCAACGCCGACGGCAGCCCTACCTCGCGCAGCGCATCCGCTATCGTCTCACGGTCGAGCTCCAGGCGCTGGACGTGTCGGCGGGTGCCAAGTGCGGTGTAGAGATCGCGCAGCACTTCCGAGCCGCGCTCCTGCTCGGCCGCGATCGCAACCCGAACTGCTCCCCACATGCGATCCATCCGAGCGCGATAGTCCTCGCCCAGATCGCGATTCTCGTTCAAGACGGATAACGACATGACACGAAACGTCACGTCGATCGGGCGCAGTTTCTCGACCTCCAGGATCCAGCGGGAGGTCACCCAGGCAAACGGGCAGGCCGGGTCGAACCAGAAGTCGACCCTCGTGCGATTCGGGGTGGATGTCACAATTTCCACGGTAGCCCTCATGGTTGAGCGTTTCACCAGCGTGGCCCCGGCGAGTGCCCGGCACCACATGGTCCGGTATGGGACGGCCGGAAAGCCACCGGGTACCTCGTGCCAGACTTCAGGCATACCTGGCCAGTAGCCCAAGCGCGATGGAGTGACCGATTTCGTGATTGTCTCAGTGCCCAACCTCACCCGAGATGACGCCCGCGTCCGGGCCGAACTGCTGCGCGTCGAGTCCTACGACGTAGTCCTCGACCTCACGGATGGCGGCGGCGCGCCGTCCGACCGGACCTTCCGGTCAACGACCGTGATCACGTTCGCCGCAACCCGGCAAGGCGCCTCCACATTCGTCGACATCGTGGCCGACGCAGTTGGTCGGGTCACCCTGAACGGCAAGGACGTTCCCATCGGCGAGTACGAACCGGCCGACGGCATCGTGTTGCCCGACCTCGAGCTGGACAACACCGTGGTGGTCGAGGCGGACATGCTGTATACGAACACCGGCGAGGGCCTTCATCGGTTCGTCGACCCGGTCGACAACGAGGTGTACCTCTACTCCCAGTTCGAGACCGCGGACGCCAAACGCGTCTACGCGTGTTTCGATCAACCCGATCTCAAAGCCGTGTTCACCTTGCACGTGACGGCGCCCGAGCACTGGCAAGTGGTCTCGAATGGCAAAGAGCAGTCCGTCGACCACGCACCAGCCGGTAAGACCGTGCACTTCGCTCCTACGCCGCGGGTCAGTCCCTACGTCACCGCTGTCGTAGCCGGCCCCTATTACGTAGTGCGCGATCATCACGACGGAATTGATCTGGGCTTGTACTGCCGCAAATCGCTCGCCGAGTATTTGGACCCAGATGAGTTATTCACCGTGACCAAGCAAGGCTTCGACTGGTGCCACGCCAGCTTCGGCATGCGGTACGCCTTCGGAGACAAGTACGACCAGCTGTTCGTGCCCGAGTTCAATGCCGGCGCCATGGAGAATGCCGGTTGCGTGACGTTCACCGAGGACTACGTTTTCCGAGGCAAGGTCACGGACGCCCGCCGCGAACGCCGCGGCGAAACGATCCTGCACGAGATGGCACACATGTGGTTCGGCGACCTCGTGACTATGCGCTGGTGGAACGACCTGTGGCTGAACGAATCCTTCGCGAACTTCGCCGCGCCCCTCGCCCAAGCCGAGGCCACCCGCTGGACGCATGCGTGGACCACTTTCGCGAACGTCGAGAAGGCATGGGCCTATCGCCAAGATCAACAGCCGACCACCCACCCGATCGTGACGGACGCTCCCGACGTCCAGACCGCTGAGGTGAACTTCGACGGAATCACGTATGCCAAGGGAGCGAGCGTTCTCAAACAGCTCGTCGCCTACGTCGGCACGAAGGAGTTCATGGCCGGACTCCGGCAGTATTTCCAGGATCACGCCTATGCCAACACCACGCTGGCTGACCTGCTTGCGGCTCTTGAGACAACCTCGGGCCGCGACCTACGGCAGTGGTCCTCGGTGTGGCTGGAGACAGCCGGCATCAACACGATCCGACCCGAATTCAGCCTCGATCAGGGCGGGACCTACGCAAGCTTCGATATCGTGCAGAGCGCTCCGACCGACGCGGCCGCCTCCAACGTGCTGCGTCCGCATCGGCTCGCGATCGGCCTGTACCGCGACGATGCCGACACCGGCCAGTTGGTCCGGACCGATCGGTTCGAGGTGGACGTGGCCGATCGCCAAACGCCGGTCCCGGAGCTTGTCGGAATGGCCCAATCCGACTTGGTGCTGGCCAACGACGACGACCTCACCTACTGCAAATTGCGCCTGGACGAGCGCAGCCTGCACACCCTGCGCACGGGGGGCATAGCACGGCTCGCCGAGTCGCTGCCACGCGGATTGTGCTGGTCCGCCGCGTGGGATATGACGCGCGACGGCGAGCTCGCAACCCGGGACTATGTGGCCCTTGTCGTCGCCGGAGCGCGCTCCGAAAGTGATATCGGACTCTTGCAAACTCTCAATGCGCAGGCGTTGCGGGCGGTGCAGATCTACGCTGATCCGGACTGGGCTCCGCAGGGCTATCAGCTGCTAGCCGTGAATGCCGTTACCGCGATGTGGGAGTCAGCACCCGGTTCAGACCACCAGCTGGCTTGGGCACACGCATTCCTCGCCACGGCACGCAGTTTCGAGCACACGAACGAGATTCGTGCGTTGTATACCGGCGATAACGTGCCGCCCGGTCTCGCGTTGGATACCGAGCTGCGTTGGGCGATCGTGCAGGCCCTATCAGCGCGAGGGGCGATATCGGACGCCGAGATCGAGGCCGAATTGGAGCGCGATCCGTCCGCGACTGGGAAGCGGCATGCCGTGACGGCTCGCGCCGTGGCGCCGACCCCAGACGCGAAGGCAGAAGCATGGCGCCTCGCGGTCGAAGATGACTCGGTGCCCAACGCGACCCAACGGGCCGCAATAGTGGGCTTTGCTCGAACCGTTCGGGACGAGTTGCTCGTGCCTTATGTGGGGCGTTACTTCGCGGATATTCCTGACGTTTGGGCCCGGCGTACGAGCGAGCTGGCCCAGAACGTCGTCGTCGGCCTATTTCCGAACTGGCCGTCGACCGTCAGCACCGACACCCTGCGCGCGGTTGACGAATTCCTCGAGCCCACCAACCTGCCAGCGGCGCTGCGCCGACTCGTCAGTGAGGGACGCGCGGACGTTGTGCGAGCGCTCGCGGCCCGGGCGGCGGACAACGCAGCCGGCCGAGCTGACAGCTAGCGGCCTGCGCCGGCCGAGTCGGCCAGCATGCGCAATCCCGTCACGATCCCACCTACGAGGTCTCCGCCGGAGAACGAGGCCCGCATGCCGAGGGCGGCAAGGGCGCACGCACGATTTGGCAGGCGCGCGGCTGACTCAGTGCCGGTCACGATATGCAGCACGCGCTGGCCGGGCGAGACCGCAACGAGTACCGGATCGTTCGTGCGCTCGGAGAGGATCTCGAACAGCGATTCGGCCGCGGCTCGGTGCGGCTCATCCAGCGAGCCCACGTACACCGAGAAGGTCAACCCGCTTTCCCGGCTAGAGAGGGTCATCGCTTCGTCGATGCGAGCCAGCTGCCGAGGCGAGAACGGGTGATGCACCGCGTCCGCGTCCGCGCGTGGACCGTACTGGAGGGCTGGGCCGCGACGGCTAACCTCACCACTCACCGCTGGCTCCCCCTACTGCCTTCTGCTGAGCGGCCCGCGGAGCGGACGCGCCACTGGTTGACTCCAACGCGAGGCGATCTGTCTCCGCAGCTGAACCCGGCGCCGGATGCGGCAGATACCACACAGGGGGAAAGTTCCACGGCTTGCCCGGCCGATACCGATTGGGCCCTTTGAACTGGGATCGGCCGTAGACGAGCAACGCCAAGACCGCGATGATCAAAGCCGGGATACCCACGAAGACCAACACGGTCTCCACGATGCTCATGTGTGCTCCCGTATTGAGCTGCCGTCTCGCTGCCCCGATCGGGCAATCACCGACCGGTGCCCGACACGGTAGCGAATCCCGAGAAGTGTCTTGACGCCGACACCCGGCAACGCTTCAGTCGTCCCAAATCCCGGGGCGCCGGTCGCGCCAGGGCCGGGCGGCTTCGAGCTGGGCGGCCAGGCATAGCAGGGTCGCCTCGGCCGCCGGGCGCCCAGCTAGCATCACGCCGATCGGCTGCCCGTCGGCGCTTTCGAACAACGGGACCGATATCGCGGGCTGGCCCGTCATGTTGTAGATCGCGGTGAACGGCGTGAAGCGCTTCTGGCGTTCGAAGTCAGCTGCCGGATCTCCGTCAGCATCAAACCACCCGACCGGCTGCGGCAGCATCGCCAGCGTTGGGGTAAGTACGGCATCGAAGTCAGCCGTGGCCGCAAGCCCTTGCCGTGAGTACACGGAGAGCATGCCGATCGCCTGCGCGTACTCGGTTCCGGTCACGGCCGCCCCCCGGCCACGCAAGTAGCGGGTCAGCGGCCGAAGCAAGCTCTCGCGCGCCGGATCGACGGGCACGGTGTTTGCCGATACCGACCACACCGTCTCGAAGTACGGAACGGCGTCCGACGGATAGGGCGGAGGGATGTCCGTCACTTCGTGGCCGAGATTCTCGAGGAGTTCGCTGGTCTGTTCCCACGCGCCGCGGACTTGACGATCCACTTCGGACGGAATTACCGACTCGATGAATCGCCCGATGCGCATACGCCCCGGCTCGCGATCGCACCACCCGAGGAAGGTCTCTCCCGGCGGGAGGTCGGGCGGGCGGTCCGGATCGCCGGGCTGCGGAATCGCGACCGCGTCCAAGAACGCGGCGGCGTCACGGACCGTTCGGGTAAGGCCGCCGAAAACAGCGAGGCGCGCCGATTCGAAGTCGAGGGGCCCGCGAGAGACGCGTCCCCGCGACGGCTTCAAACCGACGAGGCCGCACACGCTCGCTGGTATGCGAATGGACCCGCCGCCATCGCTGCCTTGGGCGATCGGAAGCAGGCCGGCCGCGACCGCTGCCGCCGCGCCACCACTCGATCCCCCGGCCATCCGAGCCGGGTCCCAGGGCGAGCGAGTCGGTGGACCGATGTCGGTCTCGGTGTAGCACGGCAAGCCAAACTCCGGCGTCGCCGTCTTGCCCAGGCTGATGGTGCCGGCCGCGCGGAGTAATTCCACGATGTAGTCGTCGATCGGCGATACGAAATCGGCATAACTCGCCGACCCCAACTTGGTGCGGACGCCCTTTGTCAGATTCAGGTCTTTGATGGCGGTGGGCACGCCGAGCAACGGTGGCTGACTCCCGGGGTCGTCCGCCGCGAGCACGGTTCTCTCCGCCTCCTTGGCCTGTCTCCGCGCCGCGTCGGCGGTGACGGTGACGAACGCGCCGAGACGATCGTCCAGCCGCGCGATCCGATCGAGAGCGTGCTCGACCAATTCGACTGGGCTGACCTCGCGGCTCCGTACGGCCGCAGCCGCTTCCAGTGCGGTGAGGTCGTGGAACAGGGCCATGGCTGGAGGCTACGGTCTGCCGATTTACGCAGGGGCGGCGTATTCGCCTGCGTCGTCGGCCCCCGGGGTCAGCCCAAGGTATCGCTCCCACGCCGGATCGCGTTTGGCCCATCCCATAACGACAGCCACCGTTGCCGGTGGCTGTGTGGGTGCGACGCGGAGATGCCAGCCAAGCTCGCCAAGCAGCCGATCGCCTTTGCGATGGTTGCACCGGGCGCAGGCGGCCACCACGTTGGTCCAGACGTGCTGGCCGCCGCGAGACCGCGGTCGGACATGATCGATCGTGTCGGCGCGCGTTCCGCAATACACACACGCGTACCCGTCCCGATCCAGCACGGCGCGCCGCGTGAGCGGCACCTCCCGCCGGTAGGGCACCCGCACGTAGTGGGCCAGCCGCACGACGGTCGGCACCGGGATGGCGACCCGCGCCGAGTGCATGACGTCGCTGCCCGCTTCGACGACGAAGGCCTTCTCGGCCAGGACCAGGACGACGGCACGGCGCAGAGTGACGACACACAAGGGCTCGTACGTTGCGTTCAGCACCAGCGCACCGGCCACTCGGATCACCTCCGACCCCGTTAGTGAACCGGACAGAGGCCCAGTTGCGCACGTCCGTAGGTACATCCCGCGGGTCGGAGTGTCATATTCGGTCGAAAAATCGTCCTAAATCCGGCTATAGCTGGCGCCGGTCCACGCAGTCGGAGGGAACGCTCTGGGAGCTGCCCATCGCGTCGATTGGTCAGGAGTTCAGGTCGTCGAGAGCGCCGAGGATTCCTCGATGCAATGTCGGGTAGACGTAGTGCATCGTTGTGAGTGTCGTGGTTGGGATCTCCGCGTGGACGGCCGCGGTGAGTGCACCGAGTATCTCGCCGCCGTAGGGGCTCATGACCGTGGCACCGACGAGAACGCCTCGGTCGACATCCTCCACGAGAAGAATGAATCCATCGTTGCCGGGTCCGTGGATCCACCCTCTCGTCGACGAGGCGATAGTCGCATAGCCGGTGCGAACCCTGAGACCGCGTTCCCGAGCCTGGGACTCAGAGAGGCCGACTCGGCCAATCTCTGGATCGGTGAACGACGTCCAGGCCAACCCGTGGTAGCCGCCGAACAGATTTGGCCGGCCCAGCAGGTGCGCTATCAGGACTCTTGCCTGCCACACCGAGACGTGGGTGAATGCGCCCCGGCCCGTGATGTCGCCGATGCCATACAACCCGTTGACACCTACGACCCGCATCTGATCGTCCACGTCGAGCGTCCGGGCACTGGGATCCAGGCCCACCTTGTCCAGAGCAACGTCAGCCAGATTGGATCTACGTCCGACGCACACGAGCATTTTCTCTCCCGTGACCGTGCTGCCATTGGCCAGCGTCACCTCGACACCGTCACCGCCTGCGCCGACTGCTGTCGCCCCGACGCCGAGATGCAGCTCGATGCCCTCGCGGCGAAAGACCTCAGCCAGCACCTCGGAGGCGCGGGGTTCCTCGACGCTGACCATGCGCTCGGAGGCCTCCACGACTGTCACCCGCGTGCCGAAGCGCCCGAACGCCTGCGCAAGCTCGACGCCGATACCCCCGCCACCGAGGACGACCATCGACGCTGGGGCCTCCGGGGCCCGCAGCACGTCACGATTCGTCCAGATCGGTGACTCCGGTCCGCCTTTCCCGCGTAGCTCGGCAAGTCCTGGTATCGGCGGGATGGCGGGGGACGTACCAACCGAGATGACCACGTGGGGCGCGCGGTACGTCGAGCCGCCCACGTCGACCTGCACAGAGCCGTCGTCGGCCCGACCGGCGAGCTTTCCCGCGCCTCGAACGAACGTCCCGCCCAATCGCTCGAACCGCTCAACGGCAACTTTGTCGTTCCAGTTGTCTGTTGCTTCGTCGCGGATTCGGGTACCGACCGGCCGATAGTCCGGCGCGATGTCCGCCCTTCCCGACGACAGGATGTTGACTCGGCCGCCCTCGGCCAACACCGCCGCACCCCGGATAACCATCTTGGAGGGTATGCACCCGTAGTAAGGGCACTCGCCGCCGACCAGGTGCCGGTCGATGCCTAGAACCGACCAACCAGCTTCGGCCATCCGCTCGGCCACTTCTTCACCGCCGGGGCCGAGGCCCACCACGATCAGGTCGTATGTCTCAGGCAGGGGCGTCGTCATGAGCGACACCGTACGGGGAGAATAGGACCAGTGAATACCAACGAACCGGTCGTGTCCGCGGACGAGGCGGTGACACTTTACGAGGCCATCGGCGGAGAGGAGACGTTCCGCCGTCTCGTCGACACGTTTTACGCCGGCGTGGCGAGCGATCCTGTGCTGCGTGCCATCTACCCGGAAGACGACCTCGGACCGGCGGCCGAGCGGCTGCGGATGTTCCTCATCCAGTACTGGGGCGGCCCGAATACCTACTCCACGCTTCGCGGACATCCGCGACTGCGGATGCGTCATGCCCGTTTTGCGATCGGGATCGCCGCGCACGACGCGTGGCTTCGGCACATGCGAGCCGCACTCGACGAACTTGCGCTTGAACCTGAGTACGACGACGCGCTATGGCGGTATTTCCAGATGGCTGCGGCGTCACTCCGCAACGTCCCCGGCTGATAGCTCCCCCGCGTCTCGCGGCTGGACACCGCCGCACCGTAGCCAGAGCCCACCACATTCCAGCCGAGCGCAGCGTTAGTCCGGCACAAGCCGCAGCCTCTTCGGCTGAGGGCTCCGGCGTCCCCGTCCGACGTCACCGCCCTCCCGGATGAACGCCGTTCTGCCCCCCGACCGAAGCCCGCGCCCCTCCCGGCCTGAAGCCCGTACCCTTGCCGGCCGCGGGCCAGGATGCCTCCCGGCCTGAAGCCCGTACCCTCGCCGGCCGCAAGCCGGGATGCCTCCGGCTGAAGTTCCTTGCTCGTCCTTCCATCGAGCGGCCTGACACGGGGGCGGTTGCGTAACTGGCAGCAGCCGGTCCGGTTGGCACGATTGCAAGCGTTTACAATCGCTGGGCGATCCAGAGATCGCGCGATCGAGCGACCTTCCGAGGAGACAGCGCGTGATGCACCGCGTCGATGACGTTCCCATGCGATCGGCAGGTTCGACGTCGACGGAGCCGCCTCTGTCGCACTCCGAGCCGTGGTGGCGGAGCGCGGTGTTCTATCAGGTCTACCCGAAGAGCTTCGCCGACGGGAACGGCGATGGCCTCGGCGACCTGATCGGGCTTCGGGATCGGCTGGACTATCTGCAGCAGCTCGGAGTCGACGCTTTGTGGCTCAGCCCGTTCTACACGTCGCCCGGCGCAGACGGCGGGTACGACGTTGCGGACCCGACGGATGTCGACCCGATATTCGGCACGATTGCCGACTTTGACGCACTGGTCGCCGCCGCGCACGCACGGGGGATCCGAGTAACGATCGACCTCGTCCCGAACCATTTCTCCAACCAGCACCCTTGGTTCCGGGAAGCATTCGCCGCCGAGCCCGGAAGTCGAGAGCGGGCGCGATTCATCTTCCGCGATGGGCAAGGCCCACGAGGCGACCTCCCGCCGAACAACTGGCCGTCCGTGTTCGGCGGCCCGGCCTGGACTCGCGTCCCGGACGGTCAGTGGTACTTGCATTTGTTCGCGGCTGAGCAACCAGATCTCGATTGGTCCACCCCCGAGGTAGCCGCCGAGTTCGAGCGCATTCTGCGCTTCTGGCTCGACCGCGGAACCGATGGTTTTCGCGTCGACGTGGCGCACGGCATGGCCAAGGCCACCGGCCTGCCCGATATTGCCGCGAGCACCTTGGCCAAGATCAATGACGCTGACCACATGCGTCCGAGCGACGATCCGCGTTGGGATCAGGACGAGGTGCATGAGTATCTGCGGGCGTTCCGCCGCGTCCTCGATTCCTACCCCGGCGACCGGATGGCGGTCGGCGAAGTGTGGGCCTCAGGCGGCCACCGGCTCGCCCGATACGTCCGCCCGGATGAGCTGCATTTGGCATTCAGCTTCCAGCTCGTGGAAGTGGCCTGGTCGGCGAACGAGTTCCGGGCCGCGATCGAGGACGCGATGCAAACGATGCCGGCGGTGGGCGCCCCGTGCGCCTGGGTGTTGTCCAACCATGACATCGATCGTCATGTCAGCCGGTTCGGGGGCGGGACGGTAGGTACCGCGCGTGGGCGCGCGGCTGCCTTACTGCAACTGGCCCTGCCCGGCGCCGTCTATCTCTATAACGGCGACGAACTCGGGTTGCCGAACGTCGACGATCTCCCGGACTCAGTGCTGCAGGACCCGGCCTGGGACCGCACCGGTCACACCGTGCGAGGGCGGGACGGAGAGCGGGTGCCACTTCCATGGGACGGCGACACGCCGCCGTTCGGATTCTCGTCCAGCGCCGCGACGTGGCTACCGCTGCCGGCATCGTGGCAACCGTTGACCGTCGCCCGCCAACTCGACGAGGTGGACTCGACCCTGTCCCTCTACCGGCGTGCATTGGATTATCGGGCGAAAAGCAGCACCTTGCACGGCAATGATTTCAGCTGGATCGGCTCACCGGATGACACTCTGGCGTTCCGGCGCGGTGAAGACTTCGTGGTAGTAGTCAACTTCGGCGGAGGGCCCGCTCCGAAGCCCCCGGGACAGGTCGTGCTGGCGTCTGGACCACTCGACGGTGACGGCACCCTGCCGGCGAACACCACAGTGTGGATGCGAGAAGAAAAGGCAGCCATGGATCGGTCGGCTGGCACGTCGATTCGAGACCAGATGACCTCCGGCTAACTGGACCTCAATCCAAGGTTCAACCGCAGACCGGGCCGCTCCGCGTATCCGGAGCCGTACCGGGCCGCGACCCGCAACCAGCGGCCGGCGATGTCGACGGCCAGGTGCGAGCCCTGGGGTAGGAAGCCCATCCGGGTAATGGCGCTGATGAGCCGAAGCGTCAACTCGACGCGC